>Ga0193728_1000692_pt1 | contig 16607 bp, 34 predicted proteins | sample U1c1metaG_FD_143037 | JGI IMG/M metagenome (GOLD analysis project Ga0193728, IMG submission 143037) | Soil microbial communities from a riparian zone of the East river system, Colorado, United States - U1c1 | ecosystem: Environmental > Terrestrial > Soil > Riparian zone | place: USA: East River...
AGATCAGGCACAGATCACCAGCGCTAACACAGACTGGTGCGCTAACACGATCCGTCTCCAGATCAGCCAGGCACAGATAGTCAGCGGAAACACTGCCTACCGGGCAGCAGTCCAGTCAGAAGTGCGTCAGGCAGTAGATCTGCAAATGGCAGTCGTGATCAATGATCAGACTCAGCACGACACCGCACACCAGGATGTGGTGACAGCAGCCACCCACACGTTCTGGGCAGATATGGCGGCGCGCTATAAGACGTACAAACGCGTAATCTTCGACATGCTGAACGAGCCCACCTATCCAGATGCCACATCATGGCAGGCAGCGTTCAGGCCACTGGCTCAGCAGATTCGGGCAGCAAGCCCAAACATGATCTGGGCAGAGGGATACAGCGGAGCGCAGACACTGGCAGGCGTCGGTCCAGACCATTTCCTCGGCGTCTCCAACACGGGATACGCAGTCCACCACCCAAGCGGCGCTCACACGCCAGCACAGTGGAACACTGACTACGGATACCTCCAGGCAGATGGACGTCCTGTCGCACGACATCGGCTATGACATCTGGGCGCTCGGGTGGGACGAAAGCAGCGCCGACTATCCCTCAGGCTACACAGGCCCGGCGGTACTGGCAGACACCGCCTATGGCAATCCTGTGGCGTTCCAGGACGACTGGAGCTGCACCACGGGGCTGCATCAGGGCGCTGGCGCAGACATCATGGCTGACTTCAAGTCGTAAGCAGGGCCGGGCCGTACTTCTGTAGGTAGACGCTGCGCTCGATCACTACTCCGTTCCGGACCCTCAGCCTAGGGGAGCCTGGCGGGACCGCTGTAGGCGTGAATCCGGGCCGTCCAGGGCCATTGGCTGGAGCGCCTGTGTTCCGCCACGTTGCGCGACCGTGAGGCAAGAGGTAGACATCGTACTCGTGAGAGGTATCTACCGTTCCATGGACATGCGGTGAGTAACCGGCGGGCATAAGGCAGTTAGCGATGCCGGCGTCGATGACATCCCACTTAACTGGATTAGGAAAGATGGTATCGAACGGCCACTCGCGCTGAAGCTCAGCCGTGAATCTCACGCATCCGATGCCGGTATTGATCTTGCCCATGGCCAGCCAGTAATCGAACACGCACCATGGCTCGGCACAGCTCTCGAACTCTGACAGAGTATCAGATGTGATAACGATGTCCTGTTCGATAATGACAAGATCCTCGCTGCCAGTCCATCGTTTCTTTATCTGAATCCAATAATAGTAATCACTGTCCCCGACCCACTCGATTTCAGTATGGGACGCAAAAGCCGCCAGTGCAGCCCTTGTGTCAGGGTGCATGGCGGCATGACAAGCGAGTATTCTCATTGAGCCGAGCATGGGAATCGGACCCATGGCCTCGTACTTACCAAGTACGTGCTCTAACCACTGAGCTAGCCCGGCATTGTTCGGAGTAGGCGTGTGCTGACGCCTCGTTCTTAGACCTGTCATAGCAGCCGAGGGAAGATAAAGGTAGTCCATACCAGGCGGACTAAACCCGGCCCCTTCATCTCCCTCGGTTTGTACCTATGGTCAGTCTCCGACCAGAGCCGGATCAGAGAATCGAACTCTGATCTACCGCTTACGAAACGACTGTTCTGTCCATTGAACTAATCCGGCAAACGCGGTTTTGTTTCTTGTCAGATTCCGCAAACTGACTAGAGCCTGACCTCGGACTCGAACCGAGAACCTTCGCTTTACAAGAGCGTCGCTCTAATCCATTGGAGCTAGTCAGGCGTGTTTAATTAATCAATCTCTTCCAGTTCCCTGCGCTCCTGACCCTCTGCCAGTGTTAGCTCAACCGGAACTTCAATGCCATGATGGTTGCGCGTGTGAATCTCACGTATCATACTACCATTCAGCACGGTAGTGCAGTGGAAGCAGCGTGCCGCAGACTCGCGGCCCCTGGTACACGGGCAGTCGATCTCCGCGCGCTTGGGCTTGTCTACCGTGGCTCCGTCCGGAGACATTACCCGGCATGTTGCAATCTTACTGGTCAGCGCAAAGCCTTCTAGCACATCGGCATTGTTGTCAAAGTACAGCGATACCTTCCACTTATTGCAAGCTTCGCCCTTTTTCTGGCCAATATCCTCGGGCGTGGTGCCCTTGATCATGACAAGCTTATAGTAATCAACTACGTTGAGCGCATACAGCTTGGCCTTGATTGCCTTCTTGTCGTGGTCAGATGCCGTAATGATAATGATCTTATGGCCTTCACGGGCGAGAGCCCTGGCAAGGTGCGCGACTTCGGGATTGTTGTCGATCGTCCCGCCTATGTCAAAGCCGTATCGCGCCATGTTTGCTCATTTCGGATATTAGGAAATTCCGCCAAAAACCCGGAAGCGGCGCGGCGGCCTAACTTTCCATATAGGAAATCGTATCGCTCAGAAAACAAAAATTAACCGGGGGTCGCTGACTTCCGATCCTGTGATTGGCCAGCCGTTACGCAGGACAATACCCTCGGTTAAACTTAGGCCGGTGTCAGACATTGATTGTGCTCAATCCCGGCACAGGGCCGGTTACGGACGCTAACCGTACTGCCTGACATCGGCACCGTAGACCGACAAGGACTCGAACCTTGGGTAACGTGGGTGTAGGCCACGCGCTTTAGCCGCTAAGCTACCGGTCCATCTTGATGCTCTTATTGTAGCACCACTTCCATTGCTCTCTGCACTGGTCGGGGGCGTGCGGCCTGCACGTAGAGCACAGCGCACACTCGCACTCGCACAGAGACCTGCGCTTGAAATATCTTCGGACGTTGCACACGGGCCATATCAGCAGCTTGTGAGCCCAGAACCACGCCCGTTGCTTAGGACCCTTGCGCTTCAGCCACTTAGGTCTGTGACCTAGGTGCCAGTGTACCTCGAAGTCTTTGCCGGCTGCATGCGACGGACCCCAGGTGCATGAGTAGGGTCTCAGCCCGTACCTGCCCTTGAATATCAGGCGAATGGCGTTGCGTTGCGCTTGCCATTTAGATTTGTACTTGATCTTCTTGCCATGACCTCTCAGCCAGTCATGATATCTTCGGTGTGACATTTCAAGCGCCTCATTCTGGTAGGCCGCAAGGGATTTGAACCCTCATCTCGATGGTTAAGAGCCACCTGCTTTATCCAAGTTAAGCTAACGACCCGTGCGTGCCCCCCAGGAGACTCGAACTCCCATCCCATCGCTTAAAAGGCGCATATCTTATCCATTAGACGAAAGAGGCTTGCGTGCGCCGTGATGGATTCGAACCACCGGTTCCCAAGGGAGTCTGGTTTACAGCCAGGTGCATTACCGCTCTGCCAACGACACTTGTTGTATTCAATTGTTCCCCGAGCTAGCAGCTCGACGTCTTTTCTTTTTATACTCAGCCATGTAGGCATTCTTTCTAAGCCTGCACGGTGTGCATTTGCAATTCCTTTTTCCAGATACGCCCCCGCCATGCAGAACAGTGTCTTCAGTGTCAGACTTAGCCTTGTGACAACGATGATCGCTTGCCTGTTCCGTCTGTAGTTTTCTCCATGAGTATCATTTCTCGCCACGTGGAGCTGAAGGGACTCGAACCCTTGATTACTTGCGTGCAAAACAAGTGCAGTCGCCGCTGTGCCACAGCCCCGTAACTATATTCAATTTAGTCCCGCCGACGAGAATCGAACTCGCGCATCCTGGGGTGAAAACCCAAGCACCCGTAACCAGCAGAGTACGGCGGAGTGCCCCCAGCGAGACTCGAACTCGCATACCACGTTTAGAAGACGTGTGCTACTATCCGTTGAGCTATGAGGGCTCAATCTCTATCTTACCTGCGTGTTCCCAGTGAGACTCGAACTCACGACACCCTGTTTAGGAAACAGGTGCTCTTTCCACTGAGCTATGGGAACGTGGGCCGACAGGGAATTGAACCCTGGCTGTCGCAGGTTATAAGCATGCCGCTCTCACCACTGAGCTACCGGCCGATGGTGTAATTCTGTATCGCTACAGAGTAGACACGAAGAGATTCGAACTCTCACTGGCTAGGGTCTAAGCCTAGTGCCTCTACCGTTGGGCTACGTGTCCTTACATGCTTACCAGGTAAGCACCGTAGGCCATCAGAGAATCGAACTCTGCGCGGCTATTGTATCAGAATAGTCCCATCAACCAGGTGGGTCATGGCCCTTGTTATTCAGTTATCTGACACGGCTTGTGCCGGTCGGTGAAATCGTATGCCTTGCCTATCTCGGAGGTAACGATCAGCGCCAGGCAGATGCAGGTACAGATGAACTGCTCGCCTTTGCGTACTGTGTTGTAAGTACCGCGCTGGCTGTCTATCTGAGCCATGAACTCACGCTCAAGTTCACGCAACGGGGGGATGCGCGGGTCGTACAACCCCAGGGTCTCTTTAGGCATGGCTACCCCTCCGACAGTCGGCTAATCTGCTTGAGCTTTGCACGCAGCTCCAGTGCCATCTCAGCTCCGCGCTGACGCTCGTACCGTGTCTTGGCCAGCTCGAATGCCAGCCACTTCGGGTCATCGCCGTGCTGTTCCATGAGCAACCGTACCTCGGGGCCGTCTATCGCAGGCCAGAGGTTCATCACAGCTCGTCCATCGTGTCCTGGAGGGCTGTCTTGGTCAACTCGAATGCACGAGCCGGACTGAAGCCGACGTCGATGTACGCATTGTAGAGCTGCCAGGCAGACGCAGCCGCCTTGGCGAACATCACTACGTGCTTCGGGTCTACCTTGATGTCTGGATTATCTACCGTTGCCATAAGGTTTATTATAGCATTGCGGAAAGCGGACGACTCGAACGCCATACCTTTTACGGTACTCTTCGGTTAGCAACCGAGACCCGTCCCCGACAGGTTCGCTCTCCATGAAGCCGACCGCTTTACTGGTCGGCACCGTAGCCCGTACCGGATTCGAACCGGTAATCCCCTGGCTGAGAACCAGGTGAGATGAACCGTTACTCTAACGGGCCAAGCCTGTTGTGATTAGCAGTAGCATGAGAATGAGCGACACCACTAGCACGGCAGAAAAGATTCTGATGATCATGCTGTAAGTATAACCGTCCGTGAATCTTGCCGCCGGCTGCTGCATTGCAGCGGAAGTGCGCAGGTCGCAGGTTATCCAGTTCAGGTCCGCCACCGAACTTGATAGGTACCTTATGGTCGGCCGTGATCCTGGACTTGCTGGCGAATTGCATACCACAGCGCCAGCACGGGTCCTTACGTTCCCAGGCATGCTCGACCATGATCTTCTTGTTGCGCTGGTACTCGGCTCCGTACCCTCGCTTGGCAGCCGATGGCAGCCGGCGAGGCCGGGCATGGCCCGGACAGTTGTAGTGCCCGCACTTAGCGCAGATGCGTGGCAGGCTCATCGGGTACTCCGTATAGAATGCTCAGCGCCGCAGCTTAGACAGGCCGTACATTCGGTGGCACTGTAGCTGTCCAGCCAGCCGCAGACAGAATGTCAAACAGCCCTTGCGTGGCACCGGCAGCGAAGTTAACCGCAACGTTGTTTGCGATGATGTCGGGGACACCCTGGACCTGGAGCTTGATATTCCACAGCAGGTCTCCTGCCGGGAAGCTGTCGGAAGCCAGGATGTTAAGGCCGGTGTTGGCCGTGCCGGGAGAGACGGTCCCGATGCTGCCGGTAGGCATCGACAGCGCGCCCTGGCTGTCTAGCTGGCCCCTGATGATCGGGGTAACGATAGCAATCTGTCCCGAGTCCATCAGCAGGCCCGAGGCCACGAACTCAAAGTTACCTGTACCGTAAGTTGGAACTGGCTGAAGGTCAGTGAACTGAGCCTTGACGATCACAAAGTTATCTGACATTACAGCTCCAAGACGTCGGCAACGGTGTCATAGTCCTCTTGAATTATCGGGCCGCCGTCCGGCCATGTATCAAAGGTCAGCTCAATGTCGGGGTGCAGCAAGCGCAGGTGATCAAAGATATCAATGCGTACCTTTTTGTTGCACAAATTACAGAACCAGTTGTCCATTCGCGGAGTCCAAGCGTTCATGGGGTGCGATGACCCTTGCCTTGACAGTCACACGTCCATACCTGGCCGCGATCATGCTGAATGGTAACGGGACACAGGTCGTGGCGCGGAGGATTGGTACAGCAGAACCCGCAGGTGTGGCCGGCAGCCGGGCGCTTCACCGGCTCGTCATCGAAATCAGCACGGCGCTTGCGCGGCTTGACGGGCGCTGTCTTTACCGAGTCCCTGATGGCTGCCAGGCGAGCCTCTATGTCTACTGGCATACGGCCCGGCCGATCTTAAAGAAACAACCGGGACAGGTGGCCGGGAAGCAAGACTCCTGGCATCCGACGATCAGTCCGGGCACAATCGAGTAGCAGTTGTTGCAGTAGAAGTGACCGTCACGCTCAAAAAGCCAGACCTCTACGCCGTGCGACTCATGGAAGCATTCGATCGGGTCGTGGTCATGCTCAGCAGTCTGCTTCATCGGTCCTTACCGATCTGGCCAGGTCGTTTCTGTCACTCGGTCAGGACGTACAGCAGACATCATGCTGACTACCGCAAGTATCTCCTGGATATCCCTGCGATCATAGTACGTGCCGTAGTAGATTACGTCAAACTCACGGTACCCGTAGAGCTTGTCTGCCCGCTCTACGTACCGGACACCCAGCTCGATGGCGGGGACCGTTCCCATCTCCAGTGCTTCACGGCACCAGTCGGAGAACTGCCTGTAGTCACCCGCTATCACGAATGTCTTACGCTCGCTCACGCCGAGGACTGCTCCGCTAGATTTGGCTGCTCATAGATCTTTACCACGAATGCGTAAAGCTCATCCGACTCTGGCATTTCCTGGACAACGATCTCTATCATGTCAGGCAGAGTTTGCTTGCCGCCCGAACAGAAACGGCGCAGGCTTTCCTCGTCGGAGCATTCCTCAAGGGTCAGGTTAAGACGGCGAAGTACATTGATTTCACTGATCAGGATCTTCTGGTGATTCTTGATCAGTGCATCCTTTTCGAAGTTACCCAAGCTAAACCAACCTCATATCGGCCAGCAGGGCATTCATGTCAAGGCCCTCGACCGTCGATCCGCCGGAATCTAGCCAGTCAGGAGACACCAGCACGATAGCTTCCCTGAGCTGTGAGTGCATCCAGCCCATGCTTGCCTTCTGCGCAGCGCCCCACGTAATCAAAGTCTCGTTGTACATGTAGCCAGGATCGTCAACGGCAGAGAATTGCAGTGGCATGCAGTGACCGCCAGCGTCAGCCGAGCGGGACACGGGAATCCAGGGCTTGCCCTGGTCGAACTGAGTCTCGGCAGCCTGTGGCATGTCAAACGCACAGTAAACGGTACCGAAAACATTAAGGATCTTCTTTAGCAAGCGCAGGTTAGTCGGGTCACCGATCTGAGCCCAGGCCGCAAGCTGGTGATGGTTGCCGGCGGTGTCCGTGACTCCGGTGTCTACCATGTACTGAGCCACCGACTGGAGTGTTGCCCCGTTGTCGGTGCTCGGGTCTCCTGGCACGTACCCGCCCGTGGCTGAGTACATCGCTGACGCCACAGAATCATCGAACACTGCCCCGCCTGGCACGCGCCCGGAGAACGCCGTTAGGGCCGCGACAGAGTGCAGCATGCCGGCGTCCGTGCAGTCAGACAGCTTGTCGTTGAGGTACATCGGCCAGCTCGTGACCTTGGTCAGCCGGTCGGCCGTCAGGGGTGCGGACGGCAGGGCGTGAACGTTGGTCAGGTACTTCTCAAAGATTACAGCACCCACTGAATGATCCCTTGGCAAAGCACCATAATACCCATGAGCCCTCGTCATAATACCTCCGCCTAGAGCAGCGTAAGCTCATACATGGCGAGACCAAAGATGGCAAAGCCTACAATGAGCATCCAGATTGCTTTCCAGATATCAGTTGGTATACTGCCCTTCACTGGCCGCCCTTTTGAATGTAATTCTGAACAAACTCCTGTGCATTCTCTTCCAGGACTTCATCGATCTCTGCAAGCAGGTCGTCTACGTCCTCGGCAAGCGCTACGTTCTCCAGGTTTACCGGCTCGACATACTCAGTCTTGGTTTCCTGCTTGGTAGTTTCCTTCTGTACTTGCTGCTGTGCCATTGTTCCATCTCCTGACCCCTTGAAGGGCGATGAAGGTAGAGACCGGTGTCAGTACCAGGAAGCCGTATTGTTTTGTCAAGATGTCGTACGCTGTCCAGAAAACCTGAGCTGCGATGATGACATACCAGCCGGCGACCAGCTTGCGACTCAGCAGGAACTGACTGGTGATAGTCAAAACAGCAAGAGCGCATGAGCCGGTTAGTAGCAGCATGCGCTCAGTCTATCAAGGGTGCTTACCTAGTAAGCAAGTCACGGGGTGCGCTCTGCCGCTTGAGCTACCGAGGGAGCTTGTAGCCCCTCCGGACGGGATTCGAACCCGTAACCTCACCCCTCGCTCTCCCGACTGGATTCGAACCAGTAACCCCGATGTTAACAGCATCTCGCTCTACCAATTGGAGCTACGAGAGATTAAAAAGGAATGCAACTGTTCCCCGGTTGTTAAGGCCGGATCTTGACGGACACATTCCCAGGGAGCGTGACGAGATTCGAACTCGCTAGCAGGACAACGCCTACAGGTTCACAGCCTGTTCCCTCAGCCATTTGGGTCCACGCTCCATGATGTATTCAATTGTTAAGTGCCCCCGGCGCGACTCGAACGCGCAAGCTCTTGGTTCGTAGCCAAGCGGTATATCCGTTGTCCTACGGGGACTGGTGCCCCCAGTACCGGTGAAGATACACTAGAGCCGTTCCAGACCAGGTGTTTGACCGCCTGCGGATACCTCTAGGCCAACTCGCGCTGGCGGGGGCATGTCTTTAGTTGTGGCACCGGAGCCAGTGCAGGTAACACTGAGCCCAGCGTCGTGATCCACTCTCGAACATGATAGGGCCGGGGCTAGCCTTCTTGCCCTTACGCCTAAGCTTGTCGTTCTCGCAATCGTTCCTTCGCTGACAGTCTACACATGGCATCTGCATTCAGTGTCGGCAGTTTTGTCTGACGTGCCCAGGTCGCTCGTGATTCCAGGTAAAGGGAATGACCTTGCCTGCAACTTGAACCGTAGCGAGGGTCCAGCGGTTGGCTCTGGCTATTCAAGGCTGCGCTAGCATACCCTTAGCCATTCCCAGCAGGAAATGTACGAATCGAACGCACGACACGCGGGGTTGGAAGCCGCTGCTCTACCACTGAGCTAATCTCCTATGACGGGCCATGTGCCCCGACTGACCTTTGTCGCTCAACGGATCATGTCCGGTCAGGGTATTTGCCCAGAGGAAGCGGCGAGAGTCGAACTCGCTAGAGACTTACAAGGCCCCTTACAGTTTTCAAGACTGCTACACGCTCCGAAGTTAGCGCTTCCAAAGCGAGAGTGCTCTATCCACTGAGCTACCAGAAGCCAGCTATTGCAGAGTTACCTCCGCGCACCTTCTTTTGCGACCGGGCGGGATTCGAACCCACGACCTCTCTCCGAGCACCATGCGAGATTCGAACTCGCAACACCTGCTTGGAAGGCAGGCGTGTTAACCATTAAACACCAATGGTGCATTTATTTCTTTTTGCATTTTCTATTTTCTTCGCGGCCCGACAGATATCACATCGACAGCCATAACTACCGTACCGGGTAAGGCCATGATCGGGAAAACGATCCCTAGCAGTTTTCTTTTTGTGGCATCCAGTACATCTAACTACACATTTGTCAGTCTCTGCAACAATGCGCGTCCACGACCAGGACCAAATCCTATGGCTAGCCTTTTGGATAGGGTCAACATGATCAAGTTCTAGATCTTCAGTTGCGCCACAATCGACACAGACCCTGCCGACAAACCATTGAGCGCGGCGCGCAGCTACCCACTGACGCTGATATTTACGCTTTTGCTCTCCCGTATAACTCACGAGTGGATAACGGGATTCGGACCCGCGACCTCGGCGTTGGCAACGCAGCGCTCTAACCAGACTGAGCTATATCCACATGGATCGCTTTTTTATTTACCTCGGAAGCGGCAACCCAAACCGAGAGCATGAAGTTCCGTGTTTAACATCAGCTAGCTTCCCGCCCGACCGGGTGATCGGGAAAGGTCTAGCCGAACGAGAGAACCCTGTCCATGCACAACCCTATCTCTCCGTAGCGCAGACGGGATTCGAACCCGCATCGTCCGGCTTATGAGACCGGCATCGTACCAATTAGACCACCGCGCGTCGGTATTTATTTATCAAGTGGCGGGGGCTGGATTTGAACCAGCGATCTCTGGCTTATGAGGCCAGCGAGGTAAACCGGACTGCTCCACCCCGTCCTGATATTCAGTTTATCATACGCTAGCCGAGCCTGCGTAAGGCAACTTGCTCCCTCTCCTGGATTCGAACCAGGATAAGCACAGGTTCAGAGCCTGCCGAGTCTACCAATTCCTCTAAGAGGGACCGAATGTATCTATTCAATTGTAAAAGCTGCCTCGCTTGGAATCGAACCAAGATCGCAAGTTCCAAAGACGAGTGTCCTACCGATTAGACGACGAGGCATAGACTGACGCATCGAAATGCTTGCACTCGCAATCGCCTAGGTCGCACAGCTCGTGAGTACGACGAGCCATTCTCAGGCAAGACTGAATTGCCTGACCAGGTAGCTTGGCCATTGCTAGCCATTGTCTTGCTTCCATGCACGGGGCACAGATCATGTCACAACCTCCGTGTAACACTGTAACACGCTTCGGGAAAGAATCCAGTACGTCTAGGCAACTTCAACTGGTGGCTCTTGGGCGAGCCCCTTTGGCTAAAGGATCAGATGCCCTTACCTCTCGCCTATCTTTCCCTAATCAGGATGCCTCCTGACCTAAGTGACACGAGACAGAATCGAACTGTCCTCTCAAGGGCTTCAACCAAGCGCTAAACCAACCTCAGCTATCGTGCCATGTTTTATTATTGAGTATGTTGTCACGTCGGAAAGCGGGGACTCGAACCCCGTCAACGTAGTCCCGAACCACGCGCGCTAACCCTTACACGACATTCCGTTGGGCGGTGTTTCTTATGGAGTCGAACCAAACGGCGAACCGCAGAACCGCTGCCGATTTTCACGGCCCTTCGAAACAATGCGGAGAATCGAACTCCGGATCTTCGCGCCCCAAACGCGACGCCATACCACTTGGCTACATCCTGATGCACGGCAGACCTTATGGGCCTGGGCTTCGGACGGGGAGTGTATGCCCCGATTACAGCCGTGCTCCGTGGACATGGCGGGAATCGAACCCGCGTCTTACGTACCACAGCTAGGTATTCTCCGGGTCAGAGCCTGTATCATTACGCTTGCCATTGTCAACAGGCATTCAATGACTAAGCTTTTGCTTCCTTGATTTGTCCCCCGCCGCGCTGAAAGCCTATCTGCGGAAAGGTGAGAGTCCGTTTGCGACGTCCATTATCAAGACACGGAGCAAGATCCTGACTGGACGGGTTAGGCTACTAGAGCCTTAGCCATGAACGACGAATCGTCCATGACGTGAACCGGGTGAGTGTCGTTAGCACTTCTGTTTGCGAACTTGGTTAATGAGCACAGCTCGCGTCCTCAAACCCGCTTCCCCTAGCTGGCAGTGACATAATCGAAACCTGTCACGCCCATTGCTTATTCAGTTGTCGAGCGGCGAACCGAGGACTCGAACCCGGATCTCCCAATAGTAGGGCGTGCTAACCGATTGCACCATTAGCCTGACGCGGGCGGTCCATTCCCGTGCCCAGTAACCGGTTGCGCAACCGGATACGCGACTGCTACGGGAGTCGAACCCGCACTACCCACCTTGACGGGGTGGTGCTCTAGCCTATTAAGCTAAGCAGCCATATCGCCCTGGACTTGATATCCCGCAACAGGCGGTGCGGTATTCGCTTTCAATGTTATTATACACTACGGGCACGGTGCGTACGTTTTGTGGTGGTCTACCAGCTCCGATTTCTTAATTCCCCAGACGCTGCACTCACCCCAGTTTACAAGTACGTGCCCGTTGTCGCCTCGTGAGCAAGCCTGACACAACCGGTAGACAGGATTGTTGGAGTATATGAGCTGGATACTCATGAAGTGCCCGCAGTTCCAGCAATTCCTTACCGCGCTTGTACTGGTCAGGAACTTCGGCATCCTGATGTAATGCGTCCGAGTCCTACTGGTCCTGGAACTCCATGGAGACGCTGAAGCCAAGCTCGTAGGCATCGTTGTAGGTTTCCCTTGCTTTCTTCCAGTCTTCCGCAGCGAAGTCAGCGAACAGGCCGCCGCCGTATCCCGCAACGTAGCGCAGGTCGGTTGTATCCCATTCTGACACGTCCGGGTACACCCTGACACGAATAACCAGCGTACTGGCGGGGCAGCAACAGATTTCGGATTCACGAGTAGTAACCATCGGTGCCTCGGTCACAGTAGCTCGGGCCTCCAGTCGTCCGTAAGTTCGGTGATTGGCATCCGTGACACTATGTGATCCAGTGAGGCCAGGGGTCGCCACGCAGTGCCCGACTCTGGCTCGTCGCTGAAGTGATCTGTCTTGAAACTGTACATCGGCGCAGTGTTCGCGGAATGGTGAGACGTCACGATCTGAGCCACACGAGCCTGAGCTTCCGGGATATTGGTTATGGCTGACGTTCCCCTGTCGCGGAGGAGTCTCAGGAGTCGGCAGTCTTCGATGAAGCGGTCGTCCAGCCAGGCAATGACGTCTCTATCGGGGGTCATGACGGCGAATGTACTCCACACAGCGAATGTACTCCAGGTGATCCGGGACATTTCCTCCGAGACCAGCCCGGTAGGTTCCATTGTGACGCTTGAGTCCGGAAGTGGCACGCTCAAGCGCGGCAAAGAGTTTGGTGTGCCAGTGGGGTGGACCTGGATTACAGGCGAACCTGCCAAGCAGGTTCATGAGAGCCACGGCCTCATCAAGGGTAAGGCCCTCGATATCGAATACTCTCTCGGGCTCGGCCGGCGGCAGTGTGCGAATCTCTATCTTCATCGCGCTTACCTGGTAAGCACAGTCACGGCGGCCTTGACTACGGCCCTTACGTCGGCCTCGGTCGTCTCCGAGTGGTCATTGAACGAGCGGGGAAGAATGAACTCACGGTGATAAACGCGCTCCGGAAACAAGAGCTTGACCTGCTCCCCAATGTCGTCAAGTACGATATCCTTGCGCCCGCGCTCCGTGATGGCCCTGTCAATGGCCATCTTCAGGCAGATATGACCGTCTCCCCTGATCGGGTCGGGTCCGTCTACGCGACCGTTCCACCATCCGTTGCGATCAAGAATCGCGAGGATGGCATTTGCCTCACTCTGCTTCAAGCGATTTCTCCCTAAGCTCCGATGCGCCGTCGAACGTCAACGATTGCAAGCGCGTCTTGATCTGTGCTGTAACTCTGCGCGCGACGTGCGCGCGTACTAGCTGCTATCTCTGATGCCCGAACCTGGCCGGCCTCACACTCCCGGCAGGTACGTGAGTGACGTTCCTGCCAGTTACCACCGGATCTAATATACCATGTCCGGAACTCGTCTTCAAGGTACTTCTGCACCTTACAGCTACGACATTCACGGAAGGTCCCGTCTTGTTCCATTCATCACGCAATCTTCAAGATCTTTTGGGGTCCCCCCTACACCGCTCCGGGGCCTTCGGCCCCTCCGCTAACCCCTCTACCAATAATCTCTCATCTCTTCCAGAGATATTGTAACCGTCCGTACAACGGTTGAAATCAGTATACACCGAGTGTATAATTCCATGATCATTTTCGCCTCAGAACAACGGTTGCCTAAACAACCGTTGACTACCAGGTAATCTAGAACAACGGTTGTTATACGTTAGACATTGGTTGACTAAGGTAGTTGGTCTAACCTCAGCCATAGTACCACTACCTGTAGCACAACGGACAGTACCATGAACTCCGATGGCTTGTGTTGTTGACAACGTACCCTGGAAGTCTTATACTCTGAGTCAAGATCATTCTTAACCTTTTCCAGAGGAGTTAAACTTGCAAGTCAACATGCTGGTTCATGCCACGCGCGAAGACCTGATCCTGGACTACATGCGCCAGGGATACATGGCCAAGCAGGCAGAACGTCATGCCGATGCTCAGATCGCTGATCGCCGTCCGGCCGTCCGGATGATGACGATGACCGAGCGCCCACCGCCCGAGGCACTGTTCACCGAGCCTGTCACCGAGCCCGGCACCGGGGCGGGCAGGAGCCTGCCGCCGGCCAAGATCCGGGCGTGGGCCAGGACTCACGGTCACTCGGTCGCGGCCCGTGGCCGGATCGCAGAGCCCGTAGTCGCGGCCTACCTCGCGGACGTGGAGTCGGTCTCGGTCTAGGCCCAGATGAACGACGGGGCACAGGCAGCAGTTGCCTGGCTGGTTATCATAGTCATACTCATTACTGCTGTTGCCTGTTTGGCTATCGTAGCCATACTCATTACTGCTGGAATCGTTCTGCTAGTACATCACTAGGTCAAAGAGCCCTCGCCCCTCACACGGGGGCGGGGGCATCGCTTACCTATTCGGAGGAACAACATGGGAAACAGGCTACGCTCAACCGCAGGGCCGTGGACAGTCGTACGGCAGCCAGTGCCGGTGGTCAAGCCTGCTGACAATATCATCATCGAACGCCCCGGCGATAAAGATCTGGCGATGTCCGAGCACGCGGCCAAGGCCCTACTCCATGCCCTGTCTGACGTTCTCGGGGAAGCACTCTGCACCATGAAGGGTGACGACAAAGGGTCTGCCTGCTGCTGTAAGAACTGCCCGTGGAACGGTCGCGCGCCTTGGATTTTGGCAGCCACGCGAGACGAAGACAATCTTTGATCCGAGGGTAGGTAATGGACCCCAACGACGGAACCGACGCAGGAGTACAGCTCGGCGTTTACAGTCATTGGTTTTTCCGGGCCGACACCAACAACATGCGGCTGACGCTGGTGTGCCGACGCTGTGCATCGTGGGTTGACGGGAGCGCCACCATGCAGAGCAGGCACATAAGCGCTTGCTGGAATCAGAAGTGAAGCAGGACTGGTGCAAGCACTGTGAGCGTAGAATCTTTCTTTCAACGCTGTCCGGATGGCTGCACTACGACACGTCCAGGGCCGACTGTGGCCTGACAGCGGAACCGAAGTGAATCTTCCCGACGTAGGGAACTTTCAAGATCATCGGAAATTCACCCGAAAATGCCAGAGCGCCCCGCAGCCAGTACTTTTTGGCCGGGGACGCTCAGGCTAGGGAAACCTGTCAGAACGGTGAGGTCTCGACCGGTTCCTCTGGCTGACGGTCGCGCTTCCGCTTCGCAAGCTTGTACGCATCGACAAAGCTCAGGCTGATGTCCTTCCGCATCAGCAGCTCAGCCTTGATCAGGAAATGAACGTGAGCATGCGACTTGTCAATCGCCTCTGCGATCTGCCGTTCGCTGTAGCCGGCACCCGAAAGCTCAAGCGCTAGCCTGGCAGCCTTGGCATGGAGGACTTCGGCTTCCTCTTCCCAGCCCTTGATCTTGTCTCGCGCCTGAGTGAGCGTCGTCACTTGGGATCATCCCCGTTCTCTATGTACACTGCCGCCACCGCATAGGCATCCTCATCACGCTGGAAATCATCTGCGTTGTCGATGATCGCCCGCGTGCGCGTCGGGTAAAGAGTGTTGCCCGAGCTGACGGCCGGATCTTCGTCGCTCCACTTTGGAGTGTGGACCACGATAAAACCGATGCGCTTCATATCTCCCTCTCTTTGCCCAGTCGCTGGTCGCGCTGGTCGTTGCTTTCTACTTGCCAGATGTAACTGTCTCCCGCGTGATTGGGCAGCCGGTAGAGGCGCTTGCCCACGTCCTGAGCCAGTACGAATCCCATGACGCTGCCGAGGGCAACCTGCCCGGCCGTGGTCTGGATGAAGCCGTGGCCGATGTCGTCCCTCGTGATCGTGTAGAACACTCGCCCCGGATCGCCCGACTCGCTGGTCGGCTTGAATACTTCCCGCATTACTTACCTCCCTAGGTAGCGCCTGGCGAACACTCGGGTGCGCCAGCGGTCAAGCAGTTCGAACGGCCAGGTCCACGGTGGTTGCTCCCTGGTCTGCCGGTGCGGCTGGCCGGGAACCATCACGCGGTGCCCGCATGTGCAGCGAACCTTGTTCCTGATGTGAACAAACGGCTCGCATTCATGCTCCATGGTTTCCCCTCTCTTTGTGCTTACACATGGTAAGCGTAGTCGGAAGGGACCAGCTTTGTCAATACAGCCGGGCTTACCAGGTAAGCGCCTTGACCCCCCTTGCGCAGTGACCTCGGAGGGTGTAGCATGAACGCGAACACTGGACGCAAGGTCTACTGCACTCGCAGTCCCCAGCACCAGCCAGGCGAGCACGATGTCTCGTGCCTGCCGAGCGCTGACCCGGGCAACCTGGAGCTTCGGCTCATCCGCCTCCTCACGGGAGCGTGCCCGGAGTGCGATGTCACTACCGAGCATGAGCACCCGTGCCGGTGCGCGGCTTCGTCCGGGACAACCCGAGCCTGCCGCGCCTGACTCCGTGCAGCTATGAGTAAGAGCCGGCTGATCAGGACCACATGGCGTCTGGGCTGGTACGTGTCAGAGTCAGAGCCGAACATTCATCATCCGCGCGAGCAGCCCG
>Ga0193728_1000693_pt1 | contig 16587 bp, 10 predicted proteins | sample U1c1metaG_FD_143037 | JGI IMG/M metagenome (GOLD analysis project Ga0193728, IMG submission 143037) | Soil microbial communities from a riparian zone of the East river system, Colorado, United States - U1c1 | ecosystem: Environmental > Terrestrial > Soil > Riparian zone | place: USA: East River...
CAGACCGCGAGGTGGCGCGCGCGGGCCCGGATCGACGGTTCGCTCAGAGCCTTCTCGACCGCCATGCGCAGCGGGCGTGGCGAGACGAAGCGCCAGGGCAGGCGTACACCTGCTCCGGCCCAGTCCACGCGGGCGGCGTTCTCGTTCATGTCTCCGATATGGGGACAGGCGACCACCGCGCAGCCACTTGCCAGTGCGCGGGCGAGGGTTCCGTGGCCAGCGTGGCACACGACCACGTCGCACTTGGGCATCGTGCGCGCGTATGAGACCCACTCAACCACCCTTGCGTTAGCGGGCACGTCCAGGGGTCGTGAGGGCAGGCGGCGGTTCCACGTCGCGAGCACCCTCACCGGCGCGTCCGCGAGGCCGCGCAGCGCGGCGTGCAGGAGGCGGTGATCGGGGTCCTGGGCCGTCGACGGGGCGATCAGTACGAGTGGATCCTCTCCCTCCGGCAGCTCGACGTCTTCCGCCGGGGGCTCCCACATCAGCGGGCCGACGATGTGCGCCCACTCGGGCCACGCACGGGGGTACTCCAGCTGCGGGAACGTTCCCACGAGCGCCAGATCGTGGCTCGTGCCGCCGTGGCCGTACTCGAGCGGCTCCAGTCCCAGGCGCTTGCGGGTTTCGTTCAGCTCGATCCTTCCGCGCTCTACGCCGCGGCGGATCGGCCCCTGCGCACGGCGCCACATGGCGCGGCCGGCCGCCGTGCGCGGCAACCGCGCGCCGAGCGAGTAGATCGGGGCATTGGGCTCGTTCTCGGGGTATACGTGCGGTATCAGCGTCGCCCTGGGCACGCCATTCAGCTCCGCCGCGAGCGCCGGGGCGAGCGTGAGGATGTCTGCTACGACCGCATCCGGACGCATGTCGCGCACGAGCGGCAGCGTGTCCTCGGTGGCGTGCACCACGGCCTCGTAGAAGTCCAGCGGCTCGCCGCCCGGGTCGCCGCTTGGAAACACGGTGTACTCGGGTGCCGCCGCGAATGTAAGGCCCTCGGCCTCGACGTTCGCCTGCCAGCGCCGCCACGTCTGCAGTGTGACCTTGTGACCGTGCTCACGCAACGCCTTGCCGAGGGCGATCATCGGAAACGCATGCCCCGGGTCGCCAAATGCGCCCAGCAGGAGTCGTTTTGCGGTGCTCTCAGGCGCCAACAGCTGTGGTAAGCGGCTTGGACCGCAACCGATAACAGGGCTGGCTCACGTCTTACCCACCATAGCCCGACCCATCTCGCGCGACCGCGAGGTCAGCTTGCCGCGAGCTCGGCGACGAGCCGCAATTGCTTCAGACGATCCTCGGCGGTGAACGCGATCGGGGTGACCCCGAGCGTGCCCACGCCCGCGTCGCGGTACACCCCCAGCCGCTCGCGCACCACCTCAGGCGGGCCGCACAGCGATACCTGGTCGATCAGCGCGTCCGGCAGGGCCGCCATCGCCTCCTCGCGCTTGCCTTCCAGGTAGTAGTCCTGCACCACTTTGGCCTCGGCCTCGAACCCGTACCGGCAGACGAGCTGGTTGTAGAAGTTCTGCTTGCGCGAGCCCATCCCGCCGACGTACAGCGCGATGAACGGGCGCATCGCATCGCGTGCGCCCTGCAGGTCGTCGGTGACGAACACGTTCACCGTCGGCGCGATGTCGAACCCGTCGAGCGATTTGCCCGACCGCGCCGCGCCTTCCTGAAGCAGCGGGCGCAGCTCCGAGACGTGCTCGGGCGAGAACAGCGTCGGGATCCACCCGTCCGCGATCTCGCCGGCGAGTGCCGTGTTCTTCGGGCCGATCGCCGCGAGGTAGATCGGGATCTGCTCCTGCACCGTGCCGATCGTCAGCTTCAGCGTCTTGCCCGGCCCGTCGGGCAGCGGCAGCTCCAGCGTCTCGCCGTGATACTCGACTCTTTCGCGCCTGAGCGCCATCCGCACGACCGCCACATACTCGCGCGTGCGCTGCAGCTGTTTGGCGAATCGCTGCCCGTGCCAGCCCTCCGCGACCTGCGGTCCCGAGGATCCGATTCCGCAGATCATGCGCCCGTTCGAGAGCTGGTCGATCGTCGCGGCCGTCATCGCGGTCATCGCGGCCGAACGGCCGGGCATCTGAAATATGCCCGAGCCCAGCCTGATCTTCGAGGTCTGCCCCGCCAGCCACCCGAGCACGGTCGCCGTGTCCGATCCGTACGCCTCCGCGGCCCACACCGAGTCATACCCCAGCCGCTCGGACTCCTGGACGATCTTCAGCTGATCCTCGCTGCTGAGGCCGAGGCCCCAGTAGCCGATATGCACGCCGAGCTTCATTTCCGCCACCCTACAGGGAGTCGCCCGGGCGAACGAACATCATCTCCGGCACCACGCACGCGGGCGAGACCTTCAACAGGTACCGCACCGCCTCCGCGATGTCCTCCGGGCGGATCATGTCCTCGGCCTTGACCTGCCCCTTGACGAAGTCCGTCATCGGCGTGTCCACAAACGCCGGGCACAGCGCGGTCGACTTGATGCCCTCCGCTCCGAGCTCCTTGTTCATCGCTTCGGTCCACCCGACCACGCCGTGCTTGCTGGCCGAGTAAACCGACAACCACGCCTCGCCGCGCTTACCGCTGATCGAGGACGTGTTGACGACCAGCGCGCTGCGATGCTCTGCCGCCGCCGCCTTGAGCATCTCCAGACACTCGCGGTAGAACAGCACGATCGAGCGCAGGTTGATGTCCAGCTGCATGTCCAGGCGCTTCGTCTCGATCTCGCCGACCGGGGCGCCGATGCCGACGCCCGCGTTGTTGACGAGCACGTCCAAGCGTCCGTAGCGCTCGCGATGTTGGGCGACCACGCGCTGGATGTCCGCCTCATCGGAGACGTTCGCCGCCACAGCCTGCAGGTCATACCCCTCCTCGGAGAGCTCATCCGCGGCCGCTTGCAGCTTCTCCGGGCGACGTGCCGCGAGCGTCATCGCATAGCCCTCTTCTCCCAGCATCCGCGCGATCGCATGCCCGATCCCACTCGACGCTCCGGTCACGATCGCTGCACGGTCTGCCATCACGCTGCTCCTCCTATTGTCGTCTCATCGCCATCTCGGCGACCCCGCCCGGCCCTTGGGGCGGCGGCAGTGAGCATTCCACATCTCGCTGCTAGCGTCTCTCGGATCGCGCCCGGCTCTCGGGCTTGGCGCGAGGAGGGCCCGTAGCTCAGTTGGTTAGAGCTGCCGACTCATAATCGGTAGGTCCCTGGTTCGAGTCCAGGCGGGCCCATAGCGAAAGCCTTGCAAACCCGGCTAGAAGCTCCCATGATTAGAAACATCCGGCAGAGCAGAACTCCAACCGCGACGGCCGCGGGAGTTTCGTGTATGACTTTGGACAGCGTGGAGACTGAGAGGTCAACACCGAGGAGCAGAGCGCTATGAGCGGCGTGCGCGACGCGTCACCAGGGCTGGCGCGCAGAGCCGGATCGTCCAGGGCGCTGTATCCCAAGCTGCACCCAGGGCCGGGCACCGCGTCAGAGCAGGTCGCCTCCGATCAACGCGCCCGGATCGAGGCGGCGATGATCGAGCTCGTCGCCGAGCGCGGGTTCGGCGCGGTCACGGTGCGCGAGCTTGTGCGGCTGGCAGGGGTCTCGACGCACACTTTCTACGAGCACTTTCAGGACAGGGAGACATGCTTCATGTGCGTGTACGCGCTTATCGTGCGGCGTTCGAGCAAGCGCGTTCACGCCGCGCAAAAGGACTGTCATGACTGGCGGGAGCGGCTGCATCTGGCCTTCTGCGCGTGGGCGGACGGGATCGCGCGCGAGCCGAAGGCAGCAAGGCTTGCGCTGGTCGAGGCGTTCGCCGCCGGACCCGCCGCGCTCGAGCGGATGCGCCGCGCGGAGGAGACCTTCGAGGCGATGATCGAGCACAGCTTCGCCCGTGCACCGGACGCCGTGCCGATTCCGCCGCTTCTCGTGAAGGGCATCGTCGCGGGTGTGCACCGCGTGGCGCGGGCACGCCTCCTGGCCGGTCGCGCACACGACCTCCCCGGCCTCGCCGACGAGCTGCTGGAGTGGATGCTTTGCTTTCGCTGTGAGGCCGCCACGTCGCTCGCGCGGCTCGGCGATCCACCGGCGCCGACGCCACCCGGTGCCGCGACGCTTGCCATCCACGCTGGGGGTGCCCGCGGCAACGACCGCGCGCGCATCCTGGACGCGGCGGCGGGGCTCGTCGCCGAGGAGGGTTACTGGCAACTCACGGTGCCGCGGATTCGCTCCGCCGCGGGGGTTTCGCGCAAGTGCTTCGACGAGCACTTCGATGGCGTGCAAGGGTGTTTCATCGCCGCCCTCGAGCACCACACCAATCGCGCGCTTGCGTACGTCGCTCCGGCGGGCGCGGCGGGCCGTACCTGGCCTGGGGGGCTACACCGCGCGCTGCATGCGTTCTGCGCGTATGTCGCGGCTGATCCCGTGTTCGCCAGGCTGGGTTTCATCGAGGTCTTCGCCCTGGGCCCGGACGGGGTGCTCTGTCGCGAACGGCTGTTGGCCGGTGGCGTCGAGGGCTTTCGTGCGAGCGCGCCCGCCGAGCAGTGCCCGAGCGAGCTCGCGGCGGAAGCCTCCGTCGGCGCGATCTGGGGGATCGTCCACCGGCACGTCGCCAGCGGCAGCACACACCGGCTGGCGCAGGTCACGCCGATCCTTTCGTTCCTGGCGCTGGCGCCCGCGATCGGCGCACGGCAGGCCGTGCAAGAGATCATGGCCGAGCAGGAGCGGATGCGCGACGGCGCCAGCCCGCGCCGCACCCCCGTCGCGAGCGCCGGTTGAGCGGCCCACCTACCGGCGAGCATTCGAGAACATATGTCGGCGCAGCTCACGCAAGATCGCTACGGGTTCGAATCGCCCCGACCGGTGGTAGCCTTGGGTCGTCTCCCGGCCAACCCGCCCGGCGTGCCAGGGAAGCGCCTATGCGTCGTCCCGCCGGGACCAACTGGGATCTCTCCGGCGTACAGTCAAAACCGGCGCCGAGGCGTCTGAGGATGCTACTCGGATTCGGGCGCCCCGGCACCGGCTAACACCCCAAGCCGGCCCGAAGGGCCGTCAGGAGCACGCGCAGCCTACACAATCCGTTGACCGCGGCGATTCCACGGCCAAGGCTCGGAGATCGGCTACCCGGAATCCTGGCTGGCCGTCCAGTTAGGAAACATCGCGCCCAAAACGTTGACTTTGTCGAGGAGTGGGGCATCCTGAGAACAGTGCGGCGCCCCACAGTGCCGCGCGCCATAGAACACAACCGGCGCCACGGGCCTCTGAAACGGATTCGGGGGAACCCCACCGCCGGCAACACCTCAAGACGAAAGGAGCATCCACACGATGCGAATCAGAACATCTGTCCTCGCCTTCCTCGCGGTGTTCGCGTTCAGCGCGGTCGCGGCGAGCACGGCTTCGGCGAAACGCGTGTGGACGGTCAACGGTGTAACCCTCCCGACCGGCACAACAAAGTCCCTAACAGTAATAAAAAACTCACCTGCGACACTCAAAGCCGGCACCGAAGAAATTGAATGCAAAACAATAAAACTTAAAACGGGCAATACGATCGAAAATGTCTTGGTCGAAGGAAAAGGGCCGACCGGTAGAGATACCGGTACGACTGAATTCAGTGAATGTAAAAATGTAAAAAAAGCGGGATGCGTGGTTACCGTACCGATTTTGGTAAATAGCCCGACGTCGCTAGTTGAAAATACTGCGGGTACCAAAATCTACGATCTGTTTCGTCCTGAAGGTCGCACAGAACTCAAACCTGCAGAAGTAACTGCTAAAGGCGAACCAGCGTCTAAAGAAGCAGAAGAAAAACTATCAAAATACACGACCATTAAACAGACGGGAGCAGGCTGCGTAGCCGCGACTACAGTTGAAGGCGATGGCGTTGCTGCAGAAATCAAACCGACTGAAGGCGAAGAAGTCAAACACAAATTCGTATTTCCGTGTCCCCCGATCAGTCCGGTTAATATGTGGAACGGCGTGAAAGAAGTAAGTCTAAAACTCAAAGCCTTTGGTGTAAAAGCCGAAGAGTGCATCAGTGAAATAGAAGTAGAACTGACGACCAAAGAAAAATTTGGTGTCAAATAAACGCAGAGATAAATAGGTAGTCCTGGGTGGGGCGCGCCCTGTGCGTGGCCCCACCTACTCGGGTCGCTTGGGTTTAGTTTCGAGGAAAAAGCTTTGCTTACTATGTACACGGAACAGTTGTTCGTATGCGTTGCGGCTTTGGGAGTCATGACGCTCTCGCGGCACGGACGTCTCACGGCGGCGGCTCTATGAGAAACGCGCCGCCCTCGCGCACGTTCGACCGGGCGCTCGCTCTGTGTTCTATCTTGGGCGCCGCTTTGCTCGTCTTCTCTGCCCCGGTGTTTGCCCTTGGTGACGCCAGTATGGCAAGCTGCAGCGAATTCCCCGGCACAGAAGCCTCTCCTGGCTTTCGCTCCTATCTGCCCGACTGTCGGGCCTATGAGATGGTGACGCCTGTGGACAAGGCCGGTTCTGTGGTCAGCCCCAATTTCGCCACGATGGCGGCTGCCGGATCAAGCCTCACAGGTGCGAGCTCGGGGGCGTTTGCGGGCCTGAGTAATGATGAACTTCCGTCTCAAGGGGACGCGTCCTATCGTTTCGCGCGCGCCGGCTCTGGCTGGGTCACCACTCCGCTACAAGTTTTCCAGGGGTGGCGGCAGAGCCTCGGAATCAGCGACTCGGTGTGGAAGCCTGCAGCTTCAGGGAGCGGTGTGGATCATCTTTCTCTGCGTCAGGCGGACGGCTCGGTGAGTGACATCGGGCCCGTGTGGCCGCCCACGTTCGGGGCAGTCTCGAACACGACCTATAAGGTCGAAGGAGCCGCGAGCGAAGCCGCGAATGGCACCGTGTTCAGTAGCGCTGCCCCGACGCCGCAATGGCCGTTCGACACGAACGTCATCGGCGGCTCACTCTATGAGTACGTCGGAACGAACAACAGCGAACCAACATTGGTTGGGGTGAGTGGAGGCGCTGGAAGCAGGACGCTGATCGGCCGGTGCGGCATTAGGCTCGGTGCATCTGAACAGGTGTCGTTCGGGAGTAAGTACAACGCGGTTTCCGAAAGCGCCCAGACCGTGTTCTTCACTGTTGAAGCGAACAGCAGGAGCCTGTCCTCTGTGTCAACCAGCACATGGGCGTCCACCAGCGAATGCACAAACGGCGGCCCAATCGGCACCGCTCCGCCGACGAATGAGCTGTACGCGCGGCTGGGGGGCTTGCAGACCGTGTGGGTCTCAGAACCGCAGTGCACGCCTACGTCAGCTTGTCACGACGTCACGACCGAACCATACACGAGCGAAGAAGCCTCTGAAGCCGCCGGGGTGGTCTTCGAAGGCGCCTCAGCGAACGGGGCGAGGGTGTTCTTCGCCACGACCCAGCAGCTCACCAACAGCGACGCGGACATGACGAGGGATCTGTATGAGTACGACTTCAACGCCCCATCCGGACTGCGTCTGATTCAAGTCTCCGCCGGCGGGAGCGGCGACGCGACGCCGGGCTCGGGCGCCGGGGTGGAAGGCGTGTCGCGCATCTCCGAGAATGGCTCACACGTCTATTTCGTCGCGAACGGCGTGCTCACAACCACTCCCAGTCCGGGTGCGCAGGGTTATGGCGCGCATGGTGAACCGGTGAGTTCGGGCGCGGTCGCGCAGGCCGGCGCGGAGAACCTGTACGTGTTCGACACGGAAACGAGGCAGACCGCGTTTATCGCCGAGCTGTGCTCCGGTGCGGAAATGTCTGGCGGCGTAGCCGACGCGTACTGCCCCAGCGATCTGAACTCGAATCCCTGGAACTTTGGCCCTGCCGCCCATAACGATCAGATATTGTGGAGTCACGGCGCGGCGGGCGGTGATCAACGTCCGGTGCAGTCAACGCCGGACGGCCGCTTCCTCGCGTTGACCAGCTACGGCGACCTGACGGGCGACGATACGAGCACCGCCCGGCAGGTGTTTCAATATGACGCGCAGGCCGGGACGCTCACGCGCGTCTCGATCGGCGAGGACGGCTTCAACGACAGCGGCAACACGAAAATCGGCAACGAAAGCAGCCATGCATCGGATACCGGCGACGCGAGCATCGTCACACCGCGGTACAACGCATCGGGAGAAGAAGAAGGCTGGACGCGTGGTGGTGCGCTCGCGCGGACGATCTCCGATGACGGCTCCCATGTTTTCTTTCAGAGTCCGGTCGGGTTGACGCCGCTGGCGCTCAATAATGTCGCGATCGACAGCGAAGGGGACCTGGCGCAGAATATTTACGAGTATCACGAGGGTCATGTCGCGCTGATATCCGATGGGAAGGACACCTCGGCCATCTTCCGTGTCTCTGGCAACCTCCAGATGTCAGGTGTCTTGCTAGCAGGTGCGAGCGCGTCCGGCGGCGACGTATTCTTCACGACTGCCGACCCTCTGGTGCCGCAGGACACAGACACCCAGGTCGACATCTACGACGCGCGGATCGGCGGTGGCTTTCCGGCGCCCGGTGAGTCGGCCGGCTGCCAGGGCGACACCTGTCAGGGGTTGCCGAGCTTGCCGTCACAGTTCGCGGCGCCGTCGAGCGCGACGTTTTCCGGCGCGGGGAACCTGGTGCCACCTCCCTCCAGCCCCGTGAGCAAACCGACGGCGAAGCCGTTGACCAGGGCGCAGAAGCTCGCCAAAGCGCGGAGGGCCTGCCGGGCTAAACACAACAAGCGTAAGCGAGCTGTTTGCGAAGCCAGGGCCCGGAAGCAATACGGGCCCGTGCATAAAGCCGGGAACACGAACCGGATGAGCAAGTGATCATGCCAATCTCCCACCCAAGGCCGTTCCAGCCGATGGTCACTCTTTCCTGCAAGCCAAGCGGTCTCGCTGGAAGAATCACGAGGATCGCGATTTCTCTGGCAATCGCGGCGGTCGTCGCGGGAGCAGGCGCCGCCTCTGCGAAAGCTGCGACACCGAGCGCGGCGTGGTCGATCCGAACGATCGCCGAACCGACGAACTTCGCGCCGAACGACAGCAGTGGCACTGACGTCTACAGGGTCCTCGTGACCAACACGGGTAGCCTGCCCAGCGATGGCAGTCCGGTGACGATCACCGATACGCTGCCGGGCGCCGTCAGCGTGCAGAGCGTACGGCGCTTTGAATGGGTTAATGCTGAAGAATTCTTCTCGTGCACAAAAACAACGTCCCCGATCCAGTGCACCTTTAATAGCATGGTGCCTGCAGGAGAGGTGCTGGAGTTGGATATAACTGTGGCGACCGAACTGGGCGCGGCTGGTATCCTGGCCAACACCGCGACCGTTACCGGGGGCGGCGCGGCCGAAGCGTCGACCACTACGCAGAACCCTGTTAGCGCGACTCCCGCACCATTTAGGATCAGCGATTTCAGCTTCGGCGTCGACGGCGTGGATGGGATGCCCGACACCCAGGCCGGCGAGCATCCCTATGCCGTCACCACGTCGCTTGACTTCAGCACCCGATCACTGCCCTCAAACCTCGAATACCACGAGCCTGCGGAAAACGTCAAGGACGCGGTCGTCGAATTGCCGCTCGGCTTGGTCGGTAACCCGCGGGCCGCCCCCCGGTGCCCGCTCAGCAAGCTGGAACTGGACGAGAGCGCGTCCTTCGTTCAGTGCCCGGCAGATACGAAGATCGGGGAAGTTACGCTGAATGAGCCCGTCGGCTTCGCGTCATCGCTGCTTCCGAACTTTGGTGGTCAGTTGATAACGTCTGTGTCCTCGCTTTATAACCTCGTTCCCGAACACGGTCATCCGGCGGAGTTCGGGTTTGACTACGCCGGACTTGCCACGGCGATTCTCTACCCGAGCATCGTGCACACCGAAGCGGGCTACGTGCTGCGGGTGACCACCCCGAACACACCATCGGAGTTTGCCTTCCCTGAAGAGTTGGGATTCGTGAGTGGTTTCTCGCTGACCTTGTTCGGTGATCCGGCGAAGCACGGTGGCACCGGCGAAGCACCGTTCTTCACCAACCCTTCCGACTGTTCTCCCGGTGGCCTGACCGCGACGATTCACATTGATACGTGGACCAACCCGGCGACCATGACCAACGCGGACGGCACACCGGACTTCAACGACCCGAATTGGCTAAAAGCAGAATCGTCTCTGCCACCGGTCGCGGGCTGTGACGCGTTGCAGTTCAACCCAGAACTCGCAGTGCAGCCCACATCGGCACGGTCGGATTTCCCGAGCGGCTTGATGGTCGATCTGAAGGTCCCGCAGGCGCCGAGCAACGACGCGGCGTTGGCGACGCCCGACCTGAAGGCCGCGACGGTGACGCTCCCGGCGGGGATGTCGCTCTCGCCGTCCTCGGCGAATGGATTGCAGGCGTGCTCGCCGGCAGAGATCGGCCTGGATGACAACAGCCGGCCGACGTGCCCCGACGCATCGAAGATCGGGGCGGTCAAGCTGGACACTCCGCTGCTGGCGAACCCCATCGGCGGATCGGTGTACCTCGCCGAACAGGGCAACAACCCGTTCGGGTCGCTGATCGCGCTCTACATCGTCCTGGACGACCCCACCACCGGCACGCTGATCAAGCTCGCGGGCCACGGCGAGCTCGGAGATGGCACGAATGGCTTGGCCCTCGGCCAAGTGAGGGCGACGTTCGCAAACAACCCTCAGTTGCCGTTCAGCGAGTTGAAGCTGATGCTGAAGGAAGGCGCGAGGGCGCCGCTGACGACGCCGCAAACGTGCGGCACGTATACGACGACGAGCTCGCTGACGCCGTGGTCCGCGCCCGCTTCCGGACCAGCGGCGACCCCGTCCTCGAGCTTTCAGATCGGCTCGGGGCCGAACGGCGAACCGTGCTCCCCGCGGAGATTCGCACCGTCGTTCTCGGCCGGGACGGTGAGCAATCAGGCCGGCGCCTTCAGCCCGTTCACGCTGACCCTGTCCCGGACTGACGCCGACCAAGACCTCGGCGGGCTCGCGGTGAGGACCCCGCCCGGATTGCTCGGGATGCTCTCCAGGGTCCAGCTCTGCCAGGAGCCGCAGGCCACAGAAGGAACCTGCCCCGCTGCCAGCCAGATCGGACATGTCACCGTAGGCGCGGGTCCAGGCCCTGATCCCGTGTATGTGCCGCAGACCGGCAAGCTCCAGGATCCGGTGTTCCTGACGGGCCCGTACAAGGGCGCCCCGTTTGGCTTGTCGGTCGTCGTGCCGGCCGAAGCGGGCCCGTTCAACCTCGGGACCGTGGTGGTCCGCTCCGCGATCACCATCGATCCGCACACCGGGCAGGTCACGATCACAAGCGACCCATTTCCCACAATCCTGCAGGGCGTCCCGTTGCAGGTGAAGACCGTCAACGTGACGATCGACCGTCCCGGGTTCACGTTCAACCCGACCAGCTGCGATCGGTTGAGCGTAGCCGGGACGGTCGTCAGCACCCAGGCAGCGCAGGTCGCCCTCGCAAGTCCCTTCCAGGCCGCAGGCTGTGCGAGCCTGCCGTTCAAGCCCAGCTTCACGGCGATCACGCAGGGCAAGACGAGCAAAGCCAACGGCGCGAGTCTGACCGTCAAGGTCGCTCAGAAGCCCGGCGAAGCGAACATCCACAAAGTTAACCTGCAGCTACCGCTGGCGCTCCCCGCGCGCCTCACGACCCTGCAGAAAGCCTGCCTGGCGGCGGTCTTTGAAGCCAAACCCGCGGCCTGCCCGGCGGCGTCGGTCATCGGCACCGCCAAGGCGATCACGCCCGTGTTGAACAGTCCGTTGGTGGGCCCCGCGTACCTGGTCAGTCACGGTGGCGCGGCGTTCCCCGACGTCGAGTTCCTGCTCCAGGGCGAAGGTGTGGAGATCGAACTCGATGGCAAGACGGACATCAAAAAAGGGATCACGTACTCCAAGTTCGAGACGGTCCCCGACGCCCCAATCAGCTCGTTTGAGACGGTGCTGCCGGAGGGGCCGCCCTCGGTGCTTGCGACGAACCTTCCCGCGAGCGCGAAATACAGCCTGTGTGGACAGACCCTCGCGATGCCGACGGCGATTACCGGCCAGAACGGGGCTGTGATCCAGCAGACCACGAAGATCGGCGTCACCGGCTGCTCCAGGCCGACCGTCAAGATCAAGAAGGTCAAGGTCAGGGGCAACGCCGTGCTCGTCACGGTCCTCACCTCCCAACCCGGGACCGTGACCGTCAGCGGCAGTGGCCTGCAGACACTCAGGAAGACGCTCGGCACCGGTGCCCACCGGCTCAGGGTGGTGCTGACAAAGAGCGGCAGGACCGCCCGCAAGCTTCGCAGGACGACGAGGATCAAGGTCAGTGTGAAGAACCCAGTCGGGTCATCGAGTAAGGCGGTGGCCTCCAAACTCTAAGAAGGAGCGAATCATGGTTAGAAGTCTAGTTGAACATCTGACGAACATCCGTCAGCGCGCGTTCGTGATGATGGTAGCGTGCGTAGCCTCGCTTGCCGCTCTGGGCGGTCTCGCGTCACCGGCGCCGGCCATACCAAAAGGAGAATTCGCCGTTTTTGCGGGTTGCCCCCTGAGCACTCACGGCGTAGAAGGTTGTCTAGTCGCAAAGACAGAAAGCGGCAAATTCATCATCGGCAAACGGACGGTGCCGATCACTAACGTCATCACGCTGCAGGGCGGGGTTGGGGAAGAAAACCCCTGCAGCTTCCCGTTCACAGGAGCAGGGGAATGTCGCATGCCCTTCTACGGCGCGGCCGCCGGCTACGAAACGCTATCGAAAACGCCGCAGAACGTCCCGGGCGGGTTGCTCAACTTGATCAAATGCAAAGAAATCAGTAATAAATACGAGCGAGAATTTTGCGAATCTATCTTTGAAAAAGGGATACTGGGGGTAACGGCTACGATCGAACTCGCGGCGCCGGCGAGCTCGATCGGCCTGAGCGAGGCGGCTCTGTTCGAACCCGTTCTCTCTGAAGCGTTTGGTATCCCGGCGCTTCGGCTGCTGGTGAAGGTCAAACTGAACAACTCCTTCCTCGGGAAAGAATGCTACATCGGCTCCAACACCGAACCGATCGTCCTCAACCTGATTACCGGAAAAACGCACCCGCCTAAACCGAACGAACCGATCTCGGGTAAAACGGGGACCGTCGAAAGCAATGAAGAAGGTACTATCCTTACGATCAGCCATAATTCGCTCGTCGACAACTCGTTTGCGGCACCGGGAGTAAATGGCTGCGGAGAAGGCTTCTCGTCCGTGATCGACCCATTGGTCAATGCCCGGCTCGGCCTGCCCTCGGCAGCAGGGACGAATACAGCGATCCTCGAAGGCACACTGAAGCAAGCAAACGCGGAAGCAGTAAGAAACCACTGATAGCAGTCACTTCTCAAAACGCCACACCGTCTGACACCGGGGTCCGCCGCAACGTGCGGCGGATCCCGGTTGCGATGCCCCCAAAACCCTCAAAGGAAGCCCCGGAGCGCCCAACAGCGAACGACGCCCAGGCGGCCGGCGGAGACGCTGTTGAAGGCAATGGCGTTGCTGTGTGGATGACCCGTTTGCCTGTCCGTGCCGGTTAGCCCAAGTGCGATCCGTGAAGTCGCTAGGAAAGCAATGGGCGCTATTCATCGAGGCCAGGCTCACATGGCGGCTCTACAAAGCTCTGCGCCTCCCGCGAGATGTACGGATAAACCGCCATCGCCTCGGCAATCGCCAAGTCATCCTCGCCCGCGCGCTCACGCAAACCGCTGATAATCCCGTCGCGGTCCTCAGAAGTGCGGTTCTGGCTGAGCTTGCGCTTGCCCTGGAGCGCGTCGATCTCGAGCCTGAAAGCGGCGATATGAGGCAATCGTTCGTCGACGTAGTCCTCGGCGACGGACGCGAGCGACCACGGGTGTGAGAACCGCTCTTCGTGGACGTCGACAAGCTCGCCCAGATGGGCGAGCACGACGTCTGAGTCCTCCAATGCGCGTGGGCGACCGTAGGCGTGGACGGCGAGATAGTTGTACGTCGGCAGGCCGCCGCTCGGACACCAGCGCGGCGAAATGTAGGCGCGTGGCGCGCTGAAGATCGCCAGCGCCTCGTGCTCGCCGTCGAGGTGACGCGCCAGCGGGTCGCGGGCGGCGACGTGCGCGACGAGCGTCCCGAACCTGCCCTCGTCGCGGTGCAGGACGAACGGGATGTGGGCGGCGAGTGGGCCGTCCGCGCAGATCACGAGCACGCCGAAGCGGACCGCCTCGATCGTGTCGTGCAGGACCGGCAGTTCGCGCTCGGCGAAATGGGGATTGACGTACATCGGTCCTCCTGGTCTCCCTGACTCACAGATCGGCGGGCAGCTGAACGTTACTGTGCGGGCAGTCATGCTCCCCGAACGCCTGACCGCCCAGCTGCTTGCCGGCCCGCCGGCGAAAGATCCCGAGATGGTGGTGAAGCGCCTACTCGCGGTCCAGGGCCAGGACCCGCGCGGCGCCCGTCTGGCGATCAGAGCGCGCAGCGAGGGTCTGACGGCCTCAGACGTGGATCGTGCGCTGAACGAGCGCACGCTGCTGATCACGTGGTTGAACCGGGGGACGCTGCATCTCGTCCGCAGCGAGGACTACCCATGGCTGCAAGCGTTGACGGCGCCGCGCCTGATGACCAGCAGCGCTCGGCGACTGGCGCAGGAGGGCGTCACTCCGGATGCGGCCGAGCGCGGCGTGAAGACCATCGAACGCTCCCTGATCGAGGAGGGCCCGCTGACCCGAGGTCAGCTGCGCGAACGGATCGCGGCGGCGGGAGTGCGCACGGAGGGTCAGGCGCTCGTGCACCTGCTGCTGAAGGCGAGCCTGTGCGGCATCGTGGTGCGCGGGCCGATGGTGGATCGGGAGCACGCGTATGTGCTCGTCCGCGACTGGCTGGGAGAGCAAGGGCCCGTCGATCGCGATCGTGCCCTGGCGGAACTGGCTCGTCGCTATCTGGCCGGCCACGGTCCCGCCGACGATCGCGATCTTGCCAAGTGGGCCGGGCTGCCGTTGCGCGACGCGCGCGCTGGTCTGTCTGCGATCGCCTCAGAGCTGATCGAGCGTGAGGACGGGCTCGTCGATCTGGCGCGACGGGCGGCGGCGGCGGAGCTGCCGCCGCCCCGCCTGCTGGGCTCGTTCGATCCGGTGCTGCACGGGTGGGTCTCGCGCGAGCCGATGCTCGTCGACAAAGGGCCGATCATCACCCTAAACGGTGTGTTCCGGCCGTTCGCGCTCGTGCGCGGTCGCGCCGTCGCGGTGTGGAGCATGCGCGCCGGCGAGGTCGCGCTGCAGCCGTTCGGTCGTCTGACGCGCGCGGAGGCAGCTGCGTTGCGAGCCGACGCGCTGGCTGTCGCGGCCTACCTCGGCGGCGAGCCGGCGTCTGTGTGACGGTCGGGCAGACAGGGCCCCGGGCGGCGGGCGGACACTCCGGGTCGGACGGTCGCAAGGTTGTAGACGGCCGGAGGTGAGGTTGCCTCCGGCCGTCCCCGCGGCGCCCCTGCGGGTGGGGCGTCATCGCCGCACCTCCGGCGGACCGGCGCTCGATACGAGAGAGCGGTCGGTTCACCGACGACGAAGGTCATGCACACGCCCGATCGGGGGCGAAAGGGAGACACTCGCCCGCCGGTGGCGGGCGCCCGCGATCGGTGTACGAGCATCGCTGGGCGCCGGATCGTCGCTCCCGTGCGGGTCTCGCCGCCCCGACCGCCCGGCTCTCATGGCCGATAGTGCGCGTTTTGCATCTGCATGCACATCGGGCTGGTCGTGTTTGAAAGAAGACACAAAGTAGACAGACATTTGTATACATAAGACTCTATCACCTGTAGTCATGTACTCGCCGACCAGCGAAGTTCCAGATGTGTTCCCGCCGGTGCCCACCAATCCCGAGCTGGGTCGCGCGATCCGCCGCCTGCGGCGCGCGCGCAAACTAACGATCGAAGGCCTCGCGCACGCCTCGGACATGCACCCAACCTACCTGTCCGGCATCGAGCGGGGGCGGCGCAACCCGACCTGGAGCAAGCTCACCAGCCTGGCCGAGGGGCTCGGGATCCCCGTCGTCAAGATCGTCGAGGATGCCGAAGCCGAGGCTCAGCTGACTGAACGGATGCGCATCGCCCGCTCCGAGCTCGGCCTATCTGAGCGCTTCGCCTGAATTGCCAGTCCTCCGGAGCCTCCGGCGCTGCGAATACCCTCCGGCGCTGCGAATACGCTCAATACATGACGAGGGTGTCCGAATCATGACGCACACGCGCGAGCGGCTGGCCGTGATCGACCTCGGCTCCAACTCGTTCCGGCTCGTCGTGTTCATGGCATGGGACGGATGGTGGAGGCGCACCGACGAGATCTACGAGCCGGTGCGCATCGGCGAGGGGCTCGCCGCAACGGGCAGGCTGGGGGAGGAGCCGATGCGCCGGGCGCTGGCCACGCTGGACGTGTTCGACCACTTCTGCCGCGCGGCCGGCCTCAGCGACCACTCCGTTGACGCCCTCGCCACCAGCGCGATCCGCGACGCCGAGAACGCTGCCGGATTCCTGGCGCTGGCCCGCGAACGCACGAGCCTGCCGATCCGCGTGCTCAGCCGCGAGGAGGAGGCGCGCTACGGTTATCTGGCGGCGGTCAACTCCACGACCCTGGCGGACGGCTGCGTCCTGGATCTCGGCGGCGGGTCGCTGCAACTGGTGCG
>Ga0193728_1000694_pt1 | contig 16586 bp, 13 predicted proteins | sample U1c1metaG_FD_143037 | JGI IMG/M metagenome (GOLD analysis project Ga0193728, IMG submission 143037) | Soil microbial communities from a riparian zone of the East river system, Colorado, United States - U1c1 | ecosystem: Environmental > Terrestrial > Soil > Riparian zone | place: USA: East River...
CTGGGGCGCGCTTTGAATTACAGAGGCTCCAAGCCCCGAAAATAAGCTCGCAGCGATAATTAGGCCCACAAAGCTTCTTTGCATCATATGCATTCTCCAGGCCTTCGAGTGAGATCTGACTAGGGCCGGCCCGCCAGGTCCCGAGCTTGTTAAGTGTATATACCGTCTGGCGGACTGTAAACGTGTTACAGAAACGGAATTTAGCCGATATACCGTCAACACCGAAAAGGTCGCTTTGGTTTTGAACCCCATCCGCAGGGCTGCACCCATTCGGGTGCACGTCTAGTACCAGTTACGGATGACAGGCAGCCCTATTAGAATGGATAAGTACAACATAAAAAGCAACTTGCTATTTATACTTGCAGTTGGCCACTGAATTACACGTTTTCTTTCGCACAAAGTGGCAACTTGTTGCCCGCTCCAGCCGAAACTAACCCCTGACCCTGCTGCCGGACCCATTAATCTTTATCTCAACCCGCCCTAACGCCCAATAATCCGCATCGCACTTCGAATGTATACTTTCCTTGGCATCCTCGGATCTCGGGTGATCCGCCAGGGTCGTGCCATGGTCATGAGTTCAAAAGTTAGGAGCTTTCGTGCAACGCGCTTTGTGGTCGGGATTTTTGCGTTCCTCGGAGAAATTCGCGGATCGACCAGCCTTGTTTGCCGAGAGCAAGTTCCTCAAATATAGCGAGTTGCGTAGGGAAGCTTGCCGCGTCGCTGCGACCATCCAAGCGCATGTCGATCCCGCCGAAACAACTCTCACAGCAGTATTCGCTTATCGTACCCCTACCGCCTTTATTGGCATTCTTGGTTCATTACTGGCAGGTAACGGGTATGTGCCCTTAAACCGCACGTTTCCCATTGAACGGACGCAGGTGATGTTGGAGCGTTCCCGAAGCCGCTCCATCGTTGTCGATGAGGGCTCCCTCCCCCAGCTAAATAAGTTGCTGGAAACCGCCTCGGCGCCCCTTCTCGTTCTAACCCCGAATGCTTTGGATTTCAGCTCGTACAAAGAACGGTGGCCACAACACACTTTTCTTGCGGGTCACGAACTCGAACCCGCTGAAACCTGGCGGGAGCCAACCCTCGAAGTCGATTCCATCGCCTATCTCTTGTTTACCTCTGGCAGCACCGGCATCCCCAAGGGTGTTGCCGTGGCTCAGCGTAATGTCACCGTCTTTCTGGATTATATGGTCGAACGTTACGAAATAACCGAATCTGACCGCTTGTCTCAGATGTTCGATATGACTTTCGACCTATCGGTCTTTGATATGTTCGTCGCGTGGGAGCGTGGCGCCTGCGTATTTTGTCCCTCGCAAAAAACATTGATCAAGCCCGGCAAATTCATCAAAGACTCCGAACTCACAATTTGGTTTTCCGTGCCCTCGACCGCTGTCTTTATGAAGCAACTCGGCTTGTTGAAGCCGGCACAGTATCCCTCGCTTCGCCTTAGCCTGTTTTGCGGCGAGCCGCTGCCGGTGTCCTCGGCTACTGCCTGGCTCGAAGCCGCGCCCAATTCCACATTGGAAAATCTTTACGGCCCCACGGAACTTACCATCGCCTGCACGCTATACCGCTGGGATCCCTCGCGTTCGCTTGCCGAATCGGAATTGGGCATCGTCCCCATCGGTTATCCGTACCCCAACATGGGTGTTCTCGTCGTGGATGATAACTTGCTAGAGGTTTCCCCGGGGCAGGAGGGCGAGCTCTTGATGAATGGCCCACAGATGTCTCTTGGCTATTGGAAAGATCCGGCAAAAACGGCCGCGGCTTTCATTGTTCCCCCCGGCAAAAACGAAATCTATTATCGAACCGGTGATCGGGTTCGCCGCCCACTGGGAAACGCCCCGTTGACGCACCTGGGTCGCAACGATTCTCAGGTCAAAATTTTTGGTCATCGCGTCGAACTTGCTGAAGTTGAATCAACAGTGCGCAACGCCTGTGGTCTTGACGGAGTCGTTGCCGTGGGATGGCCAAAAACTGCCAGCGGTTTTGGCGGCGTTGAAGTCTTTATTGAAGGCCGGGAATCCGCTCTCGAAAGACTACGCAGCGCGGTAGCCAAAGATTTGCCGGAATACATGGTTCCTCGGCGGTTTCACTTCATGGACAGATTGCCCCGCAACGCGAATAATAAGTACGATCGTAAAGCCATGCAAAAATTGTTGGAAGAGGAACTATGAACGCGGTGACGGCGGATGAAGTTCAGCATTTTTTGCGGGAATATGTAGCCAAATATTTGCGTGGGCAAGGTCGCGAAGTTCCCGCCGATCTCTCCGACGATTGCGATCTTCTCCTTTCCGGATACGTCGACTCCCTCGGTTTACTGGAATTGATGACCGCCATTCAGGATCATTTCGGCCGCGAAATCGATTTCGACGAGCTGGACGCCGAGCAGATGACTATTGTCGGCCCCCTGAAAAGATTTGTCGCCGAAAAACTCGCAAAGCCCTGAGATATGAACCAGTTGGAGACAACCTCGGGATTTCATCTGTGAGCATTCACACGGTATCGAGGCCTTAACTTACCGGCACAATCAGGTCTGCTCGCCAGTCCCTACTAATTTTCAATACGCTATAATTCCCTGGTCAGTCCCGGAGTCTCTGTTGACCGAAATTTCACCCGCGGTTAAAACGCCTCGCTTATCAATCGAGAATTTCCGTGGAGATTTTACCCAGCTGGCCTCCTTGATGCAGTCCTCTTGGGCTGAAAATTCCGGCCAGGCATTGTTGTACACCTCCGAATTCCTGTCCTCTTGTTTCGAGTACCCCGAGATGGACTTTTCCATGGCGCCCGCCATCTATGTTGAATCTAAACCCGTGGCATTTGTGGCCGGCTTTCCACGGCATGTAAAATTTAACGGCCGCAACCAAAAAATCATTGTCATCACATTCTTAACCGTCTTGCCGGAGTACAAAAAGAGGGGCTTGGGAATCATGGTATGGAGTGAGCTCGTTAATCACGCTCGCGCCACAGGTTTTGACGGCATGATGAACTACTGCGTGGATGGCGAACCGATGAATGCCATGATCGTGGGCAGTTGCAACCGTCTCAAGTTACCCGTCGCGCGCATTTATTCCGCGCGCTACATGTCTACCGTTTTGCGTTCTGCGAATCACAACCACGTCTCCAACGACAACAATCAGCAAGTCGCCGACATGTTTCTCGACCTGGCCGCTCCACTGGTGGACAGTAAGCCTTTGGTGCGCATGTGGAGCAAGCCCGAAGCCGAATGGCAGTGTATTCGCCGCTCTCAGCCCATCACCGAAGCTTTTTCCGTGGGAGGTCGTTCCGGCTTGCTCACCGGTTACATCATGTCCATATCAGACAAAGCGCGCACAAAGTGCCTTCTGATTGAAGATATTCTTTGGGGTACTCTGACAGCCGAAGAACGTCAAACTCTCCTCCAAAAATTTCTAAAGAAGGGGGCCTCCGTCGGCGTTCGGCTGGCAACTGTTCCGGTTTTGAGTTACGCCGATATGGAGCCTTTCAAAAAAGCGCGATTTCAGGGCACTCGCCGTGTTCTGCACGCCTATCTGACACTGTGGTCCCCAGGGCAAGCCGATCTTCCAGTCGAGCCGCTACCATCGATGTACTTGGATGTTTTTTGAGATTTAAAATACTGAATGCGAACCTAACTGGCTAAGGCAATTATGAACCTTATCGAAGCTCTGGAAATTTCACGAAAACCAGTTGCGCAGGACGCCAAATTACTGCGAATGTTTTTGGCTTGCGGCTTTACCCCGCTGCATTTGCAAAACTTTTTGTCCGCTCATCTGCGGCAGTTGTTTCCCGACAATCGCGTCGAAATTAAAACCGGCTTATTCGGGGATTTAGCTGGCTCCTTGGAACGGCTTGACGCCAAAGCTCTGGATGGTCTAGCAGTCGCCCTGGAGTGGCCCGACTTCGATTCACGCTTGGGCATCCGCGAGCTGGGTGGCTGGCAAGTTTCCGATATCCACGAGGTCGTTTCTTCCGTGGATCACCAGCTCGCTCGTTTGCGGCGCGCATTAAAAACAGCAGCGCGCTCAGCGCCGGTCGTGGTTTCCTTGCCCACCCTTCCATTGCCGCCGTTGTTCTACACTCCTCCAAATATAAACAGCGCGGAAAAAACAAAATTGTTTCTGTCCGTCGCAAAAGTTTCCGCCGATCTCTCCAACGAGCCGGGCATTCGCATTCTCGATTCCCAAGCTTTGGATTCCATATCTCCGCCGGCTGCTCGCTTTGATATCAAATCCGAAATTTTGAGCGGCTTTCCCTACAAATTGCCGCACGCCTCGGCACTCGCCCAATCGATGGCCTCGTTGCTGCAAGCGCCAAGTCCCAAAAAAGGCTTAATCACCGATCTGGATGACACCCTGTGGTCCGGGATTCTTGGTGAAGTTGGCGCTGATGGTGTCAACTGGAGTCTCGAGCACCACAGCCATATTCATGGGTTATACCAGCAATTTCTCTCCTCGCTCGCCAGTGCCGGGGTACTTGTCGGTGTCGCCAGCAAGAATGACGCTACCCTCGTCCAGCAGGCATTCGATCGCAAGGATTTGCTCCTCAAGAAAGATAAAGTGTTCCCCTTCGAAGTGCATTGGCACCGCAAATCGGATTCCGTGCAGCGCATTTTGAAATCCTGGAATATCGGCCCGGAAGCGGTGGTTTTTATCGATGACAGCCCCATGGAGGCCGCGGAAGTAAAAGCCGCATTCCCCGCGATGGAATGTCATGTTTTCAAAAAAGATGATTACCAATCTGTGTGGGACTTGCTCGTAAATCTCCGCGCGGCTTTTGGCAAGACCGCTATTTCAAAGGAAGACGCGATTCGTCTGGAAAGTTTGCGCAGCGCGGCGCCCCTGCTCGACGCCTTGGGCCAGGATGGCAACGCCTCCGATGAGTTTTTGAAACGCGCGGACGCTTTTGTTTCATTTGATTTCACCAAGCGCCCCAAAGACGGCCGGGCCTTCGAATTGGTCAACAAAACCAATCAATTCAATTTGAATGGCAAACGTTTCAGCGAATCGGACTGGACAAAATTCCTCGCCGACCCCGCGAGTTTTCTTGTCACTGTGACCTATCAGGACAAATACGGGCCGCTGGGGAAAATCGCCGTTTTATTGGGTAAGGTTGAAGAAAAGAAATTGCACGTCGCTGCTTGGGTGATGAGTTGCCGCGCTTTTTCTCGCCGCATCGAACACCACAGTCTTAAGCGGCTTTTCGATAAATTTGACGCCGACGAAGCGGTTTTTGATTTTCAGGCCACCGAAAGGAATGGCCCAACGCAGGATTTTTTTCAGGAATTGGTCGGTGACCCGCCGCAACCGGGTCTAAAAATATCGCGCGCCTCGTTTCAGCAAAAGGCCCCGTCCCTGTTTCACCGTGTGGAGGAAATGTAGATGCCCGAATTGGATGACCGTCTGACCCGCTGCTTCGCGTCCGTATTTCCGGCCCTGCGGCCTGATCAAATTCACGGAGCCAGCGTGGAATCCGTCCCGGCCTGGGATTCATTGGCCGCTGTCACCCTGATCGCCATTTTGGAGCAGGAATTCGATACCCAAATCGACTTGATGGAAATGCCAGAGCTGACCTCTTACCACGCAGTCCGCGACTATCTGCAAAGACAAATCAAATAGCCGCGCGGGTATTGGTTCAAGCGAACCTCTAACCTCTAATCTCGAACCTCTAATTCCGCACTAAAATAAGTGCAGTCCGGATGTTGAAACACCAGCGCACTGACACTCGCTTCCGGATCCATCATGAAGCCTTCGGTCAATTGCACGCCAATTTCCTCCGGCTTAAGCAATTGCCACAACCCCACTTGATCCTCCAGGTTCGGGCACGCCGGATATCCAAAGCTGTAGCGCTTACCGCGATATCGCGAAGTGAATCGTTGCGCCATCGTCAAATCTGGCGGATCAGGAAAGCCCCAATCTTCGCGTATCCTGCGATGCAACCACTCCGCGCAAGCCTCCGCTGATTCAATCGCCAGCGCCTGCAAACCGTGCGATTTGAAGTAATACCCGTCGTTCTTGGCTTTTTCTGAACGTTCCCGCACGCCTTCGCCCGCGGTCACCACAAACAACGCGAGGTGATCCCGTTTCCCGTCTCGCGCCGGTAAAATGTAATCGCTCAAACAAAGTTGGTCGCCCACCCGTTGCCGCGGAAATTGAAAGGTATGCAGCGCTTCGCTCTTACCGGGCGCAAACAGCTGTATGGAATTGCCTTCCGCCTTAGCCTCAAAGAATTGCCACACCGCGCGCACCTTCATGAACTGCGCCGCTTCCTCTTTCACTTCCTCCATGCTTTCGTACAACTCCACTGCCTTCGCTTCGCGCTCCGCATAGCGCTTCACAAAATCTCCCCGAAAACCCATATGCCGGCCATACAACATGTAAGGATTGATGTAGCTCCAGATATCCCGCAAATCTGGAACTAATCGGACTTTCCGCTCCAGCGTCGCTACTTCGGGAATCGGCAAGTCCGCGCGAACTTTCGGTGAGCGCGTCACGGCAGGCGTGACATTCACCACCACCGTCGTCGACACGCTGACGCCATTCCCAGAGAATGTATGCTGGTGCATCACCTCATCGCGAGTACCCGGATCCATCAGCTCGTTCATCAACCGCAATCCGGTCATCGCATCCTTCGCGTAAAAGACCGCCTGACCATACGTCGGCCCTATCTTGTTTTGCGTGTACTTTGCGGAAAGCGCCGCGCCTCCCACCAATAAAGGCACCATAATCCCGGCATCTTTCAAATCATTCGCGGTGATCACCATCTGTTGCGCGCTCTTCACCAGCAATCCAGAAAGCCCAATCGCATCAGGTTGATGTTGTTTGTAAGCCTTGATCAATTCTTCCGGCGGAACTTTAATCCCCAGATTCACAACGTCGTATCCGTTGTTCTTGAAGATTATCTCCACCAGATTTTTGCCGATGTCGTGCACATCTCCCTTTACCGTGGCCAGCACGACTTTACCGCGCTTGGCGGTGTCCGCTTTTTCCATGAATTGCTCAAGGTGACTCACCGCCGCTTTCATCGCTTCCGCGGATTGCAATACCTCCGCGACAATCAGTTCGTTAGCGTTAAACAGTCGCCCCACTTCCGCCATGCCCGCCATCAGCGGCCCGTTCACAATATCTAGCGGCGCAGTTCCTTCGCTGCGTTTGCGCTCCAAATCCGCAACTAACCCGTCGCGAGTGCCTTCAATAATGTAGTTGGCCAGCCGTTCATCCAGCGGCAAATCCGCCGCGCTGATTTTCTGCTTCTTAGTCGCCGTCCGAAAATGTTCCGCAATCGCCGCGATGTAATATTGGTTGACCGCCGCTTTTTGCTCTTTACTCTGCTGGCGCCAATCTTTCGGCACATTCGCCAAAATCGCCGCCAGCGGATGCCCGGCCGGCACATTCGTTGGTGGATGCGAGAACAATAAATTCTCGGCTAGCCGTCTCTCGTGCTCCGGAATAGAAGCAAACCGCTCCAGCTTTTCGGTATTCACGATCGCCAGGTCGAGCCCAGCCTTCGTGCAGTAGTAAAGAAAAACCGAATTAACCACCTCGCGCGCGCCAGGCGGCAATCCAAACGACACATTGGAGATACCCAATATCGTCCGCGTATCCGGCAACGCCTCCTTGATTAATCGGATGCCCTCAACCGTCTCAACCGCCCCGCCAATATAATTTTCATCTCCGGTCGCGCACGGAAACACCAGCGGATCAAAAATAATGTCTTCCGGCCCTAAGCCATATTTTTCCGTCAGCAGTTTGTAGCTGCGCTGCGCAATGGCCAATTTGCGCTCGCGTGTAAACGCTTGTGCCTGTGCTTTATCCTCATCAATGCAGCCCACCACCACCGCCGCTCCGAAATCGTGCGCCAGCGGCACTACCCGTTCGAATTTCTCTTCGCCATCCTCCAAATTGATGGAATTAATAATCGATTTGCCCTGGCAATAGGTCAGCGCAATCTCAATTGCCGAAGGGTCGGTGGTGTCGATCATCACCGGCGTCTTCACCTTGCGAATCAATTTTTCGTAAAACGGCTCAATATCTTTTTTCTCGTCGCGTTCCGTGCTTTGCAGGCATACGTCCACAATGTGCGCGCCGCCGCGAACCTGCCGCCGCGCCACTTCGCTAGCCTCTTCCCACTTTTCTTCTGCAACCAAATTTTTAAACAATCGCGACCCAATCACGTTGGTGCGCTCGCCCACCAGCAATGGCCGCGTTTGCTCATCCGCTTCGATCGTTTCAATCCCCGAGTAAATCGCGCGGTGAGTTTCAGCCGGTCGTTGGCGCGGCTTCTTGCCTTCCACCATCTGCGAAATAGCCCGGATGTGTTTTTCCGTCGTTCCGCAGCAGCCACCAATAAAATTCAGCCAGCCATGATCGACAAATTTTTCCAGTTGTGCCGCCAACGTCGTGGGCGTCTCCAGGTATTTACCTTCTTCATCTGGCAAGCCGGCATTCGGGTAGCACGATACGTACGCATCTGTCAGTTGGCTCAGCGTGCGAATGTGGTCGGTCATGAACTCCGGCCCTGTTGCGCAGTTCATACCAAAAGCCAGCGGCTTGGCATGGCGCAGCGACGCCCACAAGGCTTCCACCGTCTGCCCAGCTAGCATGCTCCCCATCGGCTCAATCGTGACCGACACGATGAACGGAACCTGCGCGCCGATTTCTTTGGAAAGTTGTTGGATCGCCAGAATTGCCGCTTTAATGTTTCGCGTGTCCTGGCATGTTTCTACCAGCAACAGGTCCACGCCGCCTTCCACCAATCCATGTGCCTGCGTGTAGTACGCGCTGCGCAACTCCTCAAACGTTACGCCGCCAGTCACGGTGATGGCCTTGGTCGTCGGCCCCATGGCCCCCGCTACGAATCGCGGTTTCCCGGTGGTGCTCAGTTCATCCGCAGCTTGCCGCGCTAACTCGGCCGAAAGTTTATTCAGTAAATGCGCGTCGCTGGATAGTCCGTATTCCGCAAGCACAATCGGCGCGCCGCCAAAGCTATTCGTCTCGACAATGTCGGAGCCCGCCTCGAAATATTTTCTGTGAATGTCCAGAACCACATCCGGCCGCGTGCGCACCAGATTCTCATTGCAGCCTTCCAGCGCTGCTCCGCCGAAGTCTTCCGCGGTCAAGTCGCGCTGCTGCAGCATCGTGCCCATCGCGCCATCGAGCACCAGGATTCGCTGCGAAAGTAACTCCCGCAGAGCTTGCGCCGATTTGGTGAAATCTCGCATCTTGTCTTTAAGAGTGTGTCCTTTAGAGGTTTACGCCGTAGTTTTATTTTACCCGCGTTCATCACAGGAACCGAATCCGATGCATTAAATGCCCGTTTTAGACCCCTGAATGGCGATTCTCCCTCGCCGGTCGCCCCTATTTGAGCTAAAATGCCTCGTAGCCGTTACGTAACGGTTCAAGAACACTTGTCGCCAATAGCCTTGCCCCTGCCCCGACTTTTCACTACGCTGCAATCAGGCAAACTGTGGCCAGGCAAACCGTGATTAGGCAAACTGTGGCTAGACAAACTGTGGCTAGACAAACTGTGGCTACCAAGCGTGCAAGTCCCAAATTAAGCGTTTGCATCCTCTCGCCCCACCCGCTCGTGCTCGGCGAGTTTGAACGCATTCTCGCTAAAGCGGATTTCAAAGTCATCCCCACTCAATTGGAATCGACTTTGGCTCCCGATCTTCGCAGCTTCGAACCTCCGCCCGCGCAGGTCTACGTGATCGATGCGCACGCCTCCAAGCCTGCGACCGGCGCTCTGCTGGCCAATTTGATGGAACGCTTTCCTGAAGCTCGTTTGATCGTTGTCGGTGAACAACACAACGAAGGCAATAGCTACGCACTTCTCCGTCTCGGTGTTAAAGGCCTGCTGACCTACGCGGAAGCCCGCGAGCAACTCACCCGCGCCTTGCCCTTAGTGGCCAGCGGTGGTTTTTGGGTTCCCCGTCAACTCCTTTCCGGTTTTGTGGACTCCATACTTACCGGACAGGGCCGCCGCCTGAAATCCGACTCCGTCACCAATCTGAGCCGCCGGGAACAGGAAGTTCTCGATTCACTCCTCGAAAATCTTTCCAATAAAGAAATTGGCAGCCGTCTGAACATTGCCGAGCGCACCGTAAAATTCCATGTCTCCAATTTGCTCAGCAAATTTGGGGTTCGCCGCCGCGCCGACCTCATCCTCCTGACCTTCCAGCGCCGCATGTCCCAGAGCTAGCATCACCTTCTTTACCAATTTCTGACCGCCCGTACTGACAACCCGCATCCATTCTGTTAGCGTTTTACGTCGGCATTCTTCTGCTTTTATGGCTGCCACCTAGCTTCTTCGTTTTCGGGCTGCTTCTGCGCGGCCAAGGAGAATTTTCATTGAACGTTCTGATCACTGGTGCTGCGGGCTATATCGGCAGTATTTGCAGTGAAGTGCTGCTGGAGCGCGGAATAAAAGTAATTGCGCTGGATAATTTGCAGGAAGGCCATCGCGAAGCCGTTCCTCCCGGCGCCGTCTTTTGCCATGCCGATCTTGCCATCCGCTCGCAAATTGAAGATGTTTTCGCGAAACATAAAATTGATGCCGTGATGCACTTTGCCGGCGAAGCCCTGGTGGCCAAGTCCGTACGCGAACCCAGCACCTTTTATGCTGCGAACGTTGGCTGCGGCGTGAATCTTCTCGACGCCATGACTCGCCACGGAGTAAAAAAACTCATCTTTTCCTCCACTGCCGCGACCTATGGCGAACCTGAAATCGTGCCCATTCCGGAAGATCACCCTAAAAATCCCATCAATCCTTATGGCAAATCTAAGCTGGTGTTCGAGCAGATCCTTGCCGACTATCGTGCCTACACCGGCTTGGCCTACGTCACCCTGCGCTACTTCAATGCCGCAGGCGCATCGCAAAAGCGCGGCGAAGCGCATCGCGTCGAAACGCACTTGATCCCGCTCGTTTTAAATGCCGCTAGCGGTGCAATACCCCACGTCGAAGTTCTTGGCACCGATTACCCCACGCCTGATGGCACCTGCGTTCGCGACTTTATTCACGTTCTGGATATTGCTGACTCCCATCTGCGCGCGCTTCAGGAAATTGAGCGCGTCGCGGGAGAAGCCTTTAATGTCGGCAACAGCCGCGGCTATTCCATTTTAGAAGTCATCGAAGCTGCTGAGCGTGTCACCGGCAAAAGAATTCCGCGCCAACTTTCTCCGCGCCGCCCTGGTGACCCCGCGGTCCTGGTAGCCAGCAAGGAAAAGCTGAAAACCATGCTGGGATGGGAAGCCAGGAACTCTTCCTTGCAAGAAATTATTTCCTCAGCGTGGAACTGGAAAGAGAAACATCCTCGCGGTTACGCGGAAACTGTTACCGCTCAAGGAGTCAACAAATAAAATGTTGAAGTGGCACACTGCTTTAGTAACTTGGTCCGCCTGTAAAACTCCGGTGCCGTAAATTCTTAAATCATGCCGACTTTTTACATTGAGCAGTTTGGATGTCGTGCCACCCAAGCCGATGGCGCCGCCCTCGAAGTCCAATTGCTCGAACGCGGCTACACCCCAGCGGCCAAAGCCGCAGCCGACATCGTGGTCGTAAACACCTGCACCGTCACCGCTGCTGCTGACGCGCAAGCTCGAGACGCCATCAGAAAAATCACCGCGCAAAATCATGCCGCGCGGTTAATTGTCACCGGGTGCTACGCCCAGCGTGCACCGGAAGAAGTAGCCGAACTTCCCGGTGTCGCCTGGGTAATAGGGAATTCGCACAAGCCAGAATTGCCCGCAATCGTCGAAAACCTTTCCCTGGCATCAGCTTCAAAAGATTTCGTTCCCATTCTTTCCTTGGAACTGCCTTCCATCGCACTTCGGCGCGCTCCAGCACAAATTTTAATCGGGGAATTTGAGCGCAAACCGCTCTCGAGCTCCCCGGTATTCAATGCCGAAGGAAATCACACCCGCCCGACGCTGAAAATTCAGGACGGCTGCGACTCTCGTTGCGCATACTGCGTGATTCCCCAGGTACGCGGAAAAAGCCGCAGCCTGCCGGGCGAAACAGTGCTGCAGCAGGTCAATCAACTTTGCGATTCAGGGGTAAAGGAAATCGTTCTCAGTGGCATCAATATGGGAACCTACGGACGAGATCTCCGCCCGCGCGTTACGTTCTCGGCGTTGCTGCACCGCATTCTCGATGAAACGCCCATCGAGCGCTTGCGCGTTAGTTCCATCGAACCCATGGACGTTACCGCTGACCTCATAGAATTTTTTGCCGCAAATGATCGCATGGCCGCACATTTTCATATGCCCTTGCAATCTGGAGCGGACCGCATCCTCGCCGCCATGCATCGTTGGTACCGCGCCGAACATTACGCCCGCCGCGCCCATTTAATCCGCGAATATTTGCCCCACGCAGCTATTGGTGCCGATGTTATCTCCGGATTTCCTGGTGAATCTGTCCAAGACCACTCCGCCACGCTCGCACTCATCGAAAGCCTGCCACTCACGTATCTGCACGTATTCTCATTCTCCAAGCGGCCCGGTACGCAGGCCGCTACGCTTGCCCATGAAGTTCCCGCCGGAGTTGTAAAAAACCGCGCCCGCGAACTGCGCGCCCTTGGCGAAAAAAAATCTGCTGCATTTCGCAAAGAACAAGTCGGAACGCGATTGCGCGTCCTTACTCTTCGTGCAGCGAATGGTGTGTCGAATGATTTGGCGCACGACAAGTCACGCCAGCAAATGAATGAGAAAGTGCCCGGCCAAGAATCCGGCTACACTCCCGCGCTCTCCAGCAATTATTTGCGAGTACGGCTGCGCGGCCATTGGCCCGCCAACCAATGGATAAATGTTCGTGCCACAGCTGCCGAGGAAAACGATTTAATCGGAGAGCCCCCAGAACCCGTCGAGTCTTTCATCCCTGAAGTCAGCGCCCGCGCATTCGCTTAACGCAAAAATTCTCACCCTTCAAAAATTACCTGCGCCAGAGCCTGATCTTCCGTGTGTGTAATGCTGAGGGCAATATTCTTCACCCCTAAGCGTGCCGCAATCTTTTCCGCTGCGCCTCTCATTGCCAATATCGGCCGCCCGCTCTTTTCGCGCAGCACTTCCAGGTCCACCCAGCGCACCCCATGCGACCACCCGGTCCCTAACGCTTTCATGGCCGCTTCTTTCGCCGCGAACCGTCCGGCATAACGCTCAAATTTATTCTTAAATCGCTCGCAGTACGCGATTTCTCCTGGCGTGTAAATGCGTCGCAGAAATGCTTCGCCGCGTTTTTCTATAGCGCTGCGTATCCGCGCCACTTCCGCGATGTCCACCCCTATTCCGACAATCAAAATGCCCCCCGCAAGCAGTTCACTCCTACCGCGATTATACTGGGACTATGGTGACGTCCACGAAGACGAAATCGTTATCGAGAACGCGAAGATCCCGGAACAAGCCGATTGCCTCCACTGCAGCCTGGAAACTTCGCACATCTGGAGACGGCGTGGGATTTCTTCAAGTCCCCGCCTTCGGGGTGTTCCCCTGGTTGGTTCACGGCTTCAGCACTTCGCAAGGAGGAGTCAGCCCTCTCAACGGCAGCAAAGTGCTCAATCTCGGATTCACCGAATGGGATGCCCGCGAAAATGTCCAGAAAAACCGCAAACTCTTTCAATCTGCCCTTAATGCCAACGAACTCGCTCTCGTTTCGCTGAAGCAATTTCATTCTGACGTGGTATGCGGTTTTTCTTCTGCGCCCAACCAACCGTACAGCGCGGACGCCGCTATCACCAATACTCCAAACCTTCTTCTGGGAGTTCAAACCGCGGATTGCGTGCCAATTTTATTGCTCGACCACAAAAAACGCGCCGTAGCCGCCGTGCACGCCGGTTGGCGCGGCACGCTCCAGCGCATCGTGGAAAAAACCATCGGCCGCATGAAAATGGAATTCAAAACCGACCCGAGCGATCTATTGTCGGCCATCGGCCCGGCCATCGGCGGATGCTGTTACGAAGTCGGCACGGAAGTCGCCGCGGCTTTCCATTCCCAATTTGCAGATGCCCCGGAATGGTTTGACGAATTGCGCACCGGAGACGAACCCAATCCTCTGCAATGGCTCAACCAGTTTCCGCCCGGTCATCAACCGCCGCCCAAGAACGTTCGCCTGGATTTGCGCCAAGCCAATCGCGCTCTATTGTTGGCCGCAGGCCTGCAATCGCAAAATATTTTTGTAACTGATCTTTGCACCGCGTGCCGCCCCGATCTGCTTTTTAGTTATCGCAAACAGGGCAGCGAAAGCGGCCGCATGATGTCAGTGATAGGCATCCGAACAGCGAAATAATTCGTGCAGGAGGATTCTGGCGGCGAAGTAATTTCGGCCAAAGTGAGTCACTCGCGAAGTTCGCCCGCCTTCTACAACGTGATCAAATTTGATCCACCCTTTGCCGCGGGCGTGTCGTTCAGCAGCGCCAGTTGTCCGCACGCAGCCATCACGTCCCGCCCGCGCGAGCGGCGCACAAAAGTCGCAATACCACGATCAATCAAAAGTTCCTGAAACTGGGCGATGGCTTCTTCCGAAGACTCCCGGTAAGGCAAATCCCCGGGATTCCAGGGGATCAAATTCACCTTGCACTTCAGTCCCGCCAGCAATTTAACTACTCGCTTCGCGTCGTCGAGGGTGTCGTTGACATCCCCAAGCATCACGTACTCGAACATCAAAAATTCCCAACTGCGCAAAGGATAGTTTCGGCAAGCTCCTAGCAACGCTGCGAGTGGATATTTGCGATTGATGGGCATCAGCGCGTCGCGCTGCGCGTCGGTGGATGCGTTCAGCGAAATCGCCAGCTTGGGCCGCTCGCTTTCCATCGCCAGCCGCTCGATTCCCGGCACGATTCCGCTCGTCGAAATGGTTACCCGTTTCGCCGGTATTCCCACGCCATTTGGGTCCTGCAAAATCCTGCACGCCTTCAGCACCGCGTCATAATTCAGCAGCGGTTCGCCTTGCCCCATGAACACAATATTTGTGTGCGGCACTAGCGTGTCTTTGTTCTCTTCCAGCGCGATCAGTATTTGCGCCAGAATTTCTCCCGGCGACAAGTTGCGAATCAACCCCAGCTGCGCTGTCAAACAAAATTGGCAATTCACCGCGCAGCCTGCTTGCGTCGAAGCGCAAATCGTCTGGCGCCCTTCGCTGGGCATGAATACCGCTTCCACGGAAGCCGCCCGCGCCTTGTCTTTCTCACTCGGTCCCAACTCGAAAAGATAACGGAGGGCCCCATCCGCAGACTGAAACCGTTTTTTCACTTCTGGAAGTCCTAGCCCCGCACCATCGGCCAGCCGCTCGCGCAGCACCGCCGGTAAGTTGGTCACCTGCTCCAGATCAAATTTTCTTTCCGCATACAACGCGCGATAAATCTGCTCACCGCGATAGGCCGGTTCGCCCAGCGACACACAAAGCTCGCGCAATTCCTCCTTGGTCTTGCCGAGCAATTCATTGTTTTGTGACACGGTCACGCGCGGTGAAACTCCAGCATCAAGAATACTCTCCAACAGCCCTCATCGTCTCGCCACCGAACGCCACTGCACGAAAACGGCGTTATAATTGGAGGTGACAAATCTTTAGCAGCATTGCCTTGGAGGGCTCCATGGCTGGCTCAACAACTGGACCCAAAGCCGACGCTATCGCGGCCGAGCAACTCAACATTCAGGACTGGGTTCAAGGTCTCGCGGCCATTCCCACGAAGGACTTCTCTCTCGAAACCGTCCAGAATTACATTCTGCGCCACGCCGTCCGCCCCGAAACCATCGAAAAGTACTGCTACTTCTCAAAAGGTAGTTACACCCGCAACTTGATTTTCAAAAACGAGGTATTCGAGTGCATGACCGTCTGCTGGGAAATTGGCCAGCACAGCCGTGTTCATAACCATCGTGACCAGAATTGCTGGATGTCCGTGCCCCTCGGCCGCTTGCGCGTGCAAAATTACCATGTCGACCATCGTGACTCCTCGCGCGGCACCTGCAAGATCGTTCCCACCGATGCCTACATAATGGACGCTACCCATCCTTGCTACGTCAATCCGCTCGAGCCCGTTCATGAAGTGATCAACGCGCCAGAATTTAATCAGCGCGCCGTAAGCATTCATGTGTATTCCAAGCCATTTGACAGTTGCGAAGTCTACCAGCGCGATAAGGGCACCTATGCGGATGTCCCGCTCTTCTACACCAGCGAATACGGCGAATTAAATCCTGCTGAGAAGCTTCTTTAGTCTCACGCGCACCTCCAAAGGCAATCGCGCGCCATCGCTATCGCCATGCTTCGCCTGCCTGTGTCACAATCAGCTAATGCCCACGGAAACTCGCGATATCAAAAAGCATGCACTACCCAACGGCCTGGTAGTCATTACCGAGACCATGCCGCACGTGCGCTCCGTTTCCATTGGCGTCTGGGTTCGCAGCGGTTCCCGGCGGGAAGCGCCTGACGAAAACGGTTTAGCCCACTTCATCGAGCACATGGTTTTCAAGGGCACCGAGCGCCGCTCCGCCGAAGCCATTGCGCGCGAAATGGATTCTGTCGGCGGCATGCTCGACGCCTTCACCTCCAAGGAACAAATCTGCTTCAACGCCAAAGTTCTCGATGAACATCTGCCC
>Ga0193728_1000698_pt1 | contig 16538 bp, 15 predicted proteins | sample U1c1metaG_FD_143037 | JGI IMG/M metagenome (GOLD analysis project Ga0193728, IMG submission 143037) | Soil microbial communities from a riparian zone of the East river system, Colorado, United States - U1c1 | ecosystem: Environmental > Terrestrial > Soil > Riparian zone | place: USA: East River...
AAGTTCGCAAACCGCATCCCGGGCACACCCGTGATCGAGGAGTCGATCCTCGCAGTGCCGCTGCGCTACGGCGCCCGCGTCGTCGGCGTCATCGTCGTTTCGAAGCTCGGTCTCGAGCAGTTTGACGACGACGACATGCGCCTGCTCGAGGTGCTCGCAGGCCACGCCGCCGTGGCGGTCGAGAACGCACGACTGTACGAGTCCGCCCGCCGCGAGGCGGAGAGCGCGACGTCGCTGCTCGAGTTCGGCCGCGAGCTCGCGACCGCTGCGAACCTCGACGACATCCTGCAGCGCGTCGTCGAGCTGACCGCGGATCTGCTCGCCTCGCCGCGGACATCCGTCTGGCTTCAAGGCCCCGACGGCCGGCTCGCGCCGCACAAGCTGCACGGCTACACGGATGCAGAGCGCGCCAGCGTCGAGCCGCGCCGGTTCGACGCGGCGCACGCCCAGCCATTCCTCGCGGGCTCGGAGCCGTATGTGCTCAGCGCGGACCAGTGGTCGCGCATCGCTGACGATCCGCTCGAGGCAGACGCCTCCTATGCGGTCGCGCCGATCGAGATCGAAGGCCGCGTCGGGTGCATCGTCGCCGCCTTGCCGGCGGGCGAGTTCGGCGAGCGTGATCTACGACTGCTCGGCGGTCTCGCGCATCAGGCGAAGCTCGCGATCGCCAGCGCGAGCAACTACGAAGGACTCGAGCAGACCTTCGTGTCGACGGTGGAGGCGCTCGCGAACGCGCTCGAGGCAAACGACGAGTACACGTCGCGCCACGCTCGGTGGATCACCGACCTGTCGCTGCGCGTCGGCCGTGAGCTCGGCCTCGACGACCGCGCCTTGAAGCATCTCGAGCTCGCCGCGCTCCTGCACGACATCGGCAAGATCGGCATTCCGAGCGACGTGCTCTCGAAGCCCGGTCGCCTCACCGCCGACGAGCGCCGCCTCATCGAGACGCATCCCGCGCTCGGCGAGAAGATCATCGCCCCGATCGAGCGCCTCGAAGCGGTGCGGCCGATCGTGCGACATTGCCACGAGCGTTGGGACGGCGGCGGCTATCCCGACGGCCGAGCGGGCGAGGAGATCCCACTCGAGTCGCGCGTGATCTTCGTCTGCGACGCATACCACGCGATGACGACCGACCGGCCGTATCGCAAGCGGCTCAGCCTGCCCGAGGCCGCACGCCGGCTTCGCGAAGGCGCAGGGTCGCAGTTCGATCCGCGCGTCGTCGAGGTCTGCCTCGACGTGCTCTCCCAGTAGCCAGGAGGGCTCGGCGGAACAGTCGATGTGCCGTCGGGCCGCGCTGGACGCCGCGAGGCGGCGTCCTCGGTCGACCCGATAGAACCCCGCTATCGGGTCTCCCTGCGTCCTTGCCTCGCGACGCCCATCGCACCCCGACGACGATGACCGTCCCGCCGAACCCTCCTACGCGGCGAGAGCGTGGGCCAGGCGGCGGAACGGGCCGTCCTCCGCGAGCAGCTCGACCTCGGTGCCGCGCTGCACGATGCGGCCGCGCTCGACGACAACGATCTCGTCCGCGCGACGGACGGTGGAGAGCCGGTGCGCGATAATGATCGACGTGCGCCCGTGCAACAGCCGGTCGAGCGCGCGCTCGATCAGCACCTCGGTCGGCCGGTCGATGTTCGACGTCGCCTCGTCGAGGATCAGGATGCGCGGGTCGGCGAGCAGCGCACGCGCGATCGAGATCAGCTGCCGCTCGCCGGCCGACAAGCCGGAGCCGCCCTCGCGTACCGCGTGATTCAGACCGCCGCTCACGCGCGCGGCGACGCGGTCGACACCGACGGCGGCGGCGGCCGCCTCGACCTCGGCGTCCGTGGCGTCGGGCTTGCCGAAGCGGATGTTCGACGCGATGGTGCCGCTGAAGAGGAATGGATCCTGCAGGACGACGCCGAGCTGGCGGCGGTACGAGCGAAGCGCGACGTCGCGCAAGTCGACGCCGTCGACGCGCACCGCGCCCGAGTCGGGGTCGTAGAAGCGGCCGACGAGCCGCGCCAGCGTCGACTTGCCGCCGCCGGACTCGCCGACGAGCGCGAGGCAGCCCCCCGCGGGCACGGAGATCTCGACGCCGTGCAGGACAGGCTCCTTGCCGTAAGCGAACACCACCTTGTCGATCTCGATGTCGCCCTCGATGCGCGGTAGGACGTGCGCATCCTTGCGCTCGCGGATCTCGGGCTCCTCGTCGAGGATCGCTGCGATCTTCACCATTGCGGCCGCGCCCGACTGGAGCTGGCCGTACACATCGGATAGCTCCTGTAGCGGCTGGAACACGAGCTGCAGCAGGTAGAGCGCCGTGATCAGCGTCCCGATCGTGATCGTGTGATGCGAGAGCAGCGTCGCGCCCGTGTAGAGCACCGCACCTGTCGCGACCATGCCGAGGAACTCGATCGACGGGAAGAAGATCGAGAAGATCTTCTGCGTGTAGATGTTCTGCGTCCGGTTCGCGGCGTTCAGTTCGTCGAATTGCGCCTGGAAGGTCCGTTCGCGATTGAACGCCTGTACGACCGTCATGCCGGAGACCGACTCTGCAATCTGCGCGGTCACCGCGGCGATGCGGTTTCGCGTCTCGACGAGCGCGACGTGCGAGGCGCGCTGGAACCAGCGCGTCAGCACGAGCGCCGGCGGAACGACCGCGAACACGACGAGGCCGAGCCGCCAGTCGGCGATCAGCAGCGCGATCACTGCGGCCGGCAGCAGCACGAGGTTCGCGATGAGTGTCGGCATCCCCTGCGAGAGGACGTCCGACACCGCATCGACGTCGCTCGTCAACCGCGAGATGATCCAGCCCGCCTTCTGCTGCGAGAAGTACCGCAGAGACAGCCCGGTCAGATGATCGAACAGCGCGCGACGCAGGCCGATCACCATGCGCTGGCCGACGCCGGCGAGACCGCGGATGAGCACGGCCTGCAGGATCCACCCGACCGCGGCAACGCCGAGGTAGATCACGACGACGACCGTCAGGTGGTGCTCGTTGCGCGCCCGGATCCCGTGATCGATCGCGTCGCGCACGAGTAGCCAGCCGCCCGTCTGGCAGGCCGCGTTTCCGGTCGCGACGAGCACGAGGAGGAACGCGACGAGCCGGTGACCCTCGAGATAGCCCCAGAGCCGTTTCACGCCGCAACCTCGTCGCCGAAAAGCTGTGCAAATGCGCCGCCCGCGAGCAGCAGCTCGTGCGGCGTGCCGGACTCGACGATGCGGCCGTCGACGATCACGACGGCGCGGTCCGCCAGCTCGACGGTCGAGAGGCGCTGCGTCGCAACGAGCACGGTGCGCCCTTCGAGCGCGGGGCGGAGCCGCTTGACGAGTCGTCGCTCGGTGAGCGTGTCGACGGCGGAAAGCGGGTCGTCCAGCACCACGATCCGCGCCTTCGTGACGAGCGCGCGCGCGAGTGCGACGCGCTGCCGCTGCCCGCCCGAGAGGTTGATGCCGCGCTCGCCGATGAGCGTGTCGTAGCCGTCGGGGAGCTCTTCCGCGAATGCGTCGACGCCTGCCGCCTCGCACGCAGCGAGCACATCGGCCCAGTCAGCGTCGTCGCGGCCCGCGGGGCGGTTCTCGCGCAGGGGCACGGAGAAGAGCACGGGCCGCTGCGTGACGAGCGCGACGGATGCGCGGAGCTCGGCGATCGGGATGTCGCGTGTGTCGACGCCGCCGACGCGTACGCGGCCGCCGGTCGGGTCGTAGAAGCGCGGCAGCAGGTTGAGCAGCGACGTCTTTCCGGCGCCGGTCGGCCCGCAGATCGCGACGACCTCGCCGGGCTCGACGACGAGATCGAGGGCGCACAGCACTTCCTCTTCGCCGCCGTATGCGAAGTGCACTGCCTCGAAGCGGACGCCGAGCGGTCCGGCCGGCAGCGGCTTCGGCTGCACGGGCTCCGGTAGAGGCTGGATTCCCTCGAGCCAGGCGAAGCTGCGCCCCGCGGACGCCAGTGCACGCTGGCCGAGGTTGACGATCCAGCCGAGCGCCTCGAGCGGCCAGACGAGCTGGAGCAGCAGCGTCTCGAAGAGCACGAACTGGCCGATCGTGAGCGAGCCGGAGATCACCTGGCGCCCGCCGAAGAAGACGACGGCGGCGATCGAGAGCGCCGGCAGGTAATAGAGCCCGGGAAGGTGGCGTGCCTCGACGCCCGCCTGCCGCAGCACCGTGTCGCGCACGGCCTGTGCCTTGTCGCCGAAGCGCCCGCGCACCTCCGTCTCGCGCCCGAACGCCTGCACCATCTCGATGCCGACGACAGCTTCGTCCGCAGCCTCCGTGACGTCGCCCTTGCGTTCCTGCACCTGACGGGAGAGCGGCGAGACGTGGCGCGCGAACCGCAACGCGAGCACGGTGATTGGCGGCATCGCGACCGCGGTGTAGAGCGCGAGCCTGGGATTGACGACTACGAGGACGATCCCGGCGGCGACGATCATCATCAGGCTCTGGATCCCCTGGATCAAGCCCCAGCCGATGAAGTAGCGAATGGGGTAGAGGTCGTTCGTCGCGCGCGACAGCACCTGGCCCGTCGCGTGCCGGTCGTAGAACGCGCGCGGGTAGCCGAGGTAGGCCTGGTACAGGAGCTCGCGCATCCGCGCTTCGATGCGGATGCCGATCCGCGCGGTCGCGTAGCGTCGCGAGAAGTTGATCGCGAACCGGACGGCGGCGAGCGCGATGATGGCGACGATGTACGGCCACAAGCGATGCGTGTGCGTGACGATGGCGTCGTCGATCGCGCGCTGCGTCAGCAGCGGAATGGTGATCGAGATCAGCGTGTAGCCGAGCGCGAACACGCACCCGAGCACGCCAAGCCGCCACTCCGCGCGCCAGAGCCGGAGCAGCCTGCGGAGCGTCGGCAGCAGGCCGAGGTCGGGCGGATCGACGGGGTTCGCGTGTTCGGGCATGGCAGAGACGCCGCCCGGCCCGCGTTCTCTCCCGGTCGCAGGCGAGCAGCCTTTCGACCTTAGCAAGCGTTAAAAAAGCGCCGCTAGCCGCGGGAACGGCTGCGTGCGAGCGCTGCGAGGCCCTCGCTGAAGCTCGGCGGTGCGAGCGGCGGCGCGAACGACTCGTGTACGTCCACGATCTCACGGCGTCGGAGCGCGCGCTCGCGCTCGAGCAGCACGTTCCGCTCCGATTCGAGCCGCTGCCGTACCGCGTCGATCTCACGCTCCCGCTTCTCGACCTCCGATTCGCGGCTCGCAAGGGACAGCTCGCGCGTCTCGACATCTGCGAGCTTGGCCGCCGAATCGTGGTCGACGGTGCCGCCCTGCTCACGGCGGCCTTGCTCGAGCGCGATGCGGGCTGCGGCGAGCTGGCGCTCGACCTCATGCGTGGCGCGGTCACGCTCTTCGAGGCGTTCTCGCTCGGCCTTCGCGAGTTCACGCTCCGAATCCGTCTCGCTCAGCTTTGCCCGCGCGGCTTTGAGCTCGGCCTCGAGCTCGGCGGCCAGCACGGCCGCCGCCTGCTCGCGTGCCTCCGCAGCCCGCTCGCGCTCGGCGAGCGCCTGAGCCCGTTCGAGCGCGGCGCGCTCCCGCGCGGCGACCGCCTCCTCGTCGACGGTGTCGCGCCGTTCGCCCCGCTTCGGCCGCAAGTCGTCGAGCCTCTCGCGCACCGAGGGGCGACCCGACTCGAGCCGCCGCTGTAGCTCCGCGAGCTCGCGTTCGCGTGCGGCGATCGCCTCGGCCCGCTCACGGAGCGCCTGCTTGAGCTGCTCGACCTCCGTCTGCGCGTCAGTCTGGCCGGCCTGCCGACGCTCGGCGAGCTCGCGCGCCAGGCGCATCAGCTCGGCGCGGTCGAGATCCGTGCCTGTGTCGTCGCCCGCATCGGCGGGCTTCGGTGCCCGCGGCACCCAGTTGTCGAAGCCTTCCTCCCAGCTGTCCATCGGCTTCTACAGTCTGCATGACCCGCAAGGGGGATGGAACGGAAGGGGCGCCGCGCCGATCCAGTGAGCATGAACAAGAAAGTCCTGTGGATGTGCATGGCCGTCGGTTCGACGGTCGGCGGCTACCTGCCGACCTTCTTCGGCCAAGGCTCCCTCTCGCTCGCGGCGATCGTCGGGTCCGGCCTCGGCGGAGTCGCCGGTGTCTTCGCGGCCCAGCGGATCGACGCGGATTTCTAGAGGCCTAACGCCGCGGCTGCGCCGGCAGGACGAGCATGAACTTCGCCCCGTGCGGGTCAGCGTCCTCGTAGAGCAGATCGCCGCCGTGGGCACGCGCGTACGAGCGCGCGATCGCGAGCCCGAGGCCCGTGCCGACCGAGCCCGCGCGTGAGTCCTCGCTGCGTGAGAAGCGCTCGAACAGATCGGGAATGAACTCAGCGGAGACGCCGCGGCCGCAGTCCTCCACCCACAGCCGAAAATGACGGTCGTTCTGCTCCGCCCGAACGATCACCGGTGGCGCGCCGTAGCGGAAGGCGTTCGTGACGAGGTTGGTCACGATGCGCTCGAGGGCGGCGCGGTCTGCGACGGCGATCGTGTCGTCGGGAATGTCGACCGTGACCGAGCCCGGCTCCGGTGCGACCGTGCTGACGATCTCCTGCACCTGGTCGCGGACGTTCAGCGCCTGCGGCGCGATGTCGATCGCGTCGGCATCGAGCCGCGAGAGGTCGAGCAGCTGCTCGATCAGCGTCGACATGCGGTGTGTCTGCTGGAGCAGCGCGTTGCGCACCTGGTCGCGCTGCTCGTCGTCGAGCCGGTCGGACAGATGGTGGAGCGTCGTCACAAACCCGTGGATGGTCGTCATCGGCGTGCGCAGCTCGTGCGCTGCGAGCGCGACGAAGTTTGACTTCATCTCGTTCGCGCGTTCGAGCGCGACGCGTGACTGGTGCTCTGCCTGGAAGAGGCGCACGCGGTCGAGCGCGAGCCCTGTGAGCGCGCCGACCGTTCGCAGCAGCGCGAGCTCCTCGTCGCCGAAGAACGGCGCGTAGGGCGACGTCCACACGACCAGGCTGCCGCCCGGCACCTCGAGGTCGACGACCTTCGCGTCGTGCCAGATGGTCGGGATCTCGTCGGTGCCACGTTCCAGGCTCGACCATGCGTCGCCTGGCACGTTCCAGGCGGCAACGACCTTGCCCTCGGCGTTGCGGATCGCGATCGCGCGCGCGCCGACAATTGCAGCGGCCGGCTCGAGGACACGGGCTGCGACCTCCTCCTGCGACTCGGCAAAGGTGAGCAGGCTTGCGATCGCCTGCTGCACGCGAACCTGTTCGGGGCCGCGCCACCAGAGGCGGATCAATGTGGGCGGCGCGAAGCCGAGCAAGAAGGCCAGGACGCTGAGGAACGCGAGCACGCCGGATGCGAGCGAGACGACCGAGTACTGGTCGTTCGTGAAGGCGGCGAGCAGCAGTGCGACCACGAGCCCCGCGGACGCGGTCGCGAGGAGCTGCATTCGCCGCCGCGCGACGGTGGGCTGCGCTGTGCCGGCCTGCCAGAGCCGGCGCGCCGAGACGATGGAGAGGACCGACCAGTGGATCATGAAGATGACGATGAAGGCGACGAAGAATCCGGGGCGCTGCTCGCCGGGCTGGGGGATGCGGGGGAGCGCGAACGTCCAGACCATCAGGATCGCGGTGAGTGAGAAGAGCGCGTTGGCGAAGCGCCGGCCAGGGATGCGGAACGCGGTGGTGAACCGGAACAGGAGATACGGGAAGAGCACGAGCATCGCGATCGCGACGCGGTTCACCGCACGTTCGGGCAGGTTGCCTGGATGGTTCGGGATCAGCCCGACAAGGACGAGCAGGCCCAGCGACCCGAACGTCGCGGCCGCCCACATCGACGCGGAGTCACGGCGGCGTCGCCAGATGAGCAGCGCGATGATCCCGAGCGCCGCGTACGCGACGAGGTTGATGTACCGAAACGCGAGTACCGCGTCGTGCATGCCACCGCCCCCGAGGCCGAGTTAGGTCACTGTAGGAGTGCTTGGTCGTCCGGATAGCTCGCCGAACCTCAGAATTCGGAGGGGGAAGCCGATTACCTGCGGGCAGTCAGACCGAACCATGTCGGTGATGTGACGGCCCGGCGGGGATCTGGTGTCATTTCGGAGTCGAGCCGGTCCGCCGCGCCGCCCCGCTGTTACGTTCTTGCTCGCGTGAGCGAGCCGGTCACCATGAACATCTTTCGGAACGCCGAGGGCTCGAAGCGCTTCGCGGCCGGCGAGGTGATCTTCGCCGCCGGCGACCCCGGCGACTGCTTCTACGTCGTCCTCGAAGGTGCCGTGACGCTGTCGGCCGACGGGCGCAGGTTCGAGGACGTCGGGCCGGGCGGGATCTTCGGTGAGCTCGCGCTGCTCGACGCGGCGCCGCGCAGCGCGACGGCGGAGGCGGCGACCGATTGCGACGTGGTCGCACTCGACGAGCGGATGTTCTTCGCGCACATCTCGCAGACGCCGTTCTTCGCGATCACGGTCATGCGCATCATGGCCGACCGGCTTCGCCGCGCGACCGCCTGACGGCTTGGTGAGATGAGGCCTTCGTTCTCGCGGCCCACCCTCGAGAGCGAGCGGAAAGCGAAGCGGGCGAAGCGGGTATATGGAGCGTATCGGGATCGAACCGATGACCTCCGCCTTGCAAAGGCGGCGCTCTCCCAGCTGAGCTAACGCCCCGTTCCTCCGAAGTGTAGAGACGTTCGGCGGAGCCTAGGCGGCTTCGAGTGGCCCGGCCGGCCTCGAGTGGCCCGGCCGCTATGCGGCCTCGAGTGGAGAGCCGAGCTGCTTCGACCACCACTCGGTGTCGTTCTGTGGCTCCTGCGAAATTGACGCATGCACGACAACGTCGGCCTCCTCCCGCACCTCGACCGGAGCGAGGGCCTCGACCACCGCCTCCACCTCAGGCTCGGGAACCAGAACGGGAGCGGACGGTCGTGACCCCAGCACGACCGCCAGCTCTCGTTCTTCCAGCTCGAGGCTTGCGCAGACGAGGTGTGCCTGCTCGTCGCGCAACCGGTCACGCTCGCTCTCCACCTCGCGCGTCCGCTCGGCGAGTGCCTCGCGGCGCGACTCGTACTCGGCCCGCACCGATTCGAGCCGCTCACGCTGCGACTCAACCGCCTCGACTGCCGCAACCAGCTCGCGCTCGCGGCGTTCCACCTCCGCGAGACGCGCCTCGAGCTCCCCCTGGAGCGTCGAGGACGCGCGCGCAAGTGACCCCTGCTCCTTCGCGCGCGCCTCCTCGGCGTTGCGCTCGTTTTGCGCCTCTTCGGCGCGGCTCTCGTTTTGCGCCTCTTCTGCGCGGCGGAGGGCAGCTTCGCGGCGGTTGAGCTCGGCCTCGCGCAGCACGAGCGCCATGTCTCGCTCTGCGAGCGTGGACTCCGAAAGCAACAACGATCCGGCCAACGCGGCGACTCCCTCGATTGAACGACGCCGCAGGCGACAGTCTAAGGATCCATCAGGAGGGCACGCCTGTCGATCCCCCCTCCGAGGGAGTTACCCCCGACGAGGACCGACAGGCGTGTCGGTGCAACCTCTTAGGCGGCGCGCTCCAGCCGCTCTTCGACGCGTGCGCGGGCCACGATCTTGGCCCGATCGCCGAAGCGAACCTGCGCCCGAAGGGCGCGCTGCTCATCCCAGAGACCGTCGAGGGCCGTGTCGATGGCACGGATCTGCTCTCGGATCTCGGGCTTGTACTCGTTCGAGAGCGAGTGCCAGAGCTCTTTTCTCTGATCGCTCAAGCGCTCGATCTCTTCATGGATCTCGCGGACTGTTCTCATGGTTATGCAAACGCGCCGAGGGGCTGCCGCATTCCTGGTGGATTCCTCAGGAAAAACCGAGGTCGTCGAGCCGGTCCTCGTCCATCCCGAAGTAGTGCCCGAGCTCGTGGAGCACAGTCACCCGGATCTCCTCCTCGAGCTCCGCCGGATCCCGGAACGACTCCTGGAGCGGCAGCCTGAAGATGCGGATCCGGTCGGGGAGCTCGCCCGCCCAGTCTCCCCGCTCCGGCAGGGGCACGCCCTCGTAGAGGCCGAAGATGTCCGGATCGTCCGGATGCGCGTCCTCGAGGGTGATCTCGACGTTCCGGATCGCCTCCCGCAGCTCCATGGGGAGCGAGGCGACGGCCCGATCGACGTGCTCCTCGAACGTGGTCAATAGACCGGGAAGCGCGCGGTGGGCACCGCCGGCGTCCGTCGCTTCACGAGCATGATCGTCGCGACCCCGAACACGAAGCCGCCGATGTGCGCGAAGAACGCTGTGCCGCCGCCGCCCGACGGCGCGAGGATCGACAGCCCGCCTTGCCAGATCTGGAGGCCGATCCAGACTGCCAGGAAGAACACCGCCGGAATCTCCCGGATGAAGATGAATCCGATGATGATCACCGTCAGCACGCGGGCCCGGGGGAGCAGCAGGAAGTAGGCGCCGAGCACGCCGGCGATCGCGCCGCTCGCGCCGATGTTCGGGATGCTCGCGTCCAGCGTGTTGCCGAACCCGAGGGTCACTGCGGTCTGTGCCGCGGTCGCCGCGAGGCCCGCGGCCAGATACCAGAAGAGGAATCGCACCTTGCCCAGTGCGTCCTCGATGTTGTTGCCGAAGATCCAGAGGAACAGCATGTTGAAGCCGATGTGCTGCCAGCTCGCGTGCATGAACATCGAGCTGAACGCGCCCTCGTACCACGGCAGCGGGTGGATCGGGATCGTCGCCGGCACGTGGCACGGCCCCTGCACCGCGCACGGGTAGTAGCCATCCTTCAGTACGTGGTAATCGACGCCACGGCCGCCGAGCTCCCAGAACCAGACCAGCACGTTGACGACGATGAGTCCGATCGTGACGACCGGCGTCGACGTAGTCGGGACGTTGTCCTTGAGCGGCAGCACGCGCTGTCGGTCTAACCGGCGGCGAGCGCCTCGCGGATGCGGTCGGCGACCGCTTCCATGTCGATGCACGAGCCTGTGACTTCCATCAGCATCTCGTCGGCCGTGGGTTTCTGCCCTTCGGTCCACAGGTCGCGGATCAGCGAGCCCGCATCCTTGCGCGTGAACCACGCGTTGCCGAACTTCTCGCGCAGGAACGCCCGCAGCTGCGCTTCGAACGCCCACGCGCGGAGGTACTGCGACGAGTAGAAGCCGTCGTCGATGTCCCCGAGATAGTCGGTGTCGCTCGGCGTCACCTTCAGCGCGCCGCCGAGCAGCTCGACGTAACGCGAGCGCATGACCGTGACGTCGGGTGTCGCGTGATACTCGATCTCGTACAACAGCTTCGCGCAGTAGCGGCGGACGAGCCACAGCAGCTGCGTCGCGCCTTCGGCCGCGAACTCGTGGGGGCGCGCGAAATCGATCCGCGTCTGGAGCCACACCGGATCGATCGTCAAGTGCTCGAGCAGCATCGCCCAGCCTTCGGTGACTGCGTTGTCGCCGAGTCGCTTCTCCTCCATCGAGAGCGACGGCGAGGTGTGCGCGAAGTGCTCGGTGTGGCCGGCCTCGTGGAACAACGCACGCCAGTCGTCCGGCCCACCCTGCGGCTTGATCACGAGGATGACGCGCTCGGGGATCTCGATGGCGACGCAGAACGCGCGCGGAGTCTTGTTCGGGCGATCTTCGAGGTCGAGCTGCACGTTCTTCTGCGCGTGCAGGTCGACGCCCATGTCGGCGAGCGTTGCCTCGAGCGCGGGAACCATTCGCTCCTTCGGGAACGCGGCGTCCCAGGTGAGTCCGCGCCAGACGCGGGCGACGTCCCACCGCTCGATCTCGCCGAGCCCGAGGCCGACGCGACTGCGGAAGAACCGGTTCCCCGCGTCCTCCCAGAGGCGCTCGGTCGAGGCGAGGAACGCGCGGCACTGGTCGGCGAGGTCGTCGAGCGGATACTGGAAGCCCCGGTAGAGCTCCGTGTAGTTGGGCGCGCCGAGCCGTTCGGTTTCGCGGTGCACGACCTGCGTCGACCGCAGGTACAGCGGGTTCATGTGCTCTTCGGTGAGCTCGTTGCGCGCGCGCTCCAGGCGTTCGCGCCGGCCTCTGTCCTCGGCGTTCGAGATTGCCGGGCGGATGTTGCGGTACGGCACCTCCTCGCCGTCGACCGAGGCCGTGAGGGTGGCCTCGAGCTCAGCGATCCGCTCCTGCTCCTGGTTGACGAAATTCCCGAGGTAGCCCTCGCAGGCGAACTTCCACAGCTCGCGGGTGTTGCGGCCGCCGTTGACCGACGCGCCGATGGAGAGGGCGGTCTCGAGCTTCGTCAGGTCGGCGTGGCGCTCGTAGATCGGGACGAGATCGTAGGTGTCCTTCAGCCCGGCGAAGTGGACGTAGGCCTCCTCATCGAGTTCCGCGATGAAGCGGTCGGCATCGACGCGAAGGGCATCCAGCTCCCGTTGGCTCAGCGGTCCCGGCACGGCGCGCTTAGGATAGCGCCGTGCAAGAGATCAGCCTAAAGACCGATCGCAAGACCCAGCTCGTGAATATCACCGAGCTGGTGCAGGCCGCGCTCGCCGACGCGAACGGGGCAGCCGCCGCCCTCGTCTACGTCCCGCACACCACCGCGGGCGTGACGATCAACGAGCACGCCGACCCGCTCGTCGCCGAGGATCTCGAGAACGCGCTCCAGAAGGTTGTCGACGACGGCTGGGACTGGAAGCACACCGAAGACCCCGACGGGCCGAACGCACCATCGCACGTCCGCGCCTCGCTGATGAACACGCAGATCCTCGTCCCGCTCGAAGGCGGCAAGCTCGCGCTCGGCCGCTGGCAGGGCATCTTCTTCTGCGAGTTCGACGGCCCGCGCGATCGCAAGGTCTTAGTCACGCCGCTTCAGTAGCGTCACGGCACATGAAGCGACTCGTGGCAGGTGCGGCCCTGTTCGCGTGCGCGGCGTTCGTCACCGGCAGCGCGTCCGCGGGTCGGCATGCGGTGCCGCTCGTCGGCATCCACAAGATCAAGCACATCGTCGTGATCATGCAGGAGAACCGGTCGTTCGACTCCTATTTCGGCACGTACCCGGGCGCTGACGGCTACCCGCGGAAGCACGGCAAGATCGTCGTCTGCGTGCCAGACCCGCAGTCCGGTGCCTGCCAGCGGCCGTTCCACGACGCCTCGGCCCGCAACTTCGGCGGCCCACACGATCACATCGATGCGATGAAGGACATCGCCGGCGGCGCGATGACGGGCTTCATCCAGCAGGCGCGCGCGGGACGGACGATGTTCTGCCGCCGCCACATCAACTCACCGAAGTGCTCCCTGTCGCCGAACGCGCCGGACGTCATGGGCTATCACGACGCGCGCGAGATCCCGAACTACTGGGCGTATGCGAAGCACTTCGTCCTGGAGGACCACATGTTCCAGGCCGACACGTCGTGGAGCATGCCGGAGCACCTCTTCATGGTCTCGGGTTGGTCCGCGCGCTGCGCGGTCGCGAACGTCGCGAAGAGCTGTGTCAACGCGATCCAGGATCCGGGGTCCCCGCCGGGCGAGCCGCAGAACCGCAACGGCGCCGTGCCGCACTACGCGTGGACCGACCTCACGTACCTCATGCACAAGCGCCACGTCACGTGGCGGTACTACGTCGCAGCCGGCGACCAGCCCGATTGCGCCAATAACCAGATGTTCTGCGCGCCGGTTCCGCAGAAGGCGAGCACACCCGGGATCTGGAACCCGCTGCCGTGGTTCGACACGGTGCGCCAGGACGAGCAGCTCGGCAACATCACGCCGCTGAAGAATCTCTACACGGCGGCCCGCGACAACACGCTGCCCGCCGTCTCGTGGGTGACGCCTGCGGAGGCGGTCAGCGATCACCCACCCGCGCTCATCACGGCAGGGCAGGCATATGTGACCGGGCTGATCAACACGATCATGCGGAGCAAGAGCTGGTCGTCGACCGCGATCTTCCTCAGCTGGGACGACTGGGGCGGCTTCTACGATCACGTCAAGCCGCCGAAGGTCGATCTGAACGGCTACGGCCTGCGTGTGCCCGGGCTCGTGATCAGCCCGTACGCAAGGCGCGGCTTCATCGACCACCAGGTGCTGAGCTCGGACGCGTATCTGAAGTTCATCGAGGACGACTTCCTCGGCGGGCAGCGGCTGAACCCGAAGACCGACGGCCGGCCCGACCCGCGGCCGACGGTGCGGGAGAAGGTGAAGATCCTCGGCGACTTGTCGAAGAGCTTCGACTTCAACCAGAAGCCGCGGAAGCCGCTGATCCTGAGGCTTCACCCGAAGTTCTCCTGACCGCGGTTACCCTGGCCACATGGCCGCCCCCGTCAAGATGAACGACGAGCTCGAGCTCGACATCGAGTCGCTCGCTTTCGGCGGCAACGGCGTGGCGCGCAAGGACGGCTTCGTCGTCTTCGTCCGCCGCGGCCTTCCGGGCGACCGGGTCAAGGCGCGCGTGACGAAGGTGAAGCGCGGCTTCGCCGAGGCGATCGCGACGGACGTCGTGACCGCCGGCCCGCAGCGCGTGGAGGCGCCGTGCACGCACTACCCCACCTGCGGCGGCTGCCGTTTCCAGGATCTCGCATACGACGCGCAGATCGGGCAGAAGCACGCGCAGGTGTTCGACGCGCTGAAGCGCATCGCGGGCATCCAGGAGCCGCCGCTCGAGGCGATCATCCCGTGCGAGCCCGAGGTCTTCCACTACCGCAACAAGATGGAGTACTCCTTCTCGCCGTCCGACGACGGCCTCGTGCTCGGCCTGCACAAGGCGGGCCGCTGGGACGAGGTCATCGACATCGAGAAGTGCTGGCTCACGACCGACGTCGGCAACGGCATCCGCAACGCCGTGCGCGACTGGGCGCGCGAGGAGGGCCTCGCGCCGTATTCGCAGGCGGACAACACGGGCTACCTTCGCCACCTGATCGTCCGCGAAGGTCGCAACACGGGGCAGGCGCTCGTCCAGCTCGTCACCGCGCCGGGCGAGAAGTTCGAGCAGGGCTACTTCGTCGACGTGCTGCGGAAGTTCCCCGAGGTTCGCTCGATCCACTGGGCCGTCAACGATCGTCCGGCCGAGGTGACGAACCTGCCGGCCGAGCTGCTCTGGGGCGAGCCTGCGATCGAGGAGGAGCTCGGCGGCCTGCGCTTCCGCGTGCGGCCCAACGCGTTTCTTCAGACGAACACCGCGATGGCCGAGAAGCTGTACGGGCTCGCGCGCGCCGCCGCCGGCCTCAAAGGCGATCAGACCGTGTGGGATCTGTACTGCGGCATCGGCACGATCGGGCTCTCGCTCGCCAAGGACGCACTGACGGTGTGGGGGATCGAGATCTCCGAGGAGTCCGTCGCCTGCGCGCTCGAGAACGCCGAGCTGAACGGGATCACGAACTCCGCGTTCTTCGCGGGCAACGTCGGCCAGGTCGTCGACGACCTGCTCGAGCGGTCGGGTGCCCCCGACGTTGTCGTCGTCGATCCGCCGCGGGCCGGGCTCGCCGGCAAGGCGCTGCGCCGCCTCGGCACGATCGGCGCGCCCCGGATCGTCTACGTGTCGTGCAACCCGACGACGCTCGCCGGCGACGTGAAGGTGCTGCGCGAGGAGTACGGCTACGAGCTGCTGCGGGCTACGCCCATCGACATGTTTCCACACACGCCGCACGTCGAGACGGTGGCGTTGCTCGAACGAACGGCGTAAGCTCCCGGGCGTCAACAAGCGGGACACGGAGGACACGATGTCGAACAACGTCACTCCGGTTGCGGCCCGGATCGATTCTGCGGAGCTCACCACCGATGCGAACCTGCACGTGCAGGTGACCGGTGCGACGAAGAAGTTCCACCTGTGGCAGCAAGGGCCGGCGTGGATGCTCGGCTTCGCCGCGATCGGGCTCGGCTTCCTGATGGTGCTGCGCGGCTACGACTCGTCCGCGGGCTGGTTCGCCGTCTCGACGGCGATCGTGCTCTCGGTGCTTGCGTCGTTCCGCTCGCCGTTCTCGATCGGTGAGACGGCACTCAGCACCGCCCCGGGGCACAAGCCGCGGAAGAAGGTCACGCCGGCGACGCCGGCAAATCCTCCTTCCGGCGGATAGACCGCCAGAGGATGTCGGCGTTGGCGACGAGGAACCCGAACGAGAGGAACGGAAGCGCGGGCAGGCCGTCGACATTGATCGCCGTGGCGAGGATCACGGTGAACGCGTACATGGCGGTCATGGCGATCCAGGTGACGACGACCCGTAGCTGCCAGCGCTGGGCGGCGGCGAGGAAGAGCGCGTAGAACAGCACGTCGGGCGGGCCGAGATAAGCGGCCGCGCCGCCCGGCACGACGAACGCGATCGCGACCGCGGTGTAGACGTGGAAGTGGTGCTGCGTGATGGTCTTCGTCGGTCCCTTGTAGACCGAGATGATGTCGACGAGCGGGATCACGAGCGCGACGAGCACCACCCACGACAACTCCTCGAAGAGGCGCAGGAAGGCCCAGCCGGCGAAGATCGCCGCCCAGAGCTTCGCGAAGTTGCCCGCGAGGCCCCAGCCCGCCTGCGCGCAGCCGAACGCGATCAGCCCGAGCACGACGGCCGCCGGGAACAGCCACTTCTCGCGCCACAGCGGCAGCGCGATCAGCGCCAGGAACAGCGTGCCCGGCATGACGACGAGCGAGACGAGCAGGATCGTCGGCCAAAGGCTGTAGCCACCCAGGTGGGGCGCAATCTCGAACCACGCGACAACGACGGCGGCAGCG
>Ga0193728_1000699_pt1 | contig 16538 bp, 35 predicted proteins | sample U1c1metaG_FD_143037 | JGI IMG/M metagenome (GOLD analysis project Ga0193728, IMG submission 143037) | Soil microbial communities from a riparian zone of the East river system, Colorado, United States - U1c1 | ecosystem: Environmental > Terrestrial > Soil > Riparian zone | place: USA: East River...
GGTGCCGAAGCGATGATCGACAAGAAGAAGAAGGATGCCGAGGAAAGGGAAATTGAAGAGAAGGGTGAAAGCAAAGAGCTCGCGGCTGACAAGCGCAAGGATAGCCTCCCACGCGCTATCAGCGATGCCCAACGCGACGAGCTTGCCGAGGTTCAATCAGCCTGCGAGCAGGTGCACTCGGCTTGGGGGAACAGCGCACCACGTCCTATGATGAGCGAACTGCCGAGCGAGTACCGGCGGCGTACCGCTACGCAATTGCGCAGCTATTCAGACTCTTGGAAGGACGTCGATCTGAAAGGCCTCTCGCCAGAGGCATTAGCGGTCGCAACAAAGCAGATTTATGCGGATGCATTCGCCGCCGCGAGCTCGAATGATTCCTTCACTGGCACTGGCAATCTGCGGATGGTTCGCCGCAAGGATCCAGACACCGGGCACACGGTGCGCGAATACTACGGCGATCCAATGTCCTGGATGCAGCAGTTCACCGGCGGTCGGAGGTTGGCCCGCTTTAAAAATCCAGCGGACTTCAAGCGATAACTGTTTCCGCGCCGACCTTTCACGACGCGGATCGGCGGCACCTGCGACCAACCGCTTTCCGGCATTGGGCGGAACTCCTTCGCAGGTGCCGCCAGCAATTCTAGAGACCGCGTGCTGTTCTCCCCAATCCCGGCGCGCGTACCTTGGCGGCGCAGCAGCACGCTAACCCTACCGTGTCGCGCGCCGTCCTTTTACATTAAGGACCGCCATGCGTGTTGCTCGGCTCTCGCACACCACAAATCGCGCCAGGCCTCTGTCGAAGGATAAACTTCGGAGGATCCTGCGGCTGGGCAAGCGGAAGCAAAATATCAGGCTTAAGCCGTGATGGGCGATTTCTCGACCATGGATGCCGCCGGCCTGAAACGAGTCTTCCGTCTCAATCGAGACCTTGCCGGCATACTCATCGCGCGGCTTCGAGTCGAACATCCGCGCCGGCTGAACGAATTCTGGCCACAGCATAGCCCGGTTCCCGACACCGAGTATCTCTCTACTTTCGACACCGAAACTCGCACCGATGTCATGGCAATTTCGGAATACGTCGCCACCGCTATGCGGGCGATGGAAATCTTGGAAAACCGGCGCCGGGCGAATTGACTGGCTTGACGTGAATTACGGAGCAGCCGTAGTGTCCGGCGCATGCGTTGCGGACGAAAGCGCTTCAATGGCCACCGTGAGCCGAACGGCAGGCTCAGTCGGATCCAGACGTCCGAGCGTGAACGCGATCCAGCCCTTGTCGAGAAACTCCAAGTGCTGTCCCAGCCACACCGCCGTGGCGATCTTGATCAGCTAGCTGAGTCCGCGCTGGGCAGGTTTGTCATCCGAAACAAACTTCACCGAGCTTTGTTCGACGCCGGCCTAGAATGGGGCAGTCTTGTTCGCCATTATCATTCCGCCAAACTCGCGACGCAGCCAGTCATCTCGGTTGGGTTTGGCTCGGGCGCTGGTGTGACGCCGGAGAAGACAGCTTGGCTGCGCGGCGAGGTTGAGCGAATCGAAAAACCCCTGCGCCGAATGTATCCCGTCGGATTCGTTGCCCTGCAGACTCTTGCCGTATATGAGCGCGAGATTGCGCCGGAGGTAGAGGGGGTGGCGTCTGAGGCGTTATGTGAGTTGGGGCTGCTTCTTAGGAAGATCGGGAAGCGATAGATTCATTTCCGCCTCCGCAGCTTCACACTCCCGTTCTCATTGAACACGATCCCGCCAACTTCCAAAGCCAAGCGGATTGATCTAATCGCGTCTTGCGAGATGCTGCCACGGCGCTCCCGCTCGAAGTCATAAATGGTCGAGATGCCGAGTCCAGCATTCGTAGCCAGTGTTTTCTGCGACCAGAAAAGCAAGGCGCGACCAGCGCGGCATTGTTCCGGCGTCATGGTTTCCATTGATACGTCCAAGGCTTTTCGGGCGAGCATTCCCATTTAAATTCCGATCCTTAGCTTACCGCGAAGCTTCCGAATAGTCTAACTGCGCGGATGTATCAACGAATATCCTTGACAGGTTGGGGACTGCTCGCTATATATAATAAGGACTTTCGTTGAAAGCAAGGATTATCATCGTGACAAAAGCAGCAGTAATCATCCACAACATCACAACCCTCGACGGCTTAAAGGCAACGCTGGCAATCACGCTCTTTGGCGTCGTTGTTTGGGCGGGGGCGTACTCCCGCATCTGGGAAGGCGCGAAGCCTGCCGGTCCTTCAAGCTACACAATCACAAGCACGGTTGCTCATTGAGCACGTGAAACAAGGGAAGCGAAAATGGTTGACTGGAAACATTTAACGGAAGCGACAACCCAGCACGAGGCGGAGCTGATCGCGTTCCTCGCTTCGATTGAGCGGCCAGGCAATGACGGGGACACCGACTATCGCATCTTCTATGAGTATTTGGAGCTGGCGCTAGTGAACTTGGGTCATGCCAGGTCTATCGCCGAGGCGGCACCCTTCATGCAAGGCGGCCTCTTCGACGAAGATGGGAAGAGGATCCCAATCGGCAAAGCCGGGGGACGATGAATAAAACAAAGGGAGAGATCAAAATGCCAACATCATTGAAGCTAGAGAAATTCCCTGGGCTGCAAAAGTTGGCACCCGCCAACATCGAGGCTCGTTCGATCGAGTCCTCGCTTCGGGATGCTCAATTCAATCTTGACATGCAGCTTTTGGATTTGCGGACGGAGTTTGTCCATCGAGAATCGAAGCTCCGTGCTGATTACCTCGAGCGCGTCGCGACTATAACTTCGGAGGCGGTGGGATGACACTGCATTGCATCACTTTGTTAGCGCTTGAGACTGGGCATAGGCCATCTGAGTTTGGGATAGCAATAGCTTTCGCCGCCAGTTTCGCAGCCATCGGCGTAACCATCTTTATCAGCCAGTGGCCCGTTGGAGGCAGCAAATGAAAAAGCGCATGAAAGGAATCGGTGTGGTCGCACTTTTATTTGCTGCGATCTATGTGGTGGCTTCGATCTTGGGTGCTCGGCGAGAAGGCTACGTTACGGACGTTAGGAACGTTATGAACGTTAGAGAAGTCGCCAGACTCTATTTTGAGCATGAAGGGGTCATGGTTACTGATGTGTATTTTGCTCATGAGAGCTCGAACAAGTTAGTCGGCTTTGTGAAAATGAAGATCGCTGACCTCGATAGGGAGATGGTCGTAAATTGCACCTCGACCAATGTCATTGAGGGTGGGGCGATTCTGCAATGTAGTCCGGCGGGGTTCGCTTCTAAAGTGGAGAAACGTAGTCTTTTCGCGAATTCGCCGCCGCCGGTCAAAAAACCACTGTCGAGTCTCAGCGATCCGCAATAACTCCTTCAAAGAAGGGTAACCATAAAATGACCCGCTACGTAGACACAATGCTCGAACCGGGCGAGATCCTGCGTTACCGAACATCAACATCGGCTTTTTTCGCCTACCGCTGGCCGACAGCCGCTTCCGTGACAGCTGCTTGGATTTTGTTCCAGCAGAACGAATGGGGCAACCCAGAATACGACGAGGCGGCTATGTATGCCGGGCTCTTCTGCGCCCTGCTTTTTATCAGTGCGTGGATCAAGCGTCTGTGTGTCGAGATCGCGGTCACTGACCGGCGCGTCATCTATAAACAGCCGTTCTGGTGGCTCTTCGGTCTTGCGACGGAAGAGATGAATATGGAAGCAATCGAATCCGTCGCAATTCGACAGGGTCTTTTTGGGAGCTTGCTGAACTACGGTCAGGTCTTTGTCCGGGGCAGCGGCTCAAGTTGGGTGGGCAGTGGCTCTGTCGTCGATAACCCGCTTGTATTGCGCGCGACCATGACTCATTCAGGAGGCAGCCATGCATAACGATTTAGCACAAACGCTTAATGACGCATCGGCCATGGCCGCGCACTGGTTTGGCCAACTCGATTGGAAAACGTGGGCTTTCTTTGCTCTTCTGTGGATGATCTTTCCGCACCTTATCAAAGAGCTCGTGGGCCTCACCATTCTCGTCGGCGCTGCCGTGTTTGTCGGCGCTTTTGTAGTGGCGGTCAGCCACTAATGAGCGCGATGTATCTTAAACTTGTCATCGTCATTGCTGTCGCGTGGGCGATTGTGGAGATGGCTACAGCTTACAAGCGGTGGCGGCTTAAGCCAGCGTTCCTGTCCGCCCACGCCGAGCAGCTGCAGCGCCGGCATCGGCTGAGTGGCGTTACTACAGGCTTCTTGAGCTGTGTGTTGGGCGGCCTTGGTATCCTGATTTACGGCTTGTTGTTTGCGCCGCTCGGGGCTGTGTGCGGTGGCTTCGCGCTCTTTCACGCGCTCGGCAGCCGATCATATCTCGGCCTTGGACTCTCGACCACGGGGCTCGCTTTAACACTCACCGCGGCAGTCTCGTCACCATCATTGTGGGCCGTTGTTCATCCGTATGTGTCTGAAGCAATCGCGAGGGGGCAAACCCTTGCGACTTATGTTCTCGCATCAATCGAACATTGAAAGGACTGGAATCATGGCCGAAGAAACCAAATTCAATGAGGAACAGCAGAAGGCATATGAGGAAGCTTGCCACGAGCTATGCCAAGCTCTCATGGGAACGCCAACATTTCTCGATCGCTTTATGGCTTTAGACCGCCAATGCGAGGAACTTGGCGGCGACTTATGCGGGTTTCTCCTAAGCGCAATAGAGGATCGATTTGAGGCCCTGACGCTCCCCTCGCTGGACGAAGTGATTGTCGCCGCCGTGAAGGCGGGAGCCAAGCTTCAGAGGCCGATCTGATCCGTAAGAGGAACCATGAAATTCACCGAGAAGACCCTCACAGAAGAGGCCGTGGAAGATGCTCTGGGCCTTGTCACAACTATAGACGACAACGATGAGCTGGCTGCGATTCTCATGAGTTATGTGCTGAGCTACCTGGGGGATAAAAAAGATTTCCGACGTGTGGGTAAAAGAGAGCGGAACGCGATTGAGGCTTTTGTCGGGGCGGCTATCCATCAGGCGATCGAAAATCCTGATGGCAATATTGCGCGAATCCTGAGTAAGCGCGGATTTCTAATCCCAGAAATTGTCGGCCGTTTCCGCTTCGATATAGGGAGCCACTGAAATGAATCCTTTGTGCATCATCCCATTTCTATGCTTGTTCGCCCCGATGCCACCTTCACCCGTCGTTCCTGATGGGTATGGCGGCTATGTGCCATTCACCAACTCACGGGTCATGCCGGATGGCAGTCTACGCCCATACGATCCAACGCTCGATGGCGTCATGTTGGCAGACGGATCTGTTGTTTATCCGTTCGCACCACCACCACCACCGATGCCGCAGGGGCATGTTGATGTTGGCCCGCCCATGGTGATGCCAGCCCAACCAGATTATCCGCCCGAAGCCGCACCCTACCAGGGCCCACAGGCACGGCCAAGGCATGATGAACCACAGAGGCATGCCGCCAAGCCATACCGAGCGCCTGGCGCGCCCAATGGAGCTTGCTATGGGCCAGACGGACGCCCGGTCGAGCCTATTCCGCCAGGTTGCGAGACAGGGTCCGCGCCGCCGATGCGCGATGACCAGGCGAGTGAACCAGATCGTGATCGGAGGATGTGATGAAGAAGACGCCCAAACATATCGTTGTTTACGACCGTTCGACGGCTGAAATGACAATCGAGGAAATTGGTAACATGACAGTTGCGGAGGGGGAAGAGCGCTGGGTGAATGCCGAAGCTATAAGGTTATTCTTTATCTTGGTTAAGCAGTACCTTGACGAACATAATCTTACCTGGGGTGACGTACCTATCCGCGATGTCATCGCGGAGAAAGTTCTGCACGACTTTGAAGAGAAAGCGCTCAATGAGGCAAGAGCACTAGTTCGCAAACATAAAGCAAAAGCCAGGGCAAGATTCGACGCGCAGGATGCCGCTTGGCTTCAAGATCACCCTGGCCGGCCATTACCAGAGAATAGGCTTTCCTGGGATGAAGCCCAGACTGCCGAATATGCCGCGTGGCAGAACCCAGCTAAGTTAGGATGAGGATGTGAGTTTCGAAGCACGGCCGTCCAAGCCGTGTCACGAAGCGCATGAGCTTCATAATGGAGGAACGACAATGCGAATTCTTGCAATTACCCTTGCAGCTGCCCTCGCAGCCGCACCAGCCTTCGCCATGTCGGAGTCGAAATAATGGACGAGCTTTTTAAATGGGCCCTCGGCGGCGCATTAGGGGCCGCCGTAACTATCATTGGCGGCTTGTTGGCGTTCATCATGACAGGCTTCCGGTCAGATATACGGAACATGGCGGCTGGGGTGGAAAGCCTGAAAACCGAGGTACACAAAAACTATGTCGAGCTTTCGTCGGCTATCTCGATGATCGGTGGAAAGCTCGACCAACTTGGAAAGTGTAGGCGATGGTGAGTTTCGGCCGTGGCCATTCGTTCGGCCACGAGCGGAGCTCATTTCGAGCTTCAGAGGAGAAATAAAATGGACGACATGCAACGCGAGACCGTGCGCAAACTGGTGGATCACTTCACCAAAAATACGGCTGACTACCGATTCCACCTTGTTCAGGATTGCAAACTGGCCGGCGGCGATGCTCGTGAATTTCTGGTCAAGTCGGATCAGCCCATCTCTTTGAGCAGGTACCTACGCGTTTTCACAAAGACGCCCGGGACGTCCTGGCTAAAGGTACGCGATTATGCGGCACACCCCACTAAAGAAGGCAGTCTTGCTGGGGCGGTTGGATCTATCATTGAAGATATATACGCCGGACCTACCGGCGAATGGCCTTGGCTGATGACGCCTATGGATGACGCGGTGTGAAGTTCATGAGCGGACTTCGAACAGGAGGAAATAATGCGCATGAAAATTCTAGTTTTTGCAATCGCCATTGCACTCGCCATCGTCCCAGCGGCTGCCCAGTGGGAGGAGCATCACCGCGATGGCGGTTGGGGCAGCCATGAAGGTTGGCACCGTGGTGGTGGTGGCTTGCACTATGGTGGCGAAGGCTGGCGTGGTGAGCACGGTGGCTTGGGGCACGAGCACCATGGCTGGCACGGTGGCGGCTGGGAAGGCTGGGGACCCCGCCGTTGCTGGACGACGCCTTACGGCAGGCGCTGCCGTTGGTAACACCGGAGAAGGTGAATCACCAGCAGCCGCGGCAGTCAACGGGCTAGCGTGCGAGGCGCTACAAGGCACGATTCGGGCCTTCTCCGGGGAACGCATAGCCCCGTGAAATCATGCAAGGCTGCCAAAAACATAGACGGCTCGACAGGGCGTTCACAGCACCCTGTCGAGCCTAACCACCACAACAAAAGGAGCTTGTCGCAATGGCTAAGTTTAGACTTATCACATCAGAACCAGACCCGAAACTCGTCATAGGCGAGCGCGTGCTTGCCGATATCCGGCGCAGGGCACATGAGCTCTCCGGCCGATTTAGGCCGACGCTCAGCGAAAAGCGCGAGCTTGCTAAGTTAATCGAGTTTCTCCGTCTCCAGGCGACAGGAGGCGAACATGACTGAGCGCCGCTATCTCGAAGAGTATCCCGAGCTGCTGATTGCCATCATTGGCGCTGCGCTGTCGGGCGCGATCGTTGGCTGCATTCTAGGGATCTGCATAGTTTGGCTCGCGAGGGCGGGATCATGATCCGAACCTTAGGCACAGCGCTACTGCTCGCCCTGCTCGTTGTCTTTAGCGTCGCCATTGGGGCTGCTGCTTTTGTGGCGACAGAATTCGTGCTGATGTGGGGGCCGATATGACCCGCACAGAAGCCGACGCCGCGCTGCGTGAAGGTCTCCGGCGCGACATCCGTGAGCATTGGGCCAGCATGGCTTTCATGTCGCTCACCGAGCGGCGGCCGGTGCGGGCAGAGATCAGGCGGTTGATGCAGCTGCTGAACCAAGCCGGCAAGCTGCGTCGGTAATGTGTTGTGCTGTGTCAGGGAGTGGAGGCTCCGATGATGAAAAAAGCCCGTGATCTTTTGATAGGTGATCGTATTGACGATCTTGGAGATGTTCGCAAAATAATCAAGGTACAAACCGGCGGGGAGATGATTACGGTTCGGTTTGAGGATGGCGGGCGGGCACTCTTTTCAGCCGAAACGGACATTAAGATCGCGGCCGACTGATGCCGGGCGTCGCTCAGTGCCGATACCACTACAAGCGATAGAGGGCGGGGCCGCGTGGCGCCCTTAATCGGCGCCTTTTTGTTGCCCAGACCCTACACGCGACACACATGCAACATGATGGGCTAAAACCATTAGAAAGCCCTTTAAAACCAACGCATGACCAGCGGATTACAAATCCGCTTGTCTGGCAACCACCCCTCTATTGATATCGCAACGATTGCGCCAACGAACCTGCCCGGTGGGGTGGGTTTTTTGTTGCGTTTTGATGCGAGCAGTTCCCGCTGATTTCATTTGGGTTTAGTTTTGTCCCCGTCGCTCGACGCGACATTTGTGCGACATGGAACGGAGTTACCATCGAGTAAGCCCGTGGACAGCTTGGATAAGTGGGGTCGGCAGTCCGCGAGGCTTTACAGGTCACGAGAAGCGCCCTTAGTCATGGACAGTTAAAGGGAGATTAAGATGACAACAGAAACTCTTGCTGAGGAATTGCTACGCGGTGCGCGGGCAATTGCTGGCTACACCGGCCTCAGCGTTCCACAAGTCTATCACCTCTCGGAGGAGCATAGGCTACCGACTTTCAAATACTACGGACAAATAACCGCTCGGAAAAGTTCGCTGCGAAAACATTTCGAGCAACTTGAGGCTGAGGCAGAGGCAGTTAGAACAGCAGCAGAGTAAGCACGCAGTTCAACGACAATGGAGGTTGTCATGAGAAACAATAACAGCGGTATAGGCCGCAAATTCGAAAGGTGTAAGTATGACAAGTTGCATAGCAAAACCCCCGCCGGGGCAGGCGGGGGCTCATGAAAAGTCGTCATTGATTGGCATCAACAATCACAGCTCTAACCCAAACGCCCCGCCGGCGCAAGAAAATTTCTCGCCATGAGCGCGGCATTCCCCGCCCGCGATCGCGATCGCCTGATTAAATCACTCAGGCTGTTGTCATCTCTTATCGATGGAGAGGCTCTCGCGGCTGGCCGTGCCGCACATCGTCTTGCCGAGGCAGCTGGCGGCTGGGAGCGAATCGTCATCCCGCCGCGCCCTGAGAGCGCAAGCCATCTTTATGACTGGCGGCAAGCTTGCCGCGAGGTTCTCGATAGCGGGCGAGCCACCGCATGGGAGCAGAATTTTTGCTCGAACCTGCTCGCCCGCTGGCGCGGCACGGTCTTGACCCGCAAGCAGGAGGAGGCCCTCAAAAAAATTCATTCAAATTGCCAGCGGGCGACCGCATGAGCGAGACCCAAACCAAGCCGCGCGCGCTCGTATCGGAAATCCGGGAAAATCTTTTCTCGAAATATCCAGAGGAATTCGAGCACGGGTATTTGAGCGGGTTTACCGGCGAGCATCAAAAACCCCGCGATGCGGCTGGCTACATGATTGGTCATCACACCTGGCCGGCAGAGCGCAAAAACGCGTGGTTTGCCGGGTTCAATCTTGGTCATGCCGAGCGGGAGTTTGCTGATGGCTGAGACCACCCCGCCGCCGCATCCATTTGATGCCATTCGGCAAAAAGCGCGCGCAAAGACCGGTGAGGAACGCGCGAAAGCGCCGGGCAACGGAAAGCGCGATAAGTTCTTCAATGGCGAGGAGGCGAAGGCGCCGGAGGTAATCACCCACCGCGCTAGCGAAATTACGCCAGAGATCATCGATTGGGTTTGGAAATACTGGCTCGCTCGCGGAAAGCTTCAAATTCTAGGTGGCGTGCCAGAAGCAGGGAAAACAACAATCGCGTTGTCATACGCGGCCATTATCTCGTCGGGCGCATGCTGGCCTGACGGAACGCGAGCGGTGATCGGGAATGTCTTGATATGGACAAGCGAAGACGACGCGGCCGACACACTCATCCCGCGCCTCATGCGGATGAGTGCGGACCTGACCCGTATTCACATTGTCGAGCAAACACTATCGCCAGGCATGAAGCCGCGCCCGTTCAACCCTGCCACGGACTTACCCGCGCTTATCGAAAAAGCAAAGACCATTGGCGATGTTGCTTTATTCATTATTGATAGCGTCGTGTCGGCCGTCCCGCAAACGAAAAACTCTCACAACAACGCCGAAACCCGTAGCGGATTGCAGCCCGTCGTGGATTTCGCCAAGGCTACACACGCAGCAGTTCTCGGCATAAGTCACCTAACAAAAGGTACCACCGGGAAAGACCCGCTCGAACGTCTCACGGGCTCGCTGGCGTTTGGCGCCCTGCCGCGCCTGGTTACATTTGCGGCGAGTAATAATGCCGAGGGAGATAACGAGCCGGAGCGCATCATGGTCCGCGTCAAGTCAAACATCGGGCCACGCGGCGGAGGGTTTGGCTATCACATCGACATGGCGCGGTTGTACGAATATCCAGATGTCGAAGCAACACGCATCGTGTGGGAATATCCACTCGAGGGAACGGCCAGGGAATTACTTGAGCAAGCCGAGGGCGAGCAAGACGGCAAAATCCCAAAACTTGAACGGGCCAAACGCTTCCTGACTGCTTTACTTGCAAAAGGCGAGCGGCCGCAAAAGGATGTGGTTGATGCCGCGATTGCGGAAGGTATTTCTGAGATAACACTTAGGCGTGCCGCTAAGGAAGAACGGGTCATCAAACGCAAGGATAAGGCGATCGACGGCGGCTGGTTCTGGGCACTGACGTGAGTGGGCGCGCGAAGGTGAAGGTGATAATTAATAAATTCCGTCAAGTGGCAAGCGCCGAAGGTGATCACACCTAAAATTGATCACCTTGATCACCTTCAGAGGGGAAATCTGAAAAATGATGATCACCTTCGCCAACCAGATGATCACCTTCGCCAACCAGATGATCACCTTCGCGAAGGTGATCAAATTATCATATGTAAGTTGTTGTTTTTATTAAAGGTGATCAAATTATCATATGTAAGTTGTTGTTTTTATTAAAGGTGATCAAATTATCATATGTAAGTTGTTGTTTTTATTAAAGGTGATCAAATAATATAGGTATACGCGCGCGCGCGCGCGCGACCTCCGTCTGTGCCCCATTACCCGTGGTTAACGCCGCGGTGCGGCACCGCACCGTTCCAAAACGTTGCTCCATCTTGCGCAGATTACGCCTTATAAGGGGTCGAATATCTCTAGGCCGATCAAAGCCCAACGCTTCCGCTATGCGGATATCCTGAAAGCATGGCTCGTCCTCAAAAACGCGCAGATCCTCGACGCGCAACGGCACGATAGGCAATGCTACTGACATGCAAGCCAAAGCTGTAATTTTTCATCGGGCATGCAAAGCGTATCTTGAGAACCACCTGCTGAAGGTATGGAGATAAGTCTACACCCGAACTTTTTCTCTTGAGATTTCAGTCTCTGCCTAGCCTCGCCACCTAGCCTCGCCAAAGACTCGTCTCTAGGAACAGTAGCGAGTTTCTGCCAATCCGATGATTGTTGCTTCGAGATACCGAGGTTGGAAAGAGTCTTCGGCTCAGAGGTAGAATTCTCAGACCTCTGAGAATGCCTGCTACGTAGCATACATATCAAAACGGCATGCCTGTCCGCCCCATACGAGCGCAGCCTACTGATATCGCTGGTGGTTGCTTTGGTGGAACGCTGGTGTCCTGGGCTGTGTCCTATTCCCATGTTATGTTTGTAGATCATAATTGCATTTCACACACACTGGCTGTAGATTACCCAAATGGCCTATACCCTCCGCGAGCACCGCCTTCTTCCTGGAACCGACGCCAGAAGCCTGGCCGCACGCAGGTTCCGCACCCTCTACCAGGAGTTCGTTAGTGACCTTGGCGGCTTAACGGTCATGAGCATGGCGCAATGCCAGCTGGCGCGCCGGGCGTCGACGCTATGCGCGGAGCTTGAACGGCAGGAAGCCATGAATGCGAGGGGCGATCGGGAATTCGATATCAAGATCTACGGCGCCACGGTTGATCGCATGAACTCCGTCTTCGACAGGCTTGGCATCAAGCGCGTTCCTAGACCCGTGGACGGCCCCCCGAGCCTCAACGACATATCCGAGCACCTGGGCAAGCAAGAGCCGCCAGAAGCCGCGGAATAGCCGCCCAGAAGGCTTGCACCCTACCTGCCCACAGAGGTAGGTTAGCTGGATGTCAACCCACCGCATCGACCTCCGCCCTGACATGCGCCCACCAACAGGCTGGACACGCGACGATAGGCCGGTTGCTTGCGGGCACGGTCGAACGCCGTTGATGTATGGCCAGGAACTGATAGGCGCTTCTGACGAACCGGAGTACGCAGCAATGTCAGGCATTGTGGGCAAACTAGCTAAGCTGACGACTGAAGAGAACGACAAGGGCACGCGCTTTCGACTTCGCGCCTACAAGCCGTTTTCCCGGGGGGGTGTATGCCCGCCAGCGCCCGAAACGCCTTCTCAGGTATCGGACACCCACCCAGGTACCTAACAGCGAAAATTATGCCCCGCACCCCCATAAACATCAGCCCTGTCGCCGCCATGTGCTCGCCGCTGCTGTTCGAGCCATATTTCCATGGCGATAGCTGGGCAACATGGCGCGCCGTGATCCGCGCCGCCTACGCCGAGCCTATGACCGCCCGCGACATCGAGCTCTTCCGCGCCGTAGCGGCCCGTGATCCACCAACTGCACGCGTCAAGGAGTTGGTCTGTGCGGTCGGACGGGGCGGGGGTAAGGACAGCATCGCCAGCCTCCTAGCCGCCTGCAGTGCCATTAACTTCGTGCCGCCAGGCAAGCTCCGTCTCGGTGAGAAGGCCCGCATCATCTGCCTAGCTTGCGATAAGGCCCAGGCCACCATTGCCTTCGACTACATCGCGGCCTTGTTCCAAGAAATCCCTGCCCTCAAGGCTTTGGTCACCCACGTCGGCGCCGAAGTTATCGCCCTAAGAAACCGCGTCAGCATCGAAGTCCATGCAGCTAGCCACCGGGCCATCCGTGGCCGGTCAGTGCTTTGCTGCATCTTCGACGAGGCAGCGTTTTTCAGGTCGGAAGAATCAGCCTCCCCCGACACCGAGCTTGATCTCGCTGTCCAGCCTAGCCTGGACCGCACACCTAACAGTATGAAAATCATCATATCATCGGTCCACAAACGCGCCGGCCTGCTGCACGAAAAGGTACGGGAGTTTTATGGCAAAAATGACTCCGACACGTTGGTGATCGTAGGTACGACGTTACAGCTCAACCCTTCCTATGACGCCAAAATAATCGAGCGGGCATTAGAGAAAAACTACGAGAAATATGCCGCCGAGTACAATTGTGTGTGGCGCGATGATCTCTCGGCCTACATCAGCCAAGACCTCCTCGATGCCGCCCTCGACCCTGGCGCCATCGTACGGCCGCCAGTAGCCGGGGCTGAGTATCAGGCGGCTTGTGACGCCAGTGGCGGTAGGGGCAGCTCCTTCACGGTCGCTATAGCTCATAAAGAGCCACGTGGGATTGTGGTCTTGGACCTAATTTTTGAGACCAAATCACCCTTCAACCCAAGCGTTGTCGTCGCCGAAATTGCCGCCATTCTGAAGGACTATGGTATTGCAAGTATAGTTGGAGACAATTATGGCGCAGGTTGGGTAGTAGAAGCCTTCAGCAAAGTCGGCATAAAGTACATTAAATCCGAGCGCGAGAGGAGCCTAATATACCAGGACTGCCTCCCCCTGTTCACAAGCGGCCGTGTTCGGCTCCTCGACGGCAAGAGGCTGGTGTCACAATTCGCCAGCCTGGATAAAAAGACCTTCTCCACCGGCCGCGTTCGTGTCGATAAGGGCCCTGATGGCGATGATTTGGCCAACGCCGCCGCCCTTGCCCTGACCCTCGTCGGCTGTGAATCCGCCCCCACACTGATAAAATATCACGATTTCTTCGTTAACGGGCAGCCAATCCCCGACGATTGGGACGCGCGGGTCAGTGGCCACTACGTTTATTTTTTCAGCGCCGCCTGCGATGCCTCCGGCCGCTGTGCCGTCATCTCATGGGCAGGGAGCCCCCACCTGCAACCCACCCTCGTCTTGCGTAATTTTGAGACAGGCTACTTCAGCGAACGCCGTTTCTCTCCCCACGCCCGCCTCCTCGGACTTTGCTATTCCGCCGCCAGCACCCGCCGGGTAGCTGCTATCGTTGAAGGACTCATCGAGGCAACTTGCCTGGATGTGATCACCGACTTTGGCATCGCGGCGACAGCTGCCTCTCTGGTCGAGCAGGGGCTCGTCAAGATCACGAAAGCCGCCCACGAGAAATCCTCGGCAAGCCCGTTAACTGATGCGCTGAATTTCCGGTTCGACCGGCTGCAAGACCCGCTACCCTGCGCAGCCATTGCTGGTGCCTATCTGGGCCTCCACGGACCCTAATGCGCCTCGATGAAATCCTCGACGGCATGCTCCGCGCCGAAGCTGAGAAGCAAAAGCCCACCGACCGGGACAAGCGCAAGGCGTTCTATGCCTCGAAAGAATGGCGGAATTCCAAGGCCCGGTATCAGGCGCTCGCAGCCTCAGGCGGCAAGTGCCAGGCCTGTGGGGCGTCACCTACGGACGGGGTTACCCGGTTGGTTGTCGACCACATCAAGCCAATCCGGAAAAACTGGATGCTGAGGTTCGCCCCGGCCAACTGCCAGGTCTTGTGCCAATCCTGCAACCTCGGGAAATCATCGGATAGCGAGGAGGATTGGCGTGCCCTGTAGTTGTATTGCGGCGCATGCGCCGCAAATGCAGGTAGAGCTATGAACATGTTGCGTAAAACCTAATCGTAATATCGACCGGCACTCAGATATGTGCTTGGTGTCTCCATGAAGAAATTCTTCCAATCCGAACCCGTCAGCGTGATCTTCAAGGCCGAGAGTGCCCTTGTCGATCGCCTCGACGAGTACGCCCGTGTCACCCAAACCTCACGCAGCTGGATCATTCGCCAGGCGCTGGAAACCATGTTTTCGCGAACTCCCAAGCCAGCCGCGCGGCAAATTGAGGAACAAATTTGTGATTGAATCACCCGGTGAAAGTTTTGACCGCCGACGCCACGAATTAAGCGTTGACCATTATCTAGAAACCCTTTCGCTGGGCTTGAACGGGCTTGCCGCTTCGGTGGAAAGAATGATGGCGCACATTGAAGCCACCAAACCTAAACCCCGCCGCAAGCGTACCAAGGCTGTCGCAGTGCGTAAGCCAGTCCACCGCCGGGTGAAGAAAGGGGCGGCGTGATGGCTGGTTTATCCGGAACCTTCACTTCTCCGGGCACCAGCGCCGTTTACACTCCGTCGCCAACGGCCGCCTCGTTCAATTTCCAAGTCTCAGGTGGCGTTGCCGCGGCCCTCACTTTAGTTCAAAGCCTTAATGGCGGCCCGTACGCTGGGATCCCGGTCTCCGTCATCTCGGCCGCCCCTGGTGACGACCCGAGCCTTTATTCCGCGACCGTCGATTTGCCATACGTCGCGCCAGGCCAGATTCCGCCGACCTATAAGGCTGTCTGCACCGGCATCAAATCTGGTACTGTTAATTGGATTTTGTCGTCATGACCTACGAAGGAACACAAATTATGAAACCACTATCTCGAACTGACTCCCTCGCCCTTAATCTCGACATCGCCCCGCCCGGTCCATACGATGAGCAAGCCAAGCGTGGTCACGCCATCGCCTCGGCGATGAACGCGGCAATCAAAAGCTTTGATGCAACCGCCCGCTCAGATGCGGAGGAATCCGAAGAGGAGAAACGCAAAAAAGAGACCGTTCGCAAAGAAGATCAAGCCAAAAAGGATGCCGAGGGCACCACGCTGGACAAGATCCTTAAGCACCTCGATGGCATAAACTCACGCATGGATGCCCTCGAGAAGGCGCGTGCCGATGGTGCCGAAGCGATGATCGACAAGAAGAAGAAGGATGCCGAGGAAAGGGAAATTGAAGAGAAGGGTGAAAGCAAAGAGCTCGCGGCCGATAAGAAAAAGGACAGTGCTTACACTGATGCGATTATCAACGAGGTGGCTTCTGCGCAAACAGCCGCCGAACGCGCCTGCTCGGCGTGGGGGACTTCGGCTGAGAAGCCCATGATGGGTGAGTATCCAGATACCTACAGGCGTCGCACTGCAAAGAAGCACCAATGCTACAGTGATGCCTGGCGTGATGTCGATCTTGGCACCCTTCACGGCCAGGCACTCGCCGTCGCATCGAAGCAAATCTTCGCCGATAGTTTTGCTGCGTCATCAGCGCCTGACAGCTACGATGTCAATAACGGACTCCGCGAAACGCGCCGCGTTAACAAGGACACCGGCCATGTGATACGCGAGTATTACGGCCAGCCGATGGCATGGATGCAGCAGTTTACTGGTGGTCGTAGGCTAGCGAAGTTCAATCTCGGGAAAAAGGGTGATCGTTAATTCGCTTCCAGCGCAGCGTCACCCTACCGCTGCGCCGGATCGGCGGCTCCCGCGTCTGCGCCCTGATAGGCGGCGCACGGCCACTCCACCGTTACCAGCGCGGGAGCCGCCAACAATTCAGAAATCCGCCGCCGGCTTCTCCTTTACGCTA
>Ga0193728_1000700_pt1 | contig 16529 bp, 14 predicted proteins | sample U1c1metaG_FD_143037 | JGI IMG/M metagenome (GOLD analysis project Ga0193728, IMG submission 143037) | Soil microbial communities from a riparian zone of the East river system, Colorado, United States - U1c1 | ecosystem: Environmental > Terrestrial > Soil > Riparian zone | place: USA: East River...
GCAAGCGCGCCGGGCACGAGCGCGCCGGGTGCAAGCGCGCCGGGCCAGGGCTCGTCCGAGGTCAGCCTGGAGTGCGGCCCGGGCGAGACCGTGCTGAGCGCCCTGAGCCGGCAGGGCGTCCGGCTGCCGTCGGCGTGCCAGGCGGGCATCTGCCGGGCGTGCCTGGTGCGCGCACTGGACGGAGATCCCGGTCCGGCGGGCTCGGCCGGGCTCGAGGACGGCCTGCGGGCCGACGGGTACTTCCTGGCGTGCCAGGCGCGGCCCGCGGGCGACCTGACGGTGGCCCTGGCCGGCGGCGATATCTACACCCCCGCGCGGCTGTTATCCGTCCGCCGGGACGGCCCGGCCCTGCGCGTCCGGGTCCGGCCCGAGCACCCGCTGAACTTCCGCGCGGGCCAGCACGTGGCCCTCCGGATCCCGGCCGGCAGGGACGGCGACGGCCGAGGCGGGATCGCTGAGCTGGTCCGGGTGTACTCGTTCGCGAACCGGCCGGCCGAGGCGGATCGCGACGGGGTCGAGTTCTATGTACGGGTCTATCCGGGCGGCGCGATGAGCACATGGCTGGCCAGCGCCGGCCCCGGCGCCGAGCTCAGCCTGGGCCGTCCCTCCGGCACCTGCTGCTACCAGCCGGGCGAGCCGGATGCGCCGCTGCTGCTGGCCGGCACCGGGACCGGAGTCGCGCCGCTCGCGGCGGCGGCCCGCGATGCGCTCGCCCACGGCCATCACGGCCCGATCGTCTTGCTGCGCGGGGCGGCCGATGCCAGCGGCCTCTATCCCGAGGACCACCTGCCCCCGGAGCCGGTCCGCGTGCGGACGTGCGTGTTATCCAGCGGCGAGGACATCGTAGAGGCCGTGGTGGCCGAGTACACCGCGCTGGCCGGCCGGGCCGCGCTGGCCGGAACGCCCGGGACGGGTGCGACGCAGGTATACCTGTGCGGCGGACCAGGCGTTGTGGCTCGCATGCGGCGAGCGCTGTTCCTGGCCGGGCAGTCATTGCGACTCATCCATTGCGACGGATTCAGCCCTGCCGTGGTGGGAGCTCCATGATCCCGCAGGGTCATGGTCGTGTTGACAACCAAAGGCCTGCGGGATCATGAAAGCACCCCGCAGGAGCAGCCAGGGGCCAGCCGGCCGACGTGACCGGCGAGGCTGCTGCTCCTGCGGAGGCTACTGGGGCGGGCCGGGTAGGCGGGGGAGGTCGGTCCGGGTGGCGGCCGCCGGCTCGTCTGCCTCGTCGTAGTGACTGACGTCGCGGATCAGGGCGTCCAGGTAGGCACGCAGGTGGGTGCGGTAGACGTCGCTGAAGGTCCGCAGGTACGCCAGCTCGGCTTCCAGCTCCTGGCGGCTCGCGGGCGGTCCGGCCCCCGCGACCGGCGTCTCCATGCCTGCCGGGGTCGGCGTGCCTTCCTGGGTAGGCGTGCCTTCCTGGGTCGCGCTGCCGGGCTGGGTCGCCACGCCTGGCTGGGTGGCGGTGCCGGCCTGGGGCGCGCCGCCTGGCTGGGTGGCGGTGCCGGCCTGGGGCGCGCCGCCTGGCTGGGTGGCGATGCCGGCCTGGGTCGCCATGCCGGCTTGGGTCGCCATGCCGACCTGGGTCGCGATGGCCGTCTCGGCCGCCAGCATCTCGGCGGCCATGGCCGCCTGGGCCGCCTGGGCGGCCTGGTGGTGCGCTTCGCCTATCACGCGGTTGGCGTGGGCGCGCGCCTCAGCCAGCATGTCGTCCCGGCGCCGCTGCGCGTCCTGGGCCAGGTGCCGGCTGTACTCCTGGGCCTCGGCCACGTAGTGGTCGGCGGTCTGCTGGGCCCGGTACAGGATGCTGACCGCCTGGAGGTGCGCGTCCGCCCGGCTATAGCCGAAGCCGTCGTCCTCGCCGGGGTGACCGAGGATGTGGCGCCGGAGCCGGTTCACCTCCTCCTGGAGGGCGGTGCGCTCGTTCAGCAGCCGCACGAGCTCGTCCTGGACCTGGTGGCAGAAGGTCCGCACATGCTCCTCGTCGAACCCGCGGCGGCCCAGGTGCGCACTCCGGAACGAGACCGCCTGGACCACGTCCGGCGTTAGCCTCTGCTCGGTTCGCGACATGACGCTTATGGCGTGCTCCAACCGAAGTCCCCCCATCCCGCCGACCAGGCGCGATGTGCCACTGCACTTCAGCTGAGGGTAGTCCGACACGGACCCAAAGTCAGCTATTTGCAGAATGCAACATGAATAAACACCTGAATCCTAGGCACGGCGGGACAGATTGCGCAAGGAGTAGCTGACCGGGCCAGACTCTCAGTCGCCGAGGACGGCGTCCACGAAGACCTCGGGGTCGAAGGGCGCGAGGTCATCCGGGCCCTCGCCCAGGCCGACCAGCTTCACCGGCACGCCGATCTCGCGCTGCACAGCGATCACGATCCCGCCCTTGGCCGTGCCGTCGAGCTTGGTCAGGATGATCCCGGTGATGTCGGTGACCTCGGCGAACACGCGGGCCTGACGCAGCCCGTTCTGGCCGGTGGTGGCGTCCAGGACAAGCAGGACCTCGTCCACCGGGGCCTGCTTCTCGATGACGCGCTTGATCTTGCCCAGCTCGTCCATCAGGCCGGTCTTGGTGTGCAGGCGGCCGGCGGTGTCGACGATCACCGTGTCGATGCCGCGGTCGATCCCCTCGTTGACGGCGGTGAACGCCACGCTGGCCGGGTCGGCGCCCTCGCGGTCGGACCGGACGGTCTCCGCCCCGACCCGATCACCCCAGGTCTGGAGCTGGTCGGCGGCGGCGGCGCGGAACGTGTCGGCCGCGCCCAGCAGGACGGTCTGGCCGTCGCCGATCAGCGCCCGGGCCAGGCGGCCGCAAGCCGTCGTCTTGCCGGTGCCGTTCACGCCGACGACCAGGACGACGGCCGGGCGATTGCCGTGCCGCTGCGTGTGCAGGGTGCGGTCCAGGTCCGGGCCGAGCTGGGCCAGCAGGTCGGCCCGCAGCAGCGCCTTGACCTCGGCGGGGTCGCGGGTGCCGGCCACCTTGACCTCTGTGCGGAGCTGCGCGACCAGCTGCTGAGCGGGAGCCACGCCCATGTCCGCGGTGATCAGGGTGTCCTCGATCTCCTCCCACGCCTGGTCGTCCAGGTTGGCGCCGGACAGGAGGTTGAGCAGGACCGAGCCCAGCGCGGACTGGGACCGGGCCAGCCGGCCCCGGAGGCGGGCCAGGCGGCCGGCGGACGGCGGCGGCTGGTCCAGCGGGCGGGCCGGCGGAGCGGCCGGCTCGGCGGCGAGGTCATCGGGGACGATGAGATCGGGCGGGGTGGTGGTGCCTGTGGCCGGGCGGGCCTCCGGGGGCGCCGTGGTGGTACTGGCGGCCGGGGGCTCGGCTGTTGTCGTGCCGGTCGGGCCCGGCGGGGCGGAGGAGCGGCGGCGGGCGCGGAACAGCGCGACGAGGCCCGCCCCGCCGCCTCCGCCCGCCACGATGACAATGCCGGCGATGATGAGCGCTTCTTCCATGACGCCCCCAAGTGTGGCAGACGGTCCAGGGGGATGCTCCCCTGGCTAGCACCAGCTCAGGCGGTCTCGCGCTCCCGGAGGCGCTGGCTGACCACGTTGGAGACGCCGTCGCCGCGCATGCTGATCCCGTACAGCGAGTCGGCGATCTCCATCGTCCGCTTCTGGTGAGTGATGACGATCAGCTGGGAGCTCTGCCGCAGCTCGGCGAAGATCTCCAGCAGCCGGCCCAGGTTCGTGTCGTCCAGCGCGGCCTCGACCTCGTCGAGGACGTAGAACGGCGACGGCCGGGCCATGAAGATGGCGACCAGGAACGCGATCGCGGTGAGCGAGCGCTCCCCGCCCGACAGCAGGGACAGGCGCTTGACCTTCTTGCCCGGCGGTCGGGCCTCGAAGTCGATCCCGGTGGCCAGCATGTCGTCGGGCTCGGTGAGGATCAGGCGGCCGTCGCCGCCCGGGAACAGCCTGCCGAAGATCTGCTCGAACTCCCGGGCCGTGTCGGCGTAGGCCGAGGTGAAAACCTGCAGGACCCGGTCGTCGACTTCCTTGATCACGGTCAGCAGGTCCCGCCGGGTCTTGCGGAGGTCCTCCAACTGGGCCACGAGGAACGCGTGGCGCTCCTCGAGCGCCGCGAACTCCTCCAGGGCCAGCGGGTTGACCTTCCCGAGCTGGTCCAGCATGCGCTGCGCGGCCTGCGCGCGCTTCTCCTGGGCGGCCCGCTCGTAGGGGATGGCCAGCTGGCCTTCCTCGGCCGCCGGGATCGGGGTGGCCGGGCCGTAGTCGGCCAGCAGCTCGGGCACCTCGACGGCAAATTCCTCCGCCACCCGGCCGGCGATCTGCTCAAGCTGCATCCGGCGCGTCGCGTGGGCCATCTGCACGCCGTGCGCGCTGTTCACGACCTTGTCCAGGTCGGCGGTCAGGTCCCGGATGCTGGCCCGGACCGTCTTCAGCTCGCCGTCCCGGCTCTTGCTGGCCTGCTCGGCGTGCTGCCGCTCGGTATCGGCCGCGGCGGCGGAGGCCTGGATCCGGGCCAGGGCGAACCGGGCGCCCTCGGCGACGGCGCGGGCCACGATGGCCGCCGAGTTCCGCAGCTCGCGCCGGGCATGCGCCTTGGCCGTGGCCTCGCGCTCGGCGGTGGCCGCCGCGGCCAGGGCGTCGGCCCGGCCGGAGATGGCCCGCAGGCGCTCCTCGACGGTGCGGACCTCGAGCCGGGCCTCCATCTCCGCGGCGCGGGCCGCGGTCGCGGCCGCGTCCAGCTCCTGGCGGGTGGGGGCACCCTCGCCGGGCTCGCCGCCCGCGGCGGGGCCGCCGCCCGCGGCCGGGCCGCCGTCACTGGCCGGGCCGCCGTCACTGGCGGCGGCGTCCTGCGCCTCCTGCTCGGCCAGCCGGGCCTGGAGCTCGGCCGCGCTGGCCAGGCTCTGCTGCTGCGACCGCTCGGCGACCGCGATCGCGGCCGACAGGCGGCTGGCCTCGCCCTGGGCGGCCTTGGCCGCGCCGGCCAGGGTGCCGAGCTTCCCGGAGGTCTGCGCAGCGGCGGCATCGACCTGCTGGAGAGCGCCCTGGGCCTGCGCGAGCTCCTGGCGGGCCTGCTCCTCGTCGTCGATGGCCACCGCGAGCTGGCCCTCGGCGTACTGGGACCGCTCGTGGCTCGCCGCGAGCTGGGCGCTGGCCTGGCTGGCGGCGGCCTTGAGGCTGAGCAGGCTCTGGCCGCCGGCCGAGCCGCCGCGCGCCCAGTGGGTGCCGAGCAGGTCGCCGTCCCTGGTCACCAGGCGCAGGCCGGGCTGGTCGCGGAGCAGTTCCAGGCCTGCGGCCAGGTCGTCGGTGACGATGACCCCGGCCAGCAGGTCGTCCACGGCCGCCGCCAGCTGGGCCGGGGCCTGGACCAGGTCCCGGGCCGGGACGGCCGACGGGGGCAGGCTCGCCGGGAGCTGGACCGCGGCCAGGGCCGCGGACGGGACGCCGCCGGCGATGACCAGCCCGGCCCGGCCGGCGCCGGTCGCCCGCAGCGAAGTCAGGATGGCGACGGCGGCGTCCAGGCCGTCGACGGCCACGGCGCCGGCCGCCGCGCCGAGGGCCGCCGCGATGGCCTCCTGCGCGCCATCGGCCACGGTCAGCAGGGTGGCCAGCGGGCCGAGCACGCCGTCGAACGCGGGCGGCTGGGCCAGCAGGACGGCGGACGCGTCCGCGCCGCTGGTGACGGCCTCGGCCAGCGCGTCGGCGCGGGCGCGGAGCCCGGCCAGGTCGCCGCTGGCCGCGCGCTCGGCCTGGCGCAGCCGGGCCACCGAGGCCGAGGCCTCCTTCAGCCGGGCGGCGGCCTGCTCCCGGGCCGCGGTGAGCTCGCTGCGGCCGTCCTCGCGCCCGGACACCTGCTCCTGCAGCTGCGCGTAGTCGGCCTGGGCCCGATCGGCGCGCTCGGTGGCCTGGGCGAAGGCCTCGGCCAGGCGCCCGGCCTCGCCCTGGGCCGCGGCCGCCTTGCCCGCGGCCGCCTCGGCCTGGGCGCGCAGCCGGGCCAGCCGCTCGGCTCGCTGGGCGGCCGCGCGGGCATCCGCGGCCTGCCGCCGCTCGGTCTCCGCCACCTGATCCTCGGCCCGGCTCCGCTGCGCGACGGCCCGGGCCAGCTGCTCGCGGGCCTCGCCGAGGCGCTCGCCGAGCTCGTCTTCCTGCTCCCGCAGCACCTCGGCCTCGGCGTCGAGCTCGTCGGCATCCCGGCCGGGCCGCTGCGGCTCGGGCGCGGTCAGGTTGCGGTGCCGCTCGGCGGCCAGGCTGGCCGTACCGCGCAGCCGCTCGGCCAGCCCGGACAGCGCGAAGAACGTCTCCTGGGCGGCGGCCAGCCGCGGCGCGTGCAGCAGCTCGGCCGCTTCCAGGTCCGACTCCCGCTGCCGCGCCTGGCCCAGCGCCGCCTCCAGGGTCGCCTTGGCCTGGGCCTTGGCCACCTCGTCGGCCTCGTCGCGCTCCAGCTCGGCCAGCAGGGTGCCGTAGTCGTCGGCCAGCAGCCGGAGCCGGGCGTCGCGCAGGTCGGCCTGGATGACGGCGGCCTTGCGGGCAATCTGGGCCTGCCGCCCGAGCGGCTTGAGCCGCCGGCCGAGCTCGCCGGTGAGGTCCACCAGCCGGGTCAGGTTGGCCTGCATCGCGTCGAGCTTGCGGAGGGCCTTCTCCTTGCGGCGGCGGTGCTTCAGGACGCCGGCGGCTTCCTCAATGAGCGCCCGGCGCGTCTCCGGCCCGGCGTTGATGACCTCGTCGAGCTGGCCCTGCCCGACGATGACGTGCATCTCCCGGCCGAGGCCGGAGTCGGACAGCAGTTCCTGGACATCCAGCAGGCGGCAGTGGTCGCCGTTGATCGAGTACTCGCTCTGGCCGGACCGGAACAGCAGGCGGCTGATCGTCACCTCGGCGTAGTCGATCGGCAGGGCGCCGTCGCTGTTGTCGATGGTCAGCGAGACCTCGGCCCGGCCGAGGGCCGGGCGGCCGGAGGTGCCGGCGAAGACGACGTCCTCCATCTTGCCGCCGCGCAGTGACTTGGCCCCCTGCTCGCCCATGACCCAGGAGAAGGCGTCCACCACGTTGGACTTGCCCGACCCGTTGGGCCCGACCACGCAGGTGATGCCGGGCTCGAAGCGCATGGAGGTGGCCGAGGCGAACGACTTGAAGCCGCGCAGGGCGAGCGTCTTGACGTACACCCGGCGGACTCCCTCCCTGCTTCTTTTCTGCCTGTGGCGCTGCCTGGTCCACCCGCACCCTACCGTGGTGGGCCGACACAGCAGCGGATTGCGCGGCCAGGGGCCAGGCGCCGGGCTTCAGCGGGGGCGGCCGGCTATGCGAGTAATGACGTTTTCTCCCAGGTATCCGCCCTTCGGGACGGGCCGTCCTATATCGCCCGCGGCTCGGGCGACCCATTCGAGCCAATGGACAGATTGCTCCGCTCGCGACTGGGCGGGCTAACGGGGCGGGCTAACGGGGCGGGAGCCGGCCGCCGGCATCGAGGCGGGCGGTCACGAAGACGCCTTCCGGGCGCGGGCAGCAGAACATAGCAGGCGTGATCAGCCCGTGATCAGCCCGCGAGCGCGCTGTGCCGTACTGAAAAAAAGTTACTGAAATAGCATTCGGCCGTTACCTGACGCTGGCCTGTGATACGCAGCGGGTCGCTGAAGCGACGAAGAGGGACGCCATCTGCCCGGGGCGCCCCTCTGTCTCGCGGCCGCTTGCGATCGCTAGGCGAGCGCAGGCTCGCGGACCGGAATCAGCAGGTCATGCCGCACTTCAGCGTTGAGCACGTCGTTCTCTTCCTGGAGGCGCGCCATGGCGGCTTCCAGGTCCCGTACTCGCTGCTGCAGGCGGCGCATCTCTGAGACCATGCGGGGATCCGGCCCGCCGACGTGGCCAAGTAGAGCTTTCGCCATTGTGTAAGGTCCTCCACACTGAGCGACCAGAGTGGGCACGCGTGTGCACGCCAAAAAGCGTCCACTCAAGTGGGCCCACCCTCAGTCGTACGTGAGCTTCACTCGACTGCGCGCAAGTAACACTTCCATGGTCCCACCGTCAAGGCTATCCGGTCAAGTTGACGGATCGTGCTGGTCACCGGCTTCGCGCCGCCTTGCCGGGCGTTTATCGGTCAGCGCTCGGCAAATCCGACAAGGCCGCCCACCGGAGCGTCCCAGCGGTGCGTGACCTGTGCCACCCGGCCCGGCACGTCGTCGCCGTCCAGCACCTCCAGCAGTTGCGAGCAGGCCTCCCGGGAGCCTTCCGCGACGACTTTGACCCGGCCGTCGGCCAGGTTCTCGGCCCACCCCCGGAGCCCGAGGGCCAGCGCGTGACTGCGCACCCACCACCGGAATCCGACGCCCTGGACCCGGCCCCGGACCCACGCGGTCAGCCGGACCGACCCAGCTGACGGAGTCACGTCAACCTCATCAGCCACGATCGCCTCCCCCAGCAGCATGATCAATACCATGCGTCACAGGGGTACCGTGCGCTAGCCCGCCACGGGGAACAGGGGACATGGCGGCAACCGTCACGCCCGTCCATGGCGCGGGCGGGGCTGGCAGACCGGGCAGGAGAACGACGAGCGGTTCATGAAGGCGTCCCGCCGGACCGGGGCGCCGCAGCGCGGGCACGGCTGGCCGGCCCGGCCGTACACCGCGAGCGAGCGGTCGAAGTACCCGCTCTGCCCGTTGACGTTGACGTACAGGTGGTCAAAGGACGTCCCGCCGACATGCAGGGCGTCGGCGAAGACCTCCTGCACGGCGTCGACGAGCCGATTGACGTCCGGCCCCCGCAGCCGGTCGGCGGCCCGGGCCCAGTGCAGCCGGGCCCGCCACAGCGCCTCGTCGGCGTAGATGTTCCCGACCCCGCTGACCAGGCTCTGGTCGAGCAGCGCCCGCTTGATGCCGCTGCGGCGCGAGCGCAGCCGGGTGGCGAAGGCGGCCCGGTCGAAGGCCGCCTCCAGCGGGTCGGGGGCGATATGCGCGATCACTGCGGGCAGCTCGGCGCCACCGGGGCTGAACAGCAGGTGGCCGAACGTCCGCTGATCGGTAAAGCGCAGGTCAGGGCCGCCGTCACGGAAGGTGAACCGGACTCGGACATGGGGCGAGAGCGGCCGGCCGCTCTCGCCGACCAGCAGCTGGCCGCTCATGCCCAGGTGGGCGAGCAGCGCGTCGTCGCCGGCGGGCAGCCACAGGTACTTGCCGCGGCGCCGCGGCGCGGAAAGGACCCGGCCGCGCAGCGCGGCGGCGAAGTCCGCGGACCCGGCCGCGTGCCGCCGCACGGCCCGGGGGTGCAGCACCTCGACCTCGTCCACGGCCCGGCCGGCCACATGCTCGGCCAGCCCGCGCCGGACGGTCTCGACCTCAGGCAGCTCGGGCACGGGCTAGCCGCTCTTGACCGGCTGCTCCCCGGACGATCCCCCGCCCTCGCCGGGCGCCGCCACCGGCCCCGCGCCGTTCCCCCCGGAACCGGCCTTCTCGGAATCAGCCTCGCGCGAAGCAGCCCCCGGCGAAACAGCCCCCGGCGAAACAGCCCTCTCGGAAACAGCCCCTGGCGAAACAGCGCCGTTCGCCGCCGTCGCGGCCGCCGCCCCGGTCAGGCCGGCGCTGATGGCGGTCCAGGCCGCCTCGGCGGCCTGCTGCTCGGCTTCCTTCTTGGACCGGCCCTCGCCCTCGCCGTAAGTGTGGGTGCCGATGCGGACCGTCGCGCGGAAGGACTTCTGGTGATCGGGCCCGCTCTCGTCCACGTGGTACTCGGGCACCCCCAGGACCTCGGCCGCCGTGAGCTCCTGCAGGGACGTCTTCCAGTCCAGCCCGGCGCCCAGCCGGGCCGACCGGGCGATCACCGGGTCGAACAGCCGGTGGACCAGGCCGTCGGCGGCCGGCAGGCCCTGGTCCAGGTAGACGGCGCCGATAACCGCCTCCAGGGTGTCGGCGAGGATGGAGGACTTGTCCCGGCCGCCGGTGCCCTCCTCGCCCTTGCCCAGCCGCACGTACGCGCCCAGCCGCAGGCCCCGGGCCACCCCGGCCAGCGCCCGCATGTTCACGACCGCCGCGCGCAGCTTGGCCAACTGGCCCTCGGGCAGGTCGGGGTAGGACTGGAACAGCGTGTCGGTGACGATCAGCCCGAGCACCGAGTCGCCGAGGAACTCCAGCCGCTCGTTCGTGGGCAGCCCGCCGTTCTCGTAGGCGAAAGACCGGTGCATGAGGGCACGCTCAAGGTACGCAGCGCCCAAGGGCACTCCGAGGGCGTCCAGCAGCTCCGCGACATCCGCGTCCGGGGCCTGGCCAGCTGGCGAGCAGCCACTCACGATCTCCTCCTTGCCCGCGCCGGCCGCGGCGCGAGTCTCCTACTCGGAGCGCGTCAGGAAGGAGTGAGCACCTGGCGCCGGTTGTAGGTCCCGCAGTTCGGGCACGCGGTATGCGGAAGGTGCGGCTCGCGGCAGTTCTGGCACGCGACCAGCGGCGGCAGCGTGGCCTTCCACTGGGCGCGGCGAGACCGGGTGTTGCTGCGCGACTTACGCCGCTTCGGTACGGCCACTGAGGGCTCCTTCGGTTACTCGGGCTCGCTCACGCGAACGTCTTTCAATGCGGCCCACATCGGCCCGCGTTCCTCGTGCCCGTGACCGGGCGGAGCGTCCGCGAGACGGACGCCGCACTGCGGGCACAGGCCGAGGCAGTCAGCTCCGCACAGCGGCGACAGTGGCAGCTCCAGCACGAGTGCGTCCCGCAGGGCCGGCTCGAGGTCGAGCAGGCCGCCCTCCAGGACGTAGCCGTCAGCAGCCGCCGCCCCCTCCGCCAGCGTGTACAGCTCCTGGAGCCGCACGCTCGTTTCCGAGGTGAACGGCTCCAGGCACCGCGCGCACTCGCCCGCGAGGGGCGCGGTCACCGTGGCGGTGACCAGCACGCCCTCGGTGACGCCCTCCAGCTGGACTTCCAGCTCAAGGTCGGCACCGATGGGCACTCGCACCATCTCGACGCCCAGATCGGCAGGTGCCGGGCTGGTGCGCCGGTCGGTGCGCGCTGTCCCTGGTCCGAGGGTCCGGATGTCAAAGACAAGCGGTCCCGTGGGGTCGGATCGCTTCTGGTGCTTGCTTCGCTGAGGTGACATGGCTAATAGCGGGTGTGGCATGGCATTGGCCGCCAAGCATACCGGCCTGCCTGCGCTAACCCCAACTTGTCCACGCGGGTCCTCCGGATGACGTGCGCGAGCGAGGGGGCTAGCCCTCGGCCAGGCGGCTGGACAGACGGCTGTTGACGATCTCGGGCACCAGCCCGGTCACGTCACCACCGTACTTGGCGAATTCCTTGACCAGGCTCGACGACAGGAAGGCGTACAGCGGGTTGGTGGTCATGAACATCGTCTCGACCCCGGCCTGGCTGTAGTTCATCTGCGCCATCTGCATCTCGTAGTCAAAGTCGGTGACCGCCCGCAGGCCCTTGACGATGGCCGAGATGTCGTTGGCCCGGCAGAAGTCGACGGTCAGGCCCTCGAACATGGCCACCGTCACATTGGGCCGCTCCTTCAGGACATCGCGGAGCATTTCGACCCGCTCGTCGGCCGTGAACATCGGAATCTTGCTGGGATTCAGGACTACAGCCACGACAACCTCGTCATAGACCGCAGACGCACGGGAAATGATGTCGAGATGACCGTTCGTCACCGGATCGAACGAGCCTGGACAGACGACGCGCCGCATGTCGTTTTACGCTCCCGTCTCGTGCGCCCCCGCAGGACCTGGGCCCCCGGCGTGACCGTACCAGAGCACCGCTTCACCGTACCGACGGCACCTATCGCCCAGATAGCCGGCGGGCCAGCTCAGCGGGTCCGACCGGGCCCCGCGCTCCACCACGACCAGTGCCCCGGGCGCCAGCCAGGCGTGGGTGACCAGCGCGGCCAGGATTCGTTCCATATCGGTGTTGCTGACGGCGTAGGGCGGGTCCGCGAACACGAAGTCCCGCGTCGTGCCGCCGGGCCCGCGGGCCAGCGCCCGCTCCGCCCGGTCGGTCACCAGCCGCGCGCCGGGCAGCCCGATCGCCGTGATGTTCTCCCTGATCACACGGGCCGCGCGGGGGTCGGACTCGATCATCAGCACGTCGGCGGCGCCGCGGGACAGTGACTCGAGGCCGATCGCGCCCGAGCCGGCGTACAGGTCCAGGACCCGCGCGCCGTCGAGCCCGCCGCGGCTGGCGGTGACCGCCGCGAACAGGCCCTCGCGGGTGCGGTCGCTGGTAGGGCGGGTCGACCGGCCGGGCGGCACGGCCAGCCGCCGCCCGCCGGCCCGCCCGGCGATGATCCGGGTCAGGCTTTCTCCAGGTACTCGGCCTGCTCGTTTTCCAGCAGGGTGGCGACGGCGTCGGCCAGCGCGGGCTCGCCGGCCAGCGCCGGGTCGGCGTCGACCAGGGCGGTGGCCTCGCCCCGGGCCGCGACGATCAGGTCCTCGTCGTCGGTGAGCTGGAGCAGCCGCAGGCTGGTCCGGCGGCCGGACTGCGCGGTGCCGAGCACGTTGCCCTCGCGGCGCTGCTTGAGGTCGATCCGGGACAGCTCGAAGCCGTCCGGGGTGGCCGCCACGGCGGCGAGCCGGTCCCGGCCGGGGCCGTCCGGCGGCGCCTCGGTGACCAGCAGGCACAGGCCCGGCTGGCGGCCCCGGCCGACCCGGCCGCGCAGCTGGTGCAGCTGGGACACCCCGAACCGCTCGGCGTCCATGATCACCATGACGGTCGCGTTGGGGACGTCGACGCCGACCTCGACCACGGTGGTGGTGATCAGGACGTCCACCGTGCCGTCGGCGAAGGCCAGCATGACCTTGTCCTTCTCCTCCGGGCCGAGCCGGCCGTGCATGATGGCGGTCCGCAGCCCGGCGAGCTCGCCGGCGGCCAGCTCGGCGGCCAGGTCCAGGACCGCGATGGGCGGGCGCAAGGCGGCCTGCTGCGCCTCCTCGTCGGTGATGTCCAGCCGGCCCTCGCTGTCCAGGCTGATCTCGGCCTCGGCCGCGGCCCCGTCCGGGCCTCCCGCGGCGGCCGCGCCGGACGGGGCATCCGCGCCGTCGCCGATCCGGGGGCAGACGATGTAGGCCTGGCGGCCGCTGGCCACCTCCTCCCGGATCCGCTCCCAGGTCCGGGCCAGGTAGTGCGGCCGCTCGGCGGCCGGGACGACGTGCGTGGCGATGGGCTGGCGGCCCGCGGGCAGCTCGGTCAGGATGGACATGTCCAGGTCGCCGAAGACCGTCATGGCCACCGTCCGCGGGATCGGCGTGGCCGTCATGACCAGGACGTGCGGCCGCCCGTCGCCTGCCTTGTCGCGCAGCGCGTCCCGCTGCTCCACGCCGAACCGGTGCTGCTCGTCGATGACGACCAGGCCGAGGTCGGCGAACTGGACGTGCTCCTGCAGCAGGGCGTGCGTCCCGATCACGATGCCGGCCGCGCCCGAGGCCGCCTCCAGCAGCGCCCGGCGGCGGGCCGCGGCACCCATCGAGCCGGTCAGCAGCGTGACCCGGGTGGCGTGCTCCGCCCCGCCGAGCTGGCCGGCCTGGCCGAGCGGGCCGAGCAGGGCGGTGATCGACCGGTAGTGCTGCTGCGCCAGCACCTCGGTGGGCGCGAGCAGCGCCGCCTGCCCGGCCGCGTCGACGGCCTGCAGCATGGCCCGGACCGCGATGATCGTCTTGCCGGAGCCGACCTCGCCCTGGAGCAGCCGGTTCATGGGGTGCTCGGCGGCCAGCTCGGCGGCGATCTCCGCGCCGGCCAGCTGCTGGCCGAGGGTCAGCTCGAACGGCAGGGCCGCGTCGAAGGCGTCGAGCAGGCCGCCCTCGACCCGGGGGCGCGGAATGGCGGAATAGTCGGCCGCGGCCCGGCGGCGCTGGGCCAGCGCGACCTGCAGGACGAACGCCTCGTCCCACTTCAGGCGCCACTTGGCCCGGTCCCGGTCGGCGAAGTCGACCGGGCGGTGGATGCCGCGCAGCGCGTCGGCGTAGCCCGGCAGCCCGTGCTCACGGCGGACCGCGGCCGGAAGCGGGTCGGCGGGCACGTCCAGGACGTCGAGGGCGATCCGCACCGAGTCCGCGATCCGCCACGAGGCCACCTGGGCCGTCGCCGGGTAGATCGGGATCAGCTCGGCCGCGAACTCGGCTGCCCGGGTCCCGGCCGCGCCCTCCCCCAGCAGCTCGTAGTCGGGATGCGACAGCTGGCGCTTGCCGCGGAAGCTGGACACCTGGCCGGAGAACAGGCCGCGCATGCCGGGCTGGAGTTTCTCCTCGCGCCAGCCCTGGTGGCCGCGGCCGAAGAACGTCAGCGTCAGCCGGCCCCGCCCGTCGGTGACGATCGCCTCGAAGATCGAGCCGCGCCGGTTGCGCATCGGGCGGGTGGACACCGAGGCGACCTCGGCCATGACGGTGACGTGCTCGCCCTCCTGGAGGCCGGCCAGGCTGGTCAGCTCGCCGTGCCGGGCGTACCGGCGCGGGTAGTGACTGAGCAGGTCGCCGACCGTGCGCAGGCCAAGGGCCGTGTCGAGCTTCTTCGCGGCCTTATCGCCGATGACCAGGCGCAGCGGGTCCCGGATCGTCGCCATCCCTGCAGAATAGGGGTCGCTACCGTCAGTCGTGACCCGTCGTTGCCGTGACCCGGTGCCGGTCAGCGCGGTCCGCCCGGCTCGCGCGAATGACCGCGCGTCGGCTATCCTTCAGCAACTGCCCGGTTTAGCCGGGCGTCCGATTCTGTCTCAACCCCTTTGGAGCGTCCCGTGGCTGCCGTCTGCGATGTCTGCGGTAAGGGGCCGGGCTTCGGCAACAACGTGTCGCACTCGCACCGCCGCACCCCGCGCCGCTGGAACCCGAACGTTCAGCGCGTCCGCGCGATGGTGGGCAAGACGCCCCGCCACCTGAACGTCTGCACGTCCTGCATCAAGGCCGGCAAGATCACCCGGTAACGCCGGGGCTCGCTCAGGCTCGAATCCCTCAGGCTCGAATTTCTCAGGCTCGATCGCTCACGCGCAGCTTCCAGCCGTGATCGACCGGGCCGATCCCTGCGCCCAGCGGGAAGCCGCCCGCGATGGCCCCGGTGACGTACTCGCGGGCCGCGATGACCGCGCCGTGGACGTCCGCGCCCAGCGCCAGCTCGGCGGCGATGGCCGAGGCCAGGGTGCACCCGGTTCCGTGCGTGTGGCGGCTGGCGATGCGCCGGCCGGGACACCGGATGACGCGGGTCTCGCTGACCAGCAGGTCGACCGGGTTTCCGGGCAGGTGCCCGCCCTTGACCAGGACCCAGCGCGGCCCCATCGCGCCGATGACGCGGGCGGCCGCCAGCATGCCCGCCTCGTCGGCGATCGGGAGGCCCGACAGCAGCTCGGCCTCCGGGAGATTCGGCGTCACCATCGTGGCCAGCGGCAGCAGCCGGTCCCGGATTACGGCCACGGTGCCCTCGGACAGCAGGCTGTCGCCGTGCTTGGAGACCGCCACTGGGTCGACGATGAGCGGGACCGGCCCGGCGGGCGGCGCGACCGCGGGCGCCAGCTCGTCGCAGACGGCGTGCACGATGGCCGCCGAGGCCAGCATCCCGGTCTTGATCGCGTCGACCCCGATGTCGCCCAGCACCGAGGCCAGCTGGGCGCGGACCGCGTCGGGGGGCAGTTCCCAGTAGCCCTGCACGCCGAGTGAGTTCTGGGCGGTCACGGCGGTGACCGCCGTCATGCCGTGGACGCCCAGGGCCAGCATGGTCTTCAGGTCGGCCTGGATGCCCGCGCCGCCGCCGGAGTCAGAGCCGGCGATAGCCAGGACCCGCGGCGGGATCGACGTCATGGGCGCCAGCCTACGGCGGCCGCCGCTCCCGGAAGTGGCAGGGCTTGCCGTTGAGCACGCAGCCGACCGGGGCCACGGGGGGGCCGCCGGACGCCGAGACCATGAAGCTCACGGCCGCGGGGTCGGTGGGCGACACGTGCCCGCCCCGGGGCAGCAGGACCGCCACCCCGCCGTCGTCGCCCGCGTCCGGCAGCCGCCGCGCGCCGAGGACCTGCGTGACGGACCGGCCGGGCAGCGCGAACCGCAGCCGCCTGTCATTACCCGGAAGGCCGGCCGGCAGCGTGAAGGTCACGCTGAAGGCGCCGTTCCGCGCCGGGCCGAGGTGAATGAGAACGGCCGGGCCGACCGCGCCGGTCCCGCCGATGACGGCGGGATTGACCGACCTGATCTGGACGCCGGGCTTGGACGTCGGCACCGATTCCGGGGCCACGCAGGTCGCGCATTTCGAGGTGCTCGGCGTGTTGTTCGGGCGGTAGGTGAGGAACGTCCGCGGGGCATTCAGCGACAGCGCCGCGGCGATGACGAAGCCGGCCCCGGCCGCGAACCACGGCGTCACCAGCAGCCCGCGCATCCGGCGCGACGGGGCGGCGCTGCGGGTCCCGGCGACCACCCCGTCGGGAGTCCGGGCCACCCGGCCGTGGCGGCCGTTCCCGGCGAGCCCGCCGTCACTGCCGTCACTGCCGTCACTGCCGTCCCCGGCGTCACTGCCGGCCCCGGGGGCCGGGCGGAGGCGGCTGCCGAACTGGGGGAACGGCCGGGTGGGCGACTCCGGCGCGGCCGGCCCGGCGCCTGAGCC
>Ga0193728_1000701_pt1 | contig 16526 bp, 6 predicted proteins | sample U1c1metaG_FD_143037 | JGI IMG/M metagenome (GOLD analysis project Ga0193728, IMG submission 143037) | Soil microbial communities from a riparian zone of the East river system, Colorado, United States - U1c1 | ecosystem: Environmental > Terrestrial > Soil > Riparian zone | place: USA: East River...
TCGGGAGTGAACAACGAAGTGGACACGAAGTCAATCGTGGATCTACCGACGGAGGGTCGTGATTTTAAGTCCATCTTGGCTCTTACTCCGGGAGTGCAGCGCACGCCCGGTGGCGGGTTCCTGGACGTTAGCGTCAGCGGCCAGCGCACCACCGCCAACAATTACATGATTGACGGCATGCCGAACAACGACCGTTTCTACGGCAGCGAGGTCATTGGCCAGCCGGGCGTCTTGGGTGTTCCGGCCTCCGTCCTGGGTAACGATTCCATCGCGGAGTATACCGTCCAGCAACTTCCGACGGCTGAGAACGGCGTTAAGGGCGGGGCGGCGGTCAACGTGACGCTGAAGAGCGGTACCAACAACTTCCACGGCACGGCCTTCTATTTTGGAGACTACGACTGGTTGAACGCCAAGAACTACTTCTCCCCAACCACGCTCCCCTATCACAATCACAATTATGGAGGAACGGTGGGCGGGCCGATCGTCAAGGACCGCACATTTTTCTTCTTTGCATATGAAGGCCAGCGCAACAAAGCGCTGGAGCCCTATGATGTCCTCATTCCGACGCAAGGTGACTTGGCTGCGGCCTTGGCGGACTTCGCTAACCCCGCTGTCAACTCCAGTAATTTGCCACTGAATACGGCTGGAATGAACCTCCTGAAGTATTACCCGTGCTCGAATGGCGCTGGTGGGTTTGTCTCGTGCACACCCGCCGCGGCTAACGCCGCAGTGCCCACTGGCGGGTTCACGCAGACCATTTCCAGCCCCAATACGGACAAGATGGGCAGCTACATCTTCCGGATTGACCATAAGATGAACGACAAGATGAATGTCTCAGGGCGCTATACGTTTGCGGACAGCACCCAGTCTGCGCCTCTCGGAGGATATACGCTTCCGCCGGCGCCTGGCAGCGGCCTCCCACCCGACGCATTTAACTCCATCGCTCCCACACGCGTGCAATTGGCCGGTGCCACCTGGACCTATAGCATGTCTCCCAACAAAATTCTCGACGTGCGCTTCAACTGGTCGCGTTACTCACAAATTCTGGCGCCAAATAACAAGGTTGATCCCAAGAGCCTGGGCATCGACACCGGCCCCCTAAACCCGGCCGATTTCGGTGTGCCTCCGGTCTATGCCAGTTCGGTGACCTACGGAAACCCTGGAGGCATTCAGGGCTACCCCCTCAGCACCCGCCCTACGCAGACTTATGATACTTCGGCCAAGGTTTCGTGGATGAAGGGCAAGCATGCCTTCAAGTTTGGCGGTAACTATCAGTACGCTTCCACGTATAGCCTGCGAAATCGCGCGCGGACTGGCCTCATTAGTTTCCAAACCGATTTTGAGACCCTGATTGACCAGTTGCTTACCGGCCGCCTGGACCAGGCTGGCCGCTCCTTTGGCGATACTTCACGGCACCTCTACCAGCCCTCGATGGGATTGTTTTTCCAGGACGAATGGAAAGTCACCCCGCGCGTGACGGTCAGCTATGGCTTGCGCTGGGACCTCAATGGTGCGTTGGGTGACGCCGACAAGATTGAATCCAATTTTTTCCCCTGCGCTCCGCCTGAGCCAACAGTCTGCGCGCCGACCGGGTTTCCGAATGGCCTGGTTCAGGTGCAGCAGGGTTTCCCTCGTCTCTATAACCTGGACCTTAAGAACTTTGGCCCACGCGCTGGATTGGCTTGGGACGTCTTCGGTAATGGCAAGACGGCTCTCCGAGTTGGTTACGCCATGGCCTACGACGTGGCGAATTTTTCCGCCATCAGCGCCCCTTACACTTTCCAGGGGGCCCGAGCCGGAGCTTTTACAAACTCTGACCTCGGTGTGTTCTCGGTTACAGCGTCGGGCGGAGCAGATGCGACCCTTCCGGTTTTGTTCCAGCCCTTCGGGCCGGACACTTGCTACAACCCGGCAACCAATACTCCTGGCACTACGCCGGCCTTCGTTTGCATCGGTCCGCAAGCGGGAAGTCCGAACCCGAACATTCCTTTCCAGACCTTTGGCGCCAATCCCACGGCCACACCGCCGTTTAACATTTTTGGAACCGTTCCCGATTTGAAGACGCCGAGAATCCAGTATTATAACCTCACACTTCAACAGGAGCTATTCAGAAACAACGCAATCACTGTCAGCTACCTTGGCACACACGGAACAAATAGTCTTCTAAACCGTAGCCTGAATAACCGGCCTGTTGGGTGCTGGGATACGGTGAATGATGTGCAAATGACCACCGGGAATTGCGCACGACCGTTCGATTCCTTGTACCAGTTGAATGGCGTGCCCAACTTCCTCTACGTAATTCAGTTGACCAACGACGGGTACCAGCGCTACAACGCCCTGCAAGTGACTTACCGCCAGCGCGAGTGGCATGGGCTCAATACCATGCTCAATTTCACCTGGTCGAACTGCATAGACACCAATTCCGTGAACCGCGGCGGTGCCTCTACACTTCCGATCGAGGAGAATCCTTACAATCCCAGCAGCAACCAAGGCCCTTGCGACACCGATGTCCGACTAAACTTCAATGCTGGCGTGGTCTACGACATTCCTCGCTTGCGCGCCGCAGGACGTTTGGGAGAGGGCTGGCAGATCGGCTCGATAGTGACGGCTCTGACTGGGCGTCCGTGGACCCCGTTGCTGAGCTCCTCCGCCGACGAATCCGGCCAGGACCTGGTCTACCAAAGGCCAAACTGTTCGGGAGTAAAGCCTATATACCAGTTCAGTGACCCTAGAAACGCCAGCATCACAAATGCCGACGCGATATTCTCCATACCGGACCCCAACACCATAGGGACCTGCGGCCGCAACAGTTTCCGCGGGCCCGGATTCCGGCAGTGGGATTTTAACGTTATTAAGACCACCAAGCTCACGGAAAAGCTGAGCCTCCAGGTTCGCTTTGAGGTCTTCAACCTGTTGAATCATCCTAACTTCAATTCGTTCCCCAGCAGCACCAGACTCACGAGCAGTAGCTTCTCGAATTTCGGACAGACACCGGATATCGCCTCGGGAAACCCGTACCTTTCCCAAGGCGGCGCTCGCGCGGCGCAAATCGGGGCGAAGATCATTTTCTGATCTCCAGCTCTGCGGTTCCCAAAAAGGAGTCTGCTACAATGCAGACTCCTTTTTCATTTATGCGGCGCGCCATTATCCTTTGCCTCTTCGTTCTGTTTCCCGCGCTCGCCGCGGCAGCCACAGACCCGCCTAACGTCATTCTAATAACATTGGATACGGTCCGAGCAGACCGGATGGGCTTTCTAGGCTCAAAGCTGGGTTTGACGCCGCAACTGGATGCGCTGGCGAGTCAGAGCGTGGTATTCGAGCATGCCTACTCTCAGGCACCCATCACGCCGGTCTCTCACGCGACCATACTCACAGGGACTTATCCTCAGTACCACGGCATCCGCAACTTCGGCGATCGCCTGCCTCCAAGCGTCCCATTTCTACCGGATATTCTTCACTCCCAGGGTTACCACACGGGGGCCTTCGTAGGTAGCATCATTCTCGATCCGAAAAACGGGTTTGCCTCCGGATTCGAGCGTGGCTTCGATATCTACAACGCGGGCTTTCATCGGCAGAAGACGGGGGAGCGCCGCGAGGCTTCCATGCAGCGCCGGGGCGAGGTGACCCTGGGGTACGTGCTCGAATGGCTCGGCCAGCAAAAGGACGGCCCGTTTTTTCTGTGGTTTCATCTGTGGGACGCCCACGACCCATACAATCCACCCGAACCGTTCCGCAGCCGGTTTCCGAAAGCTCCATACAACGGCGGCATCGCCTACGTGGACGCCACTGTAGGGAAGCTGCTTGACTATTTGCGGAGTCAGGGACTGTATGACAATTCGTTGATCGCTGTCGCCGCCGATCACGGCGAATCTCTGGGCGAGCACGGCGAACTGACCCACAGTATCTTTCTTTACGACTCTACGATCCACGTGCCCCTGCTCGTAAAACTTCCCGGCAATCGTTTTGTAGGCAAACGTGTGAATGCCACGGCGAGCCTGGTAGATCTGGCACCCACCGTCCTCGAAGGACTGGGGCAGACACCGCCTCCGGCAATGCAGGGCCGTTCGCTGCTACCTCTCATCGGAAATCCACACCCGGGATACCATCCGTCGCTTGCCACCGGCGACCACTCCGAACGCTCGTTCGGATGGAGCGCGCTTGTTTCCCTACGCGTTGGGAGCCAGCTTTACGTGCGCGCGCCATCTCCGGAGCTTTACGATCTGGCCTCAGACCCTGGTGCCAAAATAAACCTCTATCCGGGCAACCACACCGCCGCAGTGCGCCCCGCAATCCAGTTGGATAGTTTCGTGAAGCGAATCAGCGAAGGCGCACCGCAGGCCTTGCAGGACGGACTTGACGAAAAGAGCAGGGAAAAGCTCTCCGCGCTGGGCTACGTGGCCTCTGGCAAGACCAGCCCGCCCACCCGCATTGATCCCAAAGACCGTATCGATGTTGCCAACGATATGCACGATGCCAGCCTGGCCATCGAGGAGGGGAAGGAAGCCAGCGTCATCCCGCTGCTGCTGCGCGTGGTGGCCAAAGACCCGCAAATCCAGGCGGCACAGTATTACCTGGGCATTGCTTACTCGCGCAAGGGCAACTTTGCCGAGGCCATTCCTCCCCTGCGCAAAGCCATTCAGTTGCGGCCGGATGCGCTGATGGCGCAGTACGAACTGGCCATCTGCCTCTACGAAACCGGCGATCTGAAGACCGCTGCCGCGCATTTCGAAATCTTAGTGGAAAACCGGCCCGATTGGAGCGACGCCCGCTATTCTTTGGCCTCCATTTATGCCCGCACTGGACGGCCTGAAGAAGCAGCCAAGAACCTGCTCGTAGTTCTCGAGGGAGAGCCGGACCATTACCGCGCGAACCTGCTTCTGGGGCGCATGCTGTTTCTGAACGGCACTTTCGCCGAGGCTCTGCCCTACCTGGAAAAGGCCGCGGCGGTACAAACGGACTCCGGCGAGGCGCATTCCTTCCTTGCGGACGAATATGAGAAGCTGGGCCGCGCCGCGGATGCCGCACAGGAGCGCGCCGAGGCCGCCAAGCTGAAGACCTCCGCCCGATGACGGAAGGATTAAATAAAAAAAGTCGTTGACAGAGCGAAACCGTAGGGGAGGGGCCTGCCGCTGGTCTCCGAATTTATCTTCTGCTACCAGAGCATAAAGCCCTCGCGCCGACTCCGACAAAATCGTGCTTGGCGATCACCGGCGTGGTTTTCTCATGGTCCATGTGAGCGTACGGATTTTTCTCTCGACGCCGGGATTTGCCTTGATTTCATCGGACGGCCGCTCACTGCGGCCGTTTCGAGTTTTGCAGCGACTGGGCCCGCAATTGAGAGCGCTGCGCGTCTTGCCTGCGCCCCAGGCTAGTGTAAACCTGCGCGAGTAACTCAAATATTTCAGGATTGCGGCTCGAAGGCTCGGCAACCGCTTCCAGCAGCCCCACGGCTTCAGCAAACTTTTTCTGCTGGATCAGCGCCTTTGCCAGATTGATCTGTGCTTCTGAACTTCCGGGCTGCAAGAGTACCGCGGCTGCAAATTGGTCTTCCGCGGCGTTCGAATCGTTCAACCCCAGATACACCCGTCCGAGCTGGAGCCGCACTTCAAATTGGTCCGGGTTCAACTTGAGGCTCGCCAGCAGCGCGTCCCGCGCGCCTGACAGATCGCCGCTCGCCTCGAGCGCCCGCCCGTATTCGATCGCGACCGTCGCGTCATTCGGGTGCGTGTCGCGCGCCCGTCGCAGATAGCCGGCAGCTTTGACGTAATTCCCTGAAGCCATCTCAATCCGGCCCAGTTGTCTAAGAGCAATCGTCGAGCTTTCGTCCAATTGCAGCACTTTCTCAAGCGCCACTCGAGCCTTATCCGGTTCACCGTCCTCTGACGCCATCATCGCGGTGTGCAGCAGATTCTGTTCCCCAATCTTGTCTTTGGGATCGGGCAACAACGAGGGTTGGGGAACATCCGTCGCACTTCGAGCGTCGGCAGAGCCCAAATACCCGAGCGCATGCAATTCGTCGATGGTGTTCGCGGAGACAGCTGCGGGCAAAGTTTTCCCACTCGTCCGTGATTTGGTGCTTAACTCCGCCAGTGCCCTCCGCAGGCTCTGAACCGTTCCATCCCAGGGCTCGTAATGGTTGAGTGATTCCCCGGGGTCGGCATGGAGGTCGTAGAGTTCTGGCTTCGGCGCTTCGATAAACTTGAAGCCTTCCTTTCGAATCGACCGCAGCGGGGCCCATCCAAACTGCAGCGGGTATTCGGTTTCACCGAAAACGGTGCGGGGAGCCGCCTCAAGGCCGGTAAAGAACGGTTCCAGAGAATCGCCATCCAGACTCGCCGGAACCGCGACGCCGAGCAAGCCCAGAATCGTGGGCATGATGTCCGTTGTGCGGACCTGCGCGCCAACCGCCCTGCCCGCATCGCGTTCCTCCGGCAGCTTCACAATTAGAGGTACATGGGTCGTCGAATCGTAGAGGAAAATGCCGTGAGTGTCTTCGTGATGCTCGCCGAGTCCTTCTCCGTGATCTCCCACGACAACAATCAATGCTCCCTCATACCATCCCTGTTTCTTGAGGTAAGCGAGGAAGTGACCCAATGCCGAATCCGCGTAGGCAATTTCTCCGTCGTAGGGCCGGTCCTTGTAAACTTCGGAGTACGGCGGAGGAGGCTCGTACGGATCGTGCGGATCGTACAAGTGCACCCAAACGAAGTGTGCGCCGGCTGGGTGCGCGTTGAGCCACGATTCTGCACGTTGCTCTACCTCCATACCTCGGCGCTCGAGGCGTCCCCACCGGGACTTGGTTGTCACGATCTCTGGGAAGTTATCGTAGTACTCGAAACCGCGATCGAGACCGGGTGCGAGACTCTTGCTGTCGAGGATCACGGCGCCTATGAATGCCGCAGTGCGGTAGCCTCCTTTCTTGAGCAATTCTGCCAAGGTAGGATATTTAGTCGCCAAAGGGACGCCGAAGTCGCTGACTCCGTGCGAGCTCGGCAAAAGCCCAGTCATAATGCTCGTGTGCGAGCTATTAGTGACGGGGCTTGGTGTGAATGCTTGAGTGAAGCGGATTCCTTGCTCTGCCAGTAGATCTAGCGCGGGAGTTCGGATTCGGTCGTACCCATAGCAGTGAACGTGGTCGGCACGCAGAGTATCTATGGTGATAAGAAAAACAGCGGGAGGGGATACCTTGTCCGATTCGGGCTCGCGGGCGACGCTGGCACTAGCAGCTAAATAGCACCAGAGGAGGACAAAAAAAATCCGCATAACATCGAGCGTATCACGGACTGCGTTTTCGACACTCGATCAGTTGCCGGCAGCGGCAGAAAAGGCTGTCGGCATTTTTTTTCTTCACTGCATCGGTAATCCGAGCGCGACGGAATTTCCCCTCGCGACGATTCCTATTCGGTTTCCTCTAGTGGACCGTGCGGCAGGCTGGTTTGCTGAGCCAGGATAGCTTGCCAGTTTATTATGGCGTTCCAGACCAGGCGGTGGTCGCCGCGATTTAGGTCGCGATGAAATGGATTGAAGTTGAAAGCTACGACATGGCCTTTGCCGGCGGGCATATCTAAAATTGCTGGGCGACCGATCAATCCCGATGCGCCCCAAACCTGGCCGCTGACCAGCAGCGAAGCGCCTTCACGATCTCCCCATTCGAGAACGACTGCACTGTGATCTACGGGGCCATCGAGACACGTGGTGCAGTAGGCCATGCGCAGCCAACTTCGCGGAGTATCGTAAAGCGGAAAATTTTGGCGGAACAGCGTAGTGCGAACGGGATAACCGTATGCGATTGGGTGATCCGGTCGCGCGAAGGTGGCGCGCACGTGCGCTCCCGGCGTACGCGTCACCGATTCCATGGCCGCGGCAGCGGCGTCGGAGCCGCCTCCTGCACTGCTGCGCGGCACGCCGCCCGAAGCACGACGAACTCCGCGGACGATTCCTCCTTCAAGCGCAAGCATGGAGCCGCTGCCTAAAGTGACCAGAAGGCCGCCGTCGTTCACGAAAGATTGCAGTTTGGCGAGCCCTTCCCAGCCGATGCCTCCGGTGATGTCATCGGACTCGGCCGGAGTGCCAAAGCTAGGAGTCTGCGGAGTTTTCTTGAACGGCATCGGTCCCCAGACTTTTGGCAGGCCCTGAATCTGCTCTGCTAATTCCAGATCAACGTGGCCGTAAATCAAAACATCGATGCGATCGCGAAGCGCACCTTCGCGAATGTCTTCGTCTCGAATGTAGCTATACGGAACTTTGCGTTGGTCGAGTGCATAGCGAATCCAGCCGATAGAATCGGTGTCGGCCCACGGAACCCACACTCCGATGCACGGCGCTTTTGTTTTGTGGCGAGACACTTCGGGTGCCGCAGCGACGCTGGTGAAATCGACCCCCAACTCGGTTGCGGTGCTGCGAAGAGCCGGCAGCAAACCATCCTGCGAGCGGAGGATCCAGGAACCGGATGGGAAGTCCCTATCGCCGACGCGAAAGGATTTTTCTGCGATTTCTATTTCGAATCCGGAGAGCCTGTACCGCGCCGCTATCAAACCTTCCTGGCCAGTATCTTTCAGAAGGAATATCGGGCCCGAGCCGGAAACGTTGCCGGCCGGATGCGGTTCCTCTTTTAAAGGAGTTAGAGCGGCGGCGTGGATCGAAGGGTCGGCAATCGGAATGGCGTTCAAGTGATAGTGCGCGGGCAATTCCCAAGAAACGTCGTCATAAGGCTCACCGCCTCCTTTCGGAAAATTCTGCGGAGTGAGCAGATCGACGGCGTAATTCCGGTATGGTTGGTCGAGCCGAACAACGTAACTGCCCGCGGGATAATTCCCTTCTTTCAGATTTAGAGAGTTTTGCGCGCGGCTAACCTCGATGTGTTGCGCCAGCAGGCGGCCGACCATTTGAGCGACGCGCGTCCGGTCACCCTGATCTTCAGGGATGACAAATGCGTAAGGCGGTTGGTCAAGTCCTTTGCGCCAGGAATCCCAGCCCTTTCTGTAGAAATTGCGAAGCATCTCTTTCGAATTGCGCGCGGCGTAGTCCAGGACAGCGAGCGCGCCGGTTTCCTGATAATTGAGATTGTCGCGAGCGGACCAAACCACTTCGGCGCTCGGTGGAGGAACGGGCCGGTACCATTCCATGGTAAGAGCGGTTTTGGGAATGCTGCGCTTCATCGTTTCGGCTGAGCCGTTTCCCCAGGTTTCGTAGCCGCGGCCGATGCTGTTGTGATTCATGGCCACGGAATCAAGATAGAGATGGCTGAACGCTTCGCCGAAATTCCAGGTGGAAACTCCTGGCATGCCCATAGCGGTCATCGCTTGCACTTCATGAAAACTCATCTCCAGAAATTCGCTGTAGGTGATGGGATCGATATTGGGGTTGTACGGGCCGGTGCCGTTCCAGGTCATCATGAACGGCGAGCCTTCGTGAAGATCGTGAACAACGGTGGGATGCCATTCGTAAAACATGCGATGGACGGCCTTCGTGGTCTCGTGTGTTTGCTGATGAGTGTCGCGATTAATGTCCACGAAAGCGTACTTGGACCAGTACGGCGGAGACATCCGCGGGAGGCTGGAGCGATCGGTTTTACCTTTTAAGTAGCGATAGAACCATTCCACTACTTTGTCGCGGCCATCGGGATTTGAGACCGGATTGATCAGCACAACGAGTTTGCTGCGAATGCCCTGGATCATGGAGGTTTCGGAAACGGCGAGACGGTACGCGAGCTCGAGCATCGCTTCCGTGGAACCGGTTTCATCGGAATGCAGCGCGGCATTGAAATAATAAATGGGGCGCGAAGTGGCGATCAGTTTTTCGGCGGCGGCTTGATCGGTACCGCGCGGATCGGCGAGGGCGGCAGTGGCGGCTTTGAGGCGGTCGAGGTCGCCGATGCCCGATTCATCAGCGATAGCCAGCATCACGATGTCGCGGCCTTCTTCGCTACGGCCGATGGTGAAAACGCGCACGCGAGGAGACGAAGCGGCTAGCGCTCGGCAGTATGCGTATGCCTTAGCACTGTCGACGAATTCGCCTGGCGCGCCGGGGATGCGGCCGAGAAATTTTTGGGGCGATACGACCGTGGAGGATTGCGGAAGATAGGAGACCCAGGGCGAGAGAAAATGCGGATCGGTGGTTGCTTTGGCAATGGCTTCGACGGAGTCGGGCTCTGGCGTGTCCGGGGCATATTGATTTGTGGAGGAAGGGGCCGCAAGGCTCTGTAGCAGCGCTAGCAATGCAATTACAAAATGGTTCATAAAAACTCCGGTGCACACCAACGTTGATATTTCTGATTAATGAAGCCCGGAGTTTAACAGGTTGTGCGCGAATAATTGGCAGCGAAATTATCGTGTTTTTTTTTAATTACACATCAAGTCTGGGTGAGACTTCGGACTCGTCTCCAGCAAGTCGCGTGCGCTCCACAAATCGAAAGAGACCAAACCCAATTCTGATCATCAATCGTAAAGCCTCTAGCGTGCATCGCGTTCGATCGAGTTACAGAGGCGCTAACTTCTTTCGCTTTCGCGCTCGCGATCGAGAATCATGCGATCGAATGCTAAAGGAAGTCGCTCGCGTATGGAATAAGGTCCCGGCACATACGCACGAGAACTAATACCCTTCTGCGAAAGTTCAGAAATAGCCCAATCTTCACGATTGGTCGCGTCCCAGAACTGCACCGCGTCATCTCCCTCAAAATCCGGTTTCGCCATCTCTTTCGGATGGAAATACCATTCGCAAATTACTTCGGTGCGGTCCACAGACTGCGGCCACAGCCGATGAGCCATCACGTAGTCTGGATGCAGGCTGAGCAGCAGATTCGGGTAGATGGTGTAATAAAGGACTGTCTTACGTTGCGCTTCGTTGAGACCTGGAAGATAATCCCGGCGCCGTTGCCCGTCACTGGTCATCGTCTGCGCTGCGCCGCGGAATTCCATCGAGCCGCCGATGTAGGTGGGTTGCGGTTGGTCGTTGTTTCCGCTCATCGAATCGGAGACCCGGCTCAACATGGGATGAAGTATCGGACAGTGCAAGCACTCATTGTAGTTCGAGATGATCAGCTTCCAATTGGCCTTCACATCGTAGGCATACTTTTTGAAGGTGCGCAGATCGCGCATCCCCCAAGGACTGAATTTCTCAGGAAGATCTGCCAGTTGCGCCTTAAGCGGTTCCGGCTGCGCTGCCAAATTCAGGAAGATGTGTCCGTCCCACGCTTCAGCGTGCACCGCGTGCAGCGGGTAGTCCTCTCGGCGAAAGCCGGCTTCGTCCATGTGCGGGGCACCGAGGAGTTTCCCATCCAATCCATAAGTCCAGCCGTGATACGGGCATTGAATGCGACCAGGGAATTTTCCGCGCTCTTCACGACAGATGCGTGTTCCACGGTGCCGACAAACGTTGTAGAAAGCATGAATCCCACCGCTATTCTCGCGGGTAACAATGAGGCTTTCGCCTGCGACCTCGCACAAAAAATAGTCGCCGGGGTTGGGGATTTGTTCAGCGCGCCCGCTGCAGAACCACATCTGACAGAAGATTGTTTCCAATTCTCGTTCGAATAAATTCGGGTCGGTGTAATAACGTCCCGGCAATGTTTTTGCTTGGATGCTCATGGATTGCTCAATATCGTACAACAAGATTTACCGGGAGAGTTGGTTTAGACGGTCACATAACTACAGCAGGGAGTCTCAGCGAGTTCATTATTTTAAATGCCCGTACACCGCGCGCGCCTCCGTTAGCTGCTGCAACACCGCGGATTTCTCTTCTGCGTTGTTCCAATCTTGAAAGCCCTTCGCCGACGCGATCATGCGATCGATCCAAACCTCAAAGTAGGCGGCATCCTCTTTCTGAATGGGCGAAGAGTCGGCAACAGCGATGTAGATCGGGCTAGTCGTCGCATAGGGATACAAATCAAGCAATGGATACGTGGCTTTATCACTCGAAGCCCGAAGCAAACACCAACCGGACTGCAAACCGGAAATTACATCTTCGATGTCGGCGCTCTGCCCATTGGAGTTTAGTTTCAGTTCACGCGCAACCTTGCCATTGCAAATCAACTCAAGACGATTGATGGGCACAAACGAACGTAGCCATGCGGTGAGCTTCACCTCGCTCTTCCCTGCCGGCAGTTGAAGCGTATCTCCAACTTCTTTCCCATTCAATTTCAGACTAAGGAGCGGCCCGTTGGTCGCAAACGTCTGCCCTCGTTTCACGGCGTTCAACCAAGCGTCAATTTTAAGAGGACCAATCGGCACTTCAGCGTATACACGATTCAGCCCAACAGGGCCGCGCAAGGATGCGTAGTTCGCCATGGCGTCCGTCCCCGCAGCCGCAGGCAGATGAAATCCGCAATTGAGAAGCCGGTACCACACTTGTGCGGTGGCTTTGTGGTCAGCGAAGCCTAGTGCTTCGATGTAATCCACTTTTCCAAGTGCGAGATCGACGGGCAATTCATGATTTACGGATTCGTCTTTGCTAGGGTCCGGCACGCTGTCGTATGGGTGCACATATCCGACCAACGCGTGTTGTTCGTGCGCGAGATCTGCGATATTTGCATTGGAAGGAAACAGGCTCGCTGCCGCGGTACCTGGATAGCCAGCATACCCGGGCAACAAAATGTTGCTGGTCAAATTGAGTAGCCCCAGGTGCCCCCAATAGCTGGTGTGATATTCCTGACTGTGCAGCACCAATGTCGTCGCAGTCGAAGCGGGATCCGGCAGAGGGCTGAAATATTTAATGTCTGGAAAGCGTCGCTCTTTATTTACGATGAGGTCTTCCACGATGGAAAGGTTCTCGGCAGCGGCTTGGGCCACCAGCCGACTGGGCGTGTTGCGATACGCGCCACCATAATTCATGTGCACATGAACATCGCCGCTGACCCAATGCCGACTCGCTTCCTGCGGAATTTTTAGCGGATGGAGATGTACGGTAATTTCGGCATTCTGCGCGTCAGAAATTTTTACGGTCTGCTGCTCAAATGCGTACTCGAGACCCTTCATCACTCCGACGTTTATAGTTCCGGCCGGCACGGTCAACTGCGATACGCCGGCGCTGTGAAAATAATGGGCTTCGAACGGCCGCTCGGAGCGAACGAAACTATCGTCAGCATGCATCCACGCGTCATCCGGCGCATACGCACGTTGATCTTTATCAACGACCAACACGCGCGCCGGAGAAGGCCGATTATTTTCGTCCAGTATTCGTAGCGTTAACGTACCGGTCAGCCGCAGGTAATTCCGTTTGGTGGCGACGATCTGCGTCTGCCTACCGCCCGGAATTTCTTGTGTCCACGACGAAGTGTTCCCGCCACGATTGGAGATGAATGCGATGCGCTTGCCATCGGGGGACCAGCGCGGATTAATGTTGTCGAACTCTCCGTAGGAAATTGGAAAGGCGTCGCCGCCTTCCGCTGGCATTAGCCAAAGCTGGTGCCATTGTTGACCTAGGTAAGATCCGTAGACCAACCGTTTTCCGTCGGGCGAAAAGTCCGGGCGCGCTTTCCAGGTGGTCTCTTCATAGTGGATTTCACGGGCCGCCGCCCCGGGTTCGGCTTTCATTCGCCAAAAGCCGCCAGTGCCATAAATATGGTTGCGATTCGAAACGAATAATATTTCCGAGCCATCGCCAGACCACACCGGACTAATCTCATGATCGAATTGGCTGTAATAGTAGCGAGGAAGTGTGCTGCGGGTTTCTCCCGTAAGCCGCTGGACGTTGGATAATTTGCCTTCATTAAAATCGGCGACAAAAATGTGAAAGCGCCGGTTGTAATAAGTAGAGACAAATGCTACGCGCTTCCCGTCCGGAGAGAATCGCGGCTCCAGGTTCACCGCGCCCTCAGAAGTAAGCTGGTGCGCCTTCTTGTCTCCCAAGTCGAGAACCCATAGCTCCACCGCATCGTTCACATAGGAGCTGTAAATTATCCATTTGCCATCCGGGGAACAATCGGGCTGGTAATCGTATCCAGCGCCCCAAGTGAGTTGTTCCGCCTCGCTAGATTCCAGATTTTGCCGCCATAGCGATCCAGCCATCGAATAAACGAGCGATTTCGAATCGGCGGACCATGCCACCGCACTGGGCCCGGTAGTAAGCTGCGGCAAATACATTTCGCGAAAATAATAAGGATGCGGCTCATCGATCTGCTTCAGAACAGGCTCCCGCTGTGCCAGGCAGGAAAATGTCATCGCAATCAGCGACGCCAGCAAGGCAGTAATATGCCGCTGATTCAGGAGACCCTCCAAAGTCGAACGGTGAGACGAACGTTACAGATGTTAGGTTTTGCTCGCACGTTAGTTGCCCGCGACCGGCAGAATAATTCGCGAAGGATGTTCGCGATCCGAATAAATTGTAATCTGCGCTTTCTTCATGTTGGCAGAAATTCGCTCCGAATCCCCGGTTTGTGGATTACGCGAAAAGTTCGGAAAGAAACTGCCTGAAATCTGAACGCGGACGCGATGATCCTTTTTGAAAACGTTGCTGGTGATCAGATTTTCAAAATGGATCATGTAAATGTGGTTCGGCTCCAGCAATTGCTGCCCGTGCCCTGCCTCGCGATAACTGGCGCGCGTCACGTCTAGCCCAGGGCTCATCAGATTAAATGCTGTTCCGTCGGGAGCCACATCAAGCAGCCGCACCCACAGGTCTACGTCACGGCAATCGCAGGCCATGTACATCTCTGCGTGAATCGGACCGGTTACTTCCATTTCCGATGTCATAGGAGACGAATCGAATGTGAGCACGTCATTCCGTTTGGCTAAATCCCGGTAGTCGTGCGCTCCGGAAGACGAATAAATGTTTTTCACCGGGTTTTGCGGGTCAGAGAGAAATGTACTGGAACTCTCGGACATTTGAGGAATCGCCGTCGACAGAGTCCCCTTCCGCTGTGCGGCATCGCTTTCCTGACCGCCGAACAAATAGTACGGAGTCATTCTCGCGGCGGGCGGCCATGTTTTGCTCTCGCGCCACTCATCGCGGCCCATCACAAAATACCGCACCGGCGATTCCCGATCGACACCGTTGTCGATGCCCTTCAGGTAATGATCCATCCAGCGCAGCACCACCTCGTCATAATCAATCGCGGCTGCGGGTCCAAACGTGCGATCTCCCGCTTTGCTTTTCTGGGTCGAATCAACACCGTGAACCCACGGCCCAAGCAAGAGGTGAGTTCGTGGATCAGATTCAGATTTGCGAGCCCGGAGCAAACCCTGAAAGTTGGCCGTAGCGCCTTCGGGACCATAGTTGTCGTCATACCAAGCGGAAAGATTCAGCACGCTAGCGTGGACGTTTGCATATTTGTTGCGGAGTTCGGCCCAGTCCCACCATGGATCTTCTGGCGGATGGCTGAGCCAGTCGTAGTAATACGGAGCGATTCCCTGCAACTCCGCTAATTTATTCAGCGGAACCTCAGAAAGCATCTTCTCGCCTTGCTTCTCCCATGCCTTAATTGCCTCCGGGTAGGTTTTTGGCCCCGGTAAATTTCGCTTCACCCGAATATCGGGCGCGATGTTGTCCCATATCCACTCGATCCACGACAAATCCCAAGCGCCGCCGGCGTAAAAGAAATTCTGCGGCGTTGAAAACGTCATGGCCGGAACCATGGCTTTCAGATGTGGAGGATTCTCTACTGCAGCCAACCATTGCACCGCTCCGGGATAGGAAAGCCCGAAGCTGCCAACGTTTCCAGTGGACCAACTCTGCCGCGCAGCCCATTCAATCGTGTCGAAGCCGTCGTGGCCTTCGTTTTCGTACGGACGAAATTCACCGCCGGAATCATAGCGGCCACGTACATCCTGGATGAGAACGGCGTAGCCACGCTCGACGGCCTGGTCGAACGTCGTGTATTCCTTCTCGGCAGATTTTCTGCCGTACGGCGTGCGGTACACCAGCACCGGAAAACGACCGTCCGAGGAAGGCCTCCAAATATCCGCGCGAAGGGCGATGCCATCGCGCATGGGAACGTCCAAGGTTTCCTTAATCGATGGCTGGTTCTTGTCTTGCCCTGAATTTCTGTTCGATGCCTTTTCTGACCAGACCCCAAGCAACGCGGAAGAAAGTAGTGCCGCGCAACCAAGTATTTGGATTTTCATGACGGCGTAACGAGCGACTTATTTCGAAGAGCGGGAAAGCGCTTTATTTTGGTTGTTGTCGAATATTTCGGTCAGCACCCGCCCGCGCATTTGTTTGGGCTGTTCGATGCCATAGATATGGAGAATCGTTGGTGTGATGTCGTAAACGCTGGCCTCAAATCCCATTAAACGGGAGTTGTGCTTGATTCCCGGGCCCATGGCAAAAAACGAGCCTGGTACATCATCGCCATCCGCGAAGTCGTGCTTGGCGATTACCGGCGTCGTTTTTTCATGATCCATATGTGCGTGCGGGTCTTTGTTCTCAAATTCACGCAGCGGCTTGATGCCGTGATCGGAAAGAATGATCACATAAGTATTGTCGTCCACATGTTTCAGAATCGAACCCAACACCTTGTCGAAGGCGATGTACTGATCCGGAAAAGCTTCCACCCGGACACTGTTGATACTAGCGTTGTAACCGACATTATA
>Ga0193728_1000702_pt1 | contig 16526 bp, 16 predicted proteins | sample U1c1metaG_FD_143037 | JGI IMG/M metagenome (GOLD analysis project Ga0193728, IMG submission 143037) | Soil microbial communities from a riparian zone of the East river system, Colorado, United States - U1c1 | ecosystem: Environmental > Terrestrial > Soil > Riparian zone | place: USA: East River...
TTCCACCCCGCCGCGCTGGCGGTAGTACTCGGCGAAGCCGCGGATGGCGGTCAGCGGGGTCCGCAGCTCGTGGCTGGCGTCGGCGACGAACTGCCGCATCTTGTCCTCGGACTTGCGGGCGGCGAGCTCCGAGGCGGACCGGGCCTGGAAGGCCGCCTCGATCTGGGCCAGCATCTGGTTCAGGGAGCGCCCGAGGCGGCCGATCTCGGTGCGCGGGTCATGGTTGGGCACCCGGCGGGACAGCTCGCCCGCGGCGATGGCCTCCGCCGTTTTCTCGATGTCGGTGAGCGGGCGCATGCTGGCCCGGATGACGGCCACCCCGAGGACCGCAATCCCGGCCAGCAGAATGCTGCTGATGATGATGTCGATGGCGGTAAGCCGGCCGAGCGTCTTGTAGATGTCAGTGACGTCCAGGGCGACTATCGCAGTGCCGTTGAGGGTCCCGCCGTCGGCGCTCGCGAAGCCCGCCACCGCCACCGCGCGATACCGGTAGTTGCCGGAGACCGAGCCCACGGTTGTCTTCGCATTGTCCGACAGCCAGCCAGCGCCAGGGCTCACGGCAGGCAGCGGCACGGCGGTCTCGGACGACGTGCTCAGCCCGCCACCGCTGGACGGGCTGAAGGTGGTGTAGCCCCTCGTCTCCTGAAGCACCCACCGCAGGCTGCCGCCTGCCGGAATCCAGCCGATGACGAGCGGAACACCCGCCGAGCCGTGGTAGGGCCGGTTACGGTCGTGCGTCAGATAGGTCCCGATATCCGACGGCACGGTGCCCGCCGGGGACTGGCCCTGGGCGACCAAAACGTCCAGCTGGCTGTCCACGTTGCCGATCAGGTAGTTGCGCAGGACTCCGAGCCCGGCGATGCTGATGGTGGCCAGGGCGATCGCGACCAGGGCCAGCACGGCCGTGATCAGCTTGACCCGCATCGGCGTCCGGTCCGACAGGCGCCGGGCTGCCTGCCGGGGGCCGTGAGCGGGGCGGGCCGGGGCTGACATCGGAACCACGGTGCCTAGGACGCGGGGAGCCTGAGGACGTAGCCGACGCCGCGCAGCGTGTGCAGCAGGTGCGGCTCAGTGGTGTCGACCTTCCGGCGCAGCACGGAGACGTACGACTCCACGATGCCCGTGTCGCCCCGGAAGTCGTAGTCCCAGACATGGTCGAGGATCTGCATCTTCGACAGCACCCGGTTGGCGTTGCCCATGAAGTACCGCAGCAGCTTGAACTCGGTGGGGGAGAGCTGGATCTGCTTGCCCCCGCGCCACACCTCGTGGCTGTCCTCGTCCAGCTCGAGGTCGGCGAACTTGAGCCGGGGCGACGGCTCGCTGCCGTCCCCGCGGGTGCGCCGGAGCACCGCCCGGATCCGGGCGATGACCTCCTCCAGGCTGAACGGCTTGGTCACGTAGTCGTCGCCGCCGAGCGTGAGACCGCGGATCTTGTCCTCGGTGGAGTCGCGCGCGGTGAGGAACACGACCGGGATGCGGGCGCCGCCGCCGCGCAGCCGCCGGATCACGTCGAAGCCATCCATGTCGGGGAGCATCACGTCGAGCACGATGAGGTCGGGGCGATGCCGCTGCGCGGCCTGGACGGCCTCGCCGCCGGCCGCCGCGGTGATGACCTCGAAACCCGAGTACCGCAGGCTGGCCGAGAGCAACTCCAGGATGTTCGGCTCATCCTCGACGACGAGCAGCCGTGCATCCGGCGTGCGGCGTCCGTTAGTGGGCTGACTGCTCATGCAGCTATTGTCACGCAGATCCCTGAGTGCTAGCTGAACGCTGCCTCCAGGGGACCTTTGCAGGTCAGGACGCCACAGCGCGGCCGGTGCCGGGAGCGGGCCGACGCCGGCCGCGCGCGGGGCGTCAGGCGGGCGGCGGCTGGCCGGCCGTCCACCGGGCGATGGCATCAGCCCGGGATCCGGCCCCGAGCTTGGCGTAGAGCCGGTTGACGTGGTTCTTGACGGTCTTTTCCGTCAGGACCAGGCTCGCGGCGATCTGGCCGTTCGTGTTCCCGGCAGCGATCATCGCCATGACCTGCGCCTCGCGAGACGAAAGCCCGCACATCGCGGGCATCTGCGGGCGATCGGTCCCCTGAATTGTGGTGGCGGCCTTCATGGACCCTCCGGCGCAGCGGGTGAATTGCTCCGCATGCTATCGATTGCAGGCCGGTCCCTGGCAAGACCTAGCGGGGACTTTGTGGTGTCCGTGTCGGGTTTAGGGGGCCTGGCTGGAGCCGGTGACCACGCCCGCGGGGATGGGGGTGCCGTCGTTCAGCGCGTGGAACAGCGCCAGCGCCTTCGTCGAGTCCCACTTCACCGCCGACTCGCCGGTCGGCGTGAAGTAGTTGGGGTTGGCGATCGGCACGGTCGTGGTCAGCGGGTTCCGGAGCGCGAAGGCCGCGCTGGCCAGGTTCCGCAGGCTCGTCCCGCTGTCCACGGTGAGCGTGGCGGCCGCGCCGTCCGCCGCCGGGATCAGGGCGAACGGGTTGAGCAGGACGCCCGCGCTGGTCATCTTGGACAGCAGGGCCTTCAGGAAGAGCCGCTGGTCCTGCTCGCGCTGCAGGTCCTGCTGCTTGAAGTTATGCCGGTCCCGCACGTAGCCGAGGGCCTGGGCGCCGGTGAGCGTCTGGCAGCCCTTGTTGATGTTGAGGCCCGACGCGGGGTCATGCAGCGGGACCTGAATGCACATGCGCACGCCGCCGACGGCGTCGACGACGCCGACGAAGCCGCCGAACCCGACCTCCATATAGTGCTCGATGCGCAGGCCGGTCACGTTCTGCACGGTCTCGGCGAGCAGCTTCGGGCCGCCGAATGAGTAGGCGGCGTTGAGCTTGTTCTCGCCATAGCCGGGAATGGGGACCCAGGAGTCCCGGGGCAGGCTGATCAGGAGCGGCTTGCGGCCGCCGGAGGGGACGTGCAGGATCAGGATCGTGTCCGAGCGGCTGCCGCCGACGCCGGACCCAGTGGAGAGCGCGTGCTCCTCCGCGGGGGTCAGGCCCACGCGGCTGTCCGACCCGGCGATCAGCCAGTTCGTCCCGCTGCCCGCGGCCGGCCGCCCGGAGTAGTCGACCAGGACGGGCGAGTGATGCAGGCGCCCGTTCAGGTTGATGTACTCGCCCACCGCGGCCACCAGGATCAGCGCAATGAGGACGGCCAGGATGCCGAAGATGCGTCGCGGCCGCAGCCAGCGCCTGCCGCCGCGGCCGCCCCGGTTCCGGCCGCCCCCGTAGATGCTGGGCGGCGCTCCCGCGGCGGCGCCGCGGTACGCCCCGCCTTGGCGCGATGCGCTGGGCGGCGGCTGGTCGGGCCAGGCGCTGCCGGGCCGGCCGCTGGCCACGGCCGCCCGGCCGGCGGGCGGCCGTCCTGACGGCGGGCGGGCTGACGGCGGGCGGGCTGAGGGCGGGCGCGCGGGCCGGGGCCGGCGCGCGCCGGCGGGCAGGTCCACGGTCGGGTCGTTGGAGCCCGGCGGGGCGCCTCTATTGCCTGCGTCCCGGAACCAGCCCTTAGGCCACTCGCTCATGGTGCCGTCCTATCCCAACCCCAGCAGTTGTCACCATCGTCTCTACCTGTGCGCGGGTGCCGGGGCCAAATCAGCGCTTCATTTCCCATTAATCTGGGAATTCGGGCCCGGCGGCGCTGCCCGCCCACCAGATCGTGACGATGTCGCGGCGGGAGGTGCCGAGGTCCAGCGGCTGGTCCGGGTCGGCCCCGCCATCCAGCAGCGCGGCCGCGACCTCGCCGGCCCGCTCCGGCGGCAGGCACAGGCGGCGCGTGGTGACCGCGGCCAGCTCCCCGAAGCTGGCGTAGTCCGCCCCGCCCGTCCGCTGCCAGCGCTGGTGGCCAGCCGAGATCCCCATCGCGGCCAGGATCTGCAGCAGGTCATCGGCCGTCGGCCCGGACGGCCGCCGCAGCCCGTGGAACCGCAGCCACAGGTCGTTCATGCTGACCATCGGGTGCTCCGCCGTCAGCTCGACGACGACCAGCCGCCGGGCGCTGGCGGTCAGGGCGGCCAGGAACGGCAGGATGTCCGGCGCGTTGTAGACCACGTTGAAGCAGGTCACCACGTCGGCCGGGGCGGCCTCCGGGGCGACCGCGGGCCAGCTCCCGCTGACCAGCGCGACCTTCCCGGTCAGCGCCCCGGCCCGCTCGCCCAGCAGCGCGAGCATCTCCCTGTCGGTATCCACCGCGGTGAGGGCGGTCGTCCGGGCCAGCAGCGGGATGCAGGCCGCGCCCGCCCCGGCGCCGACGTCCAGGACGCTGCCGGGCGGATCCAGGGCGCCCCAGGCCCGGCGGTAGGACGGGCCCTCCGGCGCGGCCGCGAGACGGTCAGCGCGTCGCGCGAACACCTGCCGCGGCAGCACCCACGGCGACTGCGCGACCGCCGAGGTGATCTCCTCGGGGATGGCCCAGCCCGCCAGCTCGTCCCGCCAGCTATCCAGCAGCTCGCCGAGGCTCGGGTGCGGCGGGGACACGCCGCCGCGGCGTCCGACGGGCGTGGGGCTAGGGCCATTCACTGCGCGTTCCCCCGATTCTGCCAGCTCGCTGAGCGTTCCCGCTCAGTTCAGGTGATGGGGTGAGCGATGGGATTGCAACCCTCGACATCCAGGACCACAAGAGAGGGTAGCACCACGCGCAATGGCCGGTAGGCAACGTTTGAGCAGGTGGGCGGCCGGGCCGGCTGCCTTAACTGGCGGCGCGCCGCGAGCCGCAGGCCGCCCTTGTACCGGCCCTCCGCGGCGGCCCGCATGGCCGGGATCGTCTCGGCCGTGACCAGGCCCCGCTCGGCGGTCAGCTCGTCCACGATCGCGAACGCCGCCGCCATCCGCTCCGGGCTGTCGATCACGATAGTGACGGCCGGAACCCGCCGCGCGGCGCTCAGGACCCGGTCGCCGTGCGGCCGATGGTCACCGTGGAAGCCCCACACGCCGCGCAAGGTCGTAACCCCGCTGACCCCCGCGGCCCGCAGCCGCCGGGTGATCGCGCGGTGGATCGGCTGGCCCTGGTACTGGGTCGCCTCCGAGGTGTAGATCATGAGTTTCTGCCACAGCGCCCGGCCGTGCTCATCGGTGCCCGGCAGGGCCTCGGGCGCGGCCACCAGGTGCCCGTCCCGCTTGCAGACGCTGACGCGCTCCAGGGTCAGCAGCGGGTCGTGCAGCAGCCCGCCCAGCTCCGGGACGACGCGCCGGATCTGCTCCCCGGAGCCGACGGCGATGACCATCATCGGCACGTCCGCGTTCCGGCCGAAGAACCGCGCCCGCTGGCGGGTCCCGCGGCTGGTCCCGTCCACGCCCAGCAGCGCCGTCGCCCCGGCGATTCCCCGCCGGTACAGCAGGTCGCAGACGGCCACGAACGCCGGCACCCGGTAGACGCGCTCCTGCCGCCCGAGGTAGACCGTCAGTTTCGCCGAGTCGCCCGGGTCCGGGCTGAGCCCGTCGGTGCCGTCGGTGCCGTCCGTGCCGTCCAGCAGGATGGCGCGCTCCAGGGTGACCAGCCCGGGGCTGTTCAGCTGCAGTGTCTGCTCCACGACGGCCTCGATCCGCGGCCGGGTGTCGACTGCGACGGCCACGAGCGGCAGGTCCTCCGACAGGGTCAGGGACCGGTCGGTCCGCAGGTGCTGGCGCAGGCCGAAGCCTTCCGTGCCCCGCAGCAGGATGCTGGCCGCCATCTCGCTGCGGCCGTACAGGTCCAGCAGCGCGTCCGCGACGAAAACCCCGCCGGCCCGATGGCGCTCGCCGAAGTAGCTGGTCAGCTTCAGGCAGTCCGCGTTCACAGGTGCCCCCCGATCAGGCGTCCCAGCGCAGCCGCAGCCACCCCGAGCACCAGGCTCACGACCACGTTAGCCGCCGCGCTGGCCCGCTGGCGCTCCTCCGCCAGGCGCTCGGTCTCGAACATCCAGGTCGAGAACGTCGTATAGGACCCCACCGCCGCGGTCCCGCCCAGCAGCGCGGCGCCCGGGCTCAGCGCCAGGCCCGACAGCAGCCCCAGGATCACCGCGCCGGACAGGTTGACCACCAGGGTGCCCAGCGGGAAGCGGCCGCCCGCACGCGCGGAAATCCTGCCGTCGATCAGGAACCGCAGCACCGACCCGGCCCCGCCGATCAGCACGACGCCCGGCCAGATCAGCAGGCTCATGCCCGGCTCCCCGGGCCGGGCGGCACGCGGCGGCGAGGCGGCCCGCTCGCCGGGCTCACGCGCGCACCCGCACGCGGCGAGCCAGGGCGGTGGCCAGCCGGATCGCCGCGTACCCGGCGGCCACGCTGGCGGCGGCGTACCCCGCCGCGAGGGCCCAGGCATGGGCGTCGAGCATCTTCACGATCTCGACCTGCATGGTCGAGAAGGTAGACAGCCCGCCGCACAGCCCGGTGCCCAGCAGCGGCCGGCGGTAGCTCGACAGCGGCAGCCGCTCCTGCAGCCGGGTCACGAGGTAGCCGAGCAGGAACGCGGCGACGATGTTCACGGCGAACGTCGGCCACGGCCACGCCGTGGCGGCGCGCGGGAACGCCTCGGCCAGCGCGGCCCGCGCCAGCGTGCCGAGCGCGCCGCCCGCGAAGATCGCGGCGATCTCCCGGCGGTCCGCGCGGGGCCGTAGTCGGCGTCCGCGCCGGCCCGGGCCGCCAGCCTGGGCCGTGCCGCTGTCCGCGAGGCTCACCGCCGGTGCCGCGGCGGCATCGGGAGGGTTGTCAGGCAACGCCGCGTAGTTCCCTTCCGCGTGGATGATGTGTGGAGAAGCCATCATCCGCAACTGCGCGGCGGTTCGGGAGGCCGCGGCCTCCGCGCCAGGGCATCATCTGGCTCGGGACAGGCTATTCGACCGCCCGGGCAGCAGGTCAGCCAGGGCAGCTAGGCAATGCGGCCGGCACCCAGCTGGGCGTGCTCCATGATCGCGCAGGGTGTGGCGTAGCGGGGTATGCCCGCCGCAGCAGCTGCGCAAGACCAGCAGGACACGCACGAGGCGCCCGAGACAAGGGAGGCCGCCAAGACCCCCGTCCGGCCGCGGCTTTCATGATCGCGACGACTCGCCCGGCAAAAACCGGGAGCGAACGGTCGCGATCATGGCTCCTGCCGTTTGGAGCGCGCCAGGAAGCGGGGGGCGTGGGCGGCACCACCGGAAGCCCTGCTTGGTACCTGCGTTCTGACCTGCGCTGCTCTTGGGGTGAGTGACGGGATTCGAACCCGCGACATCCAGGACCACAACCTGGCGCTCTAACCAACTGAGCTACACCCACCATGCGGCCCGGCCCGCTTGCGGCCAGCAGGGCTCTGCAAGCATACCGGTCACGCGTCAGTGCGCGGCACCGGATGAGTCAGGCGCGGGCAACTGGCCCTCGTATCGCGCGGCGATCTTGCGGACGGTGGCCGTGTCGGGGCCGGGCTGGGGCACGAACACGACCTCGCGGTAGTAGCGCAGCTCGCGGATGCTCTCCAGGATGTCGGCCAGCGCCCGGTGGCCGCCGTGCTTGGGCGGGCTGGCGAAGTAAGCGCGCGGGTACCAGCGCCGGGCCAGTTCCTTGATGCTCGACACGTCGACCATCCGGTAATGCAGAAAATCGTCCAGTTCCGGCATGTCCCGGGCCAGGAACGAGCGGTCAGTGGCGATGGAGTTCCCGCACAGCGGGACCTTCCGGGGCTCGCGCACATGCTGGCGGACGTACTCCAGCACCGCGTCCTGGGCCTCGGCCAGGGTCACGCCGGACGGGAGCTCGGCCAGCAGCCCCGAGGAGGTGTGCATCTCGCGCACTACCTCGGGCATGTGATCCAGCGCCTCGGCCGGGGGCTTGATGATCACGTCTATCCCGCCGTCGACGACATTGAGCTGGCCGTCGGTCACGACGCATGCGATCTCCACCAGGGCATCCCTAGCGAGGTCAAGCCCGGTCATCTCACAGTCGATCCAGACGAGACGGTCGGTCATCCCTCTACCCTAAGGCCCGTCCGGGCACCTTGCGCCCGGCCGGGCGCCGGGCGGCCGCCCGGGGCGCCCGCGTCCGGTGTCCCCGGCAGCAACCCGGCGTCAGTGCACGCGGCTGAGCGAGGCCGAGCGCGTGCCGAGGAGCTCGCCGAGGTCCGGCGGGTCATAGCCGGCGCCGGGCGGCTGGCCGGCGGCGGGAACGGCGGCGGGAACGGCGGCTGGGACGGCGGCGGGGACGGCGGCCGCCGGAACGACGGCGGGATGCAGCGGGCCGTCGCCGCGGGCCGCGGCCGCGACCGCCGCCAGGTGGCCGCCCTTGGCGGCGGGCCGCCCGGTCAGCCGCTCCGGGTCGATGGCGCCGGGGCCGGTGGCAGTCAGGCCCGGCACCTGGGAGGCGCCGAAGTGCCCGCCGCGCGCCCAGAGGCGGCGGCTGCGCACGGTGGCGTGGCACTCAGGGAAGGACGCGGGCGCGCCCGCGGGCCAGGAGCGCGATATGCCCCAGCTGTCCAGCCAGGTCAGGATCTCCCGGCGGCCGGCCATCGGGCCGTCGGTGAAGGGCTCGTCGGCGCGGCCGACCACGCAGATCTGGACGCAGACCCGGCCTTCGGCGTTCACGTTGCCCTCCCGGGCGCCCAAAGGCCAGCACGCCGGTCCCGGCCCGTCCGCCGGGCCGAGTGAGCGGCCGGCCCGGACAATCGGGATGAGCTGGATGATCTCCCCGTTATGCGGGTTCCAGACCAGGTGGCTGGAATGGCCGGCCTGATCCAGGCGCTGCGCCGCGGACCTGGCGGACACCTGCTGCGGGTCGGCCCCCAGGACGTGCCACACCACCCGCGGTGCACCGCCCTTCAGCGGCCCCCCGTCCGCCGCTGCCCGGACGTACCTGATTCCGGGCATCCATGCGTCACTCACCGCGCTCCCTTCGGAAACCGCTGCTAGTAATCGGCTCCGTCGCCCCTGTTACTTCCTTACGCCTGGGTAAGTGATTAGTCCAGACCCCAGCCGACCGGGCATCGCGGCCAGCGTGGATGATGGGAACGGTGATGTTCACCGACTGTGCCCGAGGAAGAGCGCAGTGCTAGCCTGCGGGACCTCCGGTGGCCACGCCCGCGGTGACCGGCCTGCCTGCCGGGCTTCCCGGCATCGGGAATCCGGCCCGGCTCGCGGGGTGGATCGCCGGGCACGGCGGCGGCCACCTGGGGGACCTGCTGGCCGCCCGGCTGATCCCCGGCGGCCGGTCCAACCTGACCTACCGGCTCGACCTGGCGGCCGGCTCCCTGGTGCTGCGCCGCCCGCCGCTCGGGCACGCGCTGCCCACCGCGCACGACATGAGCCGGGAGTACCGGGTCCTGTCGGCCCTGAACGGCACCGCGGTGCCGGTCCCCGCGCCCCTGGCGCACTGCGCCGACGCCGACATCATCGGGGCGCCCTTCTTCCTGATGCAGTACGTGGAGGGCGCGGCGCTGCGGACCCGCCGGGACGGCGCGCAGCTGACCGCCGGCCAGGCCGGGCAGCTGTCGGCGGAACTGGCGGCCATGCTGGCCCGCATCCACGACGTCGACCCCGCGGCCGTGGGGCTGGCCGGCTTCGGCCGCCCGGACGGCTATCTGGGCCGCCAGCTGGCCCGCTGGCAGCGTCAGTGGGAGCTCTCCGCGACCCGGGACCTGCCCGGCTACGAGGCCCTGGCGGAGCGGCTGGCCGCCGGGCTGCCGACCAGCACCGAGGGCACCCGGCGTGCTACGCGGACCTCACCGGCCGGGATGTCTCGGGCATCGGCTACTACGTGGCCTTCGGCTGCTTCAAGCTGGCCGTCGCACTGGAGGGCATCCACGCGCGGTACCTGAGGCGCGAGACGTTGGGCGGCGGCTTCGAGCGGGAGGAACCCGCGGTCCCGGTGCTGATTGACCGGGCCCACCGGGTGCTCGACAGCTACGTGGCCTGAGCCCGGCCCAGGCCGGAACCGGGCGGCTTAACACAGGCCGGCCCGGACATGGGCAGATTAACCCGAGAGCCTAAAGTGAGGCCCGGCGCCCCGCTCTCGCCGGGCCTCATCAACAAGACGCCTGACTTGCGCGGGCGGTTCACAAGTTTCTGCCAGATTCCGTAAGCACTTTTTCCGTCGTCAGTTTTCGCAGGTCGCGGGGACCCTGCGGGGGTGCGTGCAGCGTCGCCAGTTTCGGCCCGGGTCAGGGCGTTGCGGCGCAGCTCGGCGTGCACAGGCGGTGGGAGAAACTCTCGATGAAGACCTGGCCGATCTCGGCCGGCTTGTGGACTTCGTAGGCGGCGCCGCCGGTGGGCGCCGCGACCGACTGCAGCGCCTGGAAGTTGCCGGCCCCGGCCGTGCCGATCTGGTCGATCAGGATCTGGACGGGGCGCTGGGGGTTGAACAGCTTCTTGACCTGAGCTACCAGCGCCGCCGTGGACATGTCCCCGGGTCCGTCGTCCACGCCCGCGGTGAGCACGATGAGCGCGTTCGAGTAGTGCGGCCGGTAAGCGGCGATCATCGCCTTGTAGCCGGCCAGGATGGCGTTGTTCAGCTGCAGGGGCTGCTTGCCCGGCCGCAGGCCCTCGTCGATCTGCTGCAGCTGCTGGCGCCGGGTGATGAGGCCGAGCTCGGCGGGGAGCGGGCCGATGGGCACCAGCGGGTGGTAGGGCTGGGAACCGGTCAGGTTGTCGGCGATCTCCCACAGGCCGATCTGGGTCGTGTCGGGGAACAGCGACAGGCCGAGCTTGCTCGTCTGCCCGGTCTCGTCTTCCAGCGTCTGCTGGCCGACTCCGTCCGGGATTCCCATGGACCTCGAGGTGTCGATCATGACCAGCAGGCGGGAGCCGAGCTCCAGCTTGCCCCATACCTCCAGGTTGGTCTGCGCCTCGCTGGCACTCGCCGCCGCGGCCTCCTGGAGGAGCTGGGTCTTCAGCCCGAAGGAGGCGGGCGTGGCGTCGGCGACCCCGTTCGCCGTCCGGAACCCGGCATAGCGGATCACCGAGGCCGCGTACGGCTGCTGGAGCGACTGCTCGAACTGCCGGGCCGCGTCCTGCTGGGCCGAGTCGGAGGTGGTGAGCACGAAGGGATAGTCGAGGGTCGCGGTGCCGAGCTTGGCCTGCAGGCCGGTCGGGTACTGGGCCGCGAGCGTCTGGGTCGGGTTGGCCCGGTCGTAGGCGACCACGGCCTGCTCGGACGTGACGGTGACATCCCGGCTGTGCCAGGGCGCGGCCGAGGTCGAGACGAACGAGGCCAGCGACGTGGGGCTGGCGAATTGCTGGGTCGACTCGGCGCTCAGCACGAAGTTGGTGAAGGTCGCCCGGGCCGTCGCGCCGGAGCCGAGCAGCCGGCTCAGCTGCACCAGCGTGGCCAGCCCGGCCGCGCTCTCCGTCGGGTCCGGGATGGCGACCTTGAGCCGCAGGTAGGCCGGCGGCCCGCCCGCGGCCGTCGGGAGCAGCACGTTCCAGCCGGCCGGGGAGGCGAACGCCCGCGTCTGGTTGGCGACCGTCCTGGCCATGACCGTCATCAGGGGCGACTCGGCCACCTCCGTGCCGGTGAGCCGGATGGCCCGCGCCCCCTTCGGGTAGCTGCGGGCCACGTCGACCCAGAGGCTGGAGTCGGGGATCCACGCCTGCACCGCCGCCTGGCCCGCGCCGCCAGCCTGCCCGTCGAGCCGGGCCGCCACCGCGGCGGACGACTGCTCGGTGACCTGGACGGTGACGCAGCGGCCGGCCGCCGTGTGCTGCTGCTTGTTGAAGTTCTGGGCTACCTGCTGCACGGCCGGGGCCAGGTCGTCGTTGACGGCCACGTTCAGCAGGAGGGGGCTGCTGCTGCAGGACGCGTGGGCCGCAACTGCCTGGACGGACAGGCCGACCAGCAGCACGAGGGAGAACACGACCGCGATCGCGACGAGAGCGCCGGTGCTGAAGCGCGCCTTCCGGCGGGCCGATCCCGGGCCGCCGGGCCGGCCAGCCCGCCCGCGCGCCGGCGAGCCTGATCCCGGAGTTCCCTGCTGCGACGCCCCCTGGGCCGTCGTCTGCGCGCGTCGCGCCATTACCGCGTCCTTCGCTCTTCCAGACCCGACCCCGCCCCGGCCGACTATATCGGCCCGCTAGCGACGGATACGGCGACTTGCCCGCTTTGCCAGGCCTGCCCACTCCGCGACCCGCCCGCGACCCGCCCGCGACCCGCCCGCGGGCCCGGCCGGCGGGCCCGGACTGCCGGGCCGCGACCGGTCGCCCAGACGCAGCCCCCGCGCCCGGCCGGCCAGACTGGGCGGGTGGCCAGCCCGATCTGGATTGACGAGCCCGGCGACCCGCGGTTGGGCGACTACGCGAACCTGACCGACGTGCGCCTGCGGCGCAGCCTGGAGGCCGAGCACGGGCTGTTCATCGCCGAGGGCGACAAGGTCATCCGGCGGGCCGTGGCCGCGGGCTACCCCGTCCGGTCCATGCTGGTCGCCCAGCAGAGACTGCCCGCGATCGCGGACCTCGCCCGCGACAGCCCGGCGCCGTGCTACGTCGTGCCCGCGGCGGTGGCCGAGGGGATCGCGGGCTTCCAGGTGCACCGGGGCGCGCTGGCCGCCCTGCAGCGCACGCCCCTGCCCCCGGCCGCCGACGTCATCGCGGCCAGCTGCGCCCGGCCCGGTCCCACCCGGATCGTGGTGCTGGAGGACATCGTCGACCACGGCAACGTCGGCGGGATCTTCCGGTGCGCGGCGGCACTCGGCATAGCCGCCGTGATCCTGTCGCCCCGGTGCGCCGACCCGCTCTACCGGCGGGCCGTCAAGGTGTCGATGGGCGCGGTGTTCGCCGTCCCCTACGCGCGGCTGGCCGACTGGCGGGGCGGGCTGGCCGACCTGCGGCAGGCCGGCTTCCGGCTGCTGGCGCTGACCCCGGACCAGTCCGCCGCGCCGATCAGGGCGGTGGCGCCGGGGGAGCGGGCCGCGCTGCTGCTGGGCACCGAGGGCGACGGGCTGTCGTCGCATTGGCTGCAGGAGGCGGACCAGGCGGTCTGCATCCCGATGGCCCCCGCTGCGCTGGCCTCCGGCGTCGACTCGCTCAACGTGGTCGCGGCCGCCGCCATCGCCTGCCACGCCTTCGCCGGCAACCCGGCCCCGCGCCAGGACCACCCCAGGACCACCCCAGGTCAGGCCCCAGGTCAGACGGGGTAGGCCGATGGTGGCAACAGTTCGTGAAGCGGACTTAACGGTCTGTACATGTCGGCGAGCCCGGCGCATTGCTAGCTTGACTGCGCGGGGCCGCCTGCGTCGCCCCGGGTGGGAGGGACCCTCGGTTGGACATGATCTCGTTTGGCTCAGTCTTCCTGGAACTGGTCTTCGGCCACGTCCCGAAGCTGCCCGGGCCCGGTGAGGAGATCTTCACCGACGATTTCGCGGTGTCCTGCGGCGGCGCCGTGACCAGCGCCAGCGCCGCCGCCGCGGCGGGTGCCGCCGCCGGGCTCTGCACGGTGCTGGGCGACGATCTCGGCTCCGGGGTGGTGCAGGAGTTCTGCATCCGCCGGGGCGTCGACCTCAGCCCGGCGCTGCGGGTCCGCCGCCGGTCGGCCGGGATCTCCGTGGTCCTGAACTTCGACGGGGACCGGGCCTTCGTCACCCACAAGCCGCCCTGGCCCGACGGTGACACGTCGGAGACCGAGCGCTGGTGCCGCGTGCTGCGCCGGGACCGGCCCGCCTGGTGCTACGTGCACGGCCGCGCCGGGGTGCCGGACTTCCTGCGCGCGGCCCGCGCCCAGGGCACCCGGACCGTGCTCGACATCTCCCTGGAGGCCGACCGGAGCCGTGACCTGGTGGTCGAGTGCGTCCGGCTGGCCGACCTGTTCGTCCCGAACGAGGCCGAGCTGTGCCGGCTGACCGGCACGGACTGCCTGCCCGCGGCCGTGGCCGCGGCCTGGGACTGGGGCACGCCGATGGTCGTCACCCGCGGCGCGGCGGGGGCCTTGATGGTCACCGCGGACGGGGTGACCGAGGTCCGCGACGGCGTCCGCGAGGTCGAGGTCCGGGACCTGACCGGGGCCGGCGACACGTTCGCCGGGGCGATGATCGGCGCGCTCGTCCAGGGCGCCCCGCTGCTGGCCGCCGTCGCCGCCGCCAACGCCGCGGGCGCCGACGCCGTCAGCCGCCTGGGGGCCTGCGGCGAGGTCGAGGTCGCGGGGTTCAGCTCCGCCGGCCGGACCCTCGGTGCCACCTTCGTGGAGAGCATCGCCGCGGCCCGCCTCGCCGACCTGGCCGACCTGGCCAGCTCCGCAGCCCGGCCCGCCCCGGACCCCGGCGAGACCGGGGCCGGGTCATGAAGCTCGCCATCCTCGGCGGCGGCGGCGTCCGGATGCCCGCGTTCGTCCGCGCCGTCCTGACCACCAGCCCCGGCCTGTTCGACGAGATCAGCCTCTTCGAGCCGCAACCATCGCGCCGCGACACCATCTGCCGCCTGGCCGCTGCCCTCCCCGAGGCCCTCGGGTGCCCGCCCGTCGTCACCGTCACCGACGACGCCGAGGCCGCCTTCACCGGCGCCGACTACGTCTTCTCCGCGATCCGCGTCGGCGGCGATCGGGGCCGGGTCATCGACGAGCAGGTCGCCCTGCGCCGCGGCCTCGTCGGCCAGGAGACCACCGGCGCCGGGGGCTGCGCCATGGCCCTGCGGACCATCCCCGTCGTGCTGGCCTACTGCGAGCTGCTGCGCCGCTGCGCGCCGGACGCCGTGCTGATCAACTTCACCAACCCGGCCGGCCTGATCACCCAGGCCATCTGCGCGCAGGGCCTGGTCACCGCAGTCGGGGTCTGCGACACGCCGGGCGGCACCGTGGCCCGGCTCGCCGAGTTCCTCGGGGTATCCGGGGACACCGCGCTGGACGGCTCCTACGCCGGCCTCAACCACCTCGGCTGGGTGTGCTCGCTGCGGGCCGGCGGCCGGGAGCGCATCGGGGAGCTGATCAGCCGGTTCGAGGAACTGCGGCGCTACGACCACCGGTTCGCGGCGTTCGACCCGGCGCTGGTCCGCCGGGCCGGCGCCGTGCCCGCCGAGTACGTGTACTACTACTACGACCCGGCCCGCTACGTCCGCGAGGTCGCCCGCGCCGGGACCAGCCGCGGCCAGGACGTGCTGCGGCTGAACAGCGAACTTCTCGGCGCCCTGTCCGCCGCGTTCGCGCAAGGCGATCTCGTCGCCGCCTGGTCGGCCTACGACACCCTGATGGGCGTGCGCAGCGACACCTACATGCGCACCGACACCGACGGCGACGCCGGCCAGGCCGCGGCCCGCCGGACGCGGGCGGGCACCGGGCCCGCCGACCTCGCCGCCGCCGCCATCGGCGGCTACGAGGGCCTGGCCCTGCGCGTCATCGGCGGCCTCGCGGGCCGCCAGCCCGCCGAGGTCATCGTCAACCTCCCCGTGGGCGCGAGCCTCGGCCTCGACCCCGGCGACGTCGTCGAGCTGCCCGCCCGGGCCGACCGCGCGGGCCTCACCCCGCTGCCCGCCCCGGACCTGCCGCGCCCGGCCGCGGCCCTGGTCGAGCAGGTCAAGGACTACGAGCGCGGCATCGTCGCGGCCGCCCTGAGCGGCGACGCCGACCTGGCCGCCGTCGCGCTCGCGGGCCACCCGTTGGTCCCCGGCCTCACCGTGGCCCGCGAGCTCATCGCCGAGTACCGCGACCTACACGGCCCGCATCTCGCCTACCTGCACTAATACGAAACTCGGCCGCTTCCCCGCCCCTGCCCGCAGACCGCGTCAGACGGCCCCGGCCTGGATGTACGCCGTCGACTCGCGCCGCCACAGCAGGGTGGCGGCGGCCACCCCGACCAGCCACATCGGGGCCAGCAGCAGCTTGCCGATGAGCGAGCCGGGCGTGTGCAGGTAGTAGATGAAGCTCAGCGTGCTGAGCCCGGCCAGTACCGTGGCCACATTGCGGGCCCACGCCCGGCCCGCCTGGTTGGTCCGCGCCATGATCACCCACACCGCGATCGTGATTACCCAGCTCACCACCTGGCCGAGGATGAACGAGTGCACCTGGGTCGTGAGCAGGGTCGGGCTCCAGCCCGGGTGGGCCCGGTGCAGCTCGCCGCGGACGCTGCCGATCGTCGCGAGCGTCGCGATCAGGACCAGCGCGGACAGTGCCGCCCCGGCGTACATGAGCCACACGGCGATCCGCACGGACCGCGGCAGCGGCACCTGCTCGGTCACCGAGCCCAGCGGCTTAGGCGCGACCCGCGCCCCCGGCTTCCGCGCCCCGGCCGCCGCGGCCGGCTTGGCCGGGCTGGCTTTCGCGGGGCCGGCTTTCGCGGGGCCGGCTTTCGCGGGAGCGGCCTTCGCCGGGGCCGGCCGGCCGGCTGCGGGCTTCGCGGGCCCGGCCGCGGCGGCCGCGCCCTGGGGGCGGCGGGCGGCGGACTGCTTCGGGTTGGCCATGGCCGCTCCTGGTGCGTGTCGGCGGAGCCCGCGGGGGAGGTCGCCCGCGGCGGGGATCAGCTGGGCGTCAAGCGCCACGTTTCGAATGGAATGCCGCTTCAAGCTAGCATCCGCCGCTAAGGTTCGTTTTCCGCACGTGGCCAATCGTCAGGAGGGTTGGCGTGGTTCGATGCTGGCGGTGCGGCGGTGCGGCGGTGCGGCGGTGCGGCGGGGCTGGGGTGCGGCGG
>Ga0193728_1000703_pt1 | contig 16519 bp, 19 predicted proteins | sample U1c1metaG_FD_143037 | JGI IMG/M metagenome (GOLD analysis project Ga0193728, IMG submission 143037) | Soil microbial communities from a riparian zone of the East river system, Colorado, United States - U1c1 | ecosystem: Environmental > Terrestrial > Soil > Riparian zone | place: USA: East River...
ATCATGACATTTTCGTCATGGAGGTTCTTATTGCCCCGGGGTTGCCCGGAGCCCCAGGATCAGTGCCGTCAAGCTTTCGCTCGTGCCATGCGGCCGCACGTGGCCATCCGGTGTTGCTCGCGGTTAAGAAGCGGGGTGGTGGCTGGTGTCCGTTCCGGCCCGTGTGCTGACGCTCGTGATCGCATTCGTCGCGGTCGTCGCGGGGTCTGCTTTCCTGGTCATTCACTACCTCCTGGCCGTTTCGCCCACGGAGGACTTCGCCGCGGGGGTCACTCCGGACAGCGGCGCGCAGGTCAACGTGACGCTGCAGGAGGACGCGCAGAACACGGTGACCAGCAAGCCGGACTGGGTGTCCTATTTCATCAAGAGCCCGAAAACGGGCGACTGGGTGCACACGACGGTGTTCACGGTGCCGGCCGGAACCCGGGTGAACGTCACCATCTACGGCTACGACGGCTGCACCCCGCTGCGGAATCCGTACTGGGGCCTCGTCACCGGGACAATCGGCAATACCGCGGACGTGAACGGCAAGCCGGTCTCGGCCATCAACTCGTGGTCGGGCTGCAATGTCGGGCACACATTCTCGATTCCCGGCATCGGCCTCAACGTGCCGATGGCCTCGCCCAGCCTGACGGCCAACCTGTGCGCCACGTCGCCGTGCACCTCCGGCCCGCACACGACGATGACCTTCAGCTTCATGACGCCGCGCGTGGCCGGGACGTACTTCTGGCAATGCCGGGTCCCGTGCGGCGGCGGCTTCATCGACGGATTTGGCGGTCCCATGCAGACGATCGGATACATGACCGGCAACATGCAGGTCGTGGCCTGATGACCGCGCCGGAGCAGGCTCCGTCACCCGCCGGGACGGCCGCCGGGCCCAGCCACGGGCTGCGGATCTTCGCCGGGTGGCTGGTCACCTCCCTCATCGCCGACTGGGCCATCTGGTTCGTGTGGGGGCCGCACCTGCCGCCGGGCACCATGTCGTCGGCCGCGGTCAACCAGCAGTTCGACATCAAGGTGATGGCCGTGATGGCCGCGCCCGTCATGCTGCTCGTGCTGATCTACTTCGGCTACGCGCTGGTGGTCTGGCGGCAGCGCGAGGGCGACGAGGAAGACGGTCCCCCGCTGCACGGGAACCGCCGGGTCCAGGGCATCTGGGTCACCGCGACGACTGTGGTCGTGCTTTCGCTGGCCGCCTTCGGCTGGGTCGAGCTGGCCACCGCCAACGGCGCCGGCGCCGGCGAGGGGCCGAGCCCGATCTGGAAGCCGGGCGGGAACGTACTGCAGGTCCAGGTCATCGCCCAGCAGTGGCGGTTCACCTACCGGTACCCGCAGTTCGGCGGGTTCGAGACCAGCGAGCTGCGGCTGCCCGTGGGCCAGGCCGTGCAGTTCAACGTGACCTCGCTGGACGTGATCCACAGCTTCTGGGCCTACCAGCTCGGGGTCAAGGCGGACGCCAATCCCGGCGTGAACAACGTCGCCTTCACCAAGCCCCTGCACCTGGGCCAGGTCACCGTGCGGTGCGCCGAGCTGTGCGGCCTGTGGCACGGCGCCATGTTCGACTACGGCAAGGTCATGCCGGTGTCGGCGTTCCAGGCCTGGGCGAGCGCCACCCGCACGCACCTGGCCGCGATCACCGCGATGCTCCCGCCGTACGCCACCACCTATGACCCGACAGTGATCCCGAACATCAACAAGGCCATGGCCAAGGCCGGGATCACCGGCGCGAACGGCTACTACTACCCGCCGCAGGACCCCACCCAGCCGTGACCGCCGTGACCGTGCTGACTGTGCTCGCTAGACCCGTGACCGCGATGAAGAGGTGACCGGATGGCCATCGAGACCCGCCCGGAGCAGGCGCACGGGCCCAGCGGCGGCGCGCCGGCCAGTGCCCGGCCGCCGCGGCCCTGGTGGCGGCGGCCGGCCATCCACACGGCCCTGGCCGGGGCCGTCGTCGGCTACCTCGTGGGCCACGTGCTCGGCAACTTCCTCGGCAGCGGGTACCAGCAGCTCCCCCTGTCGGACTCCAGTGACCTGCCGATCGTGCTCGGCTACCTGCTGGCCATCGTCGGCTGGCTGGGCGGGCTCGGCGTATTCAACGACCTCGGGCGGCAGCTGGCCGGCCGCCCGGCGGCGTCCAGCGACCCGCTCGCCGACGAAGAGATCGTCGGCCTGGCCAAGTACTTCCGGTACTCCCTGGACCACAAGGTCGTCGGGCTCCAGTACCTGGTCGGGATGATCATCTACTTCTGCACGGCCGGGCTGTTCGCCATGGCCATCCGGACCGAGCTGCTCTCGCCCACCCAGCACGTCTTCACCTCCCAGGCCTACGTGGAGATCGTGGGCGAGCACGGGACGATGATGATGATGCTGATGACCTCGGTCATCCTCGGCCCGTTCGGCAACTACCTGGTCCCGCTCATGATCGGCTCCAAGCGGGTGGCCTTCCCCCGGATCGAGGCGCTGTCGTTCTGGCTCACCCCGTGCGCGTTCCTCATCCTGCTGTCCGGCCTGCTGCTGGGCGGGTTCCCGTTCGGCTGGACCGGCTACGCGCCGCTGTCCATCCAGGCCACCGCCGGCGCTGACTCCTACGCGATCGGCTGACTCCTACGCGATCGCGTTCGGCCTGATGGGGATCTCGATCCTGCTGGCCGGGTTCAACATCATCATCACGGTCATCTGCTACCGGGCGCCCGGGATGCGCTGGAGCCGGCTGCCCATGTTCGTGTGGTCGATGGTGGCGACCTCATTCCTGATGGTGCTGGCCGCGCCCGTCCTGATCGGCGGGATGTACATGATCATCACCGACCGGACGGTGCAGACGGCGTTCTTCGAGGACGCTCTCGGCGGGAGCAGCTACCTCTACCAGAACCTCTTCTGGTTCTTCGGCCACCCCGAGGTGTACATCCTGGCCCTGCCCGGCTTCGGGATCGTCTCGGAGATCCTGCCGGTGTTCTGCCGGAAGCCGCTGTTCGGCTACAAGACGGCCGCCGCCGGGATGATCGGCGTGACCCTGCTGAGCTTCTTCGTCTGGCAGCACCACCTGTTCGACAGCGGCATCAACCCGGACATGCGCCCGCTGTTCATGCTCACGACCGAGCTCATCTCCATTCCGACCGGGTTCATCTACCTGGTGGCCATGGGGACCCTGTGGAAGGCGAAGATCCGGTTCTCGGTGCCGATGCTGTTCACGCTCGGCATGTACTTCAACTTCCTGATCGGCGGCATCTCCGGGGTCTTCCTGTCCGACGTGCCCGCCGACACCACCGAGCACGGCAGCTTCTTCGTGATGGCCCACTTCCATTACACGATCATGGGCGGCCTGATCTTCGCGCTCATGGCGGGCATCTACTACTGGCTGCCCAAGATGACCGGCCTGTCATTGAACCAGGGTCTCGGAAAGGCCCAGTTCTGGCTCATGTTCATTTCCTTCAACTCGACATTCCTGCCGCTGTTCGCGGTCGGCATGGCCGGCCAGCCGCGGCGGGTGTTCGAGTACGCGCGGAACCTGCAGACGCTGAACGACTGGGTGTCGATCTCGTCGTTCTTCCTGGGCGCCTCGATCCTGCTGTTCGTGATCAACTTCATCTGGTCGACCGGCTTCGCCCGGGTGCGCGCGGCGGATAACCCGTGGCGGTCGCGGGGGCTGGAATGGCAGGTGCCCTCGCCGCCGCCGCTGGGCAACTTCACCCGCGTCCCCGTCGTGCTGTCGGGCCCGTATGAGTACGGCACGAGGGACGCCCCGCCCGTGGCCGACCTCAACCCGCCGGCCGGCGTGCTCAGCGAGGCCACCGGCGGGGCTCCCCGGACGCGAGCGGAGGCCTAACGATGACCGACACGACCACGCCGCCGCCGGACCTGGACCCGGCCGCGGAAGAGGCAGTCTTCTATCACGAGGCGGCGCTGAACGCGTCCTGGACGGGCATCCGGCTGGCGCTCGGCGCCCTGTCGCTGGGCTTCGGCTCGTTCATCTTCGCCTTCTTCTACCTGAAGTCGCTGAACTCGCACGGCCTGTGGTACCCGGCCGGCTTCCACGGGCCGCAGCCGTGGGTGGGCGCGCTGGTCACGGGCCTGATCGTGGTCAGCGCGGCCGTGCAGACGGCGGTGCTGCAGCGGATCAAGGGCGGGCACAAGGCGGCCTGGCAGCGCGGGGCGGTGGTGGCGCTGGTGCTGGGCGTGGCGGCCGTCGGCCTGGAGATCGGGCAGCTGCTGAAGCTGCCGTTCTTCCCCGGCGCGTCCGGCTTCGCCAGCGTCTTCACCGGGTTCTGGCCGGTTTACATCGTCATCGCGCTCGCGGCCCTGACCTGGCTGGAGATCCTGGTCATGCGCTGCCGGGCGATCCCGGAGATTTCGCTGGTCGAGCAGCCGCCGACCTTCGCCGAGGCGTTCGCGGTGCAGCGGTTCCAGGCCGCGCTGAGCGCCTTCACCATCTTGTGGAATTACCTGGCCGCCGTGGCGATCCTCGCCTGGGTGCTGTTCTACCTGCTGCACTAGCCGGCCGGGCCGGGTGGGAGAGGACGCGCAGATGATCGACGGCAGGAGGCAGTGATGCCCGGACTGGCAGCGGTCGCGGCGGTCACGCCGGACAACACGCCGCACGGCTACAACCTGACATTCGCCGTGCCCATCGTCGTCTTCGCGGTGGTCGCCGTCGCCTTGTACCTGCTGTTCAGCAGGCCGCACCAGCGGATCCCGGCGCGGCGGGGAGTGCTGCCGGCCGGGCGCCTGGCGGCGCCGGACGCCGCGGGGCCGGCGGGTGTGGGCGGTGCCGGGGAGGGCGGTGCGGGCGAGGGGGTTCGGGACGCCGAGGCCGGGCCGCCGGACGGGGGCGGCCCGGCGGCCGCGGGCCACCCGGAGGATGGCCAGTGACACCAGGGGCGCAGGCCCTGCCGGTCCAGCCGGCGCTGCCGGCCGCCCCGGTCGGACGGCGGTCGGCCGGGCTCCTGCTGCGGTCGCTGTTCCTGCTCACCAAGCCGCGCATCATCGAGCTGCTGCTGGTGACCACCGTGCCGACCATGCTGCTGGCCCGGCGCGACCTGCCGCCGGTGCTGCTGCTCGTGGTGACGCTGCTCGGCGGCGCGCTGGCCGCCGGGAGCGCGAACACCCTGAACTGCTACATCGACCGCGACATCGACGCGGTGATGAAGCGGACCGCGCACCGGCCGCTGGTGGCCAGGGGCGGCGGCCGCGCTGCGGTGCGGCCCGGCGAGGCGCTGGCGTCGGGAATCGTCCTCGGCGCGGCCGCCACCCTGGTGCTGGGCCTGGGGGCGAACTGGCTGGCCGCGGCCCTGGCCGACGGCGCCATCGTGTTCTACGTCTTCGTCTACACCCTCGGGCTGAAGCGGCGGACGGCCGCCAACATCGTGATCGGCGGCGCCGCCGGGTGCTTCCCGGTGCTGGTCGGCTGGGCCGCGGTCACCGGGACGGTCGCCTGGCCCGCGGCCGTGCTGTTCGCGGTGATCTTCCTCTGGACGCCGCCGCACTTCTGGGCGCTGGCCATGAGGTTCAAGGACGACTACGCCGCGGCGAGTGTCCCCATGCTGCCGGTCGTTGCGACTGCGGCGACCGTGGCCCGCAAGATCCTGATCTACTCCTACGCCATGGTCGCCGCCTCGCTGGTACTGACGCCGTACTCCGGCTGGCTCTATGCCGGCTGCGCCGCGGCGCTCGGGGCCTGGTTCCTGGCCGAGGCCCACCGGCTGCGGGCCCGCGTCGCGGGCGGCGGCGCGCAGGCGCCCATGCGCCTGTTCCACCTGTCCATCTGCTACCTGACCCTGCTGTTCGCGGTCATCGCGGTGACCGCGCTGGTGCCCGTCGGGCGCTGGTAGCACCGCCGGGCCCGGCGGCCGCACCAGGAGGTCCCGCCCATGCTCAGCCCGCCGTCACCGCCCCGGTCACGCTGGCGGTGCCTGCTGCGGCCGAAGTGGCTGGCCTGGCACGCGTTCGCCGTCGTGGCCGCGGCCGGGATGCTGTGGCTCGGCGACTGGCAGCTCCACCGGGCCGAGGCGGGCAACGAGACCGGGCCGAGGCGGGCAACGAGCTGAGCTGGGCCTACACCTTCGAATGGCCGCTGTTCGCGGTGCTCGGCGCCGTGTTCTGGGTCAAGACCCTCAAGGAGGAGCTCCGGGCGCCGGGCGCCGCCGGGCAGGGGGCTGGGCAGGGGGCTGGCGGGCAGGGGGCTGACGACCAGGGTGCTGACGACGGCGGCGCGGTGTGCGCGGCCGGGACGCCCGGCCGGCCCGGGACCGGCCCTCCGGCGGAGGGAGCGGAGGACAGCGCGGGGGCGACGGCCTACGCCGCCCGGCTGAGCGCCGAGGTCCGTCAGCACGGCCGGTGGCACGGCCTGCGATAGGCCGCGGCCGATGATGCCGAGGACGGCGACCGCGCCGAGCAGCTCCCCGCCGGTGCCGTAGCTGTACCGTTCGACGAGGAACACCTGCCGGACCTGCGGCCACTTCTTCAGGATCTCCTCGTTCGGGGGCAGGGTCTTGATGGTGCGGGCGTCGATGCGGCCGTGGCCCCGGTCCACGGTCCAGGCCTCTCCCGCGAAGGCCCTCCAGGGCAGCGCGTCCGCCGCGTCGAACAGTTTCTCCTGGTTACCGCCGATGGTGAAGAGGAAGAAGGCACCCGCAGTGTGTGTGCATCTGGTCGGCGGATATGACGGCGCCCTTCAGGTCCGGGATCTTCTTCAGGAGGTCGCGGAACACGGGGATCTCATTCGTTTTCTTCGTGTCGACGGGGAGCTGGGCGGCGGTAGTGCTGTCGTCCCAGAGGCCGGACAGGAGCATCGGGGCATGGCCGCCGCGGGCGGCGCCGCGCAGCGCCCTGCCGCCGGCCCGCAGGTGGCGGCGCATGCCGGCCCGCAGGTCACGGGCGCGGGCGGCGGCCCGGGCGCACAGCACGTCATCGACCTGCTGCGCGTGGCGGGGATCGCCGAGGACCCGGGAGAACGTCGCGGCGTCCGGGCGGCGGGGCCGCCCGGCGGCATCGCGGGGCGCGCCGAGCCGGTGCAGGATCCGGGCCGGGGCCGTCCCCGGCCCGCGCCGCGGCGCCCTCCGGGCTGTCGTCCCCGGCCGCGCCGGCCGCGACCGCGACCGCGGCCAGGTAGTCCAGGGGCAGCCGCCTGCCCCGCGGGTCCCGGCGGTCCGGCATCGAGCGCAGGAACCCGAGGAACCGCGTCATCTCGGCGTCGTCCCGGGCCAGGGGACTGTCATCACCGGGCAGGACCGTTTCCCCGGGGGCCTTGCGCTGCGCGCCGGGCACCGGCCCGGCCAGCGCCGCGGCCAGCGCGGCCCGGCCCTCCGCCGGCAGGTCAAGGGGCAGCCGGGACGGCAGGACCGGGACCGCGGGGGCCGCGGGCAGGAACTCCGGCACCGCCGGGAGCTGCGGCATCACCGCGGGCAGCACTTCCGGGATCAGGACACGCGACAGCACGGGCATGACAGACTTGGGCACGCGGGGTTCCTTCGCGGAATCGGGTGATTTTTAGCGGAAGAACCAGTTTCCCGGCAGGAACCGGCAGGGACCCCGCACCCCCGGAACGACGCGCACCGTTCCCCGTTCGTCTCCGCGCCGTGACCCCGACGCGACACAGACCGCCCCGGACCTCAGCAGTGAATCCCGCACCCGCCGCTGAGCAGCGGAAATCCTTACGCTCTCATGCCGTCACGGACTTTGCAGGCACCCTGTATCGCTTCTCGACAGGGCCGCTGCCTGGATTTCCGACCCGATGCCCGGTAAGACGCATGACGCGAGGGCATTCAGGGAAACCGGGGCCGAGGATATCCTGAAGAAGGCTGGCGGTGGATTCGGAGACAAAGGCTACCAGGGCAGCGGTCATGTAACCCCGAAAAAGAAGCCCAAGGGCGGCGAGCTCACCCTGTCAGACAAGGAATACAACTCGCAGGTCTCATCGTTCCGAGCGCCAGTAGAGCGGCTCGTCGGGCACTTCAAGAACTGGAAGATATTCCACACCGATTACCGGCGGCCATATTACACCTATCGTGACGCTTTGATGCGGCGCGCGGTCTTTTCTTCTTCTCAATCACATGGGGTTTTGAATAACGTTCCTAGTGTACCTAGAATTGGTTAACTTTACATGAGTCAAATTTATCCCTCACCGTCAGCCATATGTGATAATAGTAAGCATGAGGCTTTCAGAAGAGCAGCTCGGCGAACTGCGGGCGAACTGCGGGCGGCGGTCAGGCCAGGTGCCTATGACGGATCCGTCTCAGCCAGAGCGCAAATCGTGCTATGGCATCACGGGGGTCGCCGGAAAGCTGACATCGCGAAGATGTCTGGCGCGTCCCGGCCGACTATCGACAAGTGGATCGACCGGTACGCGGTACATGGGATCGGCGGGCTGGCCAGCGAGACGTCTCCTGGCGGGCGCAGGACGATTCCCGCGCGCATCCGGGGCCGGGTGCTCGCGCTTACCCGGCAGACGCCGCCGGAGGAGCTCGGGATTTCGCACTGGTCGTCGGCGAAGATGGCCGCTTACATCAAGCGGACCGAGGGTGTCTCGGTTTCTCAGCCGTGGGTTTCGCGGCTATGGCGGGAGCACGGCCTTCAGCCGTGGCGGCAGGGAACATTCAAGATCAGCAAGGACCCGGAATTTGAGGAGAAGGTTCGCGACGTGACCGGTCTGTACCTGGCTCCGCCGGAGGGCGAGGCGGTCGTGTCTGTCGACGTCAAGTCCGGGATACAGGCATTAGACCGGACGCAGCCGATGCTGCCGGTCGATTTCGGTAAAAGCGAGAAGCGCACGCATGACTATAAGCGCAACGGCACGACTGACATGTACGCCGGATTGGATATCATTACGGGTCAGGTCACCGTGGAGATCTCGCCCACGCATAACGCTCAGGATTTCCTGCGGCTGATGAAGAGGATCGTGGCGCAGTATACGGACAGGAAGAAGATCCATATAGTGCTGGACAATGCGTCAGCGCATACGGGCGGGGTAGCCAGTAAGTGGCTCGCGGAACAGGATGGCCGGGTGATCTTTCATTTCACGCCGACAGGGGCGTCATGGATGAATCAGATCGAGATCTGGAATGGCATAATCACTCGCAAGCTCATCCGGCGCGGAACCTTTTCGTCAGTCAAGGCTGTTGATAAAGCGATCAAGCGGTTCGCTGCCGATTGGAACACTGACGCTAGACCATTCAAATGGACGGCGACCGCCGACGAGATCATTGACAAGGTGCGGGCTGTCAGCAGCCGGATGGAGCAGCTTCTCGGCGCCACCGAGATCGGGCACGTCATCCCATGGACAGCGTAAACATGATCAATTCTTCCTACACTAGCACAACACGATCAGTAACCGATACGCCCGACCCCTGAATCATCGAGACTAAGAGCGTTATGCAAAACTCCCTCTCATGATCTTGCTCCATCGCGCTGACCTGCGGCTCCCAAGATCGTTGATCTTGAAAACCGAGGGTTTTGCATAAGCCTCTAAGTGCCGGTTAGGATCTCGGGCGTGAAGTCGGGGACTGATTGCCGTCGCTCGATGAACCCAACGAGGTCGGCACGATAATGCCGCATTCCGCGGTCGAGTAGCCGCTCGTAGTCCTGAGCGGTCGTTTCGAAGATCGTGGCCCTGGTCTTACTGAAGGCTTCAGCTGCTTGCCCGAGGAGGTCACGAACGATCGACAGGTCATCGTGATCGGTGATAATGGCGGCAAGTTCCTCGAGGAACCACAGCTGAGCGTTCTTGTACCGTCGCGTGATCGCACGTAAAGCTAGGCGTTGCCAATCTTCGGCGTCACGACGTTCGCGCACGTTGTTCTCAATGTAGGGGTTGTAGTAAAAGTCCTTTGTGGATTGGTGGAAGAATTCAACGATCTGACGGGCAAGCTCCAAGCGCGGGTCGACACAGCGATAGGCATAAGTATATCCGTCCGGGTTCAGATCGCCGACAATCCCTAGTTTGCGGGCCTGCTGTTCGTATGCCGTGTCCCGCTGTATCCGGATTGTCTTGAATGGAGTGGCGATGCTGTCGAGGAGGTTGTGCTCGACGATGCCGCGTACCTGTGTCCGGAATTCAGTCGGCGTGTACATCGGGTCGAGGGTGATGAACCCGGCAGCAACGAAGATCCCATGAGCCCGAACCAACTCGATGATTTCCCTGCCGGGATATCCTTTGCCATAATTGGCACGCTGGCGTTCGACAAGACTTTCGACACCGACATAGACGGCGCGAAGCCCTGTTTCGTACAGCTCGGGGAGGCGCTTGCGCAGTCGCCGTATTGTGGCCAACCGCATGTCGGCACGGAATGTGAAATCAATCTTCCGCTCGCGTACAGCGTCAATAAATTGCTGGGTGTACGCAACGGTTTCAAACGCCGAGTAGTCGGAGAAGCTGAGGTCAGCGACACCGTACGTTGTGACCACGTGCTGCACCTCGTCAAGCAGATCACCTACCGGCCGTGGCGACCAACCTGTATCTAGTTCGGGGGTCGACAACACACAGAACGAGCAGTGAAGCGGGCAGCTGCGGCTCGCCTCAATCCACACGGTTCCCCCAGACTCGACGCTGCGCCGCGTCGAGTAGTGCGCTGGCATGGTGAACCGGGGCGTAGGGCGGCGAGTAGTTATCAGGTGCGGGGCGTGACTACAGAGTCGATCGAGCACGGATGCCCATCCGGCCTCGGCATCGCCGGTCCACACCATCGCAGGAGCGGCGTGCACGCGCTGGTTCGCCGTGTACGCGGTCGTACCGCCGAACACGGCCAGCGGCGTGGAGAGCCCACGCGCCGTGCGCTCGGCGAGGGCTTGATCGAGACGGCTCAGAAGGACAGCAGCTGTCGGCCGGAGCGCGACCAGTAGCAGGTCGAGGTCGTCCGCGGTTGCCACCGCATGCCAGATTTCGTCGGGCGGATCGAAGGCCATGTCACGATGGAAGGCCACTCGCATCCCGCTGGACTCGGCCAGCGCGTGCAGGATGTCCATCGCGATCGAACGGTCTGCGACGCCGGTCGTCTCCAGGCCGAGGAGTCCTGCCGCCGCTGGCCGGCCCACAAGGCTTGCGCTCATCTTGCGGTCCCTTCAGAGCTATTTGTCGAGTACCGCGTAGGACAACGCTGGCGCATACGATAAACGGCGAATCTTCATCGAATGGTGATATTCAATCCAAGCGATCGTCTCGCCCGGGAACAACTCGCTGCCAAGCTCATCGAACACGACAATGGCCCCGCGGGGCATGCGCGGGACCAGGACGTCCAGCGCACACCGGGTGGCACCGTAGGTGTCGGCGTCGAGGTGCAGCAGCGACACGACTAGATGGGGATTCGCGTCGACGTACGCGGCGAGGGTGGTCTCGATGTCGCCGACTACCAGCTCGACCTTAGGCATATGGCCGAGATGCCGGGTGATGTCGTGCATCCGGGCCGCCCGGAGGATATCGTCCGCCATGCCTTCTTCAACGGCGAAGCCACCGGGGCGGAGCTGCTCGCTAACGCCAGCGGTCCCACGCTCGTGGTCGACCAGCTGCGGGATGCCCGCGAAGGTGTCGAAACCAATGATCTTCCGGGTGTAGTTCGACGGCTCATAGATCGCGGACAGATGAGCCCATGTCGTGAGGCTGGCGCCCCGCGCGACGCCGATGTCGACCACGCTGCCGTGAACATGAAGCTGCTTTCTGAACACATCGTTTCGGGCCAGGAACTTGGTCAGATCCTCGCGCCGGGCGTACTTGGTGAAGTTCTGAAGCTTGGCCGCGACACTGCCTGGTGAGTCGTGCCAGTACTTCTCCTGCTCGGTGTGGAACTGCCGGTTGGCTGCTGACTGATTGCGTGGCTCACCCAGAAGCATTGCTGTCTCCATCTGCTTGAGTTGACCGCTAAGCTCTGACGCCATCGCAGGACAACTGGTAACTGTCGTCGTCTCGTGAGGTTGGTGTTTGAAGTGCCACAGAACATACACATTGTCGAGCTTCCCGCGGAGTGGAGCCGCCACCGGGTCGCGGTAGTCATCCCGACCTACAACGAGGCGGACACGCTGCCAGTCCTGGTCAAGCGCCTGTTCGCGCTCCCCTTGCCCGGCCTGGCGGTCGTCGTCGCCGACGACAACTCGCCTGACGGCACGGGCCGGATCGCCGACGACATCGCCGAGGCAGAGAACAGGGAGGGCCAGGAGCGGATGATCGTGCTGCACCGGCCTGGCAAGGCTGGGATCGGCCGGGCGCACGCAGCCGGGATGGTCGCGGCGCTGGAGCGCGGCTTCGACTACATCGTGCAGATGGACTCCGACCTGTCGCACGCCCCGGAGGCCATCCCAGGCATGCTCGGGACGCTGCTGGCGACCGATGCCGGGGTGGTGATCGGAAGCCGCTACGTTAACGGAGGCAGCCTGAGCACCGATTGGGGGCGCAATCGTCGGCTCCTGTCGGCCTTCGCGAATTCCTACGTCAACGCGATCTTGAATCTGCGGATCAGTGACGCCACGGCCGGGTTCAAGCTGTGGCGGGCCGACGTGCTCCGCCAGATCGACCTCGACAGCTTGCACAGCGCTGGCTATTCGTTTCAGGTCGAAATGAATTACCGCTGCACCCAGCTCGGGCAGGTCGCGGTCGAGGTGCCGATCCACTTCGAAGAGCGCCTGGCCGGCGCGAGCAAGCTCGGGCTGGCTGCTAAATGGGAGTCGATGAAGATGCCGTTCAAGCTTCGGCATTCACGCCCCCCACAGTCGTAGATCGCCGACCACGCGCCAGGTCGCCGGGCACGCCTCGGGTAGTAAGGCACCCTGCCTGATGAGGTTACGTAGATCTTCGGCGGTGTCGATGTCGGTGTGAGGCGGGGCCAGCTCAACGGACAGTCCGCGGCCACGGGCAGCGGCGACCGCGTCATCAAGAACGGTTGGAGATCGCATGTCCAAGCCCGCGATGAGATCCCAGCCAGCGCGAAGTCCGAGCATGTAGTAGCCGCCGTCTCCCGCTGGGCCGAGAACGACGTCTGTGTCGTCGAGCTGCTCGAACGCGTTAATCAACGCTCCTGCGCCGACATGTGGTGTGTCGGTGCCCGTGATGAGCACCTGACCGAAGGCTTCGGCTCGCGCCCACCGAAGCTGATTGTCCTGCTGAGCAGTCAGCCCCTCATCCGGAAACGCAATGAATGAGGAGTCGGACGTTGCACCTGGAGCCAGCGATTCCAACGCCGCTCGGAAGTCCGGAGCGGACGGCGTACAGACCCATCGGACGTGTGCCCCGAGACGGCGGTGCACATGGCTGGCTCGGCGAGCGGTGTCCGCAAGAAACGCCCGGTACAGCGAATCAGCGGCGTCGCTCCCCAGGTCGGCCGCTAACCGGGTCTTCGCCATACCCGGCCTCGGCTCCTTCGCAAAGATCAGCAGCAACCGCCCAGCGGGCGTCGCGGCGACGATCACAGTTGACCCCCTCGTCTGGGTCGTCTCAGGGAAACATGCGTTGGGCTCACCTGCTCGTGGCCCCTCACCCATCGGGCCAGCCGCTGTTGCGTTCCCGCCGAGCTTCCTGCAGCCGGGTACGCGCGACACGACGCGAGACGCGAGAGACCCTCGCCGGACTTGTTCGCCATCGCCACCAGCACGCGCGCCATCGTCCGGCCGTTCGGGACCTGCAGGTCCTTGCCATCCTCGTAATGTTCCAGCATTGTCGGCACTCCGGACGTATCACGCGCCACACGCCGCGCCCGCTCGGCAGCCGGCCACGCTACTTCTCTCTCGTCCTTGACCCACTCGCCCCCTGAGATCCGCACGTCACCCTCCATAGCACGGGGGCCTGCCACCGGTGGTCTTGCCTGCCGACTGGCCTCGTCCGCCAGTTGCGCCAGCCCCCCAGCATGAGCTGAGCATTCGGGCCCAGGTCCTTGCCGTGGGTACGGCCGTCGTGAGCGCGCCCAGTTCGACATGCGCCACGCCTGACATAGTGCCTGCCAGGTGACAGACGTCCGCTGCACGAGCATCCGGGAACCTTCTTGATCATCGGGACCGATGGGCGGTAGCGTTCAGCGAGGTACGCCGGCGTTCGGTAGTAGCATCAATATTGCTGGACTGGTCGGGGGGCGCAGCAATCCGACCAGGCACAACGCAGGCTGTAGAATCTAGAGATCATGTGTAGAGGCGGGTACCGGATGGCCTTAGACTCGAATTCCAGCGCTCTGGCTTTCTTCGGCTCGGAGCTCAAGCGGATCCGCGAGCATGCCGGAGTGACGCAGGCCGTTCTGGCAGAGCGGACCCACTATGCCCTCGCTACCGTTTCCGCTTACGAGACGGCAAGACGAATCCCGCCGGCCGACTTCGCAGAGCGCGCCGATAAGCTACTGGCGACTGACGGTATTCTCTCGCGCCTGCAAGCGCTAGTAGAGCAAACCGCGGTACTCCCGTGGTTTCGCAATCGTGTTGAAGTAGAGCGCGATGCTGCGGAAATCCGCGAGTACGAAAGCTACCAGATTCCCGGCCTCCTGCAAACGGAAGCCTACGCGCGGGCCATCATAAGCGCGGGCCGGCCAATGCTTAGCCCGGATACCATCGAGCGCGGGGTTGCGCTCAGAATGACAAGACAGCAGATTCTAGAGCCAGACGAGGACTTGCCGGTTGACCTCAGCTCGACCCCGCGCGTCTGGGCAATTCTAGAGGAGTCGGCACTACACCGCGTCGTTGGCAGTACGGAGGTAATGCAGGAACAACGCGAGCACCTGATCAAGGTAGCGCAGATACCGAGTGTCACGATTCAGGTAATCTCCAATAACGGCGGCGCAACGTGTGCCTACGGGCGGGCCTTCACAATTCTCACGCCATCCTGCAATGGCCTGCCAGTCGTCTATCTAGAAGATATCCGGAACGCGCGCTATGTGCGCGACCGTGACGAGGTTGCGCGTTACGCGGTAGTCTTCGACCACTTGCGCGCAAGTGCGCTCGACGACAGCAGATCTCTAGACCTCATTAAGGAGTGACAAGCAAATGGACTGGAAGAAATCTAGCTATTCAGGAGATCAAGGCAACTGTGTAGAGGTTGCACCAGTGCGCGAGGGGGCGGCCGTACGTGACAGCAAGAACCCGACCGGCTCGGTACTGAGGTTCCCTGCAGACTCATGGCGCGCGTTCGTCAGCGCGGTTAAGTCCGGTCAGATCCGCTAACCCGGCCCCTCGCAGGGTCACAAAGGGAAAGTCCCTCGACCACGCAAGGCCGGGGGGCTTTCCCTTGAGCTAACGATCTTCAATGGCGGGGGTTACTGACCTGGTGACTGCTGGCCTGTCCTGCGGTATGCCGGAAGCATGAGGTATGCCAGGGCGTCTGCAAAGTCCCTTGTCGCATAGCTGGCTGACGGGGCTTTCTGTGTTTGCGCTGGTTGCCGCGTTGCGGTTATGCGCGCGGCGGGTGGCCGAGAGTGTTTTTGTCTCGTTCGGGTTCCGGCATGGTGTCAGGCGGGTGACGTGGGGAGGGCCGCGAGGCCGAGGAGCTGGAGGGGCAGGCGGTAAGGATCGCGGCGGCTGGCGCGGAGCTGGCGGGCGATTCCCGGGACGCGGAGCAGGCGAAAGGCGCCGGTGACGGCGTTGCGGATGGCGGCGAAGGCCTGGTGCGCGGCGGCGGCGCGGCTTCCGTCCTCCCCGAACGCGACATCACGGACATAGTGGTGCATTTCTATGGCCCAGTGGCCGCGCAGGTAGGCAAGCAGGTCAGCGGCGCCGGCCTGGTCCGGCGGGAGGCTGGTGATGCCGAGGACGGCGACCGCGCCGAGCAGTTCCCCGTCCGTGCTGCAGGTGTAGCGCTCGACCAGGAACACCTGCCGCACTTCCGGCCATTTCTTCAGGATCTGCTTCGTCGGCGGGAGGGTCTTGATGGTGCGGGCGTCGGTGCGGCCGTGGCCCCGGTCCACGGTCCAGGCCTCTCCCGCGAAGGCCCTCCAGGGCAGCGCGTCCGCCGCGTCGAACAGTTTCTCCTGGTTACCGCCGATGGTGAAGAGGAAGAAGGCACCCGCAGCACCGATGGCCTTCGCGTGCTTGCGCTGCGTGTGCATCTGGTCGGCGGATATGACGGCGTCCTTCAGGTCCGGGATCTTCTTCAGGAAGTCGCGGAAGACCGCATGCCGGCCCGCAGGTCACGGGCGCGGGCGGCGGTCCAGGCGCACAGCACGTCATCGACCTGCTGCGCGTGGCGGAGGTCGCCGAGGACCCGGGCGAACGTCGCAGCGTCCGGGCGGCGGGGCCGCCCGGCAGCGTCGCCGGGCGCGCCGAGCCGGTGCAGGACCCGGGCCGGGGCGGACGCCGCCCGCGCCGCAGCGCCCTCGGGGCTGTCGTCCCCGGCCGCGCCGGCCGCGACCGCGACCGCGGTCAGGTAGTCCAGGGGGATCCGCCTGCCCCGCGGGTCCCGGCGGTCCGACATCGAGCGCAGGAACCCGAGGAACCGCGCCATCTCGGCGTCGTCCCGGGCCAGCGGGCTGTCACCACCGGGCAGGACCGTTTCCCCGGGGCCTTGCGCTGCTCGCCGGGCACCGGCCCGGCCAGTGCTTCCCGTCCCGCGGCGGGAAGATCGGCGGGA
>Ga0193728_1000704_pt1 | contig 16494 bp, 14 predicted proteins | sample U1c1metaG_FD_143037 | JGI IMG/M metagenome (GOLD analysis project Ga0193728, IMG submission 143037) | Soil microbial communities from a riparian zone of the East river system, Colorado, United States - U1c1 | ecosystem: Environmental > Terrestrial > Soil > Riparian zone | place: USA: East River...
GACCGTGACGATTGGGTGTCAGCGGTTCGGATTGCCCCCCCATATTGAGGTACAAAACGAACCGCTAAGCGCCCGCCCCTCCGCCGAGACTCGGCCGCCCAACGGGCTGGGTTCCTGAGCTTGATGAGGCTGGTGTGTCAGGCTCGGGGAGTCCGGGGCGGGTCAGGGGCCTGGGTGGGTCAGGGGCCTGGGTGGTTAGGGGCCTGGGTGGCGGTCGGGGAAGACGGTGCGGGCGGCGCGGCGGCGGGCGCGGGCCAGGGTGGTCAGGCCGATGGCCGTCACGACGGCGATCCCGCCGCCGATGGCCAGGCCCGCGTCGGTCTTGCTGGAGCGGGCCTCGGCCTGGCTGGTGAGCTGGTCCGCCTTGATCCGGGCGGCCGCCCTGGCGCGGGCCACGGCGGCCCGGTGCAGGGCGGCGGCGCTGGGCAGCGGGCTGACCAGCGTGCCGACCGGAGTGACCTGGCCATCCTCGGCGAAGCCCCAGTTCAGCAGCTTCTCGCCGGAGGTGATCTCCTGCAGGGCGGTGCAGTGCAGGACGGTCACGATCAGGGTGACGCCGGCCCGCCGGGCCATGCCGATGTAGGTGGCGCCCGAGGCCTGGGTCCAGCCGATCTTGCCGCCGATGCCGCCCTTGTAGTGGGTCAGGAGCGAGTTCTGGTTGAGCAGGGTCTCCGACTTGCCCGGCTTGACCTGGAACCGGGCCGACAGCGTCGAGTCGTAGCCCATGAAGGCCGGGCTGGCCAGGGCCTGCCGCGCGATCAGCGCCTCGTCGTAGGCCGAGACCACCTGGCCGGGCGCCGGCAGCCCGTTGGGCATCTTGGCCACGACGTCGTAGGCCTGCAGGTGCTGGGCCTCAGCATTGATCAGTTGCATGCCGGTGGCGAACGACCCGGTCGCCTCGGTCAGGGCCACGGCGGCGTCGTTGGCGGAGATCAGCAGGAGCGCCTTGAACAGGGCCGAGACCTGATACTGGTGCCCGGCGATGAGCCCGGCGATGTTGGGCTCCTGGGACGCCGCCAGCTTCGACGCCGTCACCATGGCGTTCGGGTTCAGCCGGGGGAGCAGCGTGATCGCGGTCAGCACCTTGAGCGTGCTGGCCGGCGCGAACTCACCGTGGGGGTCCTTGGCCGCCAGGACCTGCCCGGTGTTGGCGTCCGCGATGACGTAGGCCGAAGCGGGCACCGCGGGCAGCTTCGGGCCGCCGGCGGCCGGGTAGTTCACCACCACGCCGCGGTCAGCCAGCTGCGTTCCGCCCACTTCGAGCCGGGCCGCTGCATTGGCCGTCCCGAGGGATTCCGCCGGCCCGAGGGACGCCCCGGAACCTGAGGGCGCCCCGGAACCTGAGGGAGCCCCGGAACCTGAGGGCGCCCCGGAACCTGAGGGAGCCCCGGAACCTGAGGGAGCCCCGGAACCTGAGGAACCCGAGGACGCCGTCGGCGCGGGGGATACCGCCAGGGCGGCGGGCGCTGTCGTCAGCGCCAGCACGGCCACGGCCCCGGCCAAGGCGGCCGCAGGCACACGAGCTCTCATCGTTGTTCGGCACCCTCTCGCGCTGGCTTCATCAGAGATTAGGCACGGGACGCGGTCAGCGGAACCGGATGCAGCAGAATGTGCAGCCGGCTTGTGACCAGGCGTCACCCGCTGTGACTGTCTCCGTTCGGAATGCAGCGCATGCCCTGGCGTTGGTCAAGAGTGTCCATATAGAGCTCCATATAGCTCTCATAGAGCTTTAGTAGAGCTACCTGAGACGTTAGTGCAGCTCAGCGGGTGGCAACGTTGCCCGGGTGAGCAGATACGCGGCGCCTGACGGGCACCGGCTCGGCGGCGAGGATGACGGGCCGAAATACGAGCGGGTGGCGGACGCCATCGAGGCCGACATCAAGTCGGGCGAACTGCCGCCGGGCATGCGGCTGCAGCCCGAGCGGGTCCTGATGGCCGAGTTCGGCGTCAGCTACGGGACGGTCCGGCACGCCGTGAAGGTGCTCCGGGACCGCGGGCTGGTCCGGACCCGGCACGGCGAGGGCAATTACGTCAAGGCGCGCCCGGCCGCCGGGGAGCCGGGCCAAGCCCCCGAAGGCCAAGCCGCCGAAGGCCAAGCCCCCGAAGGCCAAGCCCCCGAAGGCCAAGCCCCCGAAGGCCAAGCCCCCGAAGGCCAAGCCCCCGAAGGCCCGGGCCCGGGCCCGGATCTAGACGCACCGTGACGCGCCCGGGGGCGTGGCGGATTTCACAGCGGACGGCTTGGCAGGCCCGCCGTACCCTTCTCGTATGAGCCGCATGTCTGAGTCTGGTACGCCCATCGAGCGCCTCTATGAGGCCAAAAGCATCCAGAACCTGGATCCGGAGCACGATCTGGGCGAACCGGGCGCCTTTCCCTTCACCCGGGGGATCTACCCGGCCATGTACGTCAGCCGGCCGTGGACCATGCGGCAGTACGCGGGCTTCTCGAGCGCGGCGGACTCCAACCGGCGGTACCACCAGCTGATCGAGGCCGGCACCACCGGGCTGTCGGTCGCCTTCGACCTGCCCACCCAGATGGGCTACGACTCCGACGCGCCGCAGGCCGCCGGCGAGGTCGGCAAGGTGGGCGTGGCCATCGACTCCATCGAGGACATGCGGCTGCTGCTGGACGGCATCCCGCTGGACACGGTGTCGACCTCGATGACCATCAATGCCCCGGCGGCGATCCTGCTCCTGCTCTACCAGCTGGTCGCGGCCGAGCAGGGGGTCAGCGCGCGGCAGATCACCGGCACGGTCCAGAACGACATCCTCAAGGAGTACATCGCCCGCGGCACCTACATCTACCCGCCGCAGCCCTCCCTGCGCCTGATCGCGGACACCTTCGCCTACTGCCGGGCCGAGATCCCGAAGTGGAACACCATCTCGATCTCGGGTTACCACATGGCTGAGGCCGGCGCCACGCCCGTCCAGGAGATCGCCTTCACGCTGGCCAACGCGCGGGAGTACGTCCGGGCCGCCATCGAGTCCGGCCTGGCGGTGGATGAGTTCGGGCCGCGGCTGTCGTTCTTCTTCGTGGCCCGCACCACCCTGCTGGAGGAGGTGGCCAAGTTCCGGGCCGCCCGCCGGCTGTGGGCGCGCATCATGCGGGACGAGTTCGGGGCGCAGGATCCGCGCTCGCAGATGCTGCGCTTCCACACCCAGACCGCGGGCGTCCAGCTCACCGCCCAGCAGCCGGAGGTCAACCTGGCCCGGGTGACGCTGCAGGCACTGGCCGCCGTCCTCGGCGGGACGCAGTCGCTGCACACCAACTCCTTCGACGAGGCGCTCGCGCTCCCGTCGGAGAAGGCGGCCCGGCTGGCGCTGCGGACCCAGCAGGTGCTGGCCCACGAGACGGACCTGACGGCCACGGTGGACCCGTTCGCGGGGTCGTACGCGATCGAGTCGATGACCACCGACATCGAGGAGCAGGCGGTCGCCCTGATGGCGAAGGTGGCCGAGCTCGGCGGCGCGGTGGCCGCCATCGAGCGGGGCTTCCAGAAGGCCGAGATCGAGCGGTCGGCCTACCAGATCGCGCGGCAGATCGACTCCGGGGAACGCAAGGTGGTGGGGGTGAACGCCTTCGTCACGCCGGACGGCGAGCGGTACGAGCCGCTGCGCGTCGACCCGCGGATCGAGGCGGAGCAGGCCGCGCGGCTGGACGAGCTGCGGGGCCGGCGGGACGGCGCGGCGGTCACCGCCGCGCTGGACGCGGTCCGGCGGGCGGCCGGCTCGGGGGCGGGCGGGACGGGCGAGCACCAGAACCTCCTGCCGCCGCTGCGCGACGCGCTCAGCGCGCTGGCCACCGTCGGCGAGGTGTGCGACGCCCTGCGCGACGTCTGGGGCCTCTACCAGCCCGTCGACGTCTACTGAGCCAGGCCGAGGGACGAGACCGAGGGAAGGGCGCGGATGGCCGCGATCCCGTGGACCCCGTCGCGCGGCCCGACCCTGGGCATCGAGTGGGAGCTGCAGCTGATCGACCGGCGCAGCCGGATGCTCCGCCAGGACGCCCGGGAGGTGCTCGCCGCGCTGCCCGGCCTGTCGGAGTCCGGCGAGCACCCGAAGATGAAGTACGAGCTCATGCAGTCCGCGGTGGAGGTGGTCACCGGGATCTGCAGCACCGTCGCCGAGGCCAAGGGGGACCTTGCGGCGACAATCTCGCAACTTCAGCGGATAACTGGCGAGCGCGGTACGATGCTGGCCTGTGCTGGTACACATCCCGTCAGCGACTGGCGGGATGCCAAGATGGCGCCCATTCAGCGTTATGCCGAGCTGCTCGAAAATTTGCAGTGGCTAGCCCGCAGGATCCAGACATTCGGCGTGCACGTGCACGTGGGTATTCGCGACCGGAGTAAGGCGATGCCCATCGTGAACGCGCTGGCCGGCTACCTGCCGCACTTCCTGGCACTGACCGCGTCGAGCCCGTTCTGGAGCGGGCACGATACCGGGCTCGCCTCGAGCCGGTCCGTCATCTTCGGCGGACTGCCGACTTCGGGGCCGCCGCAGTTGTTGGCCGAGTGGAGTGACTTCGAGAACTACATGGACACGCTCCTTCGGGCCGGTACTATCCGGAGCATCAAGGAGGTGTGGTGGGATATCCGGCCGCATCCCGACTTCGGCACGGTCGAGGTCCGGATGTTTGACGGGTTGCCCACGCTCCGGGAGATAGGCATGGTTGCGGCGCTGTCGCAGTCCCTGGTTCACCTGCTCGATACCCAGCTCGACCGCGGCTATCGGCTGCCCTGCCCGGCGGCCTGGATTGTTCGCGATAACAAGTGGCGTGCGACCAGATATGGCCTGGACGCGATGGTGATAACTGACGATTACGGGTCGACGGCGCCGTTGCGCGACCAGCTCTACGAGCTGGTCCGCGAGCTGGAGCCAGTGGCGGAACGGCTCGGCTGCGCAGCCGAGCTGGCCGTGGCATTCGAGGTACTCGACCAGGGCGCGTCCTACGAGCGGCAGCGGGCGCTGGTTGCCAGCGGCAGCGAGCTGACCGATGTCGTGGACGCGCTGGCGGCCGAGTTTGCCGAGGATCGCTTCGTCGGCCCGGGAGAGGCGGTTCATGGCCGAGCATGACCTGGACGGAGAGCTCGATGCTTTCCTGGCCGGGCACGAGGCTGACCTCATCAGTTTCCGGCGGGACCTGCACGCCCACCCGGAGACCGGCTACCACGAGTACCGCACCACGCGGCGGATAGCCCGGCGCCTGGAGGCGGCCGGGCTGCGCCCGATGGTGCTGCCCAAGGGCACCGGCCTGATGGTCGACATCGGCGGGGACAACGGGCCGTCCTCGCCGCTGATCGCGCTGCGGGCCGACATCGACGCCCTGCCCATCACCGATGAGAAGGACGTCCCCTACCGGTCCACGGCCCGCGGCGCGTGCCACGCCTGCGGCCACGACGTGCACACCTCGATCCTGCTCGGGACCGGCATGGTCCTGGCCCGGGCGCACGCGGCCGGCGCGCTGCCGGGCAAGGTGCGGCTGATCTTCCAGCCCGCCGAGGAGGTACCGGGCGGGGCCATCGACGTCATGGCGGCCGGCGGCATCGCCTCGGTCGACCGGATCTTCGCCCTGCACTGCGACCCGCGGCTGGACGTCGGCAAGATCGGGACCAGGGCCGGGCCGATCACCGCGGCCTGCGACAAGATCAAGGTCAAGGTCACCGGCCCCGGCGGCCACACCGCCCGGCCGCACCTGACCGCCGACCTGGTCTTCGCCCTGGGCAAGATCATCACTGAGCTGCCCGCCGCCCTGTCCCGCCGGGTCGACCCCCGGTCGAGCCTGAGCCTGGTCTGGGGCCGGGTGGCGGCCGGCTCGGCGGCTAACGCCATCCCGGACGACGGAATGGTCGAGGGCACGGTCCGCTGCCTGGACGACGAGGCCTGGCACGCGGCGCCGGACATGGTGAAGTCCCTGGTCGAGTCCGTGGCCATGTCCTACGGCGTGGTCCCGGACATCACCTACCAGCGCAACGTGCCGCCGACCGTCAACGACGCCGTCTGCACCGCGATGTTCGATGCAGCCGCCGACCGCGTCCTCGGGCCGGACTCGGTCACCCCGGCCCAGCAGAGCCTGGGCGGCGAGGACTTCGCCTGGTACCTGGAGTCCATCCCGGGGGCGCTGGCCCGGCTCGGCACCCGGACGCCCGGCTCCGGGGCCGACTTCGACATCCACCAGGGCACGTTCGACGTGGACGAGCGGGCCATCGGCGTCGGCATCCGGCTGATGACCGCGACCGCCCTGACCGCCATGGGCAACAGCGGCGGCACGCTGCGCGTGCCGCTGCCCGGTGCCGCCCTGGCCTAGAGTCCCCTACCCGCCCGACTGCGCATAAGCTGGACGAATGTCATCACCGCAGGCCGCCACCGGAGTTAAGTCCGTCTGGAAGACGGACGCGGCCGGACGGACCACGTTCCGGCTGAACGCGCCGCTCGTGCTCTGGTGGTGCTGGGTCGTGTTCGCCGTGGCCAACCTGGTCGACCTGGCCGTCCAGTCCCGGGACTGGTTCTCGCTCGAGATCACGGGCGCGCTGCTGGTGGTGACCGGCTTCATGTACGCCTGCGCGCTGCGCCCCGTGGTCATCAGCGATGGAAGCGGGCTGACGGTGCGCAATCCGTTTCGCGAATATCAGGTCCCGTGGGGGCGCGTGGCCGGCGTCTTCCTCGGTGATTCGGTCGAGATCTCGTACGAGCAGCCCCCGGCGGAGCCCAAGACGATCTACAGCTGGGCGCTGTACTCGCCGCGGCGCGCGCGGGCCCGGGCCGAGCTGCGGATGGCGACCGGGATGCGCCGGTCGCAGTACAACCAGCGGCAGCAGCGGAAGTACCAGGTCGACCCCTCCGCGTCGTACGGGAAGGCGCCCCCCCAGGCCAGGGAGATGTCCCGCCAGCATCCCAGCCACGTGATGGCCGGCGAGCTGGGCCGGCGCTGGAACGAGGCGCAGGCGGCCGGGGCCGGGGCCGGGGTCACGGAGGGCACCGTCGTCGCCCGGTGGGCCTGGTGGCCCATCGCCGGGGTCGTCGTGCCGATCGCGTTCCTGGTCGCGGTCATCCTGGCGCACTAGCGCCGTCGTCAGCCCACGGAGGTGCAGGGGCGGCTGCGGAGGTCGGCGACGTAGTCCGCGGGGGCGCCGGCCACCTCGGCCGCATCGGCCATGGCGCCCAGGTACAGGGCCGAGGGCAGGCCGCCCTCGTAGGCGTTGACCACGTACAGCCAGGCCAGGACGTCACCGTCGCGGGTGGCCACCCGCACCTTGAGCTTGCGGAAGAAGCCGAGCGTGGCCCCGTCCCAGCTGTCCAGGGCGTCCTCGTCGGCCTCGGTGAGGTCGTACAGGACCACGAAGACGCGCTCGCCGCCGTCCTCCACGACCGTGCCCAGCGCGCCTTCCCAGCTCAGGTCCTCGCCGCCGAAGGTCAGCCGCCAGCCCTCGAGCCAGCCCGTGCCGCGCTGCGGCGAGTGCGGGCAGCGTGCCGCCATCTGCGCCGGGTTCATGTTGCTGCCATAGGCCGCGTAAATCGCCACGATTGCCAAGCGTACGCAGCCGCGCGGCCCTCCGGGGGGAGGTCGGGCCGCCCGGTACGACACAATGGGGCATCGTGAGCCAGCCGCAGGCGAAGATCGTGATTATCGGCGGCGGCCCCGGCGGGTATGAGGCCGCCCTGGTCGCCGCGTCGCTGGGTGCTGCCGTCACGGTGATCGAGCGGGACGGCCTGGGCGGCGCGTGCGTGCTGACCGACTGCGTGCCCTCCAAGACGCTCATCGCCAGCTCCGCGCGGATGGCCGACCTGGACACCTCGGCGGCCCTGGGCATCCAGGTCGGCAAGGGCGGGACCGTGGACGCGCCGCGGCTGAACTCCCGGATCCGGTCCCTGGCCCGGGCCCAGTCCGCCGACGTGACCGCCCGGCTGGCCACCGAGGGCGTGACGGTCATCGAGGGGACCGGCGCGCTGGCCGGCCCGCACACGGTAGTGACCGGCGGCCGGGAGCTGCAGGCGGACGCGGTCCTGATCGCGACCGGCGCCCAGCCGCGGGTCCTGCCCGGCGCCGAGCCCGACGGCGAGAAGATCCTGACCTGGCGGCAGCTGTACGACCTGCCGGAGCTGCCGCCCGAGCTGATCGTCGTCGGCTCGGGGGTGACGGGGGCCGAGTTCGCCGGCGCCTACCAGGCGCTCGGCTCGCAGGTCACGCTGGTCTCCTCCCGCGACCACGTGCTGCCCCAGGAGGACAATGACGCCGCGGTCGTGGTCGAGGAGGTCTTCCGGCGCCGCGGCATGACCGTGCTGGGCCGCTCCCGGGCCGCGGAGGTCCGGCGCACCCCGAGCGGGGTGTCCGTCAAGCTGGCCGACGGCCGGACCGTCCGCGGCTCGCACTGCCTGCTCACCGTGGGGATGGTGCCGAGCACCGGCGGGATGGGGCTGGCCCAGGCGGGCGTGGCGGTGGACGATCACGGGTTCATCGGCGTGGACAAGGTGTCGCGGACCTCGGTGCCCGGCGTGTACGCGGCCGGGGACTGCACGGGCGTGCTGATGCTGGCCTCGGTGGCCGCCATGCAGGGCCGGATCGCCATGTGGCATGCCCTCGGCGAGGCCGTCCACCCGCTGCGGCTGAGCCACGTGGCCGCGACCATCTTCACCGACCCGGAGATCGCCACCGTCGGCGTCACCGAGCAGGCCGTGGAGTCGGGCGAGGCAGCAGTGGTCATGCTGCCGCTGGCCACCAACGCGCGGGCCAAGATGCAGGGCTTCCGGGACGGCTTCGTCAAGCTGTTCGCCCGCCGCAGCGGCGGTACCGTGCTGGGCGGCGTGGTCGTCGCGCCGCGGGCCAGCGAGCTGATCCTGGGCGTCTCGCTGGCCGTCGAGCTCGGGCTGACCGTGGACCAGATGGCCCAGACGTTCGCCGTCTACCCGTCGCTGTCGGGCAGCCTGACCGAGGCCGCCCGCCGGCTCATGCGCCCGTCCGCCACGCAGTACTAGCCCCGCCCGCCCCCCAGGTCAGGCGCCTCAGTGGGCCGGGTGGCCCAGATCGGGGTCGTCGGGGGCCTCCAGGCCGTGCTGGCGCAGCCGGGTGGTCCGGATGTCGTCGGCGTAGGCCGCCACCGTGAACAGGCTGCCCGACAGGATCAGGGCGGCCGTCATCAGGATCAGCCACAGCGGCGCGGGGAGCAGGACGCCCGCGACCACGCCGAGAACCACGCAGATCGGGACGATCACGGCCAGGTGGCGCACCACGGTCCGCAGCCGCCAGCCCGCGTCGGTGAGCTCGTGCTTCACCCAGTCCCGGTTCCGGGGCGGCAGGCGGAAGCCGATGGCGAACCACAGCCACCCCGCCGGACCGGGATCACCGGGGATCCGGGCCACGCTACTCGCCGAGCTCGCAGATCACGGCGCCCGCGGTCACGGTCTGGCCGACCTCCACCGACAGGCCGGTCACCGTGCCGGCCTTATGCGCGGTCAGCGGCTGCTCCATCTTCATCGCCTCCAGGACCACGATGGTGTCACCCGCCGCCACCGCCTGGCCCTCCTGCGCGACGATCTTCACGATCGTGCCCTGCATGGGGCTGACCAAAGTGTTCCCGCTGGCGGCCGAGGCTGAACCGGCCGCGCCGCCCCGGCGGGGCGGGCGGCCCGCGGCCGGGCCGCGGCCCGCGGCGGCGGGCGGGCCGGCGGCCCGCAGGCTGGCCGGGATGGTGACCTCCAGTCGCTTGCCGCCCACCTCGACGGTGATCTTCTCGCGGGGCTCGTCCGCCGTGGTGCCGGCCGCCTCGCCCGGCGCCGCGTAGGGCGGGATGTCGTTCGTGAACTCCGTCTCGATCCAGCGGGTGTGCACCGCGAACTCGCCGGCCGTGGCGGCGGCGAACGCCGGATCGCCGACGACGGCCCGGTGGAACGGCAGCACCGTGGGCATGCCCTCCACCACGAACTCGGCCAGCGCGCGGCGCGACCGCTCCAGCGCCTCGGCCCGGGTCGCCCCGGTCACGATCAGCTTGGCGATCAGCGAGTCGAACTCCTGCGGGACCGTCATTCCGGCGGCGTAGCCCGCATCCAGCCGGACGCCCGGCCCCGACGGCGGCCGCCACGCCGTGATCGTGCCCGGGGCGGGCAGGAACCCGCGGCCCGCGTCCTCGGCGTTGATCCGGAATTCGATCGAGTGCCCGCGGGCCGGCGGGTCGGTGAAGGCGAGGGCCTCGCCGTCGGCGATGGCGAACATCTGCCGGACCAGGTCGATCCCGGTGACCTCCTCGGTCACCGGGTGCTCGACCTGCAGCCGGGTGTTGACCTCCAGGAACGACACCGTTCCGTCCTGGCCGACGAGGAACTCGCAGGTGCCGGCGCCCTGGTAGCCCGCCGCCCGCAGGATGGCGGCGGAGGAGTCGCGCAGCAGGGCCTCCTGCTCGGCGGTGAGGAACGGCGCGGGCGCCTCCTCGACCAGCTTCTGGTGGCGGCGCTGCAGCGAGCAGTCCCGGGTGGACACGATCACCACGTTGCCGTGGGCGTCGGCCAGGCACTGGGTCTCGACGTGCCGCGGCCGGTCCAGGTAGCGCTCCACGAAGCACTCGCCCCGGCCGAACGCCGCCACCGCCTCGCGCACCGCCGCCTCGAACTGGGCCGGGATCTCCTCCTGGGTCCGGGCCACCCGCAGGCCGCGGCCGCCGCCGCCGTACGCGGCCTTGATCGCGATGGGCAGGCCGTGCTCGGCCGCGAACACCTCCGCCTCGGTCGCGCTGGCCACCGGCCCGGCGGTGCCCGGCGCCAGCGGCGCCCCGACCGACCGGGCGATGTGCCGCGCGCTGACCTTGTCACCCAGCGCCTCGATGGCCGCCGGCGGCGGCCCGATCCAGGTCAGCCCGGCCGCGATGACCTCGCGGGCGAAGTCCGCGTTCTCGGCCAGGAAGCCGTAGCCCGGGTGCACCGCGTCCGCGCCGGAGTCGGCCGCCGCCTTGAGGATCTTGCCGATGTCCAGGTAGCTGTCCGCGGCACTCTGACCGTCCAGCGCGTACGCCTCGTCGGCCATCGCGGTGTGCAGCGCGTCCCGGTCCGGATCGCCGTACACGGCGACGCTGGCCAGCCCCGCGTCCCGGCAGGCCCGGATGATCCGGACGGCGATCTCTCCGCGGTTGGCGATCAGTACCTTGCGCACGGCCCACGACTCCTCTCGCTGGCCGAGGGGGCCGGCCAGCCAGGCACTCGCAGTCTAATGACGGGCCTGTTCGGAGCGGTGCCGGGCTAGCGGGTGATGCGCGGGCCGTGCGCTAGCCCGGGAGGGCGCTGGCGCGCCAGGCGCCCGGCCCGGCGCTGACGGCGGGCCGCAGCAGCCGGGATCGGCCCGACCACTCGGAACGATGGCCGCCACCGGCGCGCTGCGTCCCGGCCGCGGCGGCGCTGGCGACGGCGGTCAGGACGACCAGCACGGCGGCGGTCTCGGCCGGCGTCGGGTGCCCGGCCACGATGCTCAGGGCAGGGGTGGTCATCGGGCTAGTTCTTCGACTTTCCGACGCTGAGGCCGAACTCGCGGTGCACCCGGGCCCAGAACGCGTCCCGCAGCCACTCCCTGGCCTCCTGGTAGGACCGGAGCGAGAGCCCCAGGTCCTTCTCGGCCTCCACCAGCAGTTCCTTGTCGATGACCGGGGGGAGGATGGGGCCGGGCAGCAGGTCCCGGATATTGTCCTCGCCGCGGGTCAGTATCCACTTCTGGGCGACGTGCTCGCCGGCCTCCTCGACCCGCTCCCGGTCGGGGCCCAGGCGCGCGGCCGCCAGGTGGGTGACCACCGACGGCAGCGGCGGGGCGGGCCGGACCGGCGGCTTAGGGAAGTGCCGCTCGCCGAACACCTGAGCCGGCGACGGCGGCTGGACCGCGCCCGGCCCTGGCAGCGGCAGCGGCTGGCCCGCCAGCGACGGGCGGGCCGAGGCGGCGGAGCCGTTCTCGGTGCCGAGCTGCCGGGCGAAGAACGGCTCCATGAAGGCCCGTTCCAGCACGTCGACGGTGTCAGATTCCCAGACCAGCCGCTCGGCCTGGTTGGTCCCGTAGGGCGGCTCCACGCCCCACAGGTGGACCCGGACGCCGTAGGCCTGCGCCGCCTCGACGGCCGGGACCATGTCCTCGTCGCCGGCCACCAGCACGGCGTCGGTGATCGCCCGGTGCCGGGCCAGCGCCTCCATGTCGGCGCGGATCTGGGCGTCGACGCCCTTCTGCTGGCCGCGCGCGTTCAGGTTGCCCAGCCGGAGCTTGACCCAGGGCATCTGCGCGATGACCCGCTGGTCGATGGTCGGCACCCGGTCCCGGGCCGCGTCATACCAGTAGATGCGCAGCAGCTCACCCCGGAGCTGATCCTCGGCGTGCCGGGTCAGGGCCTGGATGAGCTTGTCCGCGTCCACCCGGTACTCACGCCGGGATGCGGCGCTGAACAGCAGTTCCCCGGCCGAGGCATAGATGTACCCGACGTCCACCATGATGGCGTAGCGGGACATCAGCGGGAGCGCGGAACCTGATTCGGTCATAGTACAGACGACTCTAGTGGCTGGCACCGGGCCGGACGCCCGTATCAATAGGTAGCTTAACAATTACAGTAAGTCGCTGGCCTGCCTGAAGACTACTGCTACCAGTGTCATAGCGGGATATTACCGTGCTTCTTGGGCGGGAGCGTCTGGCGCTTCGTCCGCAGCCCGCGCAGCGCGCGCGTGACCTGAGAACGAGTTTCGGCAGGCCGAATGACGGCATCGACGTAACCGCGATCGGCCGCTATGTACGGATTGAAGAGCGCGTCCTCGTACTCGGCCGCTTTCTGGGCGCGCTGCGCCGCCCGGTCCTGCGGGTCCTCGATGGCGGCCAGGTCGCGGCGGTACAGGATGTCGACGGCGCCCTCCGCGCCCATCACCGCGATCTGCGCGGTGGGCCAGGCCAGGTTGACGTCGCCGCCCAGGTGCTTGGACCCCATCACGTCGTACGCGCCGCCGTACGCCTTGCGGGTGATCACGGTGATCTTGGGCACCGTCGCCTCCGCGTAGGCGTAGATCAGCTTGGCCCCGCGGCGGATGATCCCGCCCCATTCCTGGCCGGTGCCGGGCAGGAAGCCGGGCACGTCCACGAAGGTCAGCACCGGGACGCTGAAGGCATCGCAGGTGCGGACGAACCGGGCCGCCTTCTCCGACGCATCGATGTCCAGCGTGCCGGCCGAGTTCATCGGCTGGTTGGCCACCACGCCGGCCGGCGACCCATCGACCCGGCCGAAGCCGACCACGATGTTGGTGGCGAAGCCCGCGTGGATCTCCAGGAACTCGCCGTCGTCCAGCACGTGCTCGATCACGGCGTGCATGTCGTAGGGCTGCCGGGGCGAGTCCGGGATGAGCGTGTCCAGCTCCCGGTCCCGCTCGGTAACCTCCAGCGCGGCCGCCGGGTCCGGGGGCGGGCTGGCCGGCGGCTCCTCCAGGTTGTTGGACGGCAGGTAGGACAGCAGGTCGCGGGCGAAGGCCAGGCAGTCCTGCTCGTCGGTGGCCTGGTAGTGCGCGACGCCCGACTTCACGTTGTGCGCGTGCGCCCCGCCCAGTTCCTCCTGGGTGACGGTCTCGCCGGTCACCGACTTGATGACGTCCGGCCCGGTGATGAACATGTACGACGTCTGGTCGACCATCAAGGTGAAGTCGGTGATCGCCGGGGAGTACACCGCCCCGCCCGCGCACGGCCCCATGATCAGCGAGATCTGCGGGATGACGCCAGAGGAGATCACGTTCCGGTAGAAGATCTCGGCGAACAGGCCGAGTGCGACGACGCCCTCCTGGATCCGGGCCCCGCCGCCGTCGTTGATCCCGATCATCGGGCAGCCGGTCTTCAGCGCGTGGTCCATCACCTTGACCACCTTCTCGCCGTAGACCTCGCCCAGCGAGCCGCCGTACACCGTGAAGTCCTGGCTGAACACGCAGACCGGCCGGCCGTCGATGGTGCCGTAGCCGGTCACCACCCCGTCCCCGTACGGCCGGTTTCGGTCCAGCCCGAAGTCATGCGACCGGTGCCGGGCCAGCTCGTCGAACTCGGTGAACGAGCCGGGGTCCAGCAGCGCGTCGATCCGCTCGCGCGCGGTCATCTTGCCCTTGGCGTGCTGCCGCTCGACCTGCCGCTCCGCCCCGGCGTGTACCGCCTCGTAACGGCGTCGGTCCAGGTCGGCCAGCTTGCCGGCCGTAGTGTGCGGGTCCAGGTCGCCGCCCGCCGGCGCAACTTCGGTGGCCATGCCGGAAGGTTAGCCGCGTACCACCCCGATCACCCCAAGCGGGTACCGCCCGCGGCCGCGGGGCGGGTACCGGCAGCACGGGTGGGTACTTCCGGCGCGGGGCGGGTACCGGCAGCGAAGGGGGCGGGTACCGGCAGCGCGGGGGCGGGTACCGGCAGCGCGGGGGCGGGTACCGGCAGCGCGGGCGGGGGCTTGGGCCCAGGTGGCGCGAGGGCGGGTACCGGCGGCGCGGGCCTCCCGCCGCCCTCGCCCACCCTGATTCTCGCTTTGAAACGTATCATCGATTAGTGGTTCGGATCGTGCGCAGGTTTCGACGTACGATCCGAACCGCTAAGGCCTTGAGCATCTGGAATGGCGTAAAACCCCTCGGCGGATGCCGGGGAAGGGCCGGTGGGGGGCGTGCGGCTACCTCGGGCGGTGGCAGGCGGTGCGTGAGCGGCGGGGCGGGAGAGATGTCTGCCCGTGGGACGGCTGGTGCGGGGGTGCGTGAGCTGGCTAGTGGGGGAGGGGGACGCCCGCGAGGGCGAGGATGAGGCCGGCGGCGCCGGCGGCCAGCAGGGTGAAGACGACGCCGCGGCGCAGCAGGAAGAGCGCGGCGGCCGCGGCGGCGAGGACTGCGTACTGCCAGGGCTGGGTGAGGGTGCGGGTCAGCGGGATGGCCGAGCCGAGGATGGCGCCGATGGCCGCGGGGCCGGCGCCGCCGAGGAACGCGGCGGCGCGGCGGTTGTCCCGCAGGCGGCCGAAGTGGCGGGCGCCGAGCAGCACGAAGGCGAACGAGGGCGCGAACGCGACGACCGCGGCCAGCAGCCCGCCGCCGATCCCGGCCGCCGCGTAGCCCACCACCGCCACGGTCTGGACCACCGGCCCGGGCGTGACCTGGCCGAGCGCCACGGCGTTGAGGAACTGCCCGCCGGTCATCCAGTGATAGTGGCTGACCGCGTCCGCCTGCATGAGCGGAATGATCACGAAGCCGCCGCCGTAGGACAGCGCCCCCACCTTGAACGCCACCCACGCCACCGACAGCGCGACCGGCACCGCCAGCACCGCCCCGCCGCCAAGGGCGCGGGCGGCCACCGGCCCCAGCGGCCCCAGCAGGACCAGCGCCCGCCGGCCGCTCCCCCCGCCGTCGGCGCCCGGCCCGTCGGCGCCCGGCCCGTCCGCGCCCGGGCTGTCCGCGCCCGGCCCGTCCGCGCCCGGGCTGTCCGCGCCCGGCCCGTCCGCGCCCGGGCTGTCCGCGCCCGGGCTGTCCGCGCCCGGGCTGTCCGCGCCCGGGCCGTCCGCGCCCGGGCTGTCCGCGCCGAGCCCGCCAGCGTCAGGTCCGTCCGCGCCGGTTTCGGTCACGCCGGGCCCGCCAGCGCCAGGCCCGCCTGCGCTGGTTTCGGTCGCGCCAGGCTTGCTCGCGCCAGGCCCGTCCGCGCCGGTTTCGGCTGCACCGGCTTTCTCCGTCCCGCGGCGCCCGGCGACTAGCTGGGCGATTCCGCAGGCCAGGAGGACGAGGACGAGCCAGGGGCCGATGGTCGCGGCGGCGGCTGCGCCAGCCGCGAGGTAGGCGACCCACCGTACGGGCGCGTTGACCCGCCCGGCGGCGGTCCGGCGGGCGGATGGCGGGGGAGCGGACTGGCGGGCGCGGGACCAGCTGGCCGGGACCAGGCTGGCGCCGGCCTGGACGGCGACGGCGGCGACGGCGGACCCGGCGCCGGCGCCCGCGCCGCGGACCCAGCGGGGCGGGGAGCCGGCCAGGAACAAGGCGGCCAGCGCGAGGATGAGCAGCAGGCCGGGCAGGATGAACGCGGCCCCGCCGGCCAGCGCACCGGCCCGGCCGCGGACCCGCCAGGCGCAGAAGATCGCGAGCTGGGTGGAGGCCGGGCCGGGCAGCAGGTTGCACGCGGCCAGGGCATCTTCGAACTCCCGGCTGTCCAGCCAGGCGCGGCGCTCCACGCACAGGTCGCGCAGCAGCCGGATGTGGGTCGGCGGCCCGCCGAACCCGATGCAGCCGATACGGCCCCACTCCCGCAGGATCGTGAGCAGACCCGGCGGCTCCGGGGCGGCGGGCGAGGCGGACATACCGATCATGATGCCGGGCCGTCCAGCCTTCGGAGCCGCTGGCCGGCCGAACGTTAGATGACCGCCGTGCTGCCGGTGGCTGAACGTTCGATGACCCGCAGCACCGCCGCTCCCCATCGGATGCTCGCTTCATGAGCGCGAGCGGCTCGAACCGGATCGAGACGGTCGCCTCGGTCGACGGCCGCAACGAGCCTCGCCGTCCCCGCCCTCGCCG
>Ga0193728_1000705_pt1 | contig 16493 bp, 17 predicted proteins | sample U1c1metaG_FD_143037 | JGI IMG/M metagenome (GOLD analysis project Ga0193728, IMG submission 143037) | Soil microbial communities from a riparian zone of the East river system, Colorado, United States - U1c1 | ecosystem: Environmental > Terrestrial > Soil > Riparian zone | place: USA: East River...
CCTCCCGAGCAGATCCCTCCCGAGCAGATCCCTCCCGAGCAGATCCCCCGCGAGCAGATCCCCCGCGAGTCGGGCCGGGGCCGGCACCACGCCGGCCCCAGCGTTCCCGCCGCCGAGCCCAGAGGGTCGTGACGGCGTGGATCACAGCGTGGTGAAGCGGCTGCGCGGCGAGGTCGGGGACCGGCTGGCTGAGCAGCGCCGCCTCGACGCGTCGGTCGGCATGCCGCCCATGTCGGGCGAGGACGAGCGCCAGTTCGCGCGCGCCCTGGTGGCCCAGGTCCTGGAGGACCACGCCCGGGCTGAGGTGACCATGGGCCGGGCGCCGCTCAACGCCCAGGAGGAAGAGGACCTCGCGGCCGCGATCCACGCGGCCCTGTTCGGGGTCGGGCGGCTGCAGCCGCTGCTGGAGGATCAGCAGGTCGAGAACATCGACATCAACGGCTGTGACCGGGTGTTCGTCGGCTACGCCGACGGCCGGGAGGTCATGGGCGAGCCGGTCGCCGAGAGCGACGAGGAACTGGTCGAGCTCGTCCAGGTGCTGGCCGCCTACTCGGGGCTGTCGAGCCGGCCGTTCGACACCGCCAACCCGCAGCTTGACCTCAGGCTGCCCGACGGCTCCCGGCTGTCCGCGGTCATGGACGTGACCAGCCGCCCGGCGATCTCCATCCGGCGGGCCCGGATGGGCAAGGTGTTCCTGGCCGACCTGGTCGGCAACGGCACGCTCTCCGCGGAGCTGGCTACCTTCCTCGCCGCGGCGACGTCGGCCCGCAAGAACATCATGATCGCGGGGGCGACCAACGCCGGCAAGACCACGCTGCTGCGCGCGATCGCCAACCAGATCCCGCCCGGCGAGCGGCTCATCACCGTCGAGCGTGCGCTCGAGCTGGGCATCGATCACTTCCCCGAGCTGCACCCGAACGTGATCGCGTTCGAGGAGCGGCTGCCGAACATGGAGGGCCAGGGCGCTATCACGATGGCCGAGCTGGTCCGGCGGTCGCTGCGGATGAATCCCAGCCGGGTCATCGTCGGCGAGGTGCTGGGCGACGAGATCGTCACGATGCTGAACGCCATGTCCCAGGGCAACGACGGCTCGCTGTCCACCATCCACGCCAACTCGTCGCTGGAAGTGTTCAACCGGATCTCGACCTACGCCATCCAGTCCGCCGAGCGACTCCCCGTGGAGGCGACCCACATGCTGATCGCCGGTGCCATTGACTTCGTCGTCTTCGTCGAGAAGCACAACGAGTACGCCCGCGGCGGGCGCCTGCTCAGGTTCGTGAGCAGCGTCCGGGAGGTGACCGGGATCGACGGGCGGGTGCAGTCCAGCGAGGTGTTCACGACCGGCCCGGACCGCCGGGCCGTGCCGCACGCACCGGTCTCGTGCATGGCGGAACTCGCCGAGCACGGCTACGCGCCCGGCGGGGGTTCCTGGTGAGCGGCCTGCTGTCGGCGTCGCCGCTGCTGGCCATCTTCCTCGGGCTCGCGGGCGGCGGAGCCGTGGTGCTGCTGATCCAGGCGGTGCGCGGGATGCCGCCGCGGCCGCCGGGGGCGCGGTCGGGCTGGGCCGAGCGCCAGCTCCGCGAGATCGCCAGCCTGCGCGGCGTGATCGCGGTGGTCGCGGGCGTCGTGGTGCTCCTGGCCACCCGCTGGGTAGTCGGCGGGATCGGCGTCTTCCTGCTGGTCCTCGGCTGGCGCAGCCTGGCCGGGGCGGCGGGGGAGCGCCGGGCCATGGCGCGGCTGGAGGCGCTGGCCACCTGGACCGAGTCGCTGCGGGATACCATCGCCGGCGCGGTCGGGCTGGAGCAGGCCATCCCCGCGTCGAGCCGCGTGGCCGCCCCGCTCCTGCAAGGCCCGCTGGCCCAGCTGGTGAACCGGCTGCATACCCGGGTGCCGATGCCCGAGGCCCTGCGCCGGTTCGCGGACGACCTCGACGACCCCGGCGCGGACCTGATCATCGCGGCACTGATCATCAACGCCCGGCTCCGCGGGCCCGGGCTGCGGGACCTGCTGGGTGCGCTGGCGGCATCGGCGCGCGAGGAGCTGGACATGCGCCGGAAGGTCAACGCCGAGCGGCGCTCGACCCGGCGCAGCGCCCAGATCGTGACCGGGATCTCGGTGACGCTCGCCCTCGGGCTGGCCCTGTTCAACCCCGGCTACGTGCAGGGCTACAACAGCGTGGTCGGCCAGCTCGTGCTCGTCGTGGTCGTCGCCCTGTACGGGGCCGGCTTCCTGTGGATGCGCAAGCTCGCGACGTTCAAGGCGGCGGACCGGCTGCTGCGCGGCCCGGCCAGCGCGACGGCCGCCGAGGCCATGGCCGGCCCGGCCGGCGCGGCGGGCCGGCCATGACCGCGGCCCTGATCCTCGGCCTCGTGGGCGGCGCGGCCGTGTGGCTCCTGGTGTTCGCGCTGCTGCCGCGCCGGGCGGGCCTGGCCCGGCAGATCGCCGCGTTCGACTCGGCGCGGCCCGACCGGGCGCCGGGCTACGGGGCGGCCGGGACGAGCACGCAGGGCGAGCTCACCGGCCGGGTCGGCAGCGCGCTGGCCGCGTTCTGCGCGGAGCAGGGCTGGGAGTTCCCCTCGCTGCGGGCCAACCTGTCCCTGGTCGGCAAGTCGTTCGAGAACTACCTGGCCACCAAGGCGCTGCTCGGCCTGTTCGGGCTCCTGCTCGGCCCGATCGTGCTGGTCTTGCTGGGCGTGGCCGGGTTCCACCTCTCATTCGTCATCCCGCTGTGGGCCGGCCTGGTCCTGGCCGGCGTGTTCTTCTTCCTGCCGGACCTGGAGCTGCGGCAGGAGGTCACCGAGCGCCGCCGGGACTTCCGGCACGCGATCGGCGTGTTCCTCGACCTGGTCTCGATGAACCTGGCCGGCGGCCGCGGCGTCCCCGAGGCGCTGATGGCGGCCAGCGAGATCGGCTCCAGCTGGGCGCTGGGCCGGATCCGGGACGCCCTGGCCAACGCCCGGATCACCGGGCAGACGCCGTGGCAGGCGCTCGGCGCGCTCGGCGAGGAGGTCCGCGTGGACGAGCTGCGGGACCTGTCCGCCGCGCTGAGCCTGGTCGCCGAGGACGGGGCCAAGGTGCGCGAGTCGCTGAGCGCGCGGGCGGTCAGCCTCCGCCGCCGGGAACTGGCCGACCTGGAGGGCCAGGCGGGCGAGAAATCGCAGTCCATGCTGGTCGCGCAAATGCTGCTGTGCGCCGGCTTCCTGGTCTTCCTGACCTTCCCGGTCATCGGGGTGCTCTTGGGGGCGTCATGAACCATCTGGCGGGATGCGCTGAGGGGTAGCGCGACGAGAAACGGAACCTGACATGAACGCACTCTTGTCCTCCTACGGCTTCCTGCGAGCCGTGCTGACGGCCCACCTGGCGGGCTTCCGCGAGGCCCGGGCGCAGGGCGACCGCGGTGCCTCCGCGGTCGAGCTGGCCATCATCACGGCGGTGATCCTGGTCATCGCCGGCGTCATCCTCGCCGCCATCAAGGTGTTCGTGACCAATGAGTCGAACCAGATCAAGGACCCGACCACTGGGTGAGCGGCGGCCCGGGCCCGCGACGGCGCCCGGCCGCGGCCTTCGCGCCCGCGTCGCCCGGGTCCGCGGCGGCGGCGACAGCGCCTCCGGCGACCGGGTCCGCGGCGACCGCGGGGCCAGCGTCGTCGAGCTCGCCGTGCTGGCCCCCGGGCTGATGATGCTGTGCATGCTCATCCTGCAGTTCGGCCTGTGGTTCAACGCCCGGGAGGCGGCGCTGGCCTCCGCTCAGGCGGGCGCGACCGTAGCGCGGGAGGAAGCGGCCACCAACGCGGCCTGGGCGGCCAACGCGCAGGCCGCCGCGACCCAGTACTTCGACGGCCTGCAGACGCACCTGCTCGGCCGCCTGACCGCGCGCGCGTCCGGCGATCCGCACGCCAGTGTCTCGGTCACCGTCTCCGGGCCGCTCGGCTTCTCGGTGTTCTCGTTCTTCAACCTCAAGCTGCACATCTCGGCAACGGCCGGCGGCCCGGTCGAGTGCTTCCGGCCCGCCGGGCAGAACGGCTGCTGACGATGACGCTGCTGACGATGACGCGGCTGACGATGACCGGGCGCAGGCGGCGGACCCGGGGCGAGCGCGGCTCGATGTCGGTGGAGCTCGCCGTCGTCACGCCCGGCCTGATCCTGCTCCTGCTGCTACTCGCGGCGGGCGGCCGGGTCGTGGAGGCGCAGGGCCACATCGACGGCGCCGCCCGCGATGCCGCGCGGGCCGCGTCCCTGGCCGGCTCGCCCGGCCAGGCCGGGCAGCTCGCCCTGCAGGCCGCCCAGGGCGATCTGGGCGCATCGAGCTGGTGCACCAGCGGCAGCGTCCAGGCCCCGGTGACCGGCTTCCCGGCCGCCGGCGAGCTGGTCGGGCCGGGTTCCGACGTCCGGGTCACCGTGACGTGCGACGTGAACATGAGTCCGTTCCGGCTGCTCGGATTCGGCGCGACCATGCATTTTTCCGGAACGGGGATCGCCCCGCTCGACCCCTTCACCTGCCGGGGGCCCCAGTGTCAGTAGTCCGGAACCGGCCCGCTCGGCGCCGCGGTGACCGGGAGCGGGGATCGGTCGCCGTGTTCACGGTGGTCTTCGCCATCGCCGTGGTCTTCCTCACCGCGCTGATCGTGGACGGCGGCATCGCCCTGAACGCCCGGGCGCGGGCGACCGACATCGCCGGGCAGGCCGCCCGGGCCGCGGCCGACGACATCGACATCGCGGTGCTGCGCGACCGGGGCCAGGTGCGGATCGCGGCCGGGGCGTGCGGGACGGCGAACGCCCTGGTCAGCCAGTACGCCCGGCAGGACAGCGGCGGGGTCGACCGGGTGACCAGCGCCATCATGCGGACCTGCGCCACCGGCGCCGACACCGCGACGGTGCGGGTCACCATCACGACCGCGCCGCTGATCGCCGGGATCCTCGGCGGCTTCCCCGAGACCGCGACCCAGACCGCGACCGCCGAGTGCGGAATCACTGCAGGAGTGGAGTGCTGATGGCGCCGCCCGTTACCCGGCCCCGGCCCGCGCTGGCCCGGCCGCGCCGGTCCGCCGGCGACATGCTGATGGGACTGCTCGCCGTGGTCGCGCTGGCCGCGCTGACCGTCGGGGTACCCGTCGCCCTGGTGACGATCCTCGGGCTGCCGGTTCCGCACACCATGCCGTCGCTGTCGGTGCTCACCCATCAGCTCGACATCTTCGCCGTCCTCAAGGTGCTGTCGGTGCTGGTCTGGCTGGCCTGGCTGCAGCTCGTGTGGTGCGTGATCGTCGAGATCCGCGGCGCGGTGCGCAACGCCGGGATGCCGGCCCGGGTGCCGCTGGCCGGCGGGACCCAGATGCTGGTGCACCGGCTGGTGACCGCCGCGCTGCTGCTGGTGACGGCCACGTCGGTGCTGGCCCCGGCCCTGGCCCACCATGCCCCGGCGGCGGCGCCGCGCCCGGCCGGCGTGGCCGCCCCGGCCGCGGCCGGGGCGCAGCAGGCGAGCACCCGCGCCCCGGCCTCGGCCGAGCAGGCCGTCCGGCCGGTCGAGAAGATCTACGTCGTGAAGCCCCCGGTCGGGCGGTATCACGAGAGCCTGTGGGAGATCGCGGAGAACCACCTCGGCGACGGCCGCCGCTACGGCGAGATCTTCGAGCTCAACAAGGACCGGGTCCAGCCGGACGGCACCCGGCTCACGATCTCCAGCCTGATCCGCCCCGGCTGGGTCCTGCACCTGCCCCGCGACGCCCACGGCCCCGGCGTCGAGACGGTGGCCCCGCCCTCCCCGGGCACCGCGCCGGGCCACGACCCCGCGGGCAGCGAGTTCACCGCGGCCGCGTCGGCGTCGGCCCTGCACGCCCAGCCAGGCGCGCTGACCCAGCCGGGATCGGGCGGGCAGGCCGGAGCCGGAGCAGCCACGGAGGCCGGGGCACAGGCCGGGTCCGGGATCGGGACGAGTGCCGCCGGGTCCGCGGCGCAGCCCGGGGCCAGGCCCACGGCGCAGGCCGCCCCGGCGCAGCCGCCGGGGCCGGGCAGCCCCATCCATGGGCTGGGCTTCGCGGACGACCTGGCGGCGGCGTCGCTGCTGGCCGCCGGGGTGCTGGCCGCCCTGGGCCGGCGCCGCCGGATCCAGCTGTGGCAGCGCGCCTTCGGGTGCCAGATCGCCGCGCCGGAGGCCGACGCGGCCGCGGCCGAGGAGGCCCTGCGGCTCGGCGCCCGCGAGCCGTCCACGCGGCTGCTGGACCTCGGCCTGCGGCACCTGGGCCGGGAACTCGGGCGCGCCGGGCGGGTCCTCCCGACCGTCCTCGCGGCCTGCATCGGCACCGACAGCCTCGAGCTGTGGGTCGCGCCGGTGGACCGGAACGCGCCGCCGCCGTGGACGACCGCCGACGACGGGGCCGTGTGGCAGCTGCCGTGGACGGCGCTGGAGCACCTGGAGCCCGAACCGGCCGCGGCCGCGCTCGCGCCCTTCCCCGGGCTGGTCTCGATCGGCACCGACAGCGGCGGCCGGGTCCTGGTCGACCTGGAGGCCGCGCACGGGCTGATCAGCGTCGCCGGCCCGCCGGCGACGGTGACCGCCGCCCTGTCGGCCATGGCCGTGGAGCTCGCGACCAACCGGTGGTCGGACCAGATGCGGATCACCCTGGTCGGCTTCGGCGACGACCTCACCCTGCTCGCGCCCGACCGGATCACGGCGGTCGCCGCGCTCGCCGAGGCGCTGCCCGAGTTGGAGGCGCGGGCGGCCGCGGTGGCGGAGGCCATGGCCGCCTCGGGCATCGGCTCGGTGCTCACCGGGCGGTCCCAGGGCATCAACCCGGAGGCGTGGACGCCGCACTACCTGTTCATGGCCACCCCGCCGACACCAGCCGAGCAGCAGCAGCTGCTCGCCCTGGCCGCGGTCCGGCACGCCGCGGCGGCGGGCTACGTGGTGGCTGGCGAGGTGCCGGGGGCGGCATGGACCTGGTCGGTCACCGGCGAGGGCCAGCTCGTGGCCAGGCCGCTCGGGCTGGACGTCGCGGCGCAGCTCCTGCCGCCGCGCCAGCACGCGGCGATGGTGGAGCTGTTCGCCACGGCGCAGCGGGCGGCCGGCCCCGAGCTGGACCCGCTGCCGCCGGCCACCGTCCCGCCCGCCCAGCTGGTGCCCGGCTCGGTCATGCCCGTCGAGATCACCTTGCTCGGCCCGGTGTCCGTGCGGGCGCCGGGCGTGACTGATCCCGACCGGCTGCCGCTGCTGACCGAGCTGGTCGCCTACCTGGCCGCCCACCCCGGCGGCGTGCACCCGACGGTACTGGCCGGGGCCATCTGGCCGCGGGGCGCCCCCGCCGAGGTGCGCGAGGCCGCGCTGGGCCGCGCCCGGGAGTGGCTCGGCCGCGATGACCTCGGCCAGCCGAACCTGATCACGGACGCCGCCGGGCGGATCCGGCTCGGCGACGGCGTCCGGGTCGACTGGCAGGTCTTCCAGGCCCTGGCCGGCCTCGCGGCCCGGTCGGGGGACGCGGGCAGCGAGGATGCGTACCTGGCCCGGGCGCTCAGCCTGGTCGGCGGGCAGCTGCTGACCGGGCTCGCGGCCGGGCGCTACGCGTGGCTGGCCACAGACGGGCTGGAGTACGAGGTCGCGGCGCGGGTCGCGGACGCCGCGCACCGCCTGGCCGGCCTGCGGCTGGAGGCCGGCGATGCCCGCGGGGCCATGGACGCGGCCCGGGCCGGCCTGCGGCTGGCCTGCGCCGACGAGCTGCTGTGGCGGGACCTGCTGCGCGGCGCGGACGCCACCAGCGACGAGCGCCTGGTCCGCGCGGTCGTGGACAGCGTCTACGCCCGGATCGCGCAGGACGAGGTGCTGCCCCGGCTGGCCCCCGAGACCGAGGCCCTCATCGGCGACATCTGCCCCTCCTGGCGTTCCTCGGTGGCGTAGCGGGCCGGCTCGGCTATCGTGACCTCGGTATCGGAGAGGGGCTGCAGTGACCGTCGCCGCGCACGTCGCGCTCAGCGCTTACACGACCCTGGGCCTCGGCGGCCCGGCCGGGCGGCTCATTGACGCCGGCGACGAGGCCAGCCTGGTCAGCGCCGTCCTGGACGCCGACCGGGCCGGCGAGCCGGTCCTGGTCCTCGGCGGCGGCAGCAACCTGGTGGTGGCCGACGCGGGCTTTTCCGGCACGGTCGTGCGGGTGGCCAGCCGCGGCGTGACCGTGACCGAGGGGGAAGAGGGCACCGTCACCGTGACCGCGGCGGCGGGGGAGCCCTGGGACGAGCTGGTCGCCTGGACCGTCGCCGCCGGGCTGTCCGGGCTGGAGTGCCTGTCCGGGATCCCGGGCCTGGCCGGCGCCACGCCGATCCAGAACGTCGGCGCCTACGGCCAGGAGGTCGCGCAGACCATCACCTCGGTCAAGGTCCTGGACCGGCAGCGGGCCGCCACGGTGACCCTGACCGGCGCCCAGTGCGAGTTCGGCTACCGCACCAGCGCGCTCAAGCGGGCGGCGGCCGGGCTGGCTACGGGCCGGTTCGTGGTCCTGGGCGTCAGCTTCGCACTGCGCCGCCAGCCGCTGTCGGCCCCAGTCCGCTACGGCGAGCTCGCGGTCCGGCTGGGCGTCGGTCCCGGCGGGTGCGTGCCGCTGGAGGCGGCCCGGGCGGCCGTGCTCAAGCTGCGCCGCGGCAAGGGCATGGTCCTCGACCGGGCCGACCCCGACACCCGCAGCGCCGGTTCCTTCTTCACCAACCCGCTGGTGACGGCCGCCCAGTTCGCGATCCTGCAGGAGCGGGCCGCCGCGGCCTGCGGCCCGGCCACGGTGGTCCCGCACTACGCCGCGGACGACCCGGCCGCCGGGCCGGGCGCGGTCAAGGTGCCGGCCGCCTGGCTGATCGAGCGGGCCGGCTTTCGCAAGGGCTACCCGGGCGACGGCCCAGGTCCCCGGATCTCGACCAAGCACACCCTGGCGCTGACCAACCCCGGCGCCGGGACGACCGCCGGGCTGCTGGCCCTGGCCGCGGAAATCACCGCGGGGGTCAAGGCCACGTTCGGAATAGAACTGGCTCATGAGCCCGTGCTCGTCGGCGTCACGCGGCCCTAGCGGCCTCCCGCGGCGGTCCTAGCGGTCCGTGGCCCGGGCGGGCTGGGCCGGGGCCAGGTCGGGGTCGTCAGCGGCCAGCCACGCGTCGATGCCGGCCAGGAGCCCGGCGCGCACGGCGGGGGGCGCGGCCGAGCCGGTCACCGACATCGCGGCCAGCCGGGCCAGCTGCTCGTCGGTCAGGTGGTGGACCTGCCGCGCGATCTCGTACTGGGCGGTCAGCCGCGGGCCGAACAGCAGCGGGTCGTCGGCGCCCAGCGCGACCGGGACCCCGGCGTCCAGGAGGGCGCGCAGCGGGACGTCGGACGGCTCGGGGGCGACGCCGAGCGCCACGTTCGACGCGGGGCAGACCTCCAGGGTGGTGCCCCCGGCGGCCAGCCGGGCCAGCAGCGCGGGGTCGCGCGCCGCGGCGATGCCGTGCCCGACCCGGTCGGCGTGCAGCTCGTCCAGGCAGGCCGCGACGCTGTCGGGGCCGCACAGCTCGCCGCCGTGCGGGACCGCCAGCAGGCCGGCCCGCCGGGCGATCCGGAAGGCCGGCGCGAAGTCGGGCACCGCGCCGCGCCGCTCGTCGTTGCTCAGCCCGAACCCGGTCACCCCGCGCCCGGCGTACCCGGCCGCGAGCCGGGCCAGGGTCCGCGCCTCCAGCGGGTGCTTGGTCCGGTTGGCCGCCACGATGACGCCGATCCCCACGCCGACGGCGGCGCTGGCCCGGGCCGCCGCGTCCAGCACCAGCTCCAGCGTCGGCGTCAGGCCGCCGAGCCGGCCCGCGTAGCCGGACGGGTCGACCTGGATCTCCAGCCAGCCCGAGCCGTCGGCCCGCTCGTCCTGGGCGGCCTCGGCCAGCAGCCGCCGGACGTCCGCCTCGGTCCGCACGACCGACCGCGCGATGTCGTACAGCCGCTGGAAGCGGAACCAGCCCCGCTCGTCGGCCGCGCTGAGCTGGGGGGGCCACTGCGAGACCAGCGCCTCGGGCAGGTGCACGCCGCGCCGCCCGGCCAGGTTGACCAGGGTGGCGTGGCGCATCGAGCCGGTGAAGTGGAGGTGCAGATGCGCCTTGGGCAGTTGGGATAGCGGCCGGGCCATCGCCTCATTCTGACACCGGCCCGGCCCGGCCCGGTCCTAGCGCGCCTCGCGGAGCAGCTTGGCCATCCGGCTGACGCCTTCCTCCAGGTCGGCGTCGCCGAGGGCGCACGACATCCGGAAGTACCCGTCCGTCCCGAACGCCTCACCCGGCACTACGGCCACGTCAGCCCCGTCCAGCACCAGCTCGGCCAGCTCGGCGCTGGTGCGCGGCCGCCGCCCGGCGATTTCCTTGCCCAGCACGCCCTTGACCGACGGGTAGCAGTAGAACGCGCCCTCGGGCAGCGGGCAGACCACGCCGGGGATCTCGTTCAGCAGCGCCGTCATCAGCTGCCGGCGCCGGTCGAACGCCGCCCGCATGACGTCCACCGCGGCCAGGTCGCCGCTGACCGCGGCCAGCGCCGCCGCCTGGGCCACGTTGCAGACGTTGGAGGTGGCATGCGACTGGAAGCTGGTCGCCGCCTTGATCACGTCGGCGGGCCCGATCATCCAGCCGACCCGCCATCCGGTCATGGCGTAGGTCTTGGCCACCCCGTTCAGGACGACGCACCGGTCAGTGATCTGCGGCGCCGCCACCGGCATCGATACGAAACGGGCGTCGCCGTAGACCAGGTGCTCGTAGATCTCGTCGGTGATGACCCAGATCCCGCTCTCCGCGGCCCAGCGCCCGATCTCGGCCACCAGCTCGGGCGGGTAGACCGCCCCGGTCGGGTTGGACGGCGAGACGAACAGCAGGGCCTTGGTCCGCTCGGTGCGGCTGGCCTCCAGCTGGTCGACCGACACCAGGTAGCCGCTGTGCTCGTCGGTCAGGACCGGCACGCCGACCCCGCCCGCCAGCGCGATAGCCTCCGGGTAGGTCGTCCAGTAGGGCGTCGGCATCAGCACCTCGTCGCCCGGGTCCAGGAGGGTGGCGAAGGTCTGCAACACGGCCTGCTTGCCGCCGTTGGTGATCAGCACCTGGCCCGGCGCGACGGTCAGGCCGCTGTCGCGGGCCGTCTTGGCCGCCACGGCCTCGCGCAGCTCGGGCAGCCCGGCGGGCGGGGTGTACTTGTGGAATCGCGGGACGGCGCAGGCGCGCGCGGCCGCCTCGACGATGTAGTCCGGGGTCGGGAAGTCCGGCTCGCCGGCGCCGAAGCCGATGACGGGCCGGCCGGCGGCCTTGAGCGCCTTCGCCTTCGCGTCCACGGCCAGCGTGGCCGACTCGGTGATCGCCGATACCCGGGCCGAGATCCTGCTCTGTGTCACAGCCATGCTCCCTATGGTGGCATCACCGGGGAGTGCGGCGCTGCGGGGCCACGCCGGCGGCGGGTCGGTTCCGGCTGCTGGTTCGACGGGGGAGGCCGGGCCACGTAGACTCCTGGATCTGGCGCTAGCCCGCCGGGTGGACCGTGCGCGCCATAAACTGGCGCCAGCACGGAACGAAGTTGCAGTGCGGAACGCTATACAACTGAACACAGCAGTAACCACAGGGCAGTAGCTCAATTGGCTAGAGTCCCGGTCTCCAAAACCGGCGGTTGGGGGTTCGAGTCCCTCCTGCCCTGCGAGTGCGGCCCGTGAACCTCGCGGGATGATGGCGGCGCCAGCCGACAAGTGGATCGTTGCTCAGGTGAGGACATGGCGACTCAGACGCGTGGCTCGGCCCCCGAGAAGGCGGCTAAGTCCGGCCGTCCGGCGAAGCAGGAGGGCCGGGTCACCCCGGCCCGGTTCGTGCGGGAGGTTGTCCAGGAACTGCGGAAGGTCGTCTGGCCGACCCGCCGGGAACTGGTGACCTATACGACCGTTTCGCTGGTCTTCATCCTCATCATGGTGGCGATCGTGACGAGCCTGGACTACGGGTTCACGAAGCTGGTGCTCGTCGTATTCGGCTGAGTGCCCTCCCAGCCTGCGAGCGCGTGCCCGGCTTTCGGTAGCCCGGGGACCGCCGGGCTGACTGTGTGAGAAGAGCTGGAGAGAGAGTAACCGTGTCCGAGTCCGAACTGCCGGTCGGTGATCCGTCGGCGCAGAGCGCCACTGACGGCTTCGGCCTGCCCGACCAAGCCACGGAGTCCGACGCCGCGGAGCCGGACGAGAACGCGGACGAGGCGGCGGCGGACGACCTCGGGGTTCCGGAGGCGGTATCGGCGCTGGCTGACGGCGCCGCGACTGTGATACCGGAAGACCAGGAGGCCGACCCGGTCGCCGAGTTCAAGACCGAGCTGCGCATGCTGCCGGGCGACTGGTACGTCGTGCACTCCTACGCCGGCTACGAGAACCGGGTCCGGACCAACCTGGAGAGCCGCACGCAGTCCCTCAACATGGAGGACTACATCTTCCAGATCGAGGTCCCGACCCACGAGGTCATCGAGGTCAAGGGCGGGAAGCGGCAGCAGGTCCAGGAGAAGGTGCTGCCCGGCTACATCCTGGTCCGGATGGACCTCACCGACGAGTCGTGGGCGGCCGTGCGCAATACGCCCGGCGTGACCGGGTTCGTCGGCCTGTCCAGCAAGCCGTCGCCGCTCAGCCTGCAGGAGGTGGCCAACCTCCTCGCGCCGGTGCCCGAGGAGAAGGCGGCCAAGAAGGCCGAGACCATGCGGGCCGCGGCGGTCGACTTCGAGGTGGGCCAGTCGGTTACCGTCATGGACGGGCCGTTCGCGACCCTCCCGGCAACGGTGAGCGAGATCAACCCCGACACCCAGAAGCTCAAGGTGCTCGTCTCGATCTTCGGCCGGGAGACCCCGGTTGAGCTCTCGTTCGATCAGGTCAGCAAGATTTAACCCCAGCAAGTGAGGACTCAGGTTCGATGGCTCCGAGGAAGAAGAAGGTCGCCGCGCTCGTCAAGGTCCAGCTGAACGCGGGCCAGGCCACCCCGGCCCCGCCGGTCGGCACGGCGCTCGGCCCGCACGGCGTCAACATCATGGACTTCGTCAAGCAGTACAACGCCGCCACGGACACCCAGCGCGGCAGCGTCATCCCGGTCGAGATCACGATTTACGAGGACCGGTCGTTCACGTTCATCACCAAGACCCCGCCCGCGCCCGAGCTGATCAAGAAGGCGGCCGGCGTGCAGAAGGGCAGCGGCGAGCCGAACCGGTCCAAGGTCGGCTCGGTGACCAAGGCCCAGGTGCGCGAGATCGCCCAGGTCAAGATGCCCGACCTGAACGCGACCAGCATCGAGGCGGCCGAGAAGATCATCGCCGGGACGGCTCGCTCGATGGGCATCAACGTCGCCGGCTAGCTGCTTGCGTTTGTCCGTACTAGTGGCAGGGCCAGGCGCTGGCCCGCGGACCACGACCTCCGCTTCGCAGAAGGAGACCGCACATGAAGCGCAGTAAGGCCTACCGCAAGGCCGACGAGCTCATCGAGCCCGAGCACCTGTACACCCCGGCCCAGGCCGTCGACCTGGCCCGCAAGACCTCCACCACCAAGTTCGACCCCACCGTCGAGGTGGCCCTGCGGCTGGGCGTCGACCCGCGCAAGGCCGACCAGATGGTCCGCGGCACCGTCAACCTGCCCAACGGCACGGGCAAGACGGCCCGCGTCCTGGTCTTCGCCACTGGCGAGCGGGCCGAGCAGGCCACGGCGGCGGGCGCGGACATCGTCGGCTCCGACGAGCTGATCGAGCGCGTCCAGGGCGGCTTCCTCGACTTCGACGCCGTCGTGGCGACGCCGGACATGATGGGCAAGGTCGGGCGCCTCGGCCGGGTGCTCGGCCCGCGCGGCCTGATGCCGAACCCCAAGACCGGCACCGTCACCCCGGACGTCGCCCGGGCCGTCTCCGAGATCAAGGGCGGGAAGATCGAGTTCCGCGTCGACCGGCACGGGAACCTGCACTTCATCATCGGCAAGGCGTCGTTCCCCGACCGGGCGCTGATCGAGAACTACGCGGCCGCCCTGGACGAGGTGATCCGGCTCAAGCCGGCCGCCGCCAAGGGCAAGTACCTGAAGAAGATCGTGCTGACCACCACGATGGGCCCGGGCGTGTGGGTCGACCCCAGCATCACCCGCGGCCTGCTCGACGAGTTCGAGGACGCCGCGGCCAGCTGAACCCAGCTGAGCTGCAGGGCCGGCGGGCCGGTTGGCGATCTGATTCGCTGATTCGGCCGCCGGCCCTTATTCTTAGTTCTGCATTCTTAGTTCTGCCAGAGACCGTCGGCTGTCGCCGCGCACCGAGCGCGGCGGCCGAAGGCCCGTCATGCGGGCGGCCCACGCAGGTGACCGAGACTCAGGCCAGCCCGCGGGAGATCTTCCCGCTGCGGCGGTCTTACGCCCCGTGCGCCTGCGCCCGGGGCGTTCGCATGCGGCATGCCTTCGCCGGCGTCTCGTAACGAAGGGAGGCCCATGGCGAGGGCGGACAAGGCCACCGCGGTCGCCGAGCTGACGGAGCGGTTCCAGACGTCGACGGGAGCGGTGCTGACCGAGTACCGCGGACTCACGGTGACGCAACTCGGAGAACTCCGGCAGTCACTCGGCGAGAACGCCACCTTCTCGGTGGTCAAGAACACGCTCACGAAGATCGCCGCCGACCAGGCCGGCGTGGCGGCCGAGCTCACGAGCCTGCTGAGCGGGCCGTCGGCCATCGCGTTCGTCTCGGGTGACGTGGTCGAGGCGGCCAAGGGGCTGCGCGACTTCGCCCAGGCCAACCCGCTGCTGGTGATCAAGGGCGGCGTGCTCGACGGCAAGCCGCTCACCCCGGCGGAGATCGTCAAGCTGGCCGACCTGGAATCCCGCGAGGTCCTGCTGGCCAAGCTGGCCGGCGCCATGAAGGCGTCGATGGCCGGCGCGGCGGCGACGTTCGCGGCGCTGCCCCAGCAGATGGCCCGGCTGGCCGCCGCGCTGGAGGCCAAGCGCGCCGCCGAGGCGCCCGCGGCTGAGGCGAGCGCGGCCCCGGCCGGCGAGGCCCCGGACGTGAGCGACGAGCAGCCGGACCCGGAGCCAGCCGCTGCGGCGGCCGAGTAACTAAAGACTGAGAAACACGGAGGAAGCAGCACCATGGCGAAGCTCAGCACTGACGACCTGCTGGACGCGTTCAAGGAGATGACGCTGATCGAGCTCTCTGAGTTCGTGAAGCAGTTCGAGGACACCTTCGACGTCAAGGCCGCGGCCCCGGTCGCGGTCGCGGCGGCGGGCCCGGGCGGCGGCGGCGCGGCCGCCGAGGAGGTCGAGGAGCAGGACGAGTTCGACGTCATCCTCGAGGCCGCGGGCGACAAGAAGATCCAGGTCATCAAGGAAGTCCGGACCCTGACGAGCCTGGGCCTCAAGGAGGCCAAGGACCTCGTGGACGGTGCCCCCAAGCCCGTCCTCGAGCGGGCCAACAAGGAGACCGCGGAGAAGGCCAAGGCGGCCCTCGAGGGCGCTGGCGCCACGGTCACCGTCAAGTAGCACCCGCGGCGCGGTCCGCCCGCGCAGCAGGCCTCCTGCCCGCCCCGGCCCAGCCGGGGCGGGCAGAGCCGTGCCTGCCCTGGTCACGGGGGCTGCGCGCGGGGCCGGAAATAAATACCATGCCCGGCGCGTTGGGTGTACTAAACCCAAGTATGGATGTGATCCTCGTCACGTATGATCAGCTTGCGACACCGGGCCTCCTGGGCTTGACGTTTCGCTGTGCAGGAGCGATGCTGCCTTGCAACCGTGAACATCAAGGTGGCGTATAGTTGACCAGTGGTGTGTCCTAGGGCTACACTACTAATTTGCGCTGCACTCTCGTCCTCGGTGATCTTCGGACCCCGCATACGGTGCTCACTACACCAGGCGGCATCTTGCCCCAGGGGCGTCTCACGTGCGCGCGTGACAGTCGGCTTCAAGCTCGGAAGGACCCCTGTTGGCAGCCTCGCGCAGCGCCTCAGCAATAGTTCCCGGTCCACCTCGTGTGTCGTTCGCCCGTATCAAGGAGCCCCTCGCGGTTCCTGGGCTCCTTGCCCTGCAGACAGACTCGTTCGACTGGCTCCTGGGCAACGAGCGCTGGCGCTCGCGGATCGAGTCAGAGAAGGCGCACAGTCACAAAGATCTCCCTGAGCAGTCCGGCCTCGAAGAGATCTTCGAGGAGATCAGCCCGATCGAGGACTTCACGGGGACGATGTCGCTTTCGTTCCGGGATCACAGGTTTGAGCCTCCCAAGTACTCCGCTGAGGAGTGCAAGGAGAAGGACATGACCTTCTCGGCCCCGATGTTCGTGACGGCCGAGTTCATCAACAACAGCACGGGCGAGATCAAGAGCCAGACCGTGTTCATGGGCGACTTCCCGCTGATGTCGCCGAAGGGCACGTTCATCATCAACGGCACCGAGCGTGTCGTGGTGTCGCAGCTGGTCCGGTCGCCCGGGGTGTACTTCGACCGCCAGGTCGACAAGACCTCGGACAAGGACATCTACAGCTGCAAGGTGATCCCGTCTCGCGGCGCGTGGCT
>Ga0193728_1000706_pt1 | contig 16491 bp, 16 predicted proteins | sample U1c1metaG_FD_143037 | JGI IMG/M metagenome (GOLD analysis project Ga0193728, IMG submission 143037) | Soil microbial communities from a riparian zone of the East river system, Colorado, United States - U1c1 | ecosystem: Environmental > Terrestrial > Soil > Riparian zone | place: USA: East River...
GAACGCCGTGGTGTTCAAGCCCAGCGAGTTCACGCCCGCCGTCGGCCGCTGGCTGGTCAGCGCCTTCGCCGAGATCGTCCCGGAGCAGCCGGTCCTGCAGCTGGTCACCGGGTACGGGGCGACCGGGGATCACCTGGCCCGCAGCGGCGTCGACAAGCTGGCCTTCACCGGCTCGGCGGCCACGGCCCGCAAGGTCATGGCCGCCTGCGCGGAGAACCTGACGCCGCTGGTGGCCGAGTGCGGCGGCAAGGACGCGCTCCTGGTCGGCGCCGACGCCGACCTGGACGCGGCCGCCGACGCGTGCGCCTGGGGGGCCATGTCCAACGCCGGCCAGACCTGCATCGGCGTCGAGCGGGTCTACGTCGTCGAGGACGTCTACCACACCTTCCTGGAGAAGCTCACCGAGCGGGTCATCAAGCTGCGCCCCGGCGAGGACCGCGAGGCCGACTACGGCCCGATGACGATGCCGGCCCAGCTCGAGGTGATCGAGAAGCACATCGCGGACGCGCTTTCCCGCGGCGGCCGCCCGGTGGTCGGCGGCATCGCCAGCATCCGCGCGCCGTACGTCGGCCCGGTCATCCTGGCCGACGTGCCGGAGGAGAGCCGGGCGGTGACTGACGAGACGTTCGGGCCGACCGTGACCGTGACCCCGGTGGCGGACCTGGCGCAGGCCGTGGAGCTGGCCAACTCGAGCCAGTACGGCCTGGGGGCGAGCGTGTTCGCCGGGAACAAGAAGGACGCGATGAGCGCGGCCCGCCGCCTGCGGGCCGGCATGACGGCCATCAACGGGGTCATGTCCTACGCCGGGATCCCGTCGCTGCCGTTCGGCGGGTCGGGCGACTCCGGGTTCGGCCGGATCCACGGCGCGGACGGGCTGCGCGAGTTCGCCCGGCCCAAGTCGATCGCCCGGCAGCGGATGCGGCCGCTGGCCAACCTGACCTCGTTCACCCGCACCGACGCGGACCTCAGAAAAGTCCTGACGATGGCCACCGTGCTGCACGGCCGCTCCTACCGGAAGCCCTAGCCCGGCGCCAGCCGGGCCCGCCGCGCGGGCCGGCCGCGCGGGCCGCCCGCGCGCCGGCCGCGCCCGCCTCAGGCCGGCCCGGCCGCCAGCACCAGGTCGGCCGGGTCCACCGCGGCCAGCGGCGCGCGGCCCGAGATGAGGTCGGCCGCCCGCTCGGCGATGGCGATGACCGGCGCGTTCGTGTTGCCCCGCGGCACGGTGGGCATGACCGACGCGTCTACCACCCGGAGCCGCTCCACCCCGCGGACCCGCAGGTCGGTGTCGACGACGCTGGCCAGCTTGCTGGCCGCCAGCACGGAATCGCCGCCCATGGCGCACGTCCCGGCCGGGTGGTAGATCGTCGTGATGTCGCTGCGGATCCAGTCGATCAGCTCGGCCTCGGTCCGCAGGCCGTCGCCGGGCGCCAGCTCGGACTGGCAGATCTTGCTCATCGGCCGGGCCGCGGCGAACTCCCGCACCTGGGCGATGGCGCGCAGCAGCGGGTCCAGGTCGGTCATGTCGGACAGGTAGGCCGGATCGATGGCCGGCTTGTGCCGGGGATCGGCGCTGTGCAGCCGGATCCGCCCGCGGCTGCCCGCCGCGACCAGGGTGATCAGCACCGACAGCGCCCGGATGGCCGGGTCGGCCAGGCCGTAGTTCTGGTAGGGCACCGGCAGGACGTGCCACTGGATGTCCGGCGCCGGGAGCGCCGGGTCGCTGCGCCAGAACCCGCCCGCCTCGGCCACGTTCGACGTCAGCGGGCCGGAGTGCATGAGCTGCCACCGGGCCAGGTTCCGCGGCCCGGCCAGCTCCCACAGGCCGCGGGACCGGGGCGTGGCCCACATGCCCGTGACGATCGGGTGGTCCGACAGGTTCGCGCCGACGCCCGGGCTCTCGACCAGCACCGGGATGCCGTGCTCGCGCAGGTCGTCGGCGGGGCCGATGCCCGACAGCATGAGCAGCTGCGGGCTGTTGACCGCGCCGCCGGCCAGGATGACCTCGGCCTCGGCCCAGGCCACCTCCTCCACGCCGCGCCGCAGGTAGCGCACGCCGAGGGCCCGGCCGCCCTCGATCTCGATGCCGGTGGCCAGTGCGTCGGTCAAGATGGTCAGGTTGGGCCGGGCGGCGGCCGGGTGCAGGTACGCGTCGGCCGCCGACCAGCGCCGGCCGCCCTGCTGGGTGACCTGGTAGAAGCCGACGCCGTCCTGCTGGGCGCCGTTGAAGTCGTCGTTGGCCGCCTGGCCGCAGTTGCGCGCGGCGGCCACGAAGGCCTCCGTGAGGCTGGACTTGTAGCGCAGGTCCTGGACGCTCAGCGGCCCCGAGGCACCGTGCCAGGCCGACTCGCCGCGCGAGTTGTGCTCGGAGCGCAGGAAGTACGGGAGCAGGTCGGTGTAGCCCCAGCCGTCGCAGCCGTACTCGTCGCGCCAGGTGTCGTAGTCGTGCCGGCTGCCCCGGATGTAGATCATCGCGTTGATGGACGAGGAGCCGCCGAGCACGCGGCCGCGCGGCCAGTAGATCGAGCGGTCCCCCGCGCGCTGCTGCGGGACGGTCCGGTAGTTCCAGTCATACGGGCCCTGGAACAGCTGGCTGATCGCCGCCGGGATGTGGATCTCGTCGGCCGTGTCCGGCGGGCCCGCCTCCAGCACCAGGACGCGGACGTCGGGGTTCTCGGTCAGGCGCGAGGCCAGGACGCAGCCCGCGCTGCCGGCCCCGACGATGACGTAGTCGTGCACGGCGTACCTCCTGCAGCGAGCCCGACGGCCGGCCTTCACCCTACTAGCCGGTGCCGCCGCCCCGAGCAGACCCCGCGAAGCGGGCATGAGTGCGCTCCCGGCCAGATAGCCGGGAGCGCACTCCCCCCACCCCTCAGCCATCTCCGGGGCCGGCGGGCCCCCGAGAACCGCCGGCACAGCGCGAGATGGCTGCCAGGCCGCCGTAGCGGCCGCTCTGTGGACCCCGCTGCCGAGGTCGTCACTCTTTGTATCTATACGATGTCACATCGTCGCCAGGATGTGAATACCTGAGGTCACAGGCGCCGCATCCGTCACAACATGTCTTTCCCAGGAATCTGGCCGCTTACTCTCCGCAACCAACTCGAAGATTTATCGCCCGGTTGGCTACGGTGGAGCCATGTCCGCCGCTGATCGCTCCGAAACCCCGGTCGTCCTGTCCCGCATTTACACCCGCACGGGTGACAGCGGCACCACCGCGCTGGGGGATGGCAGCCGGGCGGCCAAGACCGACCCGCGGCTGGCCGCCTACGCCGACGTCGACGAGGCCAACTGCGCGATCGGCGTCGCGGTCACGATGGGCGGGCTCCCCGACGGCCTCCGCGAACTGCTCGTCCGCATCCAGAACGAACTCTTCGACGTCGGCGCCGACCTGTGCAACCCCATCACGCCCGAGCCCGCCTATCCCCCGCTGCGGGTCGCCCCGGCCTACATCACCGCGCTGGAGTCGGCCTGTGACCAGTACAACGAGAGCCTGCCGACGCTGCGCAGCTTCGTCCTGCCCGGCGGCACCGCGGGGTCCGCGCTGCTGCATACCGCCCGCACCGTGGTCCGGCGGGCCGAGCGGAGCACCTGGGCCGCGCTGGAAGCGCACGGCGACACCATGAACGCGCTCACCGCGCAGTACCTCAACCGGCTGTCGGACCTGCTGTTCATCCTGGCCCGGTGCGCCAACGAGCCAGACGGCGACCTGCTCTGGAAGCCCGGCAGCGACCGCTAGGCTCTGTCTATCGAGATAAGTCTTTTTATCCGGAACGGAATCAGCTCAGCCCACTCACGTGCCCCGGAGGAGACGACTCCAGCCAGGCCAGGAAGCCGGTGAGGGCCGCCTCGCTCATGGCGAGCTCAACGGTCCGGGGCGCGGGCAGGGCGTCGCAGGGCTGAGTCCGGCACTCCACCACCACGGTGCCGGCTCCGATGCTGACCACCTCGGCCGGGGCCGCCGGGCGGCGGGCCAGCACGCTCAGCGAGCGGCGGTCGAAGGCCTCCTCGGGCCGCAGCCGCAGCCCGAAGGCGCTGAACCAGTACAGCTGGTCGGGCTTGTAGGCGGCCAGCCCTAGCCGCCAGGGCGCCGCCCGGGTGGCCCGCAGGCCGCACTCCACGGTCCCGCCCGTGCGGCCGAGCAGGATCCGGCGGGACGCCAGGACGACGGCCACCAGGGCGGCGACGGCCAGCACCAGCAACAGGGCCCAGCCCGCCACGAGCGCCAGCACCCCCGCCACCGTGGCGCTCCGCCCGCGGCCCGGTCAGGATCCGGCGCCGGCGGCCACCAGCTGAGCCCGGTAGTAGCGGGCTTGCGCCGACTCCTCCGGACCGCTATCTCCGAGCTCCGCGTCCAGGGCGGCCTGGACGGCGGCCGGGTCGATATCTGAGCTCAGCCGGGCCTGGCGGGCCAGGACCGAGACCCGGTCGTCGGCGATGGAGAAGAAGCCGCTGCTGACCGCCGCGCTGATCTCCTCGCCGCCCTCGTCGGGCCGGATGCGCACGACGCTGCCCTCGGCCAGGATGCCCAGCACCGGAGCGTGCCCGGTCAGGACGCCGATGTCGCCCTCCAGGGTCTTGGCGATCACCATCTGGGCCGGCCCGGACCAGATCTCGCCGTCCGGCACGACCAACTCGACCTGCAAGGTCATGAGCCCTGCTCCAGTTTCCTGGCCTTCTGCTCCACGTCCTCGATCCCGCCGACCATGTAAAACGCCTGCTCGGGGAGGTTGTCGTACTTGCCCTCGGTGATGGCCTTGAACGAGGAGACGGTCTCGGTCAGCGGGACGAATACGCCGTCCTGGCCGGTGAACTGCTTGGCCACGAACATCGGGTGAGACAGGAAGCGCTCGATCCGGCGGGCGCGCTGGACCGTGACCTTGTCCTCCTCCGACAGCTCGTCGATGCCGAGGATGGCGATGATGTCCTGCAGCTCGGTGTAGCGCTGCAGGATCCGCTGGACCTCGCGCGCGACGTCGTAGTGCTCCTGGCCGACGTAGCCCGGGTCGAGGATCCGGGAGGTGGAGGCCAGCGGGTCGACCGCCGGGAAGATGCCCTTCTGGGTGATCTCGCGGGAGAGCACCGTGGTGGCGTCGAGGTGGGCAAAGGTAGTGGCCGGCGCCGGGTCGGTAATGTCGTCGGCGGGCACGTAGATGGCCTGCATCGAGGTGATCGAGTGGCCGCGGGTCGAGGTGATCCGCTCCTGCAGCTGGCCCATCTCGTCGGCCAGCGTGGGCTGGTAGCCCACCGCCGACGGCATCCGGCCCAGCAGCGTCGAGACCTCGGAGCCGGCCTGGGTGAACCGGAAGATGTTGTCGATGAACAGCAGCACGTCCTGGCCCTGCACGTCGCGGAAGTACTCCGCCATGGTGAGGGCGGACAGCGCGACCCGCAGCCGGGTGCCCGGCGGCTCGTCCATCTGGCCGAAGACCAGCGCGGTGTCGGCGATGACCCCGGACTCGGTCATCTCCGTGATCAGGTCGTTGCCCTCACGGGTCCGCTCCCCCACGCCGGCGAAGCAGGACACGCCGCCGAAGTTCTTGGCCACGCGGGTGATCATCTCCTGGATGAGCACCGTCTTGCCCACGCCGGCGCCGCCGAACAGGCCGATCTTGCCGCCCCGGACGTACGGGGTCAGCAGGTCGATGACCTTGATCCCGGTCTCCAGGATCTCCGTCCGCGGCTCGAGCTGGTCGAACGGCGGCGGGTCGCGGTGGATGCCCCACCGCTCGGTGATCTCCAGCCGGTCGGCGGCCACGTCCAGCGGCTCGCCGAGCACGTTCCAGACGTGGCCCTTGGTCACGTCCCCGACCGGCACCGTGATCGGGCCGCCCGTGTCGGTAACGACGGCGCCGCGGGTCAGGCCGTCGGTGGGGGCCATGGCGATGGCCCGGACGGTGTCATCGCCCAGGTGCTGCTCGACCTCGAGGGTGAGCAGGCTGGTCTGGTCCTCGATGGTGATGTCGACGTGCAGGGCGTTGTAGATGGCCGGCATCGTCTCGGCGGAGAACTCGATGTCGACGACGGGGCCGGTGATCCGGACGACCCGGCCGTCACCCCCGGCCTCGGCTGGGCCTCCGGCGACCGGGGCGCTGTCCACGGTGGCGGTCATGGTGCTCACTTCCTCCCGCTGATCGACTCGGACAGCGCGTTGGCGCCACCGACGATCTCGCTGATTTCCTGGGTGATCTCCGCCTGCCGGGCCTTGTTGGCTTCCCGGGAAAGCTGCTCGATCAGGTCATGGGCGTTGTCGGTGGCGGACTTCATGGCCCGCCGCCGCGAGGCGATCTCGGCCGCCGCGGAGTCCAGCAGGGCATGGAACAGCCTGCTCTCCACATACCACGGCAGCAGCGCGTCGAGCACCGCCTCCGGGGACGGCTCGAACTCATAGATCGGCAGGGCACCGCCCGGCGCCGCCTCGGTCGTCTCCTCGATCTCCAGGGGCAGCAGCCGCCGGGTGACCGGCTCCTGGGTCAGCATCGAGACGAACTGGTTGTGGACGACGTGGATCTCGTCCACGCCGCCCTCCTCGGTCGGCCGGTCGAAGGCCTCCAGCAGGGCGGTCGTGATCTCGGTGGCGTTGGCGCTGACCGGGGTGTCGGAGAAGCCGCTCCACTGGCCCGCGAGCTCGCGGCCGCGGAAGCGGAACCAGCCGATGCCCTTGCGCCCGGCCGCGTACGGCACGGTCTCGATGCCCTGCTGGCTCAGCAGCGCCTGCAGGCTCTGGGCCTCGCGCAGCACGTTGGAGTTGAAGCCCCCGGCGAAGCCGCGGTCGCTGGTGATGACCAGCACCGCGGCCCGGGCCGGGTTCTCCACCTGCGTGGTCAGCGGGTGCTTGATCGAGCCGGACCGGGCCACCACGGCCTCGACCGCGCGGGTGATCTCCCGCGCGTACGGCGCGGCGTCCCGGAGCCGCTGCTGGGCCTTGATGATCCGCGAGGCCGCGATCAGCTCCTGGGCGCGAGTGATCTTGGCGGTGGACTGCACCGACCGGATCCGCCGCCGGACCGCGCGTAGCTGGGCTCCCATGCCGAGTCCCTACTTCCTCTTGTCCTGCGGCGGGACCACGCGCTTGCGCAGCTTCTCCTGCTGCACCTCGGACTCCTCCAGCGGCTCGGCCGGCTCGTCCTTGACGAGCAGCTCGCCGGAGCTGGTCTCGAACCCGCGGCGGAACTCGTCGACCGCGTCCTTGAGCGTGACGGCGGCGTCATCCGACAGGTCGCCGGTCTCGCGGATGGTCTTGTAGATCCCGCCGTGCGATCGGCCGATGAAGTCGAGCAGCTCGGACTCGAACCGGCTGACGTCGTCCACCGGCACGTCATCGAGGTAGCCGCTGGTGCCGGCCCACACCGAGACGACCTGGCGCTCGACCGGCAGCGGGCTGTACTGGCGCTGCTTGAGCAGCTCGACCAGCCGCGCGCCGCGGTCCAGCTGGGCGCGGGACGCCGCGTCCAGGTCGGAGGCGAACGACGCGAACGCCTCCAGGTCGCGGTACTGCGACAGCGACAGCTTGAGGCCGCCGGAGACCTTCCGCATGGCCCGGACCTGGGCCGCGCCGCCGACCCGGGAGACCGACTGGCCGACGTTGATCGCCGGGCGGACACCGGAGTTGAACAGGTCGGTCTCCAGGAAGATCTGGCCGTCGGTGATGGAGATGACGTTCGTCGGGATGTAGGCCGAGATGTCGTTGGCCTTGGTCTCTACGATCGGCAGCCCGGTCATCGACCCGCCGCCCCGTTCCTTGGACAGCTTGGCGCAGCGCTCCAGCAGCCGGGAATGCAGGTAGAAGACGTCGCCGGGGTAGGCCTCGCGGCCCGGCGGCCGGCGCAGCAGCAGCGAGATGGCCCGGTAGGCCTCGGCCTGCTTGGTCAGGTCGTCGAACACGATGAGGACGTGCTTGCCCTCGTACATCCAGTGCTGGCCGATGGCCGAGCCGGTGTAGGGGGCGATGTACTTGTAGCCGGCCGGGTCGGACGCCTGGGCCATCACGATCGTGGTGTACTGCAGGGCGCCGGCATCCTCCAGTGACTGGCGCACCTGGGAGACGGTGGAGCCCTTCTGGCCGATGGCCACGTACACGCAGCGCACCTGGAGCGCCGGATCCCCGGTGTCCCAGTTCTCCTTCTGGTTGATGATCGTGTCGATCGCGATCGCCGTCTTGCCCGTCTGCCGGTCGCCGATGATCAGCTCGCGCTGGCCGCGGCCGATGGGGACCATGGCGTCGATGGCCTTGATGCCGGTCTGCAGCGGCTCGGACACGCCGGCCCGGTCGATCACCGAGGGCGCCCGCAGCTCAAGCTGGCGCAGCTCGGTGGTGTCGATCGGGCCCAGGCCGTCCAGCGGCAGGCCGAGCGGGCCGACCACGCGGCCCAGGAAGGCGTCGCCCACCGGAACCGACAGCACCTCGCCGGTCCGGCGGACCTGCTGGCCTTCCTCGATCTTGCTGAAGTCGCCCAGGATCACGACGCCGATCTCGCTCACGTCCAGGTTCAGCGCGAGCCCGCGCGTGCCGTCCTCGAACTCCAGCAGCTCGCTGGCCATGGCCGAGGGCAGGCCCGCGACCCTGGCGATGCCGTCGCCGCACTCGACGACGGTGCCGACCTCCTCCGCGGAGGAGGTCCCCGGCTCGTAGTCCTCAACGAAACGCGCGAGCGCGTCCCGGATCTCATCCGGCCGGATTGTCAGCTCCGCCATCTTCCTCGTGTCCTTCTCGTCAGGATCTCTGCTGATCAACGTCGGTGGTCGGTCGGCCTGTGCGTAGGTGCCTGGCCGGCGGTGGGCCGGTGGCTGGTCGGCGGCAAGAACGGTCCGGTCCCGGATCAGGCCGTGAGCCCGCGGCGGGCCTCGGCCAGGCGGCTCGCGACGCTGGCGTCGATCTGCTCGCCCCCGATCCGGACGATCATCCCCCCGATGACCTGAGTGTCGAGCACCAGATTCAGGTGCACGTCGTGCCCGTAGGCCCGGCTCAGCGCGGTCACCAGGCGGCCCCGCTGCGCGTCGCTGAGCCCGGTCGCGACGCGGACCTCGGCCACCAGCCGCTCCCGGTGCTCGGCGGCGAGGCGCGCATATTCTTCCAGCTGCCAGTCCAGGCTACGTCCCCGCGGCTGCAGGGCGGCCTGCGTGACCAGCTCCACCGTCTGCGGGGTGGTCTTGTCGGCCAGCAGGCTGTCCACCAGCCGCCGCTTGACGTCCGCCGGGGCGAACGGGTTGCCGAGTGCCGCCCGCAGCTCGGGCTGGGTGCCGAGTACCCGGGCGAACCGGAACAGCTCGTCCTCCAGGTCATCCAGCCGCCCGGCCTCGTCGGCCTCGGTGACCACGGTTAGGACGGCCAGCTGCTCGACCGCGTCCGCCAGGTCGGCGGGCGTGGACCAGGGGCTGGTCGCCACCGAGCTGACCAGCTCCACGGTGTCCGCGCTGACCCGGCTGCCCAGCAGCCCGACGACCAGGCCCGCCCGCGCGTCGCGCGCGCTGGCCGAGTCGGCCAGCGCCCGCCGCAGCGGCGGCTCGCTGTCCAGCAGCCCGACGACGGAAAACAGCTCAGCGCCCAGCTGGCTCGGGCGGGCCGACCCGGCCGCCATCGTGGCCAGCCGGTCCTTGGCCGCCGTCAGCGAGGCCCGGCTCGCACCCCTCATGACGATCCCGCGGCGCTCGCCGTCCCGGAGCGGGCGGGCTGGGCCTCCAGCTCATCCAGGAACCGGTCGACGAGCCGGCCCTGCCGGGCGTCGTCGGCCAGGGACTCGCCGATGATCTTGCTCGCCAGGTCCACGGACAAGGCGCCGACCTCCTGGCGCAGCGCGGCCAGGGCCTGCTGGCGGTCGGCCGCCAGCTGAGCCTGCGCGGTCTCGGTGACCCGGCGCGCCTCGGCCTGGGCCTGCTCGCGCATCTCGGCGATGATCTGCGCGCCCTGCTCCTGAGCCTCGGCCCGGATCCGGGACGCCTCCTGCCGGGCATCGGCCAACTGTGCCCGGTACCGCTCCAGCGTTACCGCCGCCTCGGCCTGGGCGTCCTCGGCCCGCTTCAGGCCGCCCTCGATCTTGTCGGTCCGCTCCTCGAGCGTCTTCTGGATCCGCGGCAGCAGTACGCGCCACAGGACCACGAAGACGATCAGGAACGCTATGGCGCCGATGATCAGCTCGGGGAGCTCGGGGATCAGCGGGTTGGCGTTCGGTATGACCGGCGCCGCCGCCACGTTACTTACCATCCTCGTCGTCCTTCCTGTCCGACATCACGCTCTCCTCGCTCGCGCCGCGATCAGCCGCTGCCGGTGGCCTTGAAGATGAACGGGACGACGATGCCGATCAGGGCGAGCGCCTCGGTCAGCGCGAACCCGATGTACATGTTGGACTGGATCAGGCCGCGGGCCTCCGGCTGCCGGGCCATGGCCTCGACGCCGTGACCGAAGATCAGGCCGATGCCGATGCCGGGGCCGATGGCGGCCAGGCCGTAGGCCACCGCACCGAAGTTGATGTTGAAGGCAGTCGGGGCTTGCTGCGCTAGGAGGTGGATCATGTATGCGTTTCCTTTACGCTCGTGCCAGCGGGCTGCGCCGGCGGTTGTGGGCGAGTGGTTCGCGCGCCGTGCGGCGCGCGCTGCCATCCCGGGCCATGTCAGTGCCCCGCTTCCAGCGATCCGCCGATGTACTGGGCGGTCAGGATGGTGAAGATATAGGCCTGCAGCACCTGGATCAGCATCTCGAAGGCAGTCAGGACGATGACGAGGATGAACGACGTCGCGCTGAACAGCAGGCCGATGCTGGCGCTGAACAGGTACCAGGTGGCGAGCGTGAACACCAGCAGCAGGATGTGCCCGGCGAACATGTTCGCGAAGAGCCGGATGGCCAGGGTGAACGGCCGGATGATGACGTACTGCAGGATCTCGACCGGCGCCAGGATGGCCAGGATGAAGAACGGCACGTCCTTGGGGATCATGTTGGCGAAGTAGCCGCCCAGTCCCTGGTGCTTGATGCCCAGGAAGGTGTACGTCCCGTAGACCATCAGCATCAGCGCGGCCGGGAAGGCGACCTGCGACATCGCGGGGAACTGCGCGATCGGGATGATCTCCATCAGGTTCATGATCCAGACGAAGAAGAAGATCGCGACCAGGAACGGCAGGTAGCCGTCCCCGCGCTTGCCCATCATGGGCCGCAGGATCTGGTGCTGGACGAACTCGACGCCCATCTCGCCGAGGCTCTGGATGGCGCTCGGCACCAGCTTGGGCTTCGCGAACGCGGCCCAGAAGAACGCCACCGCCACCACCGTGCTGACCAGGGCCAGCAGCATCGGCTTGGTGAAGGCGAAGCTGCCGATCGTGAAGAACGGCGTGAAGATGAAGCTCGGCCTCGGGTAGCCCGGGGCCGGGTACCCGCATTTCATCGCGGAGAAGACGTGACTGTTCTCCTCCGTGCACACCGACCCGGCAAGCGCCACGATGCTACCGGCCACGTTCATGTCCTCCAGGTTCACGCCCGCGCCGCGCTTGCGCGCGCACGGCACACGTCGTCAGGGTCGTCAGGTCCGCCGTCCCCGGCTGCCCGGCAACTCCCGGGACTGGGATCGTAACTGCCTCACCAGTGATCTTTACACGCGGATTACCTTTAGGGCGATTACCCCGCAGGTAGGGCCGCGGATGACCCCCGCTGAGCAGGCCGCCGCTCAGGCGCGGCCGTACTTGTAGACGATCAGCACGATGGCGAGCAGCAGCCCGACGATCATGCCGACCGGGAAGATGATCGGCAGCTGGGTCCACCGGCTGACGAGCCAGCCCACCGCTCCGTAGAACAGCATTCCCGAGAGCAAGTAGCTGAAGATGGCCCAGCCGGCGTTCTGCTCGGGGGGCCCGTCGCTGCGGGCGTTCATCACCTAGCCGCCCCTCCGGGCTCTGGATCCGGGCAGCCCTCAGCGCGGGCCGCAGTTCGCCGTCCGGTCGCCGGAGCACGCTCACGGGTCACCCGTCCCCGCGCGGCTCGACGTAGAGAAACTTCAGGCGCATGGACCAGACCACCTGCGCCCCGCACCAGGCCAGGATGCAGGCCAGGGCGGTCAGCCCGAACAGCCGGGCGTTGAACACGGTGGTCGAGCCGAAGGCGGCCACGAAGAACAGCAGGGCCAGGATCTTGACGATGAAGGTGCCCATCGCAGTGATCATCATGGCCTGCGGGCTGACCCGGGCGGCACGGCCCACCGCGAAGACGCTGATCGCGAAGAAGACGGCGACGAGCGCCACCCCGAGCACCGACCCGAGCAGCCCCTTGGATCCGCCGATCGCGGTGCTGACCGCCACCATGATCACGGCCACCACGGCGGTGACAAGGGCCGAGCGGCGGGCGATCCGGGCATAAGTGGCCGGCATCTACGAAACTCCGGGGGTCGCGGCGAGGACGACTGGCCCCCGCCGGATCGAGGGACTTACTAGGGAGGAACTTACCGCTGTTGCTGAGCAAGGACAGGTGGAGCGCGCACATGTAGCGCGCTCTGCTGTTGCGCGCTCGGCGGTGGAGCGTACTTCCGAGGAGTTTGAACTTACAGCCATGGCGCCGCCGTGCGGGCGCCGGGCCGTCTGACCCGTCTGACCGGCGCAACTGGGAGCCGCCGCCAGACGTACGGTACGTATCACGGACCTCTCACTCGTCTTTAAGTCTGCTCGTGAAAGATATCACAAGCTCTCGGGACACCTTTCGCAGGGGGGCGCCTAACGTGACGAACCTCTGCCGCACCCGTCACGCCGGAGACTCGAATGGTAACTTACGGCAGCCGACCGGTCTGGCGCCGCTCGGCCTCCGGAACGGCAATCGGCATCGTCGCGGAGGCCGCCCCGTCTTCTCCTGCGCCGGGACTCGCCGCTTCAGGCCGGGTCGGCACGCCGAGCGGCAGCCGTCCCGGATAGGACGCCGCCGGCGGCGGGGTCCCGATCACCGAGCGTACCCGCCAGGCAGGGGCGGGCTCAGCCAGCAGGTCAGGAACGGTCAGATCGGGTCCAGGCAAGTCGGGTCCCGACGCTGCGGGAACGGTCAGGCCAGCTTCAGGCGCCGGGCGGCCGGGCGCGGGCCGGGCCGGCTGGCCGGGCGCGGGCCGGGCCGGCTGGCCGGGCGCGGGCCGGTCATCCGGATTGACCGCGTGCCGGGCCCCGTGCGGGGCGCCGACGGTCACCGGCGTCCGGGCGGCGTCCGGCCCCACCGGGCCGGCCGCCGCGGCCGGGCCGCCGGCCACGGCCGGCCGGTGGCTGCGGCCCCGCTGCCACCAGCGCAGTCGCGGCATGGACATCACCAGCAGGGCCACAACTGCGGCGAAGGTGATCACAGCGAACACGAACAGCGGCGTCTTTACCGTCGCAAACCACACGACCAGGGCCGAGAACACGGTGGCCCACAGGTACATGATGAGCACGCTCAGCCGGTGCGAGTGCCCGATGTCGAGCAGCCGGTGATGCAGGTGCTTGCGATCGGGGGCGAACGGGGACCGGCCCGCCCGGGTCCGGCGGATCACCGCCATCAGCATGTCGGAGTACGGGATCACCATGATCAAGGTGGGCAGCAGCAGCGGCAGGACCTCGGGGAACCGGTTGACGTTCCCGCCCAGGGTCCGGAAATCGAGCGAGGTGATGCTGGAGATCGGCACGTAGGCCAGCAGCAGCCCGAGCAGCATCGAGCCGGTATCGCCCATGAAGATCCGGGCCGGGTAAAAGTTGTGCGGCAGGAAGCCCAGGCACATCCCGGCCAGGATGGCGGCGGCCAGGGCCGGGGCCGCCTCCGCCGACAGCCGCAGCACGTGCGTGAGCGAGTAGTAGTAGATGTAAAACGACAGCGCCGCGATGCCCACGATCCCGGCGGCCAGCCCGTCCAGCCCGTCGATGAAGTTGACCGCGTTGATGGTGGCCACCACGACCAGGATGGTCAGCACCATCGCCTGGACGGCGTCGGGCGTGAAGGTACCGCCGTCGGGCAGCGGCAGCCAGGTCAGCTCACTGCCGCTGACGACCAGGATCGCGCCGGCGGCCACCTGCCCGGCCAGCTTGCTGAGCGCGTTCATGCCCCAGCGATCGTCGATGATGCCGATCACCACGATGAGGCCGCCCGCCAGCAGCAGGCCCTGGACCATGCCCGTTCCGGCGAGAACGCTGCGCAGTGGCGTCATCTGGCTGGCCGCGAACAAGCCGGCGGCCAGGCCGAGGTACATGGCCAGGCCGCCCAGCAGCGGGATGGGCACCACGTGCACGTCGCGGTCGCGGGCCTCGTGCATGGCCCCGGCCCGGACAGCGACCCGGCGGACCAGCGGCGTCAGCAAGTAGGTGACGGCGGCGGTCACCAGCAAGGTGAGAACGTATTCGCGCACCGGTCACCAGGTCCGGACAGATGAGGCGGCCATCACAGCAACTCTAAAGCACCAGGCCCGCGATCAGGTCACGAGCCGACGGCCCGGACCCCGGCGATCTCCCGGAGCCGCCCGATCGAGATCGCGCCCTGCCGCAGCAGCCGGGGGACGTCGCCGGTGAGGTCGACGATCGTCGAGGCCATGCTGCCCGCCGAGGGGCCGCCGTCCAGGTAGATCGCGACCGCATCCCCGAGCTGCTCCCGGGCCTGCTCGGCCGTGGTGGCGGCGGGATTGCCCGTCAGGTTGGCGCTGGTGACGGCCATCGGGCCGGTCTCCCTCAGCAGGTCCAGCGTCACCTGGTCCTGCGGCATCCGGACGGCCACGGTCCCCTTGGCATCACCCAGGTCCCAGTTCAGCGTCCGCTGCGCCCGGCACACGATGGTCAGCCCGCCCGGCCAGAACTCGTCGATGAGCTGCTGCCCCCACGGCCCGAGATCCTCGACCAGGGCCGAGGCGGCCCGGGTCGAGCCGACCAGGACGGGCGGCGGCATCTCGCGGCCGCGGCCCTTGGCCGCGAGCAGGCGGGTCACCGCGGCCGGGCTGAAGGCATCGGCCCCGACGCCGTAGACCGTGTCCGTGGGCAGCACGACCAGCTCGCCGCTCAGCACCGAGGTGGCCGCGGCCGCCAGTCCCTCGGTCCGCTGAGTCTCGTCGGAGCAGTCAAACCAGGCGCTCATAGCCGCTCATCCTGCCACGTGCCCGGCGGCGGTGACGAACCTGTCCCGGCCGGCCAGGTCAGCGTGGTTGCGGGTATGGCGCCAGCCGTTCTCCTCGGCGAACAGCCAGTACACGGCCGGCCCCTGGGACGCGTCGTGCTCGACGGCGACCAAGCCGCCGGGCCGCAGCAGCCGCCGGGCGGTGCTCGCTACCGCGCGGATCGCCTCGAGTCCGTCGCCGCCCCGGCCCCACAGCGCGGCGGGCGGGTCGTAGTCGCTGACCTCGGGGGCCAGCGGGGCGCCGGGCGGGAGGTAGGGCGGGTTGCTGATGACCAGGTCGACGGTGCCGTCCAGGTCGGCCAGCGCGGTGGCGAAGTCCCCGGCGTGCAGGGTGACCCGGCCGGCCGTGTGCGGCGCGGCGGCGGCGACGCTGGCCACGTTCCGCGCGGCCCACTGCCGGGCCTGCGGGTCGGCCTCCACCGCGTGCACCTGGGCGCGGGGCACCTCCTGGGCGATGGCCAGCGCGATAGCGCCGGAGCCGGTCCCGAGGTCCGCGACCACCGGCTCGGCCACGTCCAGGGCAGCCAGCTGCTCGACGGCCCAGCCGGCCATGACCTCCGTTTCGGGTCGGGGCACGAAAACACCGGGCCCGACGGCCAGTTCCAGGTAGCGAAAGTAGGCCTGCCCGGTGATGTGCTGCAGGGGCTCGCGGGCCTCGCGGCGCGCGATGTCGTCCCAGAACCGCGGGTCGAAATCAGCGTCCGCCACCAGGTGCAGCTGGCCGCGTGAGGTCCGGTGCAGGTTCGCGGCGATCAGCTCGGCGTCGGCCCGGGGCGACTCGATGCCTGCCTGCGCCAGCCGGGCGGTCGCCATCGCGATCTCGTCCAGCAGCAGGCTCACTCCTCTTCGCCGCCCGCGATCTGCTCGGCTCTGTCGGACTCCACCAGCGCATTGATCACCGCGTCCAGGTCGCCGTCGATGACCTGATCCAGGTTGTAGGCCTTGAAGCCGACCCGGTGGTCGGAGATCCGGTTCTCGGGGAAGTTATAGGTGCGGACCCGCTGGGAGCGGTCCACGTCCGAGACCTGGCTGCGGCGGCTGGCCGCGGCCTGCGCGTCGGCCTTCTCCTGGGCGACGGCCAGCATCCGGGCCCGCAGGATCCGCATGGCGGACTCCTTGTTCTGGAGCTGGCTCTTCTCGTTCTGGCAGGAGACGACGATGCCGGTCGGCACGTGCGTGATCCGGACCGCCGAGTCCGTGGTGTTCACGCTCTGGCCGCCCGGGCCCGAGGACCGGAACACGTCGATCCGCAGGTCATTCGGGTCGATGGTGACGTCGACCGGGTCGGCCTCGGGAAGCACCAGCACGCCCGCCGCGGAGGTGTGGATCCGGCCCTGTGACTCGGTCACCGGCACCCGCTGCACCCGGTGCACGCCGCCCTCGTACTTTAGCCGGGACCAGGCGCCGTCGCCGCC
>Ga0193728_1000707_pt1 | contig 16488 bp, 15 predicted proteins | sample U1c1metaG_FD_143037 | JGI IMG/M metagenome (GOLD analysis project Ga0193728, IMG submission 143037) | Soil microbial communities from a riparian zone of the East river system, Colorado, United States - U1c1 | ecosystem: Environmental > Terrestrial > Soil > Riparian zone | place: USA: East River...
GCCGGTCTCACCGGCTGACCGCCGCCGGGTCCTCGGCCGGCGGGCCTCGGTCTTCGGCCGGCGGGCCTCGGTCTTCGGCCGGCGGGTGAATAGATTGGGCCGGTGACTGATGAGGGGGACGGGCGGGTCGTGCCGTGGTGAGGCCGACGGCGCCGGCGGCCGGGCGCGGCCGGTTCGGGCGGATCGACTTCCAGCTCATGCTGCTGCGGCGGATGGCCGACTACCAGCCCGGCCTGGTCGAGGACAAGCTCCGCGACCTGGGCTTCGCCCGGAGCGAGGTGCGGGCCGCGCACCGCCGCTGGCAGGAGATCGTCCGCTCGCGGAGCTTCCCCGGCGGGATGGCCCGCTACCGCATCGTGCTCGGCCGGCCGGCCCGCACGCTCCAGCGTGAGTTCGGCGACCTGACCTGCGAGATCACCCAGTGGGAGCTGGAGCTGTGGCCGGGGCTGTGGTTCGAGACCATCGCCGTGCCGGGGGGCGCGGTCGCTGCGGACTGGCTGGTACGGGCGGGCGACTGCGCCGCGCCGGAGCTGAGGACCGTGGCCGACCTGCGGCCCTGGGGGTGCGTGGTGGGCGAGGTGGAACGGCGGTTCGGGGCGGTGCGGCACTCCGGCGACGACGCGCCGACCCGGTGGAGCACGGAGTTCACGGCCGACGAGCCGGACCGGCCGGGGCGGTACCTGGCCCGGTTCACCTGGGGGCTGCTGCAGACGGTGGACGAGCTGCCCGCGGCCGGCGATCCGCCATGATCACGAAGGATTTGGCGTAGGCCGCGAAGCGGTCGGATACCTGGTGATCTTGGCCTGTCGGGCGGCGGCCGCCGCGCGCTGACTCCCGTAGACCCCGGCGCGCCGCCCATCGCCGACGCCCCCGACGCGTCCGCAGCCACAGCCACCTCACAGGTCACTCCGGCGCAGCGCGCCCGGGCGCGTCGCCATGATCGTGACCGATCGGGGGTGGTTTTCCGCACCCAATCGGTCGCGATCATGAAGCGGATCATGGGCGTGCCCTGGGGGAGGACGATGATTAAGCGGGTGCAGGAACCGGCCGCCGGGACCACGCTCAGGCCGGCGTCGCCGACGTGGGTGAGGTCCAGCCCGCGCTGGGCCAGCGCGGCCCGCCACGCGGCCAGCTCGTCCGGCGACACGTGCGTGCGGACCAGCCAGATCCGGATGCAGGCAGCCGGCCGGGCCTGCGCCTGGGCCCGGACCCGGGCCAGCGCTCGGGACAGGGCCGCGCTGACGCCGGCGGGATCCCGGCTGGACGCCACGACGATGCGCGGCTGATCGGGGAAGTAGGCCTCGTATTCCTGCAGCACGGCGGCGTCGGGCCGGATGGACGGACGGCCGGCCGGCCAGTAGTAGGCGAAGCCCCAGCTGCTGCTCAGGTTGACCAGGATCACGTCGCCGGGCGCGGCGTGCGCGGCGACGTACTGGGTCTGGCCGCGGATGTCCCCGTGCCCGCCGGGGATCGGGTGCGCGCGCAGGTACGGCTGCGCGCCCAGGGCGAAGGCCGCCACGGCGGCGACCGCCACCGCGGCGGCCAGGGCGCCCTTGAGCCAGGGCCGCAGCAGGCAGCACGCGCCTGCCACCCCGATCGCAGCGGTCACGACCGTAACCGCGAACAGGAAAGTCGAGGTGCGCTCGTCCAGGAACGGGTACTTGTGCAGCGCCGAGATGACCAGCATCTCGGGCCACAGCGCGGCGAGGGCGACCGCCGTCGCGGGCCGGCCGAGCCGGAAGATGGTGATCAGCCCGGCAGCGAACAGCGGGACCGCCAGCCACAGCGGCCCGAGGCCGAAATAGCCGCGCATGTACTCGAAGCGCTCGGCCAGGAACGCGATGCTGGCCTGCCAGCCCTGGCCGACCGGCAGGTAGAAGTTGCGGAAGTGGGGCGAGTAGGTGAGTCCGGGCAGGACCGCCCGGGCGTCGAACGCCTCGTAAACGACCGCCATGAGGACGGCCGTCACCGCGGCGGCGACCGCGGCCTCCGCGAGCCGGCGCCAGGCCCGGCGGGCGAGCTGGACTCCCACCACCGCCCCGAACGCCGCGATCCCGATGAAGGCGACGGCGTCGCTGAACAGCATGCCGCCCCAGACGGCCAGCGACAGCCCGGCCAGCCACCGGCGCGACCAGTCGCGCTCGAGCCGGGAGGTCGCCGCCAGCGCGAGCAGCGCCAGGCAGGCATCGGCGGTGTACTGCTTGAGGTCGTCGCGCGTGAGCATGCCGGGAACCAGCAGTACGCCGAGCGCGGCCAGCAGCCCGGCCGCGGCCGGGGCGCCCCGCACCCGCCAGCCGATCCCCCGCCCGAGCCATCCGGCCATGACGACGGCCGCGCCGGCGAAAGCCAGCGGCAGCAGCCGGGCGACCTGGGTGCCGCTGACGGTGAACAGGCGCAGCAGCACCGACCAGCCGATCGGCGTGCTGGAGGTCGTCTGGGGCAGCTTCGCCAGCCCGAACCGGGTGGTGGCCGCCACCCAGGTCTCGTCGGTCCAGAACGGCGTCCTGAGCAGGTAGCCCACGTCATGGACGACGAGGACGAGCAGCGCGGGCACAAGCACCAGGGTCAGTGCCAGCAGTCGCCCGCGGGATCGCCCGCCCCTGAGCGCCGCCGGGCTCTCGCCCGCCCGGCTCCGGTCCGTAAGGTCCCGGGCCGCGAGGACCGGCTCCGCCGGAGCCGTCCCCGGATAGCCCGCGGCGACCGCCGGGGCCTTGTCATCAACAGTCAACTACCTGGTCCTTTTCCGCCTCTGCGACAGAAGTATCGCAGGATGGAGGCAGAAAAGACGTTAAACAATCGACCTTCGGGTTGCCTTTGCTTGACCTGCACTTGACCTGAGTGCCACCCGAATACGGGCGTCCGAATTCCGGCCGGGATCAGAGGTGGAAGCTGGTCCCGACCGAGTTGGGGACGTAAGCCTCCGGGAACCGGGCCGACATGGCGTGCCGCGCCCGCCAGCCCGTGCAGTGCGCCGGGACCAGGAAGCCCGGATTCATGGCGGCCAGGTCGTCCAGGACGCGCGGGATCAGCGGCTCGAACACCGGTCCGTTGAGGTGGAACCCGCCCAGCAGCGCGTGCAGCGGCTGGCCGCCGGTCAGCACGCGGACGTAGCGGGCGATGTTGACGACCCCGGCGTGGCCGCAGCCGGTGATCACGACCAGGCCCTTCCCGGCCACGTTGACGATCATGGCCTGGTCATCCAGGACGAGCGGGTCGGGCTCCCAGCGGCCGCCGAGCCGGGCCTGCTGCGGCGGGAAGCCCGGCTCGTAGCCGGTGACCCGGGGCACCTCCCCGGTGATCAGCACCGATCCGTCCAGCAGGAAGCTGGGCTGCTGCTCCTCGATGATGTCGAAGCCGACCTGCTCCAGCGCCGGGCGGCTGGTCGTGGGCAGGTCGAGCGGATCGCGGCCAGGCAGCAGGACGCGGCGCTGCCGCCAGAAGTGCGGGTGGATCAGCACCGGCAGGCCGGTCCGGCCGAGCGCGCGGGCCAGCCCGTCGATCCCGGTCGTGTGATCAAAGTGGCCGTGGCTGCACACGCGCGGAGCGGCACGCCATGCCGGACCTGGTGCGACGCGCGACCGCGGCGGCCGCCAGCCGGTTTCAGACGGTCCAGAGGGCCCGGGTCGGTGACAGCCGGGCGGCGCGGATGGCCGGCAGCAGCCCGGCCAGGGCACCGATGCTGACCGCCGCGGCCAGGCCGCCGGCCCAGGCTTCGGGCGGGATGACGACCAGCTCGCCGTGGCCGCGGGCGTAGGCCGCGGTGGCGGCCGCGCCGATGATGACGCCGGCGGCGCCGCCGGCCGCGGACAGCAGGATGGCCTCGGCCAGGAACTGGGCGCGGATCTGGCCCCGGGTGGCGCCCAGCGCCCGGCGCAGCCCGATCTCGGAGCGGCGTTCCAGCACCGAGATGACCATGATGTTGGCCACCCCGATCGCGCCGACCAGCAGCGCGACCGCGCCCAGGCCGAGGAACAGCGTGTCGAGCGCGCCCTTGGCGTCGGCCTGGGCAGTGAGCGCGTCCGAGGGCCGGGAGACGTTGACCTGGCTGGGGTTTTCCGGGTTGGCCTGGGGACCCAGCACGTTATCGACCGCGGTGGTGACGGCCTGGTCATCCGGGACGGTGCGGACGTAGAGCTCCGACGGGTGCCCGTCCAGGCCCAGGAACTGGCGGGCGGCCGGGAAGCCGACCAGGACCGCCGAGTCGATCCCCGGCGCATAGGCGGCCGGGCTGAGGATGCCGGTGACATAGAACCACTGGCCGCCGACCCGGCTGCCGGGCTGACCGTTGATCCAGATTCGCATCCCGGGCCGGACCCGGTCGATGCCCATCAGCTGCGCCGTGGTGGCGCCGAGGACCGCAACCGGCTCGCGCGCGGTGGCGGCGTTCAGGAACCGGCCCTGCGCGAGGCTGGTGCCGACGACCGCGGGCAGGCCGAGCGTCGTGGCCTGCACGCTGAGGGCGTTGGTGTTGATCGGGGGGATGTAGGGGGACTTGTAGGCGTCGACGCCGGCGACGGTGCCGGTGTCCTGCACCGCTGTGACCCCCGGCAGCCGGGCGATCATGCCCGGCGCCGCCGCCGGCAGCTCCGCGGTCGCGCCGGAGAAAGTCTGTCCGTTGGTGACGGTCAGCAGGTTGGTGCCCAGGCGGGCGATCTGGCTCAGCAGAGCGGCCTGGGAGGAGGCGGCCAGGCCCAGGACGGCGACGATCGCCGCGACGCCGATCGCGATCCCCAGCGCCGACAGCCCGGCGCGCAGCTTGCGGGTCCGCAGCCCGATGCTGGCCAGGGCGGCCAGGTCAGCCGGCCGCAGCCGGGCCGCAGCCGGGACGGCCGGCCGCTGTGACGGGGTCATGACGGCCGGCCGGTGTCGGCGATGATGTGCCCGTCGAGCATCTCGATGCGCCGCCGCGCCCGGGCGGCGACCGCCTGATCGTGGGTGATGACGATGATCGTCGTCCCCTGGGCGTTGAGCTCTTCCAGCAGCGCCAGGATCGAGCCCCCGGTAGCGGAGTCCAGGTTGCCGGTCGGCTCGTCAGCCAGCACCACCGGCGGCGCGCCCGCCACCGCCCGCGCGATCGCGACCCGCTGCCGCTCGCCCCCCGACAGCTGGGTCGGCCGGGCGGCGGCCCGGTGCCCGAGCCCGACCCGGTCCAGCGCGTCCGTCGCGAGCCGCCGCCGCTGGTCGCGCCGGACCCCGGCGTACAGCAGCCCGTCGGCCACGTTCCCCAGCGCGCTCTGCTGCTCGGCGAGGAAGAACTGCTGGAACACGAACCCGATCCGGCATGCTCGCAGCGCCGCCAGCTCCCGGTCGCGCAGCCGGGCCGCGTCCAGCCCGGTGATGCGCACCGTCCCGGCCGTCGGCTGGTCCAGGGTGCCCATCAGGTGCAGCAGCGTGGACTTGCCCGACCCGGACGGCCCGACCACCGCCACCAGCTCCCCGGCGGCCACCGCCAGGCTGGCCTGATCCAGCGCCGGCACCGGCGGCGACCCGGGATACACCTTTGACACCCCGTCCAGCTCCAGCACCGGCACCCCGGCCCCGCGGGACAGCCCCGCCGCCGCGGCGGTCACGACGCCGGCACCACGACGCGCTGCCCGGCGGCCAGCGCCCCGGCCACCTGGACCAGCCCGGCGGCGTCATCGAAGATGCCGGGCCGGACCGGCACCCAGTGCCGCCTGTTCGCCGGGCCGACGACTTCCACGACGTACCCGCCCGCGGCCTGCGCCAGCAGGGCCCCGACCGGCACCGCCAGCGCGGCGCGCGCGGTGGCGGTGGTGATGTTCACCGTCACCGGCGCCTGGTCCAGGGTCCCCGCCGCCCGCGGATCGGTCAGCGTCACCTGCACCGGGATCGTCGTGGTCGCTTCCCCGCCCGGCCCCGACGTGGTCGCCACCGTGCCGACCGAGGACACCGCCCCCGGCGTCGTCGTCCCGGCGGGCAGCGTGACGGTAACCCGGTCACCCGCCGTCACCTCGCTTTGCTGGGAGGCATCCAGCGGGACCGTCACCACGTGCCGATCCGACGTCGCCGCCAGCACCGGGCCGTTCGCCGGGCCGCCCAGGCTCCCCGTGACCTGACTGACCCGCAGCGCCTCCGGCTCGAACACCACCGACCCCAGCGGCAGCGACCCGGACGGGGCAACGACCCCCAGCGCGGACTCCAGCTTCTGCACCCCGGCCGACGTCGCCCAGGAGAAGTAGTCCCAGCCCAGCGCGGCGACATTCGCGCTGGCTGCGTCCCGCAGGGCGACCAGGTCATGGTTCAGCTGGGACACGTCCGCGCCCGTCGCCCCCTCGCCCAGGGGCCGCCAGTCCGGCACGCTGCCATAAAGCAGCGCGACCGGGGACCCGTTGCCGGTCCGGTACAGCGCGTGGCCCTGGCTGATCACCTGCCCGGCCGACGGCAGCCAGGTCAGCGTCCCGCCGCCGCCCTGCCCCCGGACGGGGTAGGTCCCGGCATACCCGAGCGTCGCGGTCAGGGGCGTGGTGGCCGCGATGTCCTGCCGGGTCACCGCCGCGGTGGCCGGCGCAGGCGCCCCCGGCCCGGCCCCGGCCGAGGCGGCCGGGGAAAGTGCCCCGAGCCGCCAGGCCAGCACCGCCCCGGCCGCCACCACGGCCACGATGCCCAGGGTCACCCAGCGGCCGCGCGAAACGGTCTCGCTCACTATCCGGCTCCGTCCCGCTCGCTTCCGCGCATGCTCAGCCGGGCCGCCCTGGGCGGCTCAGCGGAACCCCTATGCCCGGGGGGAGCGCTCGGTCGCATTCATCCATCTTGTTATCGATCTCCGTCGAGCTTGGGTCGAAGCCGACGACATGGAGCAGGTTGAAACCCCAGCCCGCCGCGGAATCCTCGTTCGGGTCGGGCCAGGTGGGCACGCCATGGGAGCGCATGCACCGGGCGAACCTCCGCATGGCGGTCAGGTCCTGCTGCGCCTGCGCCTGGGTCGGCTGGCCGCCGTTCGGGAGCAGGTGCGCGCAGGCGTGCTGGGCCGCCTGGTACTGGGCATTGCTGACGTCGAGCTGCTGCAGGCCGACCTTAGGCAGCCCGTCAGGCAGCTCATTGCTGCTGCTGGGGTCGGGGTACTTCGGCACCCCGTGGGAGCGCATGCAGGTGGCGTAGCTGATCCCGATCTGGGATACCGCTGACGCTCCCGCCTTCGGTGCGCCGCCGGAGCCGGCGGCTGACGGGCTGCTGCTGCAGGCCGCCAGCAGAGCCAGGGCGGCCGCGGCGGTGATGGCGGCCGCAGTTCGGGCGGCCGGCCGCGAGGGGACGGGCTTCATGCCGCCAGTTCTAGCCCTCGGCGGGTGACATCTCCGCGACGCGAGATGTTGCACGGATGTCATGCCGGCCGTCGGATACTAGCGGTGTGCGGGTGCTGGTGGCCGAGGACCATGTGACCCTGGCCGGGCGGATTGCTCAGGGGCTGCATCAGGCCGGGATGGCCGTCGACACGGTGTACGACGGCGCCGCGGCGCTGGAGGCCGCCGGGCAGACGACCTATGACGTGATCGTGCTCGACCGCGACCTGCCGGCCGTGCACGGTGACCGGGTGTGCCGCACCCTGGCCGGCGGCGGCCCGCGGATCCTCATGCTCACCGCCGCCGCCGGCGTCGAGGACCGGGTCGACGGGCTGGAACTGGGCGCGGATGACTACCTGCCCAAGCCCTTCGCGTTCGCCGAGCTCGTCGCGCGGGTGCGGGCGCTGGCCCGCCGCGCGCCGTCCGCGCCGCCGGTGCTGCGCCGCGGGGACCTGGCCATGGACCGTGCCCGGCACCGCGCCAGCCGGGGCGCCCGCTCGCTGTCCCTGACCCGCAAGGAGTTCGGGATCCTGGAGATGCTGGCGGCCGCCGACGGCGCCCTGGTCAGCGCGGAGGACCTGCTCGAGCACGTGTGGGACGCGCACGCCGACCCGTTCAGCAATATCGTCTCGGTGACGATGGCCCGGCTGCGGCGCAAGCTCGGCGACCCGCCGCTGATCGAGACCGTGGTCGGGCGGGGGTACCGGATGTGACCCGCCCGCGGCCGACCCTCCGGGCACGCCTGACTCTGCTGTACACCGGCCTGTTCGCGGTGTGCGGGGCGATCGTCGTGGCGGTCAGCTACACCCTGGTGGCGCAGCTGGGGACGCCGGGGCCGGGCCAGGGAAATGGCCGGCCGCCTGCTTCCTCCGGCGGCGTTGCGGCCGGCTTCGCGGCGCGGTGCCAGTCCGAGGAACGCAGCGCCAGTCCCGACGCGCGCGTCCTGGCCAAGTGCGCCGCGTACTTCCAGCAGCTGGGTGCCCAGGGCCAGCGTGACCTGACGCTGTCGCACCTGCTGCGGTACTCGCTGATCACGCTGGCCGTGGTCATCGCCCTCGCCGCGATCCTCGGCTGGATCTTCTCCGGTCGGGCGCTGCGCCCGGTGCACCTGATCACGACGGCCGCCCGTGCCGCGTCCGAGCACAACCTGTCAGCGCGGGTCGCGCCGACCGGTCCCCGGGACGAGCTGCGCGAGCTGGCCGAGACGTTCGATGCGATGCTCGGCCGGCTCCAGGCCGCGTTCGAGGGCCAGCAGCGGTTCATCGCCAACGCCTCCCACGAGCTGCGCACCCCGCTCGCCGTGATGCGCGCCACCATCGACGTCGTGCTCGACAACCCCGACGCCACGCCCGGCGACCTGCGCGGCATGGCAGCCGACATCCGCGCCGCGGTCGACCACGCCGAGCACCTCATCAGCGCGCTGCTGATCCTCGCGCGCAACGAGCGCGGGCTCACCGTCCGAGAGGAGGTCGACCTGGCCACGGCCGCCGAGGACGTCCTCGACACCGCCGGCCCGGGCGGCCCGCGGGTGCACGCCGCGCTGGAGCCCGCCGTCATCGCCGGCGACCCGGTACTGGCCGGACGCCTCATCGCGAACCTGGTCGACAATGCGGTCCGGTACAACACCGCCGCCGGTGACATCTGGGTCAGGACCCGCACTGTCGCCGGCCGCAGCCAGCTGACCGTGGCCAACACCGGCCCGGTCATCAGCCCGGCCGACGCCGGCCGCATCTTCCAGCCCTTCGAGCGGCTGCACGACCGCGCGTCCCACGACGGCTCCGGGCTCGGCCTGGCCATCGTCGCGTCCATCGCCGCGATCCACGGCGGCACCGCCACCGCCCGCCCCCGCGACGACGGCGGCCTGTCCGTCACGGTCAGCATCCCCGCCGCCGGCCTCCCGGCCCGGGGCACCGGCATCCAGGCCGCCGAACCGCCAGGGGTCCCGCGCCCAGGATGACGTGGCGGGCCAGCGACGGCGCCACCCGGATACCAGCCGCCCGGCCCGCGGGAGTCAGGGCGCGTCGCGGGCGAGGCGCTCCTGCTCCTCGATCAGCAGCCGGGTGAACTGCTTGGCCGGCATCTCGGCCAGGCCGAGGAAGGTCTCGGTCCGCTGCACGCCCGGGATCTTCCAGACCTGCTCGAACATCAGCGTCCGCAGGTGGGCATGATCGCGGAGCCGGACCCTGGCCAGCAGGTCCATCGACCCGGCGACCACGGCGACATCCTCCACCTCGGGGATGGCGTGGAAGGCGCGCAGCACGACGCCGAGGTTGGCGGTCGCGGTGATGGCCAGGTAGGCCAGCAGCGGGTACCCGGCCGCCGACCAGTCGATGTCCACGGTGTAGTGGCGGATGACGCCGGCCCGCTCGAGCCGCGCCAGCCGGACGCCGACGGCCGGCGCGGACATGCTCAGCTCCCGGCCCAGCTTGCGCTGGCTGACCCGGGCGTCGGCGGCCAGCAGCGCGAGCAGGCGGCGGTCCACGCCGTCGAGCGGGACGGGCGGCAGCGGCGTCCCCACCGCGGTGCTCAGCTCGGCCAGCGGGCCCGCAGCCGCACCCGCCGCGTCAGGCGAGGCCGGGGAGTCAGGCGCGGCCGGGGCGGGCTCGGGCTGGTCATCGGTGGCCAAGCTGGGCGCTCCCTAGTAATCGCGGCAGATGACGTGGCGCGCAGCAAGCGCCTGGCCCCGGGAACCCGTCAGCTTCGCGCGCGCGCCAGCGGGCCCGGCGTGTCTGGCGTATTCCGGTGCCGAGGGTATCGCGCATGCCGCTGTGCTCTTTAGCCGGAACCGCTGGTATCCGGCCCGCCGGCGACGGCCGGCTCCGCGGCCAGCTCGTCCGCGAAATGGCAGGCCGACCAGTGCTGCGGCGCGATCAGGCGCAGGGCCGGCTCATCGGCCGAGCAGACCGGGCGGGCCAGCGGGCAGCGGGGGTGAAACCGGCAGCCCGGCGGCGGCGCGCTGGAGCTGGGCACCTCGCCGGGGATCGGCGCCTGCAGGCGCCCGCGCTCCCGCCGCGGGTCGGGCCGCGGCGCGGCCTGCATCAGGGCACGGGTGTACGGGTGCAGCGGCCGGGCGTAGATGGCGTCCCGCGGGGCCATCTCGACGACCTGGCCGAGGTACATCACGGCGACGTCGGTGGCCACCCGCCGCACGACCCCGAGGTCATGGCTGATGAACAGGTAGCTCATGCCCAGCCGGTGCTGCAGGTCGCGCATCAGGTTCAGGATCTGGGCCTGGACCGACACGTCGAGCGCCGAGGTCGGCTCGTCGGCCACGATGACCTCGGGCCCCGGGGCCAGCGCCCGGGCGATGTTGACCCGCTGCCGCTGCCCGCCGCTCAGGTGCGTGGCCTGCTGATCCATCATCTCGGGGCTGAGGCCGACCTGGAGCAGCAGCTGCGCCACCCGGTCGCGCAGCTCCGCGCGGGGGGCCAGCTTGTGCACGATGAACGGCTCGGCCAGCGTGTCGGCCAGCGTGAACCGCGGGTTGAGCGAGTTCAGCGAGTCCTGGAAGACCATCTGGATCCGGCGGCGCACCGGCGTGAAGGCCCGCTCGGTCATCGCGGCGATGTCCTCGCCGCCGAAGATCACCTCGCCGCTGGTCACCGGCTCCAGCCGGACCAGGCTCTTGGCCAGCGTCGTCTTCCCGCTGCCCGACTCGCCGACCAGGCCCAGGGTCGCGCCGCGGCGCAGGGTCAGGCTGACGCCGTCGACCGCCCGCACCGGCGGCCCGCTGCGCCCGAGCAGCCCCGGCGCCCGGTAGTGCACCCGCAGGTCGCGGATCTCCAGCAGCGGCGTCCCGGTGCCGCCCGGCCCCGCGGCTCCGGGCGCCAGGCCGGCCGCATCGGGCCGCGCCGCGTCGGGCCGCGCCGCGTCAGGCCGCGCCGCGTCAGGCCGCGCCGCGGCCGATTCGCTCGCCAAGGTTCACCTCCGGTCCCAGCCAGCACGCCGCGCGGTGCGAGCGGCCGCGGTGCTCCAGCGGCGGCCGCTGCCCGCACTGGTCGAAGGCGTACGCGCAGCGGGGGGCGAACACGCAGCCCGGCGGCACCTCGCGCATGTCGGGCGGCTGGCCGGCGATCCCGATGAGCTCGGCGTCCGGGTCCGGCGCCGTGTCGGGGATGGAGGCCAGCAGCCCCGCGGTGTAGGGGTGCGCGGGACGCTCGAAGATCTCCAGGGCGTCGCCCTGCTCGGCCAGGAACCCGCCGTACATGACCAGGACGTCGTCGGCCAGGCCGGCCACGACGCTCAGGTCATGGCTGACCAGGACCAGGGAGATGCCCAGCTCGGTGGTCAGGTTCTTGAGCAGCTCGAGGATCTGGGCCTGCACGCTGACGTCCAGCGCGGTGGTCGGCTCGTCGGCCAGCAGCACCTTCGGCTCGCACGCGATGGCCATCGCGATGACCACGCGCTGGCGCATGCCCCCGCTGAACTCGTGCGGGTAGGCCTTCAGCTGCTGGCGCGGCGACGGGATGCCCACCGTGCCCAGCAGCTCCGCGGCCCGCTCCGCCGCCGCCCGCCGGCTCAGGCCCAGGTGCAGCCGCAGCGGCTCGGCGACCTGGGCGCCGATCGTGCGGACCGGGTTCAGGGCCGCCATCGGATCCTGGTACACCAGGCCGATGCCGCGGCCCCGGATCCGGCGGATCTCGGTCTCGCTGAGGGTCAGCAGCTCCTGGCCCTCCAGCCGGACCGACCCGGTGACCCGCGCGTTGCGCGGCAGCAGCCGGAGCAGCGACAGGCAGGTGACGCTCTTGCCGGAGCCCGACTCCCCCACGATCGCGACGGTCTGGCCCCGCTCCACGGCGAAGCTGACCCCGTTCACCGCGTGCACGCCGCCGTCACCGGCGCCGCCGTGCCCGATGGCGAACCGCACGTTCAGGTCGGTGACCTCCAGGGCCGGGGTCACCGGGGCCTAGCCCGCATGGGCGAGATCGTTCCGGGCCACCCGGCCGTCCTTCATCACGAAGCGGACCCGGCCCACGGCCCCGATGTCGGTGCTCGGGTCGCCGTCGACCACGATCACGTCCGCGATCCGCCCCACTTCCAGCGTCCCGATCTCCGGATCGAGACCGAGGTTGGCGGCCGCGTTCCGGGTGGCCGCGACAATTGCCGCCATGGGCGTCAGCCCGTACTCGACCATCAGCCCCAGTTCCCGGGGCATGTAGTCGTGCGGGTTGAACGGGGTGCCCGCGTCCGTCCCGGCGGCGATCTTCATCCCGGAACGCACCGCGGCGCCGAAGCTCTCCCGGTGGTGGCCGGACTCGCTCTCGGCCTTCTCCACGACCCAGTCCGGCATGGCCCCGGTCGCGCCGTTGTCGACGATCTGGTTGACCGCGATCAGCGTCGGCACCAGGGTCGTCCCGTGGTCCAGGGCCAGCTGGAGCGCCTCGTCGTCCAGGTAGAAGCCGTGCTCGATGGAGTCGATGCCGGCCCGGATGGCGTTCTTGATGCCCCCGTTGCCGATGGCGTGGCAGGCGGCCCGGCGGCCGGCGTTGTGCGCCTCCCGGGCGACCTGCTCGAGCTCGTCCTGCTGCAGGGCGGTCTGGGTCGGGACCACGCCGGGGGTCAGCACGCCGCCGGTGGCCATGGCCTTGATGAAGTGCGCCCCGGCCTTGATCTCCGCGCGGGTGGCCTGGCGCACGCCGTCCGGGCCGTCGGCCTCCCGGCCGATGAAGTGGCCGTGCCCGCCGGTCATGGTGATGACCCGGCCCGCCGCCCGGATCCGCGGGCCGGGCACGAGCCCGTCCTCGACCGCGCGGGCCAGGTCGATCGCGATGCCGCTGGCCGCGCCGCAGTCGCGCACCGAGGTCACCCCGGACTCCAGGGTGAGCTGCAGGTTCTTGTAGCCGCGCAGCGCCGCGATGGTCACCGAGTCCCGCCCGGCCTGGCCGAACAGGTCGGGCGAGCCGTCGTTGGCCAGGTGCACGTGGCAGTTGATCAGGCCGGGCATGACCGTGCCGCCCCCGCCGTCGACCGCGCCGGCCGCGCTGCCCTCGGGCAGCCGGTCGTCGGGGCCGATCCAGGTGATGCGCCGGCCCTCGGTGATCAGGGCCTGGCCGGGGACCGGCGCGGCGCCGGTCCCGTCGATGAGCCGCACGTTGCGGACGACCACGGGGCGGTCTGATTCAGCCACGAAACGGGCTCCTTTCGGTGATGGCCCGCCGGAGGGCAGGCGGGTGGCTACCGGTAGGACAGGGTCGAGTAGCGCAGGGTCTTGGCCTGGTTGCGGTCGTGGCCGTAGACCATCTCGGCGTTCTCCCGGCCGGCCCGGTCGCGGAGCGCCAGGGCGCTGACCCGGGCCGTGGCCGGATCGGCCTGGCTGTCCCAGCTGTCGTGGTCGTAGTTCTCCTGGCAGTACACGGCGTCGCCGGTGATGATCATGTTGCCGGTCTCGGGCAGCCGCAGCAGGACCGACTGGTGGGCGGGCGCGTGGCCCGGCGTCGGGATGACCTCGACGCCGGGGAACAGGGTGGCCGCGCCGTCGACCAGCTCGTAGCTCAGCCCCGGCAGGTTCCAGTACTCGTTGGGGAACGAGGGGTTGTCCTTGGCGAACTCGTAGTGCTCGCGCTGCACGAAGAACTTCGAGTCCTTGAGCATGTCGTTGTTGCCCGCGTGGTCGAAGTGCAGGTGCGTGTTGATCACGTAGTTGATGTCGGCCGGGGCGATGTCGAGCTCGGCCAGCCGCCACAGCAGGCTGTCCTCGCGGCGCATGTCCGGCACGAGCAGGTCGGCCAGTGGCTGGCCCCGCCAGGTGTAGTCGGGATCCTTGATGTGGATCCGGTTCATCCCGGTGTCCACCAGCACCAGCGAGTCGTCGTCCAGCCGGATCAGGTAGGCGGGCACCGGAATGTGGATCCGCTTGCCGTCGGCCACGCCGGGCGCGACGACCTCGTAGTTACAGCAGCAGCCGCCCAGCGGCAGGATGTAAAGCTCCATCAGCCCTCTCCCGCGATCAGTGTCGTCGTGTCCTTCAGCTTGGTCCGCGGCTGCCGCAGCCGGTCCGGGTCGGTCATGCTGGCCAGGAAGTCGCCGAGGTAGTTGGCGACCAGGATGGTCGCGGTGATGGCGATGCCCGGCGCGGCCGAGATCCACCACGCCTGGCCCAGGTACTGCACCCCGGCCGACAGGTCGGCGCCCCAGTCCGGGGACGGCGGGCGGATGCCGAAGCCCAGGAAGTCGAGAGTGGCGGCCAGCAGGGTGGTCCAGCCGATGGCGCTGCTGATGACCACGATGAGCTCGCTGGACAGCACCGGCAGCACGTGCCGGCGCACGATGCGCAGCGGGCCGCACCCCACCGCCCGGGCAGCCGCGATGTAGTCCTGGGCGCGGATCGACTTGGTCGGCCCGTACACCACCCGGGCGAAGATCGGCGTGTAGGAGATGCCGACGGCCAGCACCACGGTGCTCACGCCCGGCCCGAGGATGGTCACCACGACCAGGGCCAGCAGCAGGCCGGGGAAGGCCAGCAGCACGTCCATGACCCGCATGACCACGCCGCTCGGCCACCGGGTCAGGTAGCCGGCCAGGATGCCCAGGGGCGTGCCGATGGCGGCCGCCAGCGCGGTGGCGAGCACGGCGGTGACCAGCGTGTGCCGCGCCCCGAAGATCGTCCGGCTGAGCACGTCCCGGCCGAGCTGGTCGGTGCCGAACAGGTGATGCGCGCTCGGCGCCAGCTGGCTCCCGCCCACGATCGCGGCCGGGGCGGCGATGGGCAGCAGCGGGGCCGCCACGGCCAGCAGGACCAGCAGCAGCGCGGCCACGGCGGCGATGAAGCCGAGCGGATCGCGGCGGGCGGCCAGCTTGAAGCGGGCCGCCAGCACCCCCCGGGAACTGTGCCGGGGAGCGCGCGGCGGCGCGGCGGGCCGGGTCTGCGCGCCGGGCGCGGCCTGGTCGGTCATCGCGACCAGCTCCGCCGGATCCGGGGGTCGAGCAGCCCGTGGGCCACGTCGACCAGCAGGTTGACCACGAGGTAGACGACCGCGACGAGCAGGACCACGCCCTGGATGGAGGGGATGTCCTTCTCCTGGATCCGCGCGACCAGGAAGGCGCCCAGGCCGGGCCGGCCGAAGATGACCTCGATGGCCACGGCCCCGGCCAGCAGGTAGCCGAACTGCAGCCCGACGATCGTGACCGTCGACCCGACGGCGTTGCGCATGGCGTGCTGCCACAGCAGCCGCCACTCGGACAGGCCCTTGGCCCGCGCGACGATCATGAAGGGCCGGTCGTACACCTCGATCAGGTTGTTGCGCAGCAGCCGGGCGATGATGGCGGCGAAGCCCCAGCCCAGCGCGATCGACGGCAGGATCAGGGCCTTGACCGACCCGGTGCCGAGCGCGGGCAGGACGCGGAGCTTCACCGCGAACAGCAGCACGAGCAGGATGGCCAGCCAGAAGTACGGGATGGCGACGCCCAGGACGGCAACCCCGGTGGCCACCTTGTCGGTGATGCCGCCGGGCCGCACGCCCGCGACGATGCCGAGCGGGATGCCCACCCCGAGCGCCACGACCAGCCCGCCGAGGGCCAGGTTGATCGTGTAGGGCAGCTGGCTGCTGATCTCCGCGACCACCGTCTGGTTCGAGCTGTAGGAGTAGCCGAGGTTCCCGTGCAGGAGCTGGACCAGGTAGTTCCCGTACTGGGAGAAGACCGAGCCGCTCAGGCCCAGCTGCTTGTCCAGGTTCGCGACCTGCTGGGGCGTCGCGTTCGAGCCGAACAGCAGGATCTGCGCCGGGTTGCCGGGGATCAGGTGCAGGATCGAGAACACGAGCACCGTGATGCCGAACAGGACCGGCACGACCATCAGCAGCCGCCGGAGAATGAACTGGGTCACGGGCGCTCGCCGCGGCTCAGGCGGTGGTCCCGTGGAACAGGGGCTGCCCGGTAGTGGAGAACTTGATCCCGGTCACGTTCGGCTGGGTCACGACAATGCTCTCCAGGTTGTAGATCGGGACGATCGTCGCGGACTGGGCCAGGGTCAGTGCGATGGCCTCGTACTTCGCGGTGCGCGAGGCCAGGCTGACATCCTCGTTCGCGGCCACGATGGCGCGGTCGATGGCCGGGTTGGCGTAGTGCTCCCAGTTGAACCCGGCCTTGATCTGGCCGGAGTTGAAGACCGAGTTGAACAGGTAAGGGTCCACGTCGTAGTAGAACCAGTCGGCCAGGTTGTGCTTGCCCTGGTTATAGGTGGTGCCCACGGCCG
>Ga0193728_1000708_pt1 | contig 16486 bp, 13 predicted proteins | sample U1c1metaG_FD_143037 | JGI IMG/M metagenome (GOLD analysis project Ga0193728, IMG submission 143037) | Soil microbial communities from a riparian zone of the East river system, Colorado, United States - U1c1 | ecosystem: Environmental > Terrestrial > Soil > Riparian zone | place: USA: East River...
TCCCAGTGCGCCTCCCGCGAAGGAAAGGACAAAGGACTCGGCAAGGAACTGCCGAGTAAGACGGCCACGCCCGGCGCCGAGAGCTGCACGCACAGCCAGTTCTTTGAGGCGAGCGGAAGTGCGCACGAGAAGCAAACCAGCGACATTGGCACACGCGACGAGAAGCAAAAGGCCGACGCCTCCCAGAAGGGTCAGCAGAGCGGTACGTACATCTCCTACCATTGCGTCAGCAAGGGGAACGACCGCAGCGTCGTCGAGATCAACCTTTTTTCCATACTGATCTCTGATGCGACGAGCAATGGCGCCGAGATTGGCGCGCGCCTGAGCGACGGTGACGCCGTCGCCGAGGCGGCCGACACCTCGCCAATTATGTGCGGTGCGGTCGGGAATATCGGAGTCCAACTCACGCGCAATCCAGGCCGCCACGCCAGCGGGAAAATCGAACCCCCGGGGCATAACACCAACAACGGGATAGATGCCGCCTTCCATGGACAGTTGGAAGTGCGACAAATCGGACTCGCCGCCAAGATATCTTTGCCAGTAGCTATGACTAACGATTACTGCCGGAGCGCCGTGCAGGCGTTGCTCGTCGGGAGCAAACGCGCGGCCGCGAACAGGCTCGACGCCAAGGACCTTGAAGAAATCGCGGGAGACAGCGGCGATGTCGAGACGTACCGGTTCGCTGCCGCCGGAGACGGACGACAGGCCGAAGCCATAGACGGCGAGACTATCAAAGGTGTTGTTCTGGGCGAGAAAGTCGTCGAAATTTGGGTCTGCCAAGTTCATACGATGGCCATCAGGAGCCTGTTCCCAGACGCGCACGATTTGCTGAGGATTTGCGTAGGGAAGAGGACGGAGCAGTACGGCGTCTACAACCGAGAAGATGGAAGTTGAAGCGCCAATGCCGAGCGCGAGAGTAAGAATAGCGACGGAGGTGAAGCCGGGAGATTTGCGCAGCATACGCACGGCAAAGCGGAGGTCCTGCCAGGAGGTCTCCACAATCGATTCCCAGCCGGCTGTGCGGACAATCTCCCTGGGAATCTCGAGACTCCCGTGGTCCAGGCGCACGGAGCGCAGCGCTTCTTTGCGGCTCATACCCTGTTTCATCTTTTCTTCGGCGGCCATTTCGAGGAACCCGCTTATTTCTTCGTCCAATTCTTGGGTGACCTGTTTCCTGCGAAACAGTGCTCGAAGACCGTTTGCTATGTTTCTCAGAGTAGTCATGAGTCACTCATAACGCAGGGCCACGATCGAGTCGAGGCGCGTGGCACGGTGGGCTGGAATATAACAGGCCGTCAGGGCGACGAAGGATAGGAGTATGGAAGTGCTTATGTAAGTGAGAGGATCTGTGGGGCCAATTCCGACCAGGAAGTCGCCGACAAAGCGTCCGACGACGAGGGCGACGGGGAGCCCAAGCACGAGACCACTTCCAACGATTGCGAGCCCCTGACGCGAAATCATCCAGAGGATGTTTGTCCGTTGTGCCCCGAGCGCGATGCGCACCACAATTTCCTGAGTTCGCTGTCCGACTGCGTAGGCCATGACGCCGTAAATGCCGACCACGGCGAGCGTGAGTCCCAGAAGACCGAGAGCCGCAGTAAGTTCCGCGCCTAAATTGAAAAGGAAGAGCCCGCCGGCGCCGTTATTAACTGCGTCGGTCATGGTTCGCACATGGAGAACAGGCGCCGTGGGCGCGATTCCTCGGATGACAGCCAAAACTTCTGGCGCGATCGCTTGTGGTGGACCCGCGGTGCGAATCTGCAGCGTCTGCGCGGAGCTATAGCTTTGTAAGATGGGGACGTAGAACGCCGGACTATATGGCGAATAGGGATCTTCAATCCTGCTATTCCTGACCACGCCGACGATTTCAATGGTGTGCTGTGAGTCGCCGCTGCGGTTGAAGTTGCGGCCGATAGGGTTGGCACCGTGCCAGAAGCGTTCGGCCATCGCTTCGTTAATGAGAGCGACTCGTGGCGATGATGCGGTGTCGGAATCCAAGAAATCGCGTCCGCTGAGAACCGCGATTTTCATTGTTTTAAAATATTCTGGGGACAGGGCATTGTAGTCGGCGTGCAGTTGTTCTCCACGCTGTGGTGTATATCCTGGAATGGTGATGTCGTTGCCCTGGACGGTATCTCCGAGCGGAACTATCGCCGCGAAACTGACCGACTGCACTCCGGGAAGCGTGCGAACTCGCGAACGTAATTGGTTGTAAAAATCCTCGCCTTGAGTCTGGGTGTAGCCGATTTCTCCGGGATCAAGCGCGACGTTCAGGATGTTTTTCGGGTCGAAACCGAGATCCGAATGTTGAGCACTGCTAAGGCTGCGCGCAAAAAGCCCGGCGATAATCAGGAGCGCGAGCGAGCCGCCTACTTGAGCTGCGACGAGAGCTGTGCGCATTCGTTGGCTGCGGGCAGTGGAACTCCGCCCACCCTGTCGCAACATGTTGCTCAAATTTCCACTGGATACGCGCAGTGCGGGAATAATTCCCACAATGACAGCTGCGACGATGGCGATGCCCAGGGCGTAAACAAAAACGTGTGCATTGAATGGGAACTCGGCAACCAGCGGCAGGTCAGTAACGGTAGCCGCCGAGCTGAGCGCGCGCAACGAAAATGTGCCCACGATCATTCCGGCCGCGGCGCCGAACAATGCTACGAGAATGGTTTCGATGAGCAGATGACGGATGAGGCGCGGCCGGGTTCCGCCGAGTGCTGCTCGAACGGCCATCTCGCGCTGGCGGCCAGCGGCGCGAACTAGGGACAAGTTCGCCACGTTGAGACACGCGAGCGCCAGGACCAGACCAGACAGAGTCAAGAAAAGTGCTGCAAGCGCCGGCAGAGGATTCGGCCCATTCACGAGTCCAGGGGGCCGCAAATGCCTGGCTTGTAGAGCAGTACCAACGCCAGGCCTCGGATACTGTTTGGCAAGCTGCGATCCCAATGGTGCGAGAGCAGCGTTTGCGCGCTCGATGCTCACGCCCGGTGCGAGCCTGGCAACGATTATCAAGTCGCGAGTGCCGACGTCGGAAAGGAACGCGGTACTTCCTCCAGTTTCGACGGTCATCATGCCGAGGGGAAGGTAGGCCTCCATCTCTACGAGGGGTGTCGGTCCAAGGAAGTCTCTCGGGGCTACTCCCACGATTGTGACCGGTTGGCCATTAATGAAAGCGATTTTGTTGATGACCCCGGGATCGCTGTGAAAGCGTGTTTTCCAGTAGCGAAAGCTGAGCACCACCACCGGATCGCCGGCGGGAATATTTCCTTCGGACGAGAGGATCAAGCGGCCAAGATACGGTCGAATGCCCAGCATTTGGAAAAAGTTGCCGGTGACGAACAGGGGCTGAGCGGGCCTGGTTATGGCGTCCACTGTTAAGCCATCCGGCCTGCTCGCCGGGCCCGAGAGCCCTCCGAGAACCATCGCTTCCACATCGGAAAACACGCCGCGCGTTTGATCATGGATTTGCCGAAATTCCAGGCCCGAGAATTCCGGCTCGAAATGGCTCGCGTCACGCGGAAAGGCCAGGAAGGTGAGGTCGTGCGGGTTGCGAACCGGCAACGGTCGAAACAGCAGAGTATCGACCATGGTAAAGATCGCGGTATTTGCCCCGATACCTAGTGCCAGCGTGAGCACCGCGACGGCAGTGAAGCCAGGATGCTTGAGCAGCATGCGGGCGGCGAAGCGCAAATCCTGCCAGCACGTCTCCACGATCGATTCCCAGCTCGCTGCGCGGACGACTTCCTTTGTAACTTCGTGGCTACCCTGCTCCAGGCGCACAGAGCGAAGCGCCTCTTCGCGGCTCATGCCGCGCCTCATCTTTTCTTCGGCTGCCATCTCCAGGTAGCCGTTTAGTTCTTCATCCAGTTCCTGGGTGACTTGTTTCTTCCGGAACAGCGATCGGAGTCCGCTCGCCGCGCTTCGCAGCAGTGCCATGGTTTGCTTACGACGCCTCCAGGATTCTGGCGATGGCCGCCACTTGCCGTCCCCATTCTCTGGTTTCGCTGTTGAGTTTTTTTCGTCCCTGGGTTGTCAGCGCGTAATACTTTGCGCGTCGGCTATTCTCGGTGGCTTTCCATTCGGTGGTGATTAGCCCGGCGCGTTGCAGGCGCTGAAAGGCGACAAACAGCGAGCCGGCGTTCAGGCGAAAAACGCCTTTGCTCATCTGTTCGAGCCGCACAGCGATGCCGTATCCGTGCATGGATTCGAGCGCCAGGGTTTTAAGGATGAGCATGTCCAGGGTGCCTTGAATCAGATCACTGGACTTGTTTGCCATGAGAAACATTCCTCCTGAGGATCAGGAGGAAGAATACATCTCTCCTTCTGATTGTCAAGAGGAGAGCTTGAGAAGTTTATGGTGAAGGGCCGTCACGACAGCCCCTGTCTCAATCGCGGCGGGTCATCACGGGAACTTGCGCTGGAAACAGGGCTATACGGCGGCCATGGTGATTGAGGAGTCTCGACTTCTAGAGGTATGTCTCTTTACCACTCGGCACAAAAGGGCAAGTCAACTGGACTTCACCAAGCTACTGCCTGATGTCGTTACCATCGCCGACGAAACAGACGCCCAACTCAAACAACGGATGGTGCTTTATATGGCAGCAAACGTAGTCTAAAATTGGCTGCGACTCACCCAGAGTTTGACTTTTAGCAAGCCTGCCCATAGCATTTCCTGTTCTGCTCGCGGCTGATTTTCAGTAGAGGTGGCCGCACTTTGTTAATCCCGCAACGGAGGAAGAATGGCGATTAAAGTTGGAATCAATGGGTTTGGGCGCATTGGACGCAACATCATGCGCACCGCTTTGGACGACAAAGATATTCAATTTGTGGCGGTAAACGACGTGACCGATGCGGCGACGCTCGCGCACCTGCTGAAGTACGACTCCGTTCTCGGCAATTTGCACCATAAAGTTACGCACACAGACGACACTATCAGCGTAGAAGGTAAGAGTTTTAAAGTTTTCAAGACGAAAGACCCCGGTGAAATTGATTGGCCTTCAGTGGGCGCTGACATCGTTGTGGAATCCACGGGACTTTTTACCAAGGGCGCCGATGCCAAGAAACATCTGCGCGGCACGGTCAAGAAAGTGATTATTTCGGCTCCGGCGGATGGTCCAGACGCGACTTTTGTGCTCGGCGTCAACGACAACACCTACGACCCTGCGAAACACAATGTGGTCTCGAATGCTTCCTGCACCACGAATTGTCTGGCACCGGTCGCCAAAGTTTTGCAGGAAACGTTTGGCATTCACAGCGGCACGATGACCACCATTCACTCCTATACCAATGATCAAAAGCTTTTGGATCTGCCGCACAAGGACCTGCGGCGGGCGCGGGCCGCGGCCATCAATATGATCCCTAGTTCAACGGGAGCGGCCAAAGCGTTGCACCTGGTGATCCCGGAGCTAAACGGAAAGCTCGATGGGTACGCCATGCGAGTGCCCACGCCGAACGTGAGCGTCGTGGATCTAACGGTGTTTGTCGACAAGCCGGCTACGGTGGAGTCGGTGAACGCGGCATTGAAAGCTGCGGCGAATGGCGCGATGAAAGGCATTCTTGCGTACACCGAAGAAGAACTGGTCTCCGCGGATTTCAAAGGGAATTCGAATTCGTCGATTGTGGATTCCGGATACACCAAAGTAGTTGGCGATCGCTGCGTGAAAGTGCTCGCGTGGTACGACAACGAATGGGGCTATTCCTGCCGCTGCCGCGACCTGATTAAATTCATGGCCGCAAAATTTTAATTTTCTTTGCGGATTTCAAAATATGAGCAAACTAACGATCAAGGACCTTGATCTACATGGGAAGCGCGTGTTTCTGCGGGTGGATTTTAACGTGCCGCTGAAAGATGCGGTGGTTACGGACGACACGCGCATTCGGGAGACCCTTCCCACTTTGCGGCTGGCTATTGAGAAAGGCGCGCGGCTTGTTTTGGCGTCACACCTGGGGCGTCCAAAAGGGACGCGCAATGAAAAATATTCCCTGAAGCCCGCGGCGAAGAAGCTAGAAGAGCTTTTGGGGAAGCGTATTGCATTTTCCGACGATTGCGTTGGCGCGGATGCGGAAGCAAAGAGCAAGGCGCTCAAAGATGGCGACGTGTTATTGCTTGAAAATGTGCGTTTTCATGCCGAAGAAGAGAAAAACGATCAGGGTTTTTCGAAGCAGCTCGCTGCGTTATGCGATGGGCTGTTTGTTTGTGACGCTTTCGGTTCCGCGCACCGCGCGCATGCGTCTGTGGTGGGCATAACCCATTTCGTGAAGCAATCCGCTGCGGGGCTGCTGATGGAAAAAGAGCTCGCGTACCTCGGGAAAGCCATCAGTAAACCGGAGCGGCCGTTCGTGGCAATTCTTGGCGGCGCCAAAGTGAGCGACAAGATCGAAGTGGTCGAAAATTTGATGAAGATTGCCGACGCTCTGCTGATTGGTGGGGGGATGGCGTACACATTTCTGAAAGCGCAAGGCAAGGCCATCGGAAAATCCCTGGTGGAAAACGAAAAACTGGATTTAGCTAAGAAAATTCTCGACGACGCGCGTGCCCGGAATTTCAAATTTCTGCTGCCGGTCGATAATGTGATCGCGCCGGAGTTCAAACCGGATGCGCCGGCGAAAGTGGTAGATGTGGAAGCTATTCCCAGCGATCACCTGGGACTAGATATTGGCCCGCGCACCATTGCGTTGTACAGAGCGGAAATTGCCAAAGCGAAAACGATTGTGTGGAACGGCCCGATGGGCGTTTTCGAAATGCCGGCGTTTGCGAAAGGTACCCTGGCCATCGCTGAAGCTGTGGCGAGCGCTACAGATGGCGGGGCAACCTCCATCGTGGGTGGAGGGGACTCGGTTGCTGCCGTACACCAGTCCGGCGTGGCTGATAAGATTTCGCATATTTCTACCGGTGGCGGAGCTTCGCTCGAATTTCTTGCTGGGCGCAAGCTTCCCGGCGTCGAAGCGCTCAGTGAGAAATAAAAGGGATCCATGGGCAAGGGGATAATTTGATGAGGCGTCGGGTGATCGCCGGCAATTGGAAAATGTACAAGACCATTGCCGACACACGCGCATTTTTTGCGGCGTTTGCTCCGCTGGTCGCGGACGCCAATCATTGTGACATCGTGGTGGCGCCTCCTTTCCCATCCATACCGGCGGCCGTTGAATCGACGAGGAACACTAAAATCAGCGTGGCCGGTCAAAACATGTACTGGGAAAAGGAAGGCGCGTTCACGGGAGAAGTTTCCCCGGCCATGCTCCAGGAAGCTGGATGCCGCTACGTCATCATTGGGCACTCCGAGCGGCGCCAAATTTTTGGCGAGACAGACGAGATGGTGGCAAAAAAGACTAAAGCCGCGCTAGCAGCCGGGCTGACACCAATTGTTTGCGTTGGTGAAACGCTCGCCGAACGCGAAGCCGGTCACACCGAGCGGATTTGCGAAGCTCAACTGAGGAACGGGCCCGGCTCGTTGACCGCTGAAGAATTCTCCCGTATTCTGATGGCATACGAGCCAGTGTGGGCCATCGGAACCGGCCGCACGGCTACTCCTGAAATTGCGGCTGCCTCGCACCGTTACCTGCGTCAGTGTGTAGCGAAGCGATTTTCGCCGGAACATGCTGCAGCCTTGCGCATCCTTTATGGCGGCAGCGTTAAACCGGATAACATTCAGGGCTTAATGGCGCAGGAAGAGTTGGATGGGGCACTGGTTGGCGGGGCGAGTCTGGAGCCTAAATCTTTTGCCGCTATAGTGAAGGGCTCGAAACCTCAATAAACACGGCACGCAAAGGCCCTGAGTCAAAATAATAATCGCTGACGCAACAACATAAGCTAAACGCTGCGCGGCAAGGAAAACCGAATGCCAGTTTGGATGAAATGGACCATAGCGTTGTTAATAGGAATGGGGATCGTCACGATCGGCTTTCGATACGCCGGGTGGCTCCTGACGGGTTTTTTCGTGATCAACTGCATGGTACTTATCGTCGTGGTATTGCTGCAGAGCGGCAAAGCCGCTGACTTGGCGGGCGCGTTTGGTGGGGCTGGCAGCCAAACCGCTTTCGGGCCCCGCGGCGCCGCGAACGTCTTGTCGAAGGCGACGACTTGGTGCGCGATAATGTTTATGGTCTGCGCTCTAGCTTTGGTACTCAGGACCGATAAGGCTGTGGAGCAGGGCGGCTCAGTCCTGCAAAAGGTTTCGCAACCAGCGAAGCCAGCTCCGGCACCAAGGGTGCCACCCACAGTCCCAAGCTCGACTCCAGCCTCGGGGGGCCAACCTCCCATCGCCCAACCGCCTGCTCAAGTGCCCCCGTCAAACCAGCCGGCTCCGGCACCGACGGCACCCAAAAAGCCCTAACTTCCCTATCCAGTGTCGAATTTCGGAGCTATAGAAGCGCGACCTGGGCATGGTCGTGGTCTGACCACTATGCCAACGTATCCCGTAACATCTTTATAAAATCGATTCTTTTGATACTGAATATCAAGGATTTGCTTGACATTCCTTGAGATTGAATGGTATAGCCGCTATACCGTTTCAGGAGGGTGATGTCCTTATGATCTCGAATACTGCAAGAATGAACCGATTTCGGCGAATGTGCGCCTTGATAGGCGCTCGCCCCCTCTTTGCGCTTTTCGTTTTGTTGGTCGCCAGTTTTCAAGTGTGTGGCCAGGGCAGCAACGGGGAGATCCTTGGCGCGGTTACCGACCAATCGGGCGGAAACGTTGTGGGGGCCACGGTGACGGTCACCGACGTAGCGCGAGGAGTCTCAAAAACTTTGACCACCGACCAAGCCGGCGAGTACGTGGCTTCGGGCTTGACGCCTGGTACCTACACGGTGCGGGTGGAGGCCACGGGTTTTAAGGTTTTTGAGCGCCAAAACATCCTGTTGGAGGTCGGGAAGGAAGCGCGAATTGACGCAGCGCTGCAGACGGGATCGCAAAATGAAGTCGTTACGGTGACCGAAGAGGCGCCCTTATTGGACACTACGACGACGACATTGGGCGGGACAATCAGTAATGAAATCATAAATGATCTGCCGCTGAATGGGCGGAATTATCAGAATCTGCTTACGCTGCGCCCTGGCACTTCGATTTACCCGGGAGGGGGACCTTGGACACAGACCACCAACGGCATCCGTCCGGAAGACACGAGCTTCATCGTCGATGGTGTCACTGATGATGAAGCGTTCATGGGTTTTAGCGTGACCAACGCGGCGGCCGTGATCGGCGATGCCGCCACCATTATTCCGATCGACGCCATTCAGGAATTCAACACGCAGGTCAATCCCAAGGCGGAGTTTGGATGGAAGACTGGCGCGATCACCAGCGTCGGCCTGAAATCAGGAACGAACCAGATACACGGCACCGCCTATGGCTTTGGCCGCTCGGATTCCTTTGACGCCCGCAATTTTTTCAACCATTTCAACACTGACGGCACCCCCCAGGCGAAAACGCCCGTGGAACTGGAACAATTCGGCGGCACGGCGGGCGGACATATCATCAAGGACAAGCTCTTTTACTTTGGCGGCTTTGAGGCGCAGCGTTACACCGTCGGCAATTCGCTCATAGGGCAGGCCCCCACCACTGCGTCCGTTTCGGGGGGTGGTGGCAACAAATGCGTGGTGCTTACCACTGGCGACTGCGCCATCAGCGTGGCGGATGCCACCGCAGACCTTGTCGCGCAAAACCCAGGGTTCGTCGTGAATCCGCTCAGCGCGTATTTGCTCTCCTTCTATACCCCCAATTCCAGCCAGGGAACACAGGTGGCCCTCAATTTTCCCAACCAGAACAGCTCCAAGAATGCCATTGGGAAAGTGGACTACCATCTGAACGATCACAATTCCCTTAGTGGGTCCTACTTTTTTGGCAATGACACCATCATCGGCATGGATTCGAATGAACTCCTCTCGCAATTCCGCACCGCGGTCCATTCCCGCGCGCAAACCGTCGCCGCGCACTGGGCTTGGACGCCGAGTTCCACTTGGGCTAACGAAGTACGCGGTGGCTTCACGCATTACGTTCTCCAGATTATCCCCAGCGATATCACTTTTCCCTACAAGATCGACACCGGCCTTACCAATCCGCTCTTGAGCGGCATACCGAATATCAAGCTCTCTCCGTTTACGGAACTGGGCGCCTTCCACAACTTTCCAAAGATCGTCGGGCCCGACAAGGTCTACAGCTTTGTCGACCAGGTCTCCTATTTGCGCGGCAAGCATGCCTTCAAGTTCGGCGGGGAAATTCGCAGGGACTTGATTCATCAAGGGACGTTCCGCGGCGGGCGAGGGCGCATCACCTTTGCGGATCTCGAGGCCTTCCTTCAGGGCACTCCAAAGGCAGCGGGCATTTTGGGTGGAGATCCCATCCGCAACATCTCGCAGTGGCTTTACGCTGGCTACGCCCAGGACGACTGGCGCATTACCAAGCGCGTGACTCTCAATCTCGGGTTGCGCTACGAGCTCCCGGGCGTCCCCACGGAAGACCACAATCTATTCGGAAACTGGGAGCCTTCTGTTGGCTTAGAACAGGTGGGCAAAAACATCAGTTCCATCTACAAGCGTGACGGCAACAACCTCTCCCCGCGTGTGGGCGTCGCCTGGGATGTCACTGGTAAAGGCACCACCATCGTTCGCCTCGGCGGCAGCATCGTCTACGACGTCATCCCCATGAGCACCTTCCTCTCTCAGCAAAACCTGCAAAGCGGGCCGGTACTCTTTGGCATCGGCGTCGTTCCTACTGGCGCAACGATTTTCGACGCCCAGTGCCCGGCGCCGAACGGTTGCCCTGGAGTCGGAAACATTTTCACCACGGCCGTCAACCTCCCGCTGTCCGGTGCGGGTGGCCTAAATTGGGCGAATCAAACCACGCCACTCTACCCAGCCAATTTTGCTTCGCTAGTCACGTGCAGCGCGGCGAACCCTTGCAACACTTTCGCGATGAACCGCAATTTCCGAAGTCCTTACGTAGAGAACTGGACTCTGGGCATCCAGCATTCTTTCTCAGGCCAACTGGCTCTCGACGTCACCTACGTTGGCAATCATGCGGTAAAACTTCCTGGCGTGGTTGATCTCAATCAAGCTCCTCCGACTCCGGGCGCGGACGGCACGCTGCCCTTTGCCACCGATTTCCCCTATCTGGGTCAGATCAACTACCTCTCGAACTTTTACGGTTCGACGTACCACGGGTTGCAAACAACTCTGACCGCCCGCAACTACCATGGCCTCGAGTTTGTGGCGGGCTATACCTATGCGCACGCGCTCGATGACCTGTCCTCAAACTGGGTTGCCTTCCTACCCCAGGACAGCGCCCATCCTCTGCTGGAACATGCCAGCGGCGACGAAGACATTCGCCACCGCTTTACCTTTTCCGTGACCTATTCGCTTCCGGAGAAAAAGACCCGGAGCCAGCTCCTGGAAGGCTGGCAGCTCAATACCGTCATCTCCCTGCAGTCTGGGCAGCCATGGAATGTCAACGATCAGAACAATAACTTCAGCGGAATCAACGAGGGCTCCGACCGCTGGAATTTCTACGGCAATCCATCGGACTTCAAATCGCGGGGACCCCAGGGTCTTCCGTTTTTTCCAGGCACCAGCAACGCCACGTGCACGGCGAAAGCCGCCGCTCTCGACGGATCGGATCCAACTCAACCCTATACGACGTCGCTCACCTCTGCCGGCTGCTATGCCGTTGGCGGTTCCATCCTGATTCCAAACGGAATCGGTAAGTTTGGCACCATGGGTCGCAACATCTTCCGCGATACCGGTTTCCACAACGTGGACCTTTCTGTTGCCAAGACCTTTAGGTTGGGGGAAAGAATCAGGGCGCAGTTCCGCGTGGAAACCTTTAACCTTTTCAATCACCCCAATTTCGCCAATCCCTGGGGCGCCACCAGCACCTACGGCCAAGGGGCCTTCGCCGATCCATCGCAGCCGGGTTCGTTCGGCTGCGGCTGCGCAACACCGGACAACGCCGCCTTCAACCCTGTACTCGGGTCGGGCAGTGCGCGCGCAATTCAGTTGGGCTTGAAGTTTATTTTCTAGTTCGCACGCCTGAACTGGAAAATGAAGAGGGGCCGGATACTCGTCCGGCCCCTCTTTAGTGTTATCGGGTGTCTCGAAGATCTTTGGAGGATCAAAAAGATGAGGCGTTTCTCGATATTTGCCGTTGTTGTGGTGTGGTGTGGCTTGTTTTTGGCTAAGGCTGCATGGGCTGAGGGTGGGGATACAGCGGTGTCACAGGCGGACCATGCGTTCGTGCAGGCGGTGGCGAAACAGGACGGCGAAGAGTTGGGCAAGTGGCTTGATGCGGACTTCAGCTGGACGAATGCGGCGGGGAAAACGATCACGCGAGCTGAGGTGCTTAAATCAGTGCCCACGTCGTCCATGGGGGATGAAAACGCAGCGGAAATAGAACATCGCGATTATGGCCAGGTCGTGGCGATTATGAGCGCGCGTGACAAAATCCACGTGCTGCGCGTGTGGGTTAAGCGCGGAACGAATTGGCGGTTGCTGGTGTATCACGAGGTTTCGCAGGCGGAGACAGCGCAATCGCAGTCCGGGACGGGCGTCAAGGATTGCCAGAATCCTTGTAAGACGGTGCCCTTTCAGCCCAAAAACGAATCAGAGCAAGCGGTGATTGCCTCGTGGCAGGCGCTCGAAACCGGCGTGACCAATCATGATGCGTCAGCGTGGGCGCCGCACGTGGATGACAGCTTTGTCACCGTCAGCTCCAGCAGCGATCATCCGGTGTTTAAAGCTGACCGCATCGCCACACTGAATTTGCAGAAACAAACGGGGTATCCATCGGCGCCGGCGCCACTGGTTTCCGCGCAGATGTTTGATTTCGGGAACACCATCGTGATGACTTGCCTGCATCAGCCGTATCACGGCAAGCCGGTGCGTGTTACTCGCGTATGGCTGAAGAAAAATGGCCAATGGTTGATGGTGATAAGTTTCCAGACGACCATTCTGGGAGAGCCAGCGAAGTAGTCGCGCGTAGAATTTGTTGCGGATGAGCGGAATGCGCTCGTGATGCGCGAGCCAGCTTATATTGGGGCACAGTTGAAAGTTGTAGCGTCAGAAATGCAACACCAAGACCCAGGCTAAAAAACGAGCCTGCGGAACCCTCCGTCTAAGTTTACTTTGAAAATTTTATTAAGTAGTAAAAGCGATTAGTCGCTCACGACGGAGTTGCGCAGCGTTCCTACGCCTTCGACGGAGATTTCTACTACATCGCCGTGCACCAGAGGGCCGACGCCTTCGGGCGTGCCGGTGCAGATCAAATCGCCGGGCATCAGGGTCATGATGTTGGAGATGTAGTGGATGAGGGCATCGAGGGGAAATACAAAGTCGCGGGTGTTGCCCTGCTGGCGGACCTGGCCATTCACGTGGGAGGAGACACTCACGCCCTTCCACGGATCGAGGTTGTCAGTGACCAGCGGGCCCACGGGGCAAAATGTATCGAAGCCTTTGGCACGCGCCCACTGATTATCTTTTTTTTGAAAATCGCGGGCGCTCACATCGTTGACCGCAGTGTAGCCAAGAATGTAAGGATGCACCTCTTCATTGGGCGGCAATTTGTAACAGCGCTTGGCGATAACCACGCCAAGCTCGCCTTCGTGATCGACGCGCTCGGAAATGGATGGGCGGCGAATGTCGTGGCCGGGGTCTAGTAGGGAAGAGGGCGGTTTGAAAAAAAGTAGTGGTTCTTTAGGGACTTCGGAACCCATTTCGGCGGCGTGGCCGCGATAGTTGCGGCCGACGCAAACGATTTTGGAAGGTTGCACCGGGACGAGCAGTGCGGCTTCCAAGAAAGGTAGCGGCTCAATCTGCTCGACGCCCTTGGAAGATTCAACGAGACCGTATCGCGCGCTGCCTTTGTAAGTGAAACGGCAATATTTCATCTATTTCCTTCCCCTCACGATTACGAAAGTTGCCACGAAAAGTTTCGGGAGATCAGGCGCTTTGATACAGCTTGGTCATCACAAATTCGCGGTGACCCAAAGCTTCGGAGCAGGTCAGACGGCCATTGCAAGTTCTAATCATGATATCGATCAGTCGATCGCCGGCCTCGTCGAGCGACATTTCGCGGCGAAGTATGCCGGAGACATCGAGATCAATGTGCTCGCTCATGGTGCGCGCGGTCTTGGGATTGGCAGTGAGTTTAATGACCGGCTCGATGGGATTGCCGATCACGTTTCCCTGACCGGTGGGGAAGAGGTGGACCACAAATCCGGCGGCCGCTTGCAGCGTGACGCACTCCGCCGCGGCGGAAGAAGTGTCCATGTAATAGAGACCGGGACCCTTGGCAGGGGATTCGGCGGGTTTCAGCACGTCGATAAATTTTGTCTTGCGGCCGATTTTCTGTAAGTTGCCAAAAGCTTTTTCTTCGATGGTAGTTAAACCGCCGGCAATATTTCCTTTGGTGGGTTGAGATTCGGAAAGGTCGCTGGTTTTGTGGCGGTCGATTACCTCTTGATAGGCGTTAAACACTTTCATGAATCGTTCTTTCACTTCGGGAGTCGCGGCGCGGCCGGCGCAGACGATTTCCGCGCCGGTTAATTCCGAAGTTTCGCCAAAACAGGTGGTAGCGCCGAGCGGATCGAGTTTGTCGATGAGATTCCCCACCGTGGGACAGGAAGCGAGTCCCGAGGTGGTGTCGCTTTCGCCGCACTTGGTCGAAACGAAAAGTTCCTTGATAGGGCAGGATTCCCGTTGTTTTTCGGAAGCCCACTGCACAAATTCCTGCGCTTTGCGCGAAGCGGCGGCGATGGTGTTGATGTCGCCGTGGCCTTCTATTGAGAAGCCGACTACCGGCTTGCCAGTCTTGGCGATTCCTTCGACCACTCGGCCGGTCCAGCTCGGTTCGATGCCGATGACAACGCAGGCTGCAACATTCGGATTGCTGCCGGTGCCGATCAGCGTGCGGAAATGCAGTTCCAAGTCTTCGCCAAACTGCAAGCGTCCGTAGGCGTGAGGAAGCGCCAGCGTCCCTTTGATGTTATTGGCGACGGCTTCTGCGCTGGCATTGGACAAATCGTCGAGCGGGAGAATGACCACATGATTGCGTATGCCTACTCGCCCGTTCTCGCGCCGATAGCCGAAAAATGAGTGCTGCGCCACGTTTACCACCTCTTGGTCTTCAGATTGTGCACGTGAACATGGCGGCCCTGGCCCACATCAGCGACGATGCGGCCGACATCATGTCCGTACTTCAGCACGGTGTCGCCAACTTTCAAGTCACGGAGGGCGATTTTGTGACCGAGCGGCACGGCATCGAGAGACTTGAAGCGGATGGTTTCGTCAGTCTCCATGATCCAACCGAAGACTTCTTTGCCTGGCTGGACGTCTTCGACAACCACGACGCCAACGGTGTCGGCTTTGTCGTGCACGATGAAATCAGTAGGCATTAAATTCTTTTCCCTCCGGGAGAATTGCGTGGCCAAGTCAGTGTGGTGCGTTCACTGACCGACGTCTTTTCTCATTAATAATCGCATGACTTCGGCGGCCGCTTTTGTAACTTCGTCGCGCAAAAGAGTCTCGGCCAAGGAGGCATCGCCTTTGGCGATGGCCGCAAGCATCGCTCGTAGACCGCGAATACTCTCTTTCCAACGCTTTTCAGAGCGGCGCGGATGTCCCAGGCCCAACGCGCGCCATCGCCAGATGCGCACGTGGAGCGTGCCAATCATCGACGAGAGAGTCTCACTACCCGCGCCCTGAAACAGAACTTCGTAGAAGCGATTTTTGGCTTCAAGAATAGTGGTCGGATCACCATTTTCGTATGATTGCGCGGTAGCCTTTAGGGCTTGCTCGAGAAGTTTCTTTTGCGCGGGGCTGGCATTTTCGGTGAAGAGTCGCGCAGCCAATCCTTCCAAAACGGCGCGGATGGAATAGAGATCTTTCGCTTCCGCAAGCGTCAATTCGCGAACGACCGGGCCTTTGTTGGGGATGTTGGCGACCAGGCCTTCCGATTCCATCTGGCGAAGGGCTTCGCGGATTACTGTACGCGACACGCCCATCATGGCGATCAGTTCACGTTCAATCAAACGAGAGCCTGGCGCGAGGCGTCCGGCAATGATGGATTGGCGCAATTCATCGAGGACCTGGCGGCGCAGCGGAGCGGCGGACCGCTCGATAAAGGAAAGGGGAGCGGTTGAAGGTATATGGCTTGACTGTTGCATCATCCCGTAATACGGTACTATCAGATTTGCGAGTTTGCAAGAAATTGTTCCGTTTTCCTGAGTAAGCAATTTTTTCGAAAGGGCGGCGATGAGTGACAAGCCGGTAAAAGCAGGAATTATTGGCTTAGGGCGCTGGGCCAAGGTGCTCACCAAGGCGTCGCAGAAATCAAAGTTGCTGGAAATTGTCACGGGCTACAGCCGTTCGGAAGAGAAGCGGACGGCTTTTCAGCAGGAGCTCGGGGTTCCGGCTGCGGTGAGTATGCGAGCGATACTAGCCGATCCGGAGATTCAAGGGGTGATCCTTACGGTGCCCAACGAGCAGCACCTGCCGATGG
>Ga0193728_1000709_pt1 | contig 16485 bp, 17 predicted proteins | sample U1c1metaG_FD_143037 | JGI IMG/M metagenome (GOLD analysis project Ga0193728, IMG submission 143037) | Soil microbial communities from a riparian zone of the East river system, Colorado, United States - U1c1 | ecosystem: Environmental > Terrestrial > Soil > Riparian zone | place: USA: East River...
GCGCCGTGGCTCGCGCCGCTGACGCTGATTTATGGGCAGCAACCGCCGCCCATATCGAATGCGACCCAAGTCAGCATTCGGGCCATCTGGGACAGCCAACCGAACTGGTCGGCGCAGTCGGAAGCGGATGGCGCAGCGATTGGGTATGTGCCGCCGACGATCGGCAATCCGCCGCCCGTCTCGCTGGCGAATCAGATCACGATTCGCGCATCGTGGGATGTGGCGCCCTGGGCCGCTCAGAGTGAGACGGATAACGCCGGATGGAATCCGCCAGTCCAGACTCTGCCGCCGAGCGGGCCGTATTTCTCGATCTCGCTATTGGCGAATGTTTGGGCGGTTACGTGGAGCGCGCAGCGTGCCGCGCCGATCGCTGGGCTCATTGCGCCGAATGATCCGCCGCGTTCATCGTGGGTCAATCAGCGCACGATTGCGGAACAGTGGGTTAGGCCTTGGCATTTCGCCCAAGGTGCAACGAAGATCGCGGGTATCATGCCGATTGGCGGCGAAGTACCGCCGCGGATCATTGTGACGCCGAATGCGGATCGATCGGTGAAGCCTAGCGCTGACCGGATTCTTATCGTCTATGCGCCGAGGACAGTATTGTGACGAACATTGTGCTCGTGAATCCCGGCGATCAGATCGTCATTACGTTCGATTACTCGAATGAATTGGCTCTCGGCATCACGCTCGCATCCGCCACGCATACGGTGCCATCGCCGATGAGCAAGGTGAGTGAATCAACGGATGTGCCCAATGCCAAGTCTCAAGTAAAGGTGAGTGGCGCAGTGCATGGCCTCACGGTGCAGATCGGTGGACAAGCAACACTGAGCAACGGTGAAGTAATCAACCGCATATTCCCATTGCGTGGCTGGAACTCTTAAGTGCCAGTCGCATCTCGTAAGCCGTGTCGCTATCCAGGCTGTGGCGTCGCAGTTCATCGCAGCGCTGCGTACTGCACCGTACATACGCGCGCTGTTCGCAAGCAATCAGATCAACTGCGTGGCACGGCAGCGAGTCGTGGTTACGATAAAGCATGGCGAACGTTGCGGACGGTATATCTCGCGGAACATCCGTTGTGTGAGTGCGATGACTGCCGAGCCAGCACAGTGTTGACTGCAGCGCAGATAGTTGACCATCGCATCCCAATCAGCGAGCGACCAGACTTGCGACTGTCTTGGACGAACCTGCGTGCCATGTCGAAGACTTGCCATGATCGTCACACCGCGCGAACGCAGGGCTTCGCGCAGAGCGAAAAGCGCGAACCCGGGGGGTGCCAAAAGCCTACGGTTGCTCGCCAGTGACCGACGTCTTCGCCGAATACACACGTCCGCAAAATGGAAATAACCGGTTTTAGACATCAAAATGGCACGACCTCGCAAGCCGACCGCAGAACTCGAACTGAAAGGCGCATTCAAAAAAGATCCGCAGCGCAAACGCGTTGATCCGAAGACGAGCGGACCGGTTGGTAATCCGCCGCCGTCGCTCGATATGGATATTCATGCGACGTGGTACGAGCTCGCCGAGCAGGCGCCCATCGATGTACTGCGTTCCGCTGATCGTGCGCTTCTCGGAATCGCGGCGACGCTGCTCTATAAAATTCGCAAGACTCCGCTCGACAAGCTCGAGCCGGCAATGATCGGTCAACTTCTCAAATGTTTATCAGCGATGGGCATGACGCCCGCCGATCGATCGAAAGTCCATGCACCGAAAGAAAAAGCCGAGAATAAGTTCGCCAAGTTCGCGAGCAAAGCAGCGGAAGCGCGCAAGCCGGTTCACTAGTTACGTCGCGAAGGCGATTCGATACGCGGAGGACGTGCGCGCGAAGCGCATTGATGCCTGCAAATTTGTACGGCAGGCCTGCACGCGGCAACTGAAGGACCTCAAGCGCTGGGAGCGCCGCGGGCCGTATCGCTTCGACGAAGAGGAGGCGAATCAGTGGTGTGAGTTCGTCGAACAGATGCCGCACATCAAGGGCGCGCTCGCTGGCCAGAACATTCAGCTAGAGCCTTGGCAGTGCTTCATTTTGACGACCATCTTCGGGTGGCGCCGCCGCGATAATGGCATGCGTCGCTTTCGCCGCAGCTATAAAGAACTGCCACGCGGAAACGCAAAGTCCACCATGTCGTCCGGCGTCGCGCTGAAAGCGGGATTCGCGGACGGCGAGGGCGGCGCCGAAGTGTACTCGGCTGCGACGACCCGCGACCAGGCGCGCATCGTCTTTGCCGATGCGCAAGCGATGGCTCGCAAGTGTCCTGATATGTGCGAGGCGCTCGGTATTGAAGTGCTCGCCCACGCGATCGTTCAGAAAAGTACGGCCTCGGTGATGATGGCGCTCTCCGCCGATGCGAATACGCTCGACGGCAAGAACATTCATTTCGTCGTCGTTGACGAACTGCATGCGCATCGCACGCGCGAAGTGTTCGACGTGCTCGAGACCGGGACCGGCAAGCGCGGTCAATCGTTGATGTGGTGCATCACCACGGCGGGCAGCGACCGCGCCGGCGTGTGCTACGAACAGCACACTTATGCCATCAAGGTGCTGTCCGGCGTCGCGGTCGATGAATCCTTTTTCGCGATCATCTATACGATTGACGACGGCGACGACTGGACGGATGAGGCGGCCTGGCGCAAGGCGAACCCCAACTGGGGTGTGTCGGTGCAGCCCGAGATCGTGGCGCAGCTCGCGACCAAAGCGATGCAGATGCCCGCGGCCCAGTCGAATTTCAAGACGAAGCACTTGAATGTCTGGGTTAACGCCGACCAAGCCTGGATGGATATGCGCGCCTGGGAGCGCGCCGGCGACCCCGAGCTTAGCGAGGCGGACTTCGCGAAGGATCCGGCCTGGGGCGGATTGGACCTCGCGAGCAAGACCGACATCGCGGCGCGCGTGATTATCTATACGCGCGATATCGAGGACATTCGGCATTACTACCTGTTCGGCCGCTACTTTCTGCCGGAACAGGCTGTCCACGATGGCCGCAATAGCCAATACCGGGGCTGGGAGGCCGCGGGACTGCTGACCGTGACGCCCGGGGACACGCTCGATTTCCAGGTCGTGATCGATGACATCCTGGCGATCTCGAGCCGGGCGCAGCTGAACGACATCGGGTACGACCCGTGGCAGGCGACGTTCCTGGCGCAAAAGCTCACGGAGAACGGCGCGACGATGATTGAGTACCGCAACACGGTGGCCAATTTCTCGGCCCCGATGAAGGAATTCGACGCGCTCATTCGCCAGGGCCGGCTGCACCACAACGGCGATCCTGTCCTGACCTGGATGGTGTCGAACGTGGTGTGCCATACGGATGCGAAGGAAAACATCTACCCGCGCAAAGAGCGGCCCGAAAACAAAATCGACGGTGTCGTCGCTGGAATTACCGCCTTGGGCCGTGCGTTGAGCGCGATCCAAAGCGGCGAACCCTTTACGGAGCTCTGAACTGTGCAATTTTGGCCCCTTTCGAAGCTGTTCAAGCGGAGCGTCAAGAACGACATCACCGGCCTGACGATGGATCAGTTCGCTTCGATGTTCGCGATGCCGTCCTGGTCCGGCCAGGACGTGACTCCAGAGTCGGCCGCCCGGGCGATCCCGGTCCAGGCGTGCTGCGCGCTGATTTCCGGCGGCATTACGGCGATGCCGCTGCGCATCGTGAGCCGCACGCTGGTTGATGGGTCCTGGCTGCAGTCCCCGGCCGACGATCATCCTTATTGGTGGCTCTTCAATGAATCGCCTGATGGGGAGATCTCCGCCGCGCAGTTCTGGCGGCGGGTGCTGACACACAAGCTGCTGTTCGGCGAATCGTTCGCGCGCATGAACCGGACCGCCGGCGGCCGCGGGATCGATGTGCGCGAGATCATTTTCGTACCGAACCGCCAGGTGCAGACCATGCGCCAGTGGAATCCCGTCACGCGGCGCGCGGAGATCGTCGGCTACAAGATCACGGCGAACGCTCGGATCTTCGGCGTGCTCCCGGAGGATATGCTGCACTTCAAGGATAATCAGGCGCTCCTGTCGATCTCGCAGCAATCGATCATGGGCGATGGCGTCTCCATTGCGCAGCCGCCGCTCTCGGCGGTCCTCGATTCGACGCGCCAGGCCGTCGGCATCGTGCTCGCAATTGAGGAATATTGCGGCCGGTTCTTCTCGAACGGCGGCATGCCGAAGACCGTCCTCAAATTTCCGGCCGGCGTGAAGCTCGACGACAAGCAAATCAATGCGCTGCGCGACTCCTGGGTCAAAAAGTATGGGGGCGCCGATAACAGCGGCCTGCCGCTCATCCTGAATAACGGCGGCGAGGCGACGAAGCTCACCTTCACGTCCGAAGAGATGCAGATGCTCGAGGCGCGGAAGTTCCAAGTCATCGATATCGCCCGCGGCTTCGGCGTGCCGCCGTTCATGATCGGCGAGACCGAGAAGACGAGCGCCTGGGGCAGCGGGATCGAGCAGATGTCGCAGGCTTTCATCCGCTACACGCTCGCGCCGCATATTGCGGAGATCGAGCAGGAAAGTACGCGAAAACTGTTCGGTACCGCACGTTATTGCACTGATTTTGACGAAGAAGCGCTGGCCCGCGGCGACATGAAGTCGCTGGGCGAATGGTTCCGGCAGGCCTTGGGCGGCGCGCAAGGGCCGGGATTCATGCGGATCAATGAAGTCCGCCGGCGCATGAATCTGCCCGCTGTTCCGGGCGGCGATGAAATCTACAACCCTCTACCTGGTGGCACCAATGACAATCAATCGAAATCGACTCCTGGCGCTGGTAGCGGCGAATCGGGAGCGGCCGAAGCGGCGTGAGATCGAGAACGCGACCGGGCCCGAGGCGACGGTCTACCTCTACGATTCGATCGATCCGTACTACGGGGTGAACGCGGAGGCCTTCGTCAAGGACTTCAACGCGATTACGGCGCCGACGATCCATCTTCGGATCAATTCGCCCGGCGGCGATGTGTTTGATGCCCGGGCGATCGCGACCGCCATCGGGCAGCATCCCTCGAACGTCGTCGCGCATGTCGACGGCCTCGCGGCCTCGGCGGCCTCCTACATCGCGATCGCCGCGGACGAGGTCGAGATGGCGCCGGGGTCGTTCCTGATGATCCATAAGGCCTGGACGTTCGCCTACGGCAATTCCGAGGATCTGCTTTCAACCGCTGCACTCTTGGAGAAGATCGATGGTTACCTTGCGGCCGACTACGCTAAAAAAACTGGCAAATCATCCGCGCAGATTGATGAATGGATGTCCGCCGAAACCTGGTTCACCGCTGAAGAAGCCGTTGCCGAAGGATTCGCCGGAAAGATCTCCGAGGAAGACCCCGAGGGCGTAGACAACGCCTGGGACCTCTCGGTCTTTGCGCATGCGCCGAAGCAAAAAGCCGCGCCCGGTCCAGGCCTGCGCCATCTCGCGGAGGTTGCTAAAAAGATCGCTGACGATGAGGCAGCCGCCACCGAACAAGCAAATATGGAGAACGCCGAACGACTTCGGCGGTTCCAACTCGATTTCGCGTAGCGCATCCCGCAAAGCGAACCTTCGGGCCAATTTCGGCCTAACACTAGTGGAGTAAATCATGAAGATTTCAGTCAATGCTTTGCGGGAGCAGCGCACCGCCCTCGCCGTAGAGACTCGCAATTTGCTCGATAATCATCCCGGAAAGTTGTGGACTCCTGCGCAGCAGGTCGTCTATGACGAAAAGGTGGATGACATCAACCGCATTGATTCCGAAATCAGTCGCATGCAAAAGCAGGCGGACCTCGATGCGGACAATGCTCTCGATACGATGATTGCCGATGTCGGCAAAGCGAATCGCCGATTTGAGGCCAATTCGCCGCGCGGCATCTACGATACCTTCCTGAGAAAAGGCACGGACGGATTCACTGCCGAGCAGCAGATCGTCATCAAGAATACGCTGTCGACGACCACGGGCTCACAAGGCGGATTCACGGTCCCGTCGCTCATCGCGAATCAGCTATATGACGCCATGAAGGCGTATGGCACCATGCGCGCGACATCCGAGATCTTGAAAACGACCGATGGCAAGCCCTTAAGCTACCCAACGTCGGACGGTACGGCGGAAGTTGGCGAGTGGATCGCGCAGAATACCACGGCGACCGCTCTCGACCCCTCGTTTGGCACTGCCTCGTTGAACGTCTTCAAGGCGTCCTCGAAGATCATCGCGGTACCCTTCGAATTGCTGCAGGATTCCGTCCTCGATATGGAAACCTTCGTGCAGAACCGCCTGGCGCAGCGCATCGGCCGCTTAGGCAATACCGGCTTCACGGTCGGCACGGGCACGACGCAGCCCGATGGGATTATCCCGAAGGCGAGCGCGGGCAAGGTGGGGATCGTCGGACAAACGCTCTTGATTATTTATGATGACGTGGTTGATCTCGTGCATTCGGTGGACCCGGCCTATCGTAATTACGACGCCGCGTTCATGACGAACGATTCGCTGCTCAAGGTGCTGCGCAAGATCAAGGACACCGCCGGCCGTCCCATCTGGACGCCGTCCTACGATGGTGGCATTCGATCGGGCTTGAATGTCAGCAATACGCCGAATACCGGGGATCAGGCAACGGGCACGGGCAACGGCGAAGGCGGCTTCAATGGCCAGAAGGGCGCCGTGATTTACGATTACCTCCTGGGGTACCCGGTCTGGGTAAACAATGATATCGCCGTGCCGGCTGCGAATGCGAAGACGATGATCTTCGGCGGACTGAAGTACTACAAGATCCGCGATGCCATGGAAGTGCAGATGTTCCGGTTCACTGATTCCGTCTACACCACGCTGGGCCAGGTCGGCTTCCTCGCCTGGTGCCGGATGGGCGGCAATCTCATGGATACGAACGCCGTCAAGTACTACCAGCACAGCGCCACGTAGTCGGATCTCCGGTCTTTTGCTGCCAGAGTCAACTCACAGGGCCCGCCGGGGCCCTTTTTATTGGGAGGTTTTTGTATGGCTAGAAGAGACACACAAGACGCAGCGGACGACACCGCGCCGGTCAAGGCGCGCGTGTTGGTACGCGTGCAAATAGACGGCGTATGGCACGAGCCGAATACCGTCGTCACGGGGACAGCGGCGGGCATCAAGGGACTGGAAGCGCAAGGCTTGGTCGATTCGAATGAGGACTCGGTCACCTACGCCGAATCGTTGAAGACGGACGCGGCTGGCTAAATGTCCTCGCTCTCGCTCATCACCCCGCCGACGTTCGATCCGGTCACGCTCGCCGAGGCCCGCGCGCAGTGCCGGAGCACCACGTCGGAGGAAGATGGGCTCATTGCGGGCTACCTGCTGGCGGCCCGCCGTCACTGCGAGAACCACACAGGCCGCGTGTTTGCGACTCAGACATGGGAGATGAAGGTCGATGGCGGCTGGCCGACGATCTTCGATCGACCCACCGTACAGCAGCGCCAGCGGATCGTTCTACCCAATCCGCCGGCGCAGTCGGTGACGAGCATCACCTACATCGACACCTCGGGCGCTCTGCAGACCTTGGCGACGAATCAATATGCGTTCTCCAAGGGCGATATTTTCGGCTTCATTGAGCCGGCGTACGGCGCGTCCTGGCCTTCGGTTCGCAATCAACTGGAAACGGTCACCGTCCGCTATGTCGCGGGGTATGGTACTCAGGGCGATTTCCCGGACACGCTTCGCCAGGCCATTCTGCTGCTCGTGAGCCATTGGAATGAGCGTCGCGAAGCCGTGTCGGTCGATGTGCGCGGCACGCCGATGGAGCTACCGTTCACCGTCACCGCATTGCTGCAAGACTCCATGACCGAAGGCTGGATCTAAAGGTCATGGCCGAACCGTATAAAAAGGGCGCCGGACCCATGGACCGCCGCGCGACCATTTTGTCGCGAACTCTCTCCCAGAACGGCTACGGCGAGCAGATCGAGACCTTCGCCGCGCTCGATACCGTCTGGGCGCAGAAGGTCGAATTGAGCGGCCAGGAGGTGCTGGCCGCGCAGCAGGTGAGCGCCGAGGTTACGACCATATTCCGGATTCGCTGGCGCTCGGACGTCACCGCAACTTGCCGGCTGTTGGTGGATGGCGCGACCTACATGATCGCCTATATCGCCGAGCTCGGTCGCCGGGAGCGTCTGGAATTGACCTGCAAGGCGGTGGCCGCATGAGCGAAATCAAGGTGTCGGGCCTCTCGGAGCTGCGTTTCGCGCTGATCAATTTTCCGAATCAGCTGCAGCGCGAAGCCCTTCAGCAGGGGCTCGGCGCCGGCTGCGACGTCATCGTGGCGGAGGCCCGGACGCGCGCGCCGGTGCTCACGGGGCGCCTGAAGCTCTCCATCTACTCGATCGAGGCGAAGCGCCAGGAGACGGGCGACTATCAGGTCCGAAACGTCACCGTGCATACGGGCAAGCGCGCGGCGAAGAAGAACCTGGATGCCTTTTACGCCGTCTGGGTCGAATACGGTCATGGGATCATCACGACCGACAAACGCACCCTCGGGACTCCGGCCAAGGGATTTTTTGGCAAGAAGGTCAAGGCAGTCCCCGCAAAGCCATTCCTGCGGCCGGCCTATGAGACCAAGAAAGAGGCGGCCGTGACCGCGTTCGCCGAGTACGTCCGAAAGATCCTGCCGAGCCTCGTCAATCGCGCCCGGGGCGGCTAGGTGGCGGCCGAAGCGATAGCCCAGGCGCTTGGTATCTTGAGCGCCGCGGCGCCCGTGACTGCGCTCGTGGGGACGCGGATCTCGCCGCTCATTCGGACTCAGGATCTCATCCTGCCGGCGGTGACCCTGCAGCGGATCACGCTCACGCCCACCAACACGTTCGCCGGCAACGGTGGTCTGGACGACACGCGCCTGCAGGTCGATTCCTGGGCTACGACCTACGCGGGCGCGCGGGCGCTCGCGATTGCGGTGCGCGCGGCCTTCGATGCGGTTCCGGTGCTGATGACGCTCGAGCTTGACAATAGCTTTCAGTTGGACCCCGTCCCGGGCGTCTATCAGATCACGCAGGAATATCAGCTCTGGTCTTGATCTCATTCACTTTGGAGTAGCAGAACATGGCAATTAAGAGTCAAACGGCCAGCCTCTCGGTTTCGAGCGCATCGGCCGCCACCAAGACGATCACCGGCATCACGAGCGCGAGTCCCTGCGTCGTCTCATCCACCGCGCACGGCTATACGCAGGGCCAGATCGTGACGATTTCGGGCGTCGTCGGCATGCCGCAAATCAACCCAAGCGGCGGCTTCGGTGTCTATGTGGTCGACTTGCCGGCGGCCAACACCTTCAATCTGAAGGGCGTCGACGCGACCTCGTTCGGCTCCTATGTCAGCGGCGGCTTGGCCTCCCTGCAGACCATGGTCTCGGTCGGATCGGTCACGAATCTGACCGGGTTCGATGGCACGGCCTCCGAAATCGATGTGACCAATCTGCAGTCGACCGCGAAGGAATTCCTGGTCGGCCTGCAGGACTTCGGCAATGTGACCATGACAATCTGGCTCGTCACCGATACCGGCCAGTTGCGTCTGCGGGCGATCAAGACCACCGCCGCGGTCGCCGCATTCACGGTCGGTCTGTCGGATGGCACCGTCGCGGCCTTCGCCGCGCTCGTCAAGCAGTTCTCCTTCGACGCCGGCGGCCCCGACAGTGCGGTCAAGGGTAATGTGACGCTGCGCGTGACCGGTGCCCCGGCATGGTTCGCTTAAATGGCCCTCACGGCGGCCGATATCTTGGGCGCGAAGGATCGCAAGATCGTCCCGGTCGACGTGCCCGAGTGGGGTGGTACCGTGCACGTGCGATCGCTCTCGACCGAGGAAGCGTTCGCCCTCGAGAAGGTCATGCGACCCTTTGAGGAGCGCACCGACATTATGGCCTGCCAGCTCGCTGCCTTCATGTGCGACGAGGCGGGAGCGCCGCTGTTCGGCTCCTATCAGGAGGCACTCCCGGTTCTGGCGCGATCTCCGGCGACGCTCAAGCGCGTCGTGAGCGCGGGCATGATGGTGAACGGCATGGGGTCGCTCGAGGATTCCAAGGAAAAATAATCGCCCAGCCGTCGCTCCGGTTCGCGATGGTACTTGCGGAGAAATTGAGCAAGACATTGGGCGAGATCCTCGCGCTGCCGGCGCATGAGTACTACCTCTGGAATGCGTTCTACTCCCTCGCGCCGGATGATTTCGTGCCGGTAGAGGATAAGCTCAAGAAAATCTTCGGACGACCCAAGCACGATGGCTAATACAATTGGTTCGATCATCGTCGAAATGGCGGCGGATATTGCCGGATTTCGCGGCAAATTGAACGAAGCCGTCAAGGCGACCAATGAGGCGGTCGAGAAGATCAAGTCCGGGTTCGAGCTGATCGGCGTGGGCCTCTCCGCTGGCGCCCTGATCGAATTCACCAAATCGACCATTGAATTCGGCGACCAGCTCTTCAAAGCGTCCCAGAAGGCCGGCATCGGCGCCGGCGCGCTCTCCGAGCTCGCATTCGCCGCTAAGTCGAGCGGCGTCGGCCTCGACGAATTGTCCGCCTCGCTCGCCAAGATGCAGAAGGCGGTCTCTTCGGCCGGGTCCGGGGTCGGTATCGCCAATCAACTCTTGACCGCCCTCGGGCTTACCTTCTCCGAATTGAAAGCGCTCACGCCGGAGCAGCAATTCGAAGTCTTTGCTCAGCGCATCAATGATTTGAAGGTTCCCGCCGACAAGACCCGCGCCGCGATCGAGCTGTTCGGCCGCGCCGGCGCCGATCTCCTACCGCTCTTCGCTCAAGGTGCCGAAGGCATTGCCAAGGCCCGCACCGAAGCCGGACTGCTCGGCGCCTCATTCAGCGACGATACGATCGAGCGGATGCATTCGACGCAAGAGTCGATCGACCATGTGACGGCGGCCTTGAAGGGCTTAGGCACCGCCATCGTCGTTGATGCTGCGCCCTCCTTAAGCCTGCTCGCCGATCGCTTAACCGCGTTCATCAGCGGCGATGAATTGAAGTCAGTTACCGCCCAGATCGAACTCGTCAAGACCCAATTGAAGGAGCAGCAATCGGGCTTCTTCGGTCCCGCCGCCGGCTCGGTCTCTGACCGGGACCTGCTGACCCTCGAAACTAAGCTCGCGACCTTGAAGTTGATCGAGCAGACCTCGATCGACATTAAGAATCAGAATATCAATGGATTGCTCGATTCGCTGTCGCCGCCGCCCGGGTTCGGGACCGACGTCACCGAGATCAAGATCAATCCGAACCTCAAGATCCGCGAGGATTCCCTCAAGAAATTCTACGAGGACTTAGACTCGATCACGCAGACCAGCGGCGAGAAGTTGCTTAGCGATACCGCCAAACTGCAGGCGAAGCTCGCCGTGCTGTTAGATGCCGGGATCATTTCGCAATCGGATGCCTTCAATCGGGAGCGCGGCCCCGCGGACACAAAGGCCCTGTCCGAATTCTTCACCAGCAACAAGACCATCGTCGATCAGTCCATCCGCGAGAGTCAGGACTCCTTCAAAACCTACTATGCGGGCCTTGCGGAGGATTCGCGCGCCGCCGCCGCGGAAGCCAAGAAGAGTTTCGACGAAACCGCCCAATTCGCCGTGCAGGCCGGCCGCGCCATCCAGAACTCATTCGCCCAAGCCTTCGAGAATATTGGCAAAGGGGGCCTACGGGGCCTGGTCGCTGATTTCGTTACCGCGTTCAAGCAGATCTTCGCCCAGGCCGCGGCCTTCGATCTATCCAAGGCCTTGGGCCTGGACAAGATCTTCGCGAATCAGGGCGGCGGATCGGCGGTCGGTGGCATCTTCGGCGCGCTGGGATCGCTCTTCGGAGGCGGCAGCGACTCAACGGCCGTGACGTTCAACAACGGCGCCGGGACTGCAAGCCTCTTAGGATTTGCGGGCGGCGGATCCTTTGGCGTTGGCGGCGCCGGCGGCACGGACTCGCAGCTCGTGCAGTTCAAGGCCTCCCCGGGCGAGCGGGTGACCGTCTCGACGCCGGGCCAGGGAGGCGGGGTCACCGTCATCAACAATAACTATATCGATTCGCGCACGGATTCGACGCAGATTGCGCAAATGATCCAGGCCAGCACGCAGCGAGCCGTCCAGCAGAGTAAATCTGAGATGACGCAACTGATTAAGCGTGGAGCATTCGCTTGACAGATTTTTTCCTGCCGCCCGATTTGCGATTGGCCAAAGCAACCCTGTCGCTCGATGCGAATACGGCGGCGTTTTCCTCGCCGACGGTCGGATCGACGCGCTCGGTTGAGCGCCTTGGAGATCGGCTGCGCATCAACTTCGATTTTACGGCCCATCGGGATGATCCGACGACGGCGCGGCAGCGCGGCCGGATGCAGGCGTTCCTTTCGCAATTGCGCGGGCAGGCGGGGCGCGTCTGGATGCCGCCGCCGGGCTATGCATTGGGCGCCCGCGGCTCCTTTCCCGACAATGAGCTTTTGCCGAATCCCACCTTCAACATCGGCACCGCCGGCATTAGTGCATTTAGCTCAGTCTCGCTTGCCGTCAGCGGCCGAATCCTGCGGGCCACATCGACGGCGGGCACCCCCCAACGACCGGCCTTTTACCAGCAAGGGACGGTAACGCCAAATACTCCCTATGTCGCGCGCGGTTTCGTCAGCGCGGCGTCTGGTATCACCCCTGCTTTTCAAATATCGGATGGCACGACGTCAATTCAGACGACAGCCGCGGCGGGACTGTATACGTGCCAATTGACGCCGGCCGGCGCAACAACAGTAACCGTCGAATTCTATAATTCGAGCGTTATCGGTTCCATGTCTGGGTCATTAGTCGACGTGGGTCTCATGTCGCTATCGCAATGCGCGCTGGTGGATAACGCGCCAAATCTTCTCATTCAATCCGAAACGATCAGCGCGGCAGCCTGGACTAAAAGCAATGCGACGGTCGCAACGAATTCAGCGACTGCGCCGGACGGAACGGTTACGGCCGACGGCTTGCAGGAAACGGCCGTCACAGCGATTCACGAAGTCAAATCCGTCAGCAATTTTTCGATCACCTCGTCGATTGCTGATTACTGCTTGACCTCGATTCTCAAAGCGGGAACGCGCGGTTGGGTGGAGCTGTTGCTGCTTGAGGATTTAGGCGGCGGCTCCTTGGGTGCGTATTTTGACTTAAGCACCGGCAATATTGGTTCGATCTTTGCGATCACTAACTGGATAAATCCTCGCGTATTTACGACCTCGCTCGGCAATGGATGGTGGCGCTGCAGCGTCGTAGGGCAGAAAACGAACGCCGCTGTCAGCCTCACGGTGCGAATCATTGCGGCGACCGGAAACGGCGGAAACAATTACCTGGGTGTGACGGGCTCGGACGCGATTGAGATTTGGCGGACTTGTGTGGCGCAAAGCTCAGTTCCCATGCAGTCCTCGCAGACTGTCAATACACCGTTCGCGGGAAACTCGCAGACGGGTACCCAGATCGCGCTGAAAGGATTGCCTGCATCGTCATCCGGCCTTTTGTTGCCTGGCGATTGGGTCCAATGCAATGGCCAGCTCAATCAAGTCACGGCCTCGCTGGATAGCGACTCGGCCGGCCTCGGGGTCGTGCAGCTCGCGCGACCGTTTCGAAATGCGCCGGCGGACGGTGCGCCGTTCATTGTGAACAATCCCATGGGGAAATTCATGGTGAATTCGAACTCCACGGCCTGGAATGAGCAGCCGGGCGGCCTCTCGGATGCCACGGTCGAATTCGTCGAAGACATCAGCTTTTAAGCCATGACCCGCTTCGTCAACTCCACTGCGCAGACCGCCGCGGATCAGCCGCATGTCGTCTATGCGATCCTGGTGCAACTCGACTTTGCCAGCGGCTTTGTCCGCGTCTTCAACGGCACGGGCACGCTCTCATTCAATGGCAACACCTATCTGGGTTTAGGCCAATACGGCTCTATCAATGAGGTCGGCGAATCCACCGATCTGAAACCCTCCAACCCGGTCACGTTCCAAATATCGGGACTTCCCGACGCAGCGTCCCCCGCGCTCGCCGCGGCCGCCACCAATCGCGCCGATTATTACGGCCGCTCGGCGCGGATCGATATCGCCTTGTTCGACTCGAATCGCGGCCTGATCACGCCCATCGAAAATGCGGTGTGGGAAGGCAGAATGGACTCGATCGCGGTCTCACGATCCAACAATGCGATTCAGTTGACCTGTGAAGATCGAATGGTCATCTGGGATAAAGCTATCGGATTTCTCTACTCAACCGAGTGGCAGGGAATTATCTATGCGGGCGACACCTTCTTCGATCAGGTGCCGTTTCTCGCGAACCGCCTTATCAATTGGGGCGGCTCACCGATTCCTGCTTACAACGGAAGTCCTGGAGGCACGCCCGGCGGTCCTGGCGGCCGCGTGCTCCCGCGATGATGCGCCTCGATGACTGGCAGGACCGATTTTTCGCCTACCTCGAGGCGACGCGTTTGCTTCCATTCGCGTGGGGAATGAACGATTGTTGTCTATTTGCCGCCGGGTCGATCGATTCGATCACCGGCTCAACGCTAGTCACGCAGCTTCGAGCGATCTACTCAGATGAGCCGAGCGCGCTCGCCTATATTGCATCCTTCGGTTCCCTGGAAGCTGCCGTCACTTCTTGGCTAGGAACATCCAAGGCGCCGAATTCCGCTGGGCCTGGAGATATTGTGCTGGCTGATTTAGAGCTTGGGCCGACCATTGGCGTATGTATGGGCGTTAATTGTGCGTTCTCAGCCTCGCAAGGCATGATATATGGCGACCGATCGATAATCTCCGTTTGCTGGACAGTTTGAGATGCCGGCAGCGGTAGCATGGGCAGTCGCCGGCGCTCTTGGATATACCGGTGCTGCCGTCGTTATCGCATCAATTGCCTATGCCGCGACGGAGGTCGCGATTAGCCTGATTTTCTCCTATGCACTGAGCAAGTTCGAAAGTGCCCTGGTCGGCAAGCAGTCTCAGAATCAGCAGCCGGTACCGCAAGGCTTCACCGCGCGAGGTGCCGTTTACCCGCGCTCCATCATCTACGGTGCCACACGCACCTCCGGCGTCGTCGTCTACGAATACACGTCGGGGACGAGCAATAATTATCTCTGGTACGTGATCGCCATCGCCGGGCATCAGTTGAATGCCATGTCCGATGTCTATTTCGACAATGACCAAATCACGACCGCGCAGATCAATGGGAGCACGGGCCAGGTTACGGGCGGAAAGTACGCAAACAGGGCTTACATTTGGCGCATTCTCGGCACCGACGCGCAGACCGTACAGGCGGATCTCAGTGCGGCACGTACCGAATGGGATTCAAACCATCGCGGCCGCGGCGTCGCCTATTTGGTCGTGCGCCTCGAGCGCGATACGGCGATCTATGCCGCCGGCGGCCCGCAGAATTTCTTTGTCTCAGTCCAGGGACGCCGTCTTTACGACCCGCGCTTAGATAGCACCAACGGCGGATCCGGATCACAGCGCTATACGGATGCGACGACCTGGACCTACTCCAACAATCCCGCCCTGGCGGCCGCCGATTACATCACCGGCGGATCGATTACCTACGACGTCGCGACGCCTGTCACCTACATGGGCATGCGCGAATCTCCGACCCGCATTGATTGGGCGCTGGTTGCGAACGCGGCCAATATCTGCGAGCAGACTCCCGCGATCCCTGGCTCGACCACCCAGCAGCGTTACGTGGTCGCCGGCGTCCTCTCGTGCAACGACGTCCATTCGATCAATCTTGGCAAGATTGCTGCATCAATGGCTGGCCAGATCATCCCGCGCGGCGGCAAATATCGCATTTATGCGGGCGCCTATGATGCGCCGTCACTCACCTTCACCGACAGCGATCTCATTGGCGGGGGCTACGAGATCTTAAGCCCGGGTCGAACGACGCTATATAACGCGGTCTCACCGACCTACGTCGATCCGGTCCGCAATTATCAGCAGGTCAATTCGGCGATCAATACCAGTTCGACCTACGAAACTGCGGATGGTGAACGGATCGTGAAGTCCGTCGATCTCATGATGGTTGACAACGAATATCGGGCGCAGCGCATCGGGGCGCTGATTCAGGCGCAATCGCGCAACTTAGTCGCGGTCACCCTCTATTTCGGAATCAATGGATTCAAGCTCTCGTCCTGGGATACGTTCTACCTCACGTTGATTGAGCCAGCATGGGTCAACAAGGTGTTTCGCGTTATTGATTGGCAATTCTCGCCCGATCAGCCGGGCGTCGTGATTACGGCCCGAGAGGAATCTTCCACCGCCTACTCGGATCCGACGGCGGGCAGTTACGCCGCGCCTGGCGCTGCAACCTCGGGCGCCAATACCTCGGATACCCCTTCGACGCCCTCGTCGCTCTCCGCCGCGCCCCTGGCGGATGCGGTCAATTTCACATGGTCGCCGTCGACGTACTTTCAGGGGACCGCCACCTATCAGCTGTGGCAGTACACCGCAGCGACGCCGTTTTCATCCGCCACCAAGATCTGGGAGGGCGGCAGCACCCACTACACGCTGCCCATCACCGATTCGACCAACCCGACGCGATATTACTGGGTGGTCGCGA
>Ga0193728_1000710_pt1 | contig 16484 bp, 14 predicted proteins | sample U1c1metaG_FD_143037 | JGI IMG/M metagenome (GOLD analysis project Ga0193728, IMG submission 143037) | Soil microbial communities from a riparian zone of the East river system, Colorado, United States - U1c1 | ecosystem: Environmental > Terrestrial > Soil > Riparian zone | place: USA: East River...
TAACACGGGATGTTTAGACAGGGTTGACAAAGAAAGCGGCGTGATAAAATCTCTTGCAGAGGGCGTCAGGATCACTTTTACCTCGGCACCCTGTTTTACCAGCAGGCGGACGAGCAGGATGGATTTGTAGGCGGCGATGCTGCCTGTTATGCCGAGTAATATCTTTTTGCCCTGCCACATGGGATAAAATTAAGGAAAATGCATCTACGATCGCAATTGTATCTCTTGCCGCCGCTGGTATGTCTTTTGATTAATTCAGTCCCGGGCGGCCCTGTCGGTAGCCATTCTCAATAACCATCATGAACAAAATAAGAATTTACGTCTTTGTATTGATTATTGGATTCGGTGTCGCAGGGAACTCCTCTACTGCCTATGCTTATTCCGTTTTAAGCCATCAGGCATTGATCGATCGAAGCTGGGAAAAATCAATTAAAGTCTTGCTATTGCTGAAATTCCCCCGATCTACGGATAAACAATTACAGGAAGCCCGTGCTTTTGCATATGGGGGAGCCATTATGCCCGATATAGGATATTTCCCTTTGGGAAATAAGTTTTTTACCAACCTGGTTCACTATGTTCGCACCGGGGATTTTGTAAACGCCCTGCTGGATGAAGCCGATAGCTTAAACGAATATGCCTTTGCCCTCGGCTTCCTCTGCCACTACTATGCGGATGAATACGGGCACCAGATGGCGATCAATCGCTGCGTACCGCTGACCTACCCTAGATTGGAAAAAAAATATGGCGAGGTGATCACTTATGCCGAAAATCACATCTCACACAAAAGAATTGAATTCAGCTTTGATGTGCTGCAAACTGCCAGGGGCAAATATGCCAGCCAGGCTTACCACAATTTTATTGGATTTCAAGTATCCATACCCGTTGTAGAAAGGGCCTTTCTGGCGACGTATGGACTGAATTTGAATGAAGTTTTCCCCGACCTGACCCTGGCAGTAGAGTCTCTAAGGCTATCAGTAAAAACCTTGTTTCCAATGTTAACCCGGGCCGCCTGGGCTCATAAAAGGTTGGCCATTATCCAATTGGATCCTGCGATAGAAAGCACAGCGTTTAAATTCCAAATAAGTAATTCCGAATATAACCGAGAATACCAAAAAACGAATAAAAAACCAGGAATTTTTGCACATGCTCTGGCACTGTTCATTTTAATCGCACCAAAAATAGGTCCGTTAAGAGTGTTTAAGTTCAAGCAACCAGGTGCGGAAGGCGAAAAATTATTTGTACATAGTTTTGATACGGTATTAATGCATTATGCTGATTCACTTAGACGGCTCAGGTCGGAAAATATTCATCTCAACAATATCGATTACGATACCGGAAATTTATCCAGGGCCGGTGAATATCCTCTGGCAGAAAAGAATTATGGAATCCTGTTAAAAAAACTGCGGAAAAAAAATTTTGAGCATCTCAAAAAAGATCTCCAGCGAAACATACTTGACTTTTACGGCAACCAGGCCTCTTCAGGCGTTGTCTTTAAAAATAAAAGGAAGGAGAAACAAACCCTCGAAATCCTTAATGAAATCAAACTTGTAAAAGCGAATTAAGTATTGTGTGCAAGGGGCAAAAAAAAGCGACAATTGGTTAATTGTCGCATGAATTTTTTATTGGCAGATCTTTAGCTAAACAGGTCATCCTCATTCTTCCGGTAATACACTTTGTCATCCAGAAACTCCTGGGTAGCCAGTAATGCAGCATTCGGCATCCTTTCATAAGCTTTGGAGATCTCGATCTGTTCTTTGTTCTCGTGGATCTCTTCCAGGCTGTCGGTATGCGTGGCAAACTCTTCGAGCTTGTTGTGAAGTTCTTCTTTTACGGTAATGCTGATCTGGTTGGCCCTTTTTGCTATGATGGCAATGGACTCATACAAATTCCCGGTCTTGTTCTTCAATTCAGTCAGGTTCCTGGTCTCTGCTGTATTGCTGGTGTTGTTGCCGACTTGTCTTCTTAATTTACTCATTTTTGTATGATTTAATGCTGTTTTTAGCTATGTCAAGATATCCTTCCGCGTCTTTTTTCAGTTTGCTGTCAGGGAAACGGTCGATAAAATCATTGCAATCTGTGATCACCTGTTGCAGCCGCGCGTATTTCTTTTCTTCGGTGCTTACGCCTGCGTATTTAAAATTGGCCTTGATGATGTACAATTTGTACTCATCGCTGCGGGCCGATTCGGGAAAAGAGTTCATCAACTGGTTAAACTCCAGCGCCGAAGCCCTATAGAACTCCAAATCATAGTATAATAGTGCGTTTTCAAAATCTTTCTTTTCGAGTTTGGACCTTCCTTGTTCGATCAGCTGCTGGGCTTCCTTGACCCGGTCGGAATTGGGGTGCATGCTCACGAAAGCCTGTAGAAAACCGATGGCTTTTGTGGTATTGGTCTGATCCAGTTCCGCCTTGGGGGATTCTTTATAAAAAGAATAAGCCCGCATGTATTCCATCTCTTCGGCCTTCGGACTATTCGGGAAAGCTTCCACAAACCCCTTGAACAGGTTTTCCGCACTTTGGTAATCCTTCAGGTAAAAGGAACAGTACGCGTATTTATAGTAAATGTCTTCAAAATGATCCGACCCTTTCATCACCCTGAACAGGTCATCATACAGCTGCTGGGCGTGGTTGTAATCCTTTTTGATATAGTACTTTTCCGCCATTTTCAGCTTGTAGTCATAGTCGGTGGACTTCATCACTTTCGAAAAGCCGTCTTTCTTCCCAAAAATATGAATCTTAGAACAGGAAGAGAGCGAACCCAACAGTATGAAAAGGAAAAGTAAAATTCTCATAAAGGCCTGCAAAGTTAAGGATTTTGGGCAAATATGGAGGTATTTGATATTTAGCCCAAATATGTGGAGTTAAGGATTATGTAAAACGCCCTGGCCCAGCTTGAGGCTGTACCAGAGCGTTTTTAATATTATAGACTATCTTTTTCTCAGATTCGGATGCGGTGCGGGAACCGTATTCGGTCCTTCTTCACCGGTACCGTCTTTCAGATCGATGGTATTTTCTTCACCGCCGCTCTGGCCATACCTGAAAATGAAGCGGTCGATACTGATACCTTCTTTTTCAACCAGGTATTTGATCACTTCATTTACACGGTCCCAGCTCAACTGCTGTGCTGACTTGCTGGATTCACCATAACCGATTACGGCTACCTTACAATTCGGGTTATTGCGCATTTTTTCAGCGACCGTAGACAGGAGCGCCTGGGCGTCCTTGCTTGGGGTTACAGACCTTCCTTTGAACGTAATGCTGGGCAGGTCGCCGATATTGCAACGGCCCCTTCCACCTACTCCGCCGCCAATACCACCTGAATCGAGCATGGCCTTGATGTCTTTGCAACAAGCCGGATCAGGACATTTACCTACGCCATCCGCATCAACAGGCTGACATTGTGTTGGTGTGATCAGTTCCTTATCCTTACAATCCGGAACACCGTCGCCGTCCGTATCGCGGCTTACACCATGGGTGTCAACAGGGCAACCAGCGGGTGTATTGGGTTCGTGGTCAAACTGGTCTGTTACACCGTCTCCGTCTGCGTCATCCAATACGGGTTTTGGCAGTTTCATATGGCGGGGCGCATTGATCTCGCTGTAGGCATAATCAAGCGGGTTGATCCACCAAAGTGGTTGAACGGCTTTCCTTCCTATATTATAATTCAATCCGATAGAGAGAAAATTGTAGGAGTCAAAATCCCTGGTCAGTGCATGTACCGTGGGAGAACCGGTTTCCTGCCATTCCTGTCCGTCGAGCAGGTCTGTCTTGGCGATAGATACCTTATCTTCCAACGCGATGTTGAACTTATCGTTGATCTTAATTTCCATGCCTGCACCGAAGTTTACGACGGGGCGAAGGGGCGTGCCGCCGAAGATGGTAGGCTGAGACGGATCTCTTTGCGCGATGGTTTCATAAGAGCCATCCATCATGTCTTTCAACGCTTTCTTAATGGCCTTCCTATTCTTATAGACAAATCCACTGCCTCCGAACTGGTTCACGATCTGCTGATAGTCGTAGGGCTGGCCCTGGGCATTCAATGCGTTGATCGACGTGCTGTAGGTAGCTACACCAAGACCGGCGAACAAATGAAAGGCAACGCTTGTCTTGGCCTTATGAAAACGGATATTGTTCAAATTAACGAGACCCTGCAAGGATAGTTCCTGGATAGTGGTGCGGTAGTTATAGAACACCGGCGTGCGCACAGCTGCATTATAATATTGAGCCAGGCTTGGATTAGATGCATAACCGGTAGTGGATGGCTGCCAGTTGAGGCCCTTCGCCCTCAAATAATCATATTCCAAACGCAGGGAAAAAGCATAACCCATCGCTTTTCTCACATGAATTCCAAGTCCGCCTGTAGGTAACCAGTCCCTTACGTCCCCGAAAACATTGGCAAGACCGCCTTTGATGCCGACTTCTAATTCGTTTCGTGGTTTAGCAGGAAAAGGGTAGGCATTGTTCAAAAACTCGTTGTGCTGTGGAATTCTCTTGGCTGGTATCAGCGAAGAGTCCCGCAGATCGTAACTGCTATTACCATCCTGAGCAAACAAATAGGAGGAAAGTAGCAATAACAGTCCCGATAACAACGTGTACTTTTTGCTTGCCATAACTGAAGTTTATGTGAATGAATGAATTACAGTCAGAGAGATTATTTAGCAAAAATATTAATTGGCTTTTAAATAACAAATTTTTTTGTACTGTTCGGCCCTAAATAAATGCTTGCAAAGAACAATCGCCCGTAAAGACAGTTAAAATTTTAAATTAGATGCATACCTGAAAATATTCTCAAAGTAGTAATTTGCTTGTTTTCCATGAAAACATCACAAGCAATATTACACGAAGAACTGATCATATTCGAAAAGAAGTTCAAGGATGCGGTAAAAAGCCAGGTTCCCCTCATCGACCGGATCATGCGGTTCATCGTCAACCGAAAAGGAAAACAACTCCGGCCGATGTTCGTGCTGCTCTCTGCCAAACTTTGCGGCCAAGTGAACGAGCCAAGCTACCGGGCTGCTTCACTTGTTGAATTACTGCACACTGCAACTCTCGTGCACGACGATGTAGTGGATGAATCGCTGGAACGCCGAGGATTTTTTTCCACATACGCTTTATGGAAAACAAAAATCTCCGTGCTGGTGGGAGATTATTTACTCGCCAAGGGTCTGTTCTTTGCGTTGGCCAACCAGGATTTCAGGGTATTGCAGTTGCTGTCGAATGCGGTGCAAAAGATCAGTGAAGGCGAATTGCTACAGCTCGAGAAATCGCGTTCGCTCAACCTCAGCGAGGAGGTCTATTTCGAGATCATCCGCAATAAAACCGCTTCGCTCCTCTCTTCTTCCTGCGCCGCCGGGGCTTTCGCGGCTAGCAATGACGAAGTGCTCACCGAAAAAATGGGCCGTTTCGGTGAAAAAGTGGGCATCGCGTTCCAGATCCGGGACGATCTTTTCGACTACGGCAGCGGCGAAGCCGCGGGTAAGCCCAGCGGCAACGACATCAAGGAAAAGAAGCTCACATTGCCGCTGATCTACACATTGAATACGGTTGACCGGTCGACCAGGAGGGAGTTAATCTATATTATCAAAAATCAAAACAAGAACAGCAGGAAGGTAAAATGGGTGATCGACAAAGTGATCGAAACGGGTGGAATAGTTTATGCCACCGGGAAGATGAACGCTTACCGCGATGAGGCCCTGGCCATCCTGAACGAGTTTGAGGATACGGATGTCCGTAAGGGAATGGAAGAGCTCGTTCGGTTTACGACAGACAGAAAATACTAACCCAATATCCATCAGATTTTTTGAGCCCATGAACTATGCAGAAAAAATGGAAAATATCGGTTGCTGATGAAGGTAAGATCGCTGCATTGCGGGCTGAACTGAAGATCAACCCGGTCTTGTGCGGCATACTCGTGCAACGTGGCATCGATACTTATCCGGCGGCAAAAAAATACTTCAGGCCTGAACTGAAAGACCTGCACGATCCCTTGCTGATGAAGGACATGGACAGAGCCACGCAAAGGATCCTCGGGGGTTTTGACAAAAAAGAAAAGATCCTGGTCTTTGGGGATTATGATGTGGATGGCACCACTTCTGTCGCGACCCTTTTTCAATTCCTGCAAAAAATATACGATCCCGGTCTGCTTGATTTTTATATCCCCCACCGCTACCGCGAAGGTTATGGCATTTCAAAAGCAGGGATCGATTTTGCCCTTGAACATGGCTTTACCCTGATCATCTCCGTGGATTGCGGCATCAAGTCAGCAGAGCTGGTCGCTTATGCCAAATCGCTGGGAATCGATTTTATCATTTGCGATCACCATTTGCCCGATGCCCTCCTGCCTTCGGCGGTTGCCATACTCAATCCCAAACAACCAGACTGTGTTTATCCTTATAAAGAGCTTTGCGGTTGTGGCATCGCGCTTAAACTGGCCGCCGCACTCTCGCAACAACTGGGACTGCCGGATGAGGGCTGGTTATGTTATGTCGACCTGGTGGCCACAGCCATTGCGGCAGACATCGTGCCCATCACCGGCGAAAACAGGGTGCTGGCTTTTTACGGACTTAAAAAAGCCAATGAAGATCCCAACAATGGCATCAGGGCCCTGGCCCATCTGAGCGGCGCAAAAGCTGAATTGCATATCGGTAGTCTTGTTTTCATGATCGCTCCGCGGGTAAACGCCGCCGGTAGAATGGACGATGCCAGGAAGGCCGTTCAGATGTTCATTGCTCCATCGTACGAAGAAGCACTGCATTTTGCCCAACAATTGCATTCAGACAATACCGACCGAAAGGAAGCTGACCTGAACATCACGGGCGAAGCCCTGGCCATCATTGAAGCCGATGAAACGCGGATCAACAGAAAGTCCACCGTTGTATTTCAGGCGCACTGGCACAAGGGCGTCGTTGGCATCGTGGCTTCCAGGCTCATCGAACGATATTACCGGCCTACCATCGTGCTGACCAGCAGCGGCGAAATCGTGGCGGGCAGCGCAAGGAGCGTTTCGGGATTTAATTTATATGAAGCCATCCATGCCTGTCGTGAACACCTGTTGGGTTATGGCGGACATTTCGCCGCAGCCGGCATGACTATGCTGCCCGGTCAGGTTGAAGCATTTAGCGCAAAATTCGAAGAGATCGTTTCCGCTACCATTCCTGCCCATCTGCTCGTTCCCCAAATCCTGGTTGATGGCGTTGTTCATTTCAGGGATTTGAATGCCGGGTTCTATAGGATCCTTAAACAGATGGAACCTTTTGGCCCGGAAAATACGCGGCCCATTTTTATTGCAAAAGGACTTATCGATTCGGGCTATTCAAAGATTGTAAAGGATCAGCATATCAGGTTTTCGCTGCGCCAGGACGGCATCGTTTTTAGCGGGATTGGTTTTAACCTGTCCGAAAAATTTGACCTGCTCCAAAACAAACAGGCCATCGACATCCTTTTTACGCTCGATGAAAACGAATGGAACGGACAAAAGCATCTGCAGTTGAAAGTGATTGATTTATTGGCGAGCCGGGAGTCGGGAGTCGGGAGTTTGGAGCCGGGAAGTAATACGGCGAAAGATGCTGTTGCTAGCTAATCTGTCATTTCGAGCGGATCGACCCCTCCTATTCGAACATAAGCTGCATCGAAAACGGACGACAGCAAGTCTTGAATTTTGAGTAATCTGCACATCTCCAACCAATTAAAAAAATGGCATCTTCTTGGCGGCTGCCGTTGGGTCAAATGTTTATCTCATGATTGAAAATTATTTTAAGACGGCCTGGAGAAATATGGTCCACAACAAGGCCTTTTCAGCCATTAACATATCGGGTCTTGCTCTGGGTATGGCCTGTAGCCTGTTGATCATTCTTTGGGTGCAGGATGAGCGAAACGTAGATGCATTTCATGCCAATGGCAAAAATTTGTACCAGGTCTACGAACGCCAGTATTTTGATGGCAAGGTTGAAGCAAATTATCCCACCCAGGGTCTATTGGCTGCTGAACTCAAACGCTTGATCCCAGAAATACAAATGTCCAGCAGCCTGGAATGGAATACCACCAATACTTTTGAAGCGAACGATAAGATCAGTAAGATGGAGGGATCCTTTGCCGGGAGTGATTTTTTCAGCATGTTCAGTTACCCGTTGTTGCAGGGTAGCCCATCCACCGCATTGAATTCGCTGGACGGCATCGCCATTTCCCGTAAAATGGCGGAGCTTTTTTTTGGCAGTCCGGAAAAAGCCATTGGGAAAATCATCCGGTACGAAAACAGTGATAATTTCCAGGTGAGCGCCGTCTTTGAAAATATTCCCGCCAACTCATCCCTTCAATTTGATTTCCTCAGAAGCTGGAAGGCTTTTGAAAAAGAAAATGACAATTGGATCCACAACTGGGGAAACACTGACGCGCCAACTTTTATTCAACTGCGGCCCGGTTCCAATGCCATAAAGGTGGAGGCCAAAATCAAAAATTTTATTCAACGATACAAGGAAAGCAGCAAGGCGTTTGTCGTTGAACTGGGATTGATCCCCTATCCTGAAAAATACCTTCATTCGGTATTTAAAAATGGCAGGGTCGATGGGGGCCGGATAGAATATGTACAACTATTTACCATTATTGCGATCATCATCCTGCTGATCGCCTGTATCAATTTTATGAACCTCGCTACGGCGCGCTCGGCAAAAAGAGCAAAGGAAGTGGGCGTTCGCAAAGTGGTGGGTGCCGCACGCTTTTCACTGATCGCGCAATTTATGGGGAGGCCCTATTGCTGACCTTTTTCGCCACACTGATCGCCCTGATGCTGGCTGCTGCTTTTTTACCCGCATTCAATCAACTCACGGGTAAACAACTTACGCTACCCTTTGGGAATCCTGTTTTCTGGTTCGCGCTGGCTGGATTGTTGCTTATGGTCGGGTTTGTTGCCGGTAGTTACCCGGCGCTTTATCTCTCTTCGCTTAACCCCATCCGTGTGTTGAAAGGAAGGCTGAAATTTACCTGGCGCTCGATTTTTTTCAGGAAGGGACTGGTGGTATTCCAGTTTACGCTTTCCGTCTTACTGATTGTCGGTATGATCGTGATCTACCGGCAATTGAACTATATCCAAAAAAAGAATATTGGCTATGACCGGGAAAACCTGATCTATATTCCGCTCGAGGGAGATCTGGCCAAAAATTATGAGCTGTTCAAGGAAGAAATCGCCCAAACACCCGATATCCTGAGCGCGACGAAAATCAGGCAGTCGCCTACTTCGATGGGTAATCATACGGGTGACATTTCATGGACGGGCAAAGACCCGAATGTGCTGGTATCCTTTGTTAATACGGTCGTGGGATACGATCTTGTCAAAACCATGAACCTCACGCTCATGAGTGGACGAGATTTCTCCAGGGACTTTAGAACTGATTCTGTAAGCTTCCTTGTGAATGAAACGGCGCTGGAGAGAATCGGATACAAGGATCCGATCGGCAAGCCCCTATGGTGGGGGAAACGTGAAGGAAAAATCATTGGCATCATCAGGGATTTCCATTTTACCTCCTTGCATGATAAGATCGAGCCGCTGATTGTCCGTCTCGACGAACAACGTCCCTGGGGCACGGTGTTGGTTCGCACGAAGGCCGGAAAAACAAAAGAAGCCCTCACCCACCTGGAAACCATCTGCAAAACGCTCAATCCGAAATTTCCTTTTAGCTACCAGTTTTCCGACCTGGAATTCGCCAGACTTTACCACAGCGAACAGATCGTGGGTCAATTGGCGCGCTATTTTGCCTTCCTGGCCATTTTTATTTCATGCCTGGGATTATTTGGCCTCGCCACGTTTACTGCCGAACAGCGCACAAAAGAAATTGGCGTTCGAAAGGTTTTGGGCGCAAGGGTAATGAATATTGCTTCGATGTTGTCGAAAGATTTGCTGAAACCCGTTCTCATTGCCGTGGTCATCGCCACACCCCTGGCCTATTTTTTTATGCGGCATTGGTTGCAGGATTTTGCTTATCGTACGGACATGAGCTGGTGGATATTTTTACTTGCGGGATTGGCGGCGGTGATGATATCGTTGATCACAGTAGGATACCAAGCCATCCGGGCGGCGATTGCTGCCCCGGCCAGTAGCCTTCGCGCCGAATAGGCGCTTTGGCTACAGAAGGGAGCCTTAAGACCGAATAAAAACGTAAAGCAGGTCAGATGGGGACCGTCAGACCTGCCTTGCATTCTACATTTCCAGGATGATCGGGCTCTTTTCTTTCTGCAAGAGCTCTACGCTTCGGTTAATGAATGACGTTAGCTCGTTGCCTTTCAGCAATCCCTGTGAAAGCAGGGCAAGGTCTGCAAGGTTATGCACGATTTTTTCCTGTTTCTCCTTATTTTCTTCTTTTAATACCGATTGAAAAATGGGATGATTTCCATTGACCGTCAGCGTCACTTCATCGGGCATGCTGGCATAAAATCCACCCATCGAACCATTCATCGCGGCCATGTCTTTCATGCGGCGCATGAACTCCGGGCGGGTCGCTACAACGGGCGGCGCCCCAGGGCTTAGTCCTTTTATTTCAGTTGTCACATGCAGGGAAGGAATTTCCATCGCGAACAATGTTTTCAGCCTGGCTTCATCGTCCTTGCTCAGTACAGACTCCGAAGTTTCTATTTTGTCGATGAGGTTGTCGGCAATATCGCTGTCCACGCGTGTAAAATGAACTTTCTCCCATTTCATTTCCATCTGGTTGATGAAACCGGTATCCACAATCGTTTCCAGCTTCACTACTTTATAGCCCTTTGCCCTGGCAGCTTGTATATAGCTGTCCTGTTGAACAGGATTGGTCGTATACAATATCACCAGTTTGCCATCCTTATTCCGCTGTAAGGCTTCGGTTTCTTTAGTATATTCTTCCAGGGTATAGAATTTTTCGCCCGACGCATCTTCCATGATGAGGAACTTATTGGCTTTTTCAAGGAATTTATCGTCGGTCATCATGCCGTATTTCACAAACAAACCGAGGCTCTCCCATTTTGACTCAAATTCTGTTCTTTCATTATTGAATATTTCCTCTAATTTATCCGCTACTTTTTTTGTGATATAGTTGTTGATCTTTTTCACATTGGGATCGCCCTGCAAATAACTGCGGCTCACATTGAGCGGGATATCCGGACTGTCGATGACGCCTTGCAGCAGCATCAGGAATTCCGGCACAATATCCTTCACCTCATCGGTGACAAAAACCTGGTTGCTGTAGAGCTGGATCTTGTCTTTCTGGATTTCGTAGGTCTGTTTGATGGTGGGGAAATACAATATCCCGGTCAGGTTAAATGGATAATCTACATTAAGATGGATCCAGAAAAGCGGCGCTTCGTTAAAAGGGTATAATTCCTTATAAAAATCCTGGTAATCCTGGGGGGTCAGTTCACTGGGTTTTTTGGTCCAGGCAGGATGGGTATTGTTGATCTGTTTGCCTTCGAAATGGATGGGAACGGGTAAAAAACGGCAGAATTTCGTGAGGATGCTGTTGATGCGGCCGGCATCCAAAAATTCCTCGCTCTCCGGGTTCAGGTAAAGCACGATATCGGTGCCGCGTTCGGGTTTGTCCGTTTCATCTAACTGGTATTCCGGGCTGCCGTCACATTCCCAGCGCACAGCCGGTGCGCCTTCCTGGTAGCTTTTTGTCAGGATCACTACTTTTTCGCTCACCATAAACGCGGAATAAAAGCCAAGTCCGAATTTGCCAATGATATTGTTCTCATTCTGACCCTTATATTTATTGACAAACTCTTCGGCACCCGAAAGGGCGACCTGGTTGATGTACTTGTCTACTTCCTGGGCGGTCATCCCGATGCCCCGGTCAGAGACCGTGATGGTCTTTTGCTCTTTGTCGAGCTTGATTTCAATGGACAATTCGCCCAATTCGCCTTTGGCTTCGCCGAGGGAGGAGAGGGTCTTGAGCTTTTGAGTAGCATCTACTGCGTTACTAATCAACTCTCTAAGAAAGATCTCGTGATCGCTGTAGAGGAATTTTTTAATGATCGGAAAGATGTTTTCTGTTTGAACGCGGATACTTCCTTTTTGCATGGCAACAAAATTTATGCAGTTCGGTCAAACACAGTGCCATATCGTGGAGGCTGACAGGATGACAAGTTAGTTGACAGTTGACAGTTAACAGAATGGTCTATAAGCGCCCTTTAGTCCTCGTACATAACTGTCAACTGTGAACCGTCATCTGTCAACTAATTAGTTTGCGTTTTCGCACTTAAAACAGTACTTTTGCAGCCCAAATCTTTTTTTTAACATCAAAAAACAGGGAAATGAACAATTATGAATTGATGGTGATTTTTACCCCTGTGCTATCTGAAGAGGACTATAAAGCCGCTCAGAAAAAATACACGGCCTTCGTTAGAGATAACGGCGGCGAAGTGGTGCACGAAAATCCCTGGGGACTGAAATCACTGGCGTATCCAATCCAGAAAAAGACAACCGGTTTATACTGGGTTCTGGAGTACAATGCGCTATCCGACTTCAATGAGAAACTGAAAATTCAGATTCTCCGGGATGAAAATGTTTTGCGTTTTATGGCTACGAGGCTCGACAAATACGCCGTTGAGTACAATGCCAAAAGGAGAAGAGGCGTACCTACAGGAACCGAAAAAGTGGAGGCTTAAATCATGGCAAAAGCAAACGAAATTAAGTACCTCACGGCGATCAAGACCGAAAAACGCGCCAAGAAATTCTGCCGGTTCAAAAAGTATGGCATTAAGTACATTGACTACAAGGACGGTGAATTTCTCAAGAAATTCCTGAACGAGCAGGGTAAATTGCTGCCCCGCCGCATTACCGGTAACTCGCTGAAATACCAGCGCAAGGTTTCCGATGCAGTGAAAAAAGCCCGCCAGATGGCCCTGTTGCCTTACGTAACGGATCTTTTAAAGTAACCTCACCCTAATCCGCCTAAGGCGGAAACAGTTCGTCTCGCCTCAGGCGAGATGGGATTGGGAAACCGGTGAACAAAAAAACAATTATGGAAATCATTTTAATTCAGGATGTGGACAACCTGGGTGCCGCGCACGAGAAAGTCACGGTGAGGAATGGCTATGCGCGCAACTTCCTGATTCCCCAAAAACTGGCTATTGAGGCGAACCCCAGCAACCTGAAACAATTGCAGGAACGACTGAAACAACAGAAGAAAAAAGAAGACAAATTGCTCGCTGAAGTCAATAAGGTCATTGAGATCCTGAATGCATCGCCCTTAAAGATTGGCGCCAAGACCGGTACCAGCGGCAAGATCTTCGGAAGCGTTACTTCCGTTCAGCTGGCCCGGGCGATCCGTGATCAAAAAGGATACGAAATTGATCGCCGCCGCATCCATATCCTGGATGACGTAAAGGAACTGGGCACATTCAAGGCCAAGGTTGATTTCGGAAACGGAAACGAAACCGAAGTGGCTTTTGAAGTGGTGGCGGAGTAGGCTTGGAGTGGTAAGTCAACGTTTAAAATATGGGCTAGTGGGTGGTGGCGAGTAGCTAGTAAAAACACTAGCTACTCGCCACCACCCACTAGCCCTTTCTACGTTTTTCAAAGTTTTTTTGCAAAATTTCGCTAAGTAATAAAAAACGCTATCTTTACAGCAGCTCTGCTATTTTTAACTCATACCATGCGCTGTCGCGGCTTCTTTAAGTTAGTTCCCCAGTTCATTGTACCTGATCACAAATAGTAACAGGAGTTTGTTTTTTTCATTCTTAATTTTAGAACAATGAACATTTATGTAGGCAACCTCTCCTGGCAAATGACCGATGAGGATCTCAGAAATCTTTTTGAACAACACGGCACAGTTGCATCAGCTAAGATCGTTAAAGACAAGGTTTCCGGCCGCAGCAAGGGCTTCGGTTTTGTAGAAATGGAAGACGATGGCGAAGCACAAGCAGCGATCACCGCGCTGTATGACAGCGAAGTAATGGGTCGCAAGATCATCGTCAACGAATCTCAGCCAAAACAACAAGGCGGCGGCGGTGGTGGATTCAAAAAGAGAAACTTCGGCAGCGGCGGAAGTGGAGGTGGTGGCGGCTACAAGAAAGGTGGTTACAACCGCGGTGGCGGTGGTGGCGGCTACGACAGGGATTATTAATTTATGAATCAATATATCTTTGTTTCTAAAATCCTTCTGAACAGAAGGATTTTTTATTGGTAACGATTTACATGAAATGGTTCGTAACAATTCCTGCCATCATATTACAGGCTGTCGCCGTGGCGCAACCGGCAAAAATAAATTTTCAAATCAGCGGAACTGCAGACGGCGATTATCAGGGAAAAATTTTTTTGCGCTATTACGACAAAAAGAATGATTACAATGCAAGAACTGCCGAAATAGCCGATGGAAAGTTTGTCTTTGACGGTTTCCTTGACGAACCGGTGCGTGCAGGACTGGCATTGGAAACCCCATCAAACATAGCGTGGTTCTACCTCGACACAGGATCGATTTCAGTAAAAATAAAAACACGGATTGCCGGTACAAATGAAATCATGCTGGTCTCGGTCCATGGCTCCGTCAGCGACAGTCTGTTCAACGCCTTCGACCGGTACTGGCAGCAAATCATGCATACAAACCTGGATGATGCTGCAAAGGGCCTTAGGATATTTTCCGCTGTGAACGCATTCGCGGGGCAATATCCGGACCATATACTATCCTCCTTATTCTTAAATCAATCCATTGGTGAATTGTCTTATAGCCAGGCAAAATCGATTTTCGACAAACTTTCGCCTGACCAAAAACAAAGAGCGGCATTCAGCGGCTTATCCGGCCGCATCGAATCCTTGCAAAAAACCCAGGCCGGCGCAGCATATCCCTTCATTCCGCAGCCAGACTCCTCCGGAAAATTGGTTAGCGGCAGGGAACTCCACTTTGATTATCTGCTGGTTGAGTTTTGGGCAAGCTGGTGCGGCCCCTGCCGGGATGAAAATCCCGGGCTCGTTTCATTGTACAGGAAATATCATGACAGGGGGTTTGAAATCATCGGTGTTTCTCTCGATAAGAACAGGGCCAATTGGTTGCGGGCCATAGAGAATGATAGCCTGCCGTGGGTGCATGTTTCAGACCTGAAGGAATTTGACAATGAAATAGCGAAATTCTATTCTGTTACGGCCATTCCATTTAATTTGCTCATCAATAAACACGGAAGGATCGTGGCCAAAGACCTGAGAGGCGAAATGCTTGAAAAAAAATTAATAGACTTGTTCCATGAATAATTCGCCGGCAACCAACATTCAATAAACAAAAGTCATGGCAAAAATCATTAGCTTCTTTTTGATTCTCCTTTCCTCATCTGCTTTTGCACAGCATCCCATGGCCGACAGGATTTATGTCAATGCGCGGATCTGGACAGGCGATTCCTCCAATGAATGGGCTACATCCATCGCGGTGCGGGACAGCACGATCCTTTTTGTGGGAACCCATTACGCCTTGTTTAAGGGGCCAAATACGGCGCTGATTGACGCTAAAGGTCAAATGATCGTTCCTGGCTTCATCGACAACCACACCCACTTCCTCGGGGGAGGCATGCAATTGGCCAGCGTGAACCTGCGCGATGCACGATCACGCGAAGGTTTTATCCACGTGTTCAGGGATTTTGTTTCTTCGCTTACGGATGAACGTTGGATCCTGGGCGGGGATTGGGACCATGAAGCCTGGGGTGGAGAGCTGCCCCGCAAAGAATGGCTGGATAGCGTCTCGGGGAAACACCCTGTTCTCGTGAATCGTTACGATGGCCACATGGCCCTGGCCAATTCACTGGCGCTGAAACGGGCCGGTATCAACAAGAACACCCCTAATCCCACCGGTGGAGAGATCGTCCGCGACCCGTTGACCAGTGAACCGACGGGCATCCTAAGGGATGAAGCCATGGCAATGGTCAACAAAGTCATTGCCGGTCCTTCGAGACCGCAACTGCAGGAATATCTTCAGCGTGCCGTGCAGCATGCACTGGCTCATGGAGTTACGCAGGTGCACGACATGGGCAGTTTTGGCGGATGGCCCGACCTTGATGCTTACAGACAGGCCTATGCGAAAAATCAATTGGGCATCAGGGTCTATTCTTTCGTGCCGGTTTCTTCCTGGCGAAGAATGGATGGCTTTGTAAAGGCCAATGGCAGGGGAGATAACCGGTTGCACTGGGGCGGGCTCAAGGGATTTGTTGATGGATCCCTTGGCTCTACCACGGCCTGGTTTTATGAACCCTATCTCGATGCGCCCGGATCCGTGGGATTGCAGGTGACGGATACGGGCTTACTTCGCCGGTGGGTCATTGCTGCTGACTCGGCAGGACTGCAGGTGGCCACGCATGCCATTGGCGACAGGGCCAATGACTGGATCCTGGGCATTTACCGGGATGCGGTGGCCATCAATGGAGTAAAGGACCGGCGCTTCCGTATAGAACACGCGCAGCACCTAACGGCAGAGGCTATCCGCCATTTTTCGGCACAGCAGGTGATCCCTTCCATGCAACCCTATCATGCCATCGACGATGGTAAG
>Ga0193728_1000711_pt1 | contig 16476 bp, 17 predicted proteins | sample U1c1metaG_FD_143037 | JGI IMG/M metagenome (GOLD analysis project Ga0193728, IMG submission 143037) | Soil microbial communities from a riparian zone of the East river system, Colorado, United States - U1c1 | ecosystem: Environmental > Terrestrial > Soil > Riparian zone | place: USA: East River...
CGGCAGCTCGACCTCGGCGCCGCGCAGTTTTGACCCACCCCGGATGACCGCCGAGTGCATGGCGTTCCCGTCGTGGAAGCGGCATGCGGGCCCGCCGAGGCAGGCTGCGAACACCTCGATTTCACAGCCCATCTTCTGCAGTGCGGGCACGTACACGAGGCGGTTCTCGAATGCCGTCTCGTGCAGCACCGACATGCCGTTGGCCTGTGTGAACAGCACCATGAGCGGCTGCTGCCAGTCGGTCATGAAGCCCGGATGGGTGTCGGTGTGCACCGCCGCCGGCTGCAGCCCGTCAGGCGCGGACGCGGTGATCCACTCATCGGTGATGTCGAATTGGGTGCCCATCCGGGCCAGGGTCGTGATCGCGGTGACGAGCCGGTCCTGCGGACAGCCGTGCACCCGCACCTCGCCGCCGGTGATGAGGCCCGCGACCAGGTAGGAAAAGGCCTCAAGCCGGTCACCGGCCAGCCGGGTGGAGGCAGCCTTGAGCTTGGGCACGCCTTCGATGACGATGCGCCGGTCGGGGCTCAGCTCGATCTGCGCGCCCATCCGCTGCAGAAATAGCGCGAGTTCGACGACTTCGGGCTCGGTGGCCGCGTTGCGCAGCACCGTCTTGCCCTTGGCGAGGACAGCGGAAAGCAGCACCGTCTCGGTCGCGCCGACGCTCGGATAGGGCAGCGTGATGCGCGCGCCATGCAGCCTGGCCGCCTTGGCGCTGATCCCGGTCGGCCCGCACGTGACCTCGGCACCGAGGGCCTTGAGCGCGTCGACGTGGAAGTCGACCGGCCGCTGCCCGATGGGGTCGCCGCCGACGAGCGGGACGAACGCTTCACCGGTCAGGTGCAGCAGCGGGCCGAGCATCAGGATCGGGATCCGGTTGAGGCCGGTGAACGCCTCGGGGACTCTCGGCCTTACCTCGCTGCCGGGGGCGATCGTGATCTCGCTGTCCTCGCGGCTGACGTGGAAACCGGTCGACTCCAGCATCGCTGCCGTGATGTCCACGTCCCCGACCTGCGGGGCGTTGCGGATGACACTAGGCCCGTCACCGAGCATCGCGGCCACCATGTGCTTGGTCACGGCATTCTTGGACCCGCGCACGGAGATGTCACCCCGCAGCGGCCCGGATGGCTCAACTACCCACGTTTGCGTCACGCGGTTCACGATATGCGCCATCCGGCGCGTGGGCTCCAGCTTGTGGCCAGGCCGCTACCAGGGAATGGGGCCTTCAGCGTCGAAGTAGCCCCCGGTGGGGCCGTCCGGGCCTATGTGCGCCATGCGCACGATGATCTCGCAGTAGGGTCCGAATGTGGACATGACGGTTTCCGGGGATGAGCTTCGCGACGCGGTGCGGCTTGCGCGTGAAAGCGTTGTCGTGGGCCGGGCGGTCACGCTGGCTCGCTGGATCGGGACGGCCCGCCGGCCGGTGACGGCCGGGCAGGTGCTGCGTAAGGCCGACGTGCCTGCGGCGGGCGCGGCTCTCGGCGTGGACGTGCCGCCGCGGCTGCGCACGATGGCCGACGTCCCGGCGCTGCACCGGCCGTGGTGCGTCGCGGTCGCGGCGGGCCTGCTGCGAGTCGGCGGCGGGTGGGTGAGCGGCGGTCCCGCGCTGGAGCGCTGGCCGCCGGGCGACGCGGACCTGCTTGCCGCGTGGCTGGCGGCCCTGCGCGCGGTGTGCGCGGCGGAGTCGTATCCGCAGGACGAGGACAGCGTGCGCCTGCTGGCGATGGCGCTGCTGGCGGTGCTCGGTGGAGTACCCGTCCGAGGACGAGCCCGAAGAACCCGAGCCGTTCAACCTGGCCGAGGTCAACCGCAAGCTGGCCGCGCGCGGCGGGGCGGAGGAGTGAAGTGGTACCTCGGGCCATGAACCACGGTGGCGGCGAGTCGTCGCTTGCCTCCCTCCTCGAGCGCAGCGCGGAACTGAAGCGGACCCTGGTCGATTTCGCGCTCAGTCATCGACCGGTTCGCCCTTCAGCACCGCCGGCCGAACGGCAAGACCATACTGGACCAGTTCCTGGCCGACCGGCCGGATCTGAGTGCGGCTGATCGGGAGATGCTGCGCGGCTGGTGTGACCCGGTGGAGGGGATCTTCGAGATCCGCCGCAAAGACCGGGACTCGCTCATCCTGCTGAACCTGCTCGATGACCTGGAGTACCGCGTGTACTCCAACATGGGCCCGGCCGCTTTCCGTCGGCTGCCCAAGGGCGGATTCGTGCACGCCCGCCTCGTGCCCATCTGCCCGTTCCCGGGCGCCTGGCTGTTCTCCGGCTCGATGTCGGCCTACCGCAAGTCTGGCGCTGCGCAGATCGCGCAGGCCGCGCTCGCGCTGGCGACGAAACAGCCCGAACTGGTCTACCGCAATCCCGAGAAAATCGAGCAAGCCTGGACGCAGATGCGGGAGGACAGGGCCGCGTTCGTGGAGTTCTTCGGCGGCGACGAACTGGTCCTCCCGCCCGCCGAGGCCGAGGAACGGCTCAACGCCTACTATCGGCATCGGCAGGAAGCCGCGCTCGCCCGGCAGCCCGCGCGCCGTCGGCCGCGGAACCTCCCCGGCGTGGATGGGGCCGCCTTCGAGTTCCCGCCCGAACTCGCCGACGCCGACACCACTGGCATCATCTACGACGAGACAGACGGGCTTAACTTCTATAACGATTACGGGATGCTGCGCGCCCTGTTCGCCGACCCAGCTCTCGCGGCCGGCAAGCAGTACGCCGACGTGCTGCGCGGGTACCTGCGGTCGGAGACGGTCGGCCCCCTGCCGTTCCGCCGCCTGGCCGCCGCCCACCCGGCCACGGTCGACGCGGTGTTCCGGAAGGTCCTGCGCAAGCCGAACTTCACCTGGGCCGAGCACGGCGAGGCCCTGATGCGTCGGCGAAAGCCCTGGTACTACGAGCACGAGCCCCGTCCCGGCATCTCCCCGATCGGCGAACGCCTCAGCGAGCTCGTCCGCCGGTAGATAATGGCCAGTCATGGACCTCAACAATCAAGAATGGGTGCGCAAGGGCGCGACGCTGAGCGACAAGACTGCTCGCCAGGAGTATGGCCTGACCCAAGATGAGATCTACGCGGCGATTGACGCGGGCAAGCTGCAGTACCGGCCCGCCGCGATGCACGGGAACCCGTGGCCGCGGCTGCTCCGCCGTGAGGTCGAGGATCTCGCCAGGACCCTGCATGGAGAGCGCTACCTGCGGGAACAGCAGGCACGGACCGAGCTGGCGCGGATCAACCGCGAGCTGAAACAGCTGCGTGCTCAGCTCGCCGCCCTCGAGGAAAGGCGGGCCGCGCTCAGGGCAGAACTTGACCAGGCGCCCAGCTAAAAGATCTCTAATGGTGGGGGTTACTGAAGGGCGTGAGGTCCAGGCCGGTGCTGGCGACGAACCCGTCGAGGACGCCGGGGTGATCTTGATGTCGCAGTTCATCCCGGACCGTCATGCCCCTCATTTGTGCAGATGAGACAGTGCAACATAAAACGGGACAGAAGTATCGGCCATGAATATTTCCTTCACTATCGCCCGCAACGCCGGAGGTCTAGCATTTCTCTCGGGACAGCCAGCTCCGCGAAGAACTGGCTAAGGGAGGGCAAAGCCAGTGGCGCGCCTGGCGATCGCAAAGGGTTTCCTGGCCGAATACGCGAAGCTGGAGAAAGACGTCCAGCGGGCGGTCGAAACGGTGATCACCCGGTTCGCGGAGCATGCCCACGCCCTGCCGCGCCTGGAGAAGGTGCCCGGCAGCCGGGACAGCCGGATCCGCACGATCCAGGTAGACAGCTTCTTGCGTGGCGTCGTGCTCGCTCCGGAGAGCGGCGACACGTACTACCTGATCACGGTCCTGCCCCGCGATAAGGCGGACGCCTACGCCAGCAGCCACCGGTTCAGCGTCAACCGGGTCCTGGGTGTGCTGGAGGTTCGCGACGAGAAAGCCATCCAGCATGCGCAGCCTGCTCTGGAGGGGTTGGCCCGCTCAGCACGGCAACGGCTGTTCGCGGATGTCAGCGACGCCGACCTGGCCCGGCTCGGGATCGACGCGCAGATCATGCCCGTCGTCCGCCTGCTGAACAGCAAGGCCGACCTGGAAACCCTGCAGGCGATGCTGCCGGACGCGCAATACGCCGCGGTCCACGCGCTGGCCTCCCAGATGACCGTGGCGGAGGCCTGGACCGAGGTGGCCCAGCTTCTCCCCGGAGAGGCGCCCGAGCATGTAGATCCGGACGACCTGGTCTCCGCCATGAAGCGCACCCCAGGGCACGTGACGTTCGTGTCCGGGCAGGAGGAACTGCAGCGGATCCTTGCTCATCCCTTCGCGACGTGGCGGACGTTCCTGCTGCCCAGCCAGCTGAAGATCGCCTACCGGCCCAGCTATTCCGGCCCGTCTCAGGTGACTCTGAAGCCATGAACACAAGGGTTCCCTCACAGCGCACCGCCCGGCGGCCGCGCCGCCCGAGTACCGCCCGGCCCGGCCCGTCTCGCACCTGGCGCCGGGGCTCATCCTGGCCGTGGTGATCGGTGCCGTGATCGCGTCTTCCTGGCCATGAGCCTCAGCCACGACCACGGCGTGCACGCCTGGAACGCCGCCGTGCCCCTGCTCATCGGCATCCTCGTCCTGCGGCGCCTGGGCGGCCGGCGCTAAATTTCAGTGCCTTTCTACTGCCTCTGCGAGAGCGGGTCCGCGGCGGCCTGCGCGATCATGATGACCAGGACCAGCCCGGTGGTGCGCGCATTTAGGTTACCTTGCCGCCCACGAGCCCGACTATGGCGCCGAATCCCCATTTGAAGGCTGTCGAGCAAGTGTCCGCGAAGGACGTGGCGGAGGCTCCGGCAGGTGCCACCAGGACAATGACCAGATTCAATAGCAGGCAAACAATCGTTATAGTAAGGACGGTGGCGAAGACCAGCTTGAAGCGAGGAGTAATATCCGTTACCTTGACGACGCGCGATGGCACCCCCGCCCGCTGACTCGCCTGCCCGCTGGCTGATTTCGCAGCTGAGGCCACCCCATGCTCGGTCATGGCCCGGACCGCTTTGTGGTTCGGTGACGGCCTCGCTTCTCGCTGGAGTTTCTCCCGTCGTCCGGCACGTGCTGGCTGGGCACCGTCTTCATCGCGAGAATTCTGGCGATCGTCTGCTCGAGATCTCCGGTGCGGGCCTCCTCAATATTAGTTTGCCGATCGGCAGTTCGAACGATTATCGTGTGCTGAAGCGGCCTATTAAATATTGACAAGACCACGTACCTGACGGATCTCGATTTCAGGAATATGCAAGAAAGCGTCACAGGCAGAACCGTCTGCAGTAAATCCGACGTATCCGACATCATGATATCCCCCTTGCGGCGCGCCAACACTTTATAGTCTAGCGTCGGCGGCCCGAATTGCCATACCGACGGAGGCCGGGGCCGCTACGGCGGTCTTATTGCCTCGATGGTCAACAGGTCTGGATGCGAAGATTGCTGGATGGCCATAAAAGGCGTCACTGCTGACTGCTTCGTATGCCGTAAGCACCGCGACCGGGGCGTGCTCATGCCGGGCGGTCCGATCGCCGAAGACGAGCTGACCCTGGTTTCCCATATCGTCACGCCGGATGTGCTGGAACGCGAAGGCGCGACTGCTTATCTCGGGCACCTGTTCGTGGAGCCGAGGCGGCACGCCCCGGGTCTGGCAGATCTCACCGTCGCTGAGGCTCGGGCGGTGGGCTGGTGGTGCACGCGTGCCAGCCGGGCACTCCGCGACGTTGCCGGAGCCGAGCATGTATACGCCGCGGTGATCGGTGACGGAGTGCCGCACTTGCACGTGCATCTGCTGCCGAGGTACCCGGGAACCCCGCGCGAGTACTGGTGGACTCGCGTAGACGATTGGCCGCAAGCCCGGCGCGGTAGTGCCGCCGATATCGAGGTGGTTGTGAACGAGTTGCGTCAGTATCTCGCGAACGCTGCGGACGTCGCGGGCCAAAAATTAAAGCAAGCCCAACGCCGCTACGAGCCCCCAGCGAATGCGGGAACCGGACCCGCAGCACCCCCGCCGCCACCGCCCGGCCAGCACCATCACCACCGATCAGCCGCAGCCCAACCTAGATCCCGTCAACCCGGGTGACCGGTATAAGCGCCAGCGTCGCCAGCAGCGCGACGATCGAGACCCGCATCACCGCGGCCGACCGCACCAGGGACGCACGAGGATCCCGGCCAGCGCCCCGGCCAGGTAGCCGACGTAGTTGGCTGTCGCCAGCCCCGCGCCGGCGCTGGCCGACAGCCCGGCCTGAGCATGCATCAGCGGCAGAATCGGCGTGAACACGAACCGCCCGATCCCATGCTCACCGCCAGCGCGGCCGCGCCCTGCCCCACGACCAGCCACGGCGACGATCCCGCCCGCCGCCGCCCGCCGGCCCTGGCGCCCACGATCGCGGTCATCTCGGCCCGCCTCCCGCCTAAGGCAACACACACGACGCTAACCACCCAAAGGCGGCAAAGTGAAATGCTGCCTCAGCCGGTCTAACGGCGCCGTCAGCTGGCCCGGCCGACCGGCTGGTGCTGGCCGCCGGTGTTGTAGATGACCTGGCCGGTGATGAAGCCGGCCTCAGCGGAGGCGAGGAAGGCGACCACGCTCGCCGTGTCGGCGGGTTCCCCGATCCGGCCCAGCGTGAAGGCGGCCGCCATCTGCTCCCGCCGCTCGGCTGGCAGCTGCGCCAGGCGCCCGGCCGTCGTGGTGCCCGGCGCCACCGCGTTGACCGTGATCCTCCGGGCCGCGAACTCGACGGCCGCGACCCTGGTGACCTGGTCGATGAGCGCTTTCACGCCTGGGTAGAGGGCGCTGCCCGCCAGCGCGGCGCTGGTGACGCCGGACGACACGTTCACCACGCGCCCGCCGTCAGCAAGCTTGTCGGCCGCCGCCTGCATCATCAGGAACGGAGCACGGGCATCAACGGCGACGACGTGGTCGAAATCCGCGAGCGGCGTGTCCGCCAGCGGTCCCCAGTAGGCGACTCCGGCGTTGTTGACCAGGATGTCCAGCTTCCCGAACTCGCCGACCGCGGCCGCCACGACCGCAGCGGCGGACGCCGGCTCGGCCAGGTCGGCCTGAACCGTCAGTGCGCGGCGGCCGAGGCCGCGCACCTGCCCGGCCACCGCCTGGGCCTCGTCCCGGCCCGTGTGATAGCTGAAGGCGACGTCTGCGCCCTCGGCCGCCAGCCGCCGCACGACTTCGGCGCCGATTCCGCGGCTGCCGCCCGTGACCAGCGCGACCTTGCCGGCCAGCCGGTTCTCGATGCCAATGATGACTACCTCTCCTCGTGCTGCCGCCAGACAGTCGGTCAGTGGCCAGTCCAGCAGCCCGCCGCCCTGGCCGGAAGGACGCGTTGGCTCTCGTTCCATACACTGCCGGTATGAATGACGTCGAGGTTCGCGAGCTCCGCTACTTCATCGCGGTCGCGGAGGAGCTGAACTTCACCAGGGCCGCGGAGCGCCTCGGCCTGGCCCAGCCACCGCTGTCGGTGGCCATCGCCAAGCTGGAGCGCAAACTCGGCGTGACGCTGCTGGAGCGCACCAGCCGCCGGGTCGCGCTGACCCCGGCGGGCGCGGTGCTGCTGGAGCAGGGCCGGATCGCCGTCGAGGGCCTCGGTGCCGCAATCGAGCGCGCCCGCCGCCGAGGAACCGGGGTGGACCGCCTCATCGTCGCCGTCAAGGCGGGCGGCGGCACGGACTTGCTCGCCAAGATCGTGCCCCGCTGCGCCCAGGATCCGCAGCTGCCCGAGGTGCACATCGTGTTCGCCCACCGCGGCGGGCCGGCCGCCGTGCTGCGCAGCGGAGCCGCCGACGTCGCGATCCTGCGCACCCCGTCCGACCTGCGCGGCCTGGACACCGAGGTCCTGCTGGCCGAGCCGCGCGTCGCGGTCCTGCCGGCCGGCCACCGGCTGGCCGGCCGCCGCCGGCTGCGCCGCGCCGACCTGGCCGGCGAGCCGATGCCGCGCTGGGCCGACCACGTCGACGGGGCCACGGCCGCCTACTGGACCGGTTCCGACACGCCGCCCGCCCCCAGCCCAGCGCAGGCTCCGCCCCGCGCCGCCGAGAGGCCCGAAGGTCCCGAGATCAGCGACATGAACCAGCTTCTCGACCGGGTCGCACTCGGCCAGGCAGTTGCCTACGTCCCGATCTCCGTCGCCTGCCGGCACAACTGCGCGGAACTGGTCTTCGTGCCGGTCAGCGACCTGAGCCCCAGCGAGGTGGTGGCGGCCTGGCCGGACACCTCCCGCTCCCGCGTCGTCGCCAGCTTCGTCCAGGCGGCCGTCGAAGTCGCGGCGGGCCTTCCTGAGCAGACAGCGGCATTCGCCTGATCTCCGGCGTTATCGCCAAGTAGATGCGGAATTCTAACCCGCAATCGGCTAGTCGCCTTAGCGCGCCCGGCGATATATGATGACGGGTATAGGGCCAGATAGCCGATCCTAGATGATCTCGGCCCGTTTAGGACGCACATCCGGGAAAGGTTACTAGTCCGCCGGTACGGCGGAGGCCATAGAGCCTTTGTGGAGTGGAGATGACGGGGGATGCGTTTCCGCGCGATCCGGGGTCGCTTAGCGAAGTTCCAGGAAACTGGAAACTCCGCCCTTCCTCTGGACGCGCTACCGCTCGACGAGATTGCTGCGCCCACGGCCATCCCTAGGCCGCTGGCCAAGATGCTCGGCGCGCTGACCGGTGGCGCCCGGGACCTGGATCACGCCACCCTCCACGATCACGCCATCGACGAGCTGACTACCGCGGCGCGGGGCACCGACCTGCCTTCCCTCGATCACGCCATCTGGCTGCTGACCTCCGCGGTGCAGGCCGCTGCGGGCGACCCGTTCCAGGCGTATTACCTGTCCGATCTCGGGACCGCGTGGCTCGACCGGTTCCGGATCACTGGCCGGATCCGGGACCTGGATAACTCCGTCACCGCCCACGAGGCCGCCCTCGCCACCACCGTCGACGTGCCGGAAGACCAGGCCGGCCGCCTGGCGAACCATAGCGCGGCCCTGCTGGCCCGGTTCGGCCAGCGCGAGGACGCCCAAGACCTCAGCCGCGCCCTGGACGCGGCCCGGTCGGCCGTCCGCCTGTCCGGCGCGCTCCCGGCGGCCCCGGCGGCCGACCCGGACCGCGCGACGCGGCTGGCCCGGCTGGCCAGCCTGTCCCGCCTCAGCGAGGCCCTCCTGGCGAGCTTCGAGCAGCGCCGGCACCGGGCCGACCTGGACGAGGCGGTGCACGCCCGCCGCCAGGCCGCGGACCTGGCCCCGCCCGGAGACCCCGCCCACAGCCGCCACCAGGCCAGCCTGGCCCAGGCCCTGCTGGACCGCTTCGCCCTCTCCCTGGATGAGGCGAACCTCGCCGATGCCAAGGCCACCGCCGCCGCGGCCGCCGCCGCTGAGGCGCAGGCAACCGAAGCCGATGTCACCGAGGCCCGGGCCGCCGCCGAGGCCGCGACCGCCGCCGCCCCGCCGCGCTCGACCGCCCGGCCGCCGGGCCTGGCCGCCCTGGCCCGCGCATTTACCGCGAGCTATGCAATAAGCGGGAATGCACGCGACCTGGAACAGGCCATCGCATCGGCCCGGGACGCAGTCGCCGCGGGCGATAAGGCCGCCGCCGCCCGGAATGTGTCCTTCGGCCACGCCCTCAGCCTGGCCGCCCTGGGACAGGCACTGCAATTGCGCTACGAACGCGCCGCCGACGCCAGCGCCCTAAACGAAGCCATCACCATGTACGGCCGAGCCCTCCAGATAACACCCATCACCCAGTCCGAGCGACGCCGTTTCCTGAGCGCCCTCGGCAATGCGCTGCAATCCCGATTCAGCGCCACCGGAAATGCCGGCGAAATCCGGAAATCGGTCACCATCCTTTCCGAGGCGGTCGCCCGCACCCCCCCGGATGACCCCGCCCGGCTCGACGCCGCGGCCAGCCTGGCCCGCTCGCTCGTGCTGGCCGCGTACGCGGGCGACCCGGCCGCGCTCGACCAGGCCGTCACCCTCCTGCAGCGCGAGCTCAGTTCCGCCGGCGCCGCCGACCCGGCCCGGCCCGCCGCCCTGGCCGCGCTCGGCTGGGCCTGGCGCACCTGGTTCGACGCCGCCGGCGACGACGAGCCGATGGCCGGGTACGGGTCGCTGGGCCCCGCCGCCGCCGCCTTCCGCCGGGCCGCCGCCGCGCTGCCTCCCGGCCATCCCCGCCGCGCGGAGTACCTGGCCGGCCTGGGCAGCGTGCTGCGCCGCCGGTTCGAGGGCACCGGCGACGAGCCGACGGCTCGCGCGGCCATCGCCGCCAGCACCGCCGCCGCCCAGGCCCACGCCGCGTGCCCCCGGATCCGCGCCCGCGCCGCCGCCGACTGGGGCCGCGTCGCCGCCCGCCTCGGCGACGCGGACGAGGCCAGCGCCGGGTTCGCCACCGTCGTAGGCCTGCTGGACCAGGTCGCCGGCCAGCCCCCCCGCCGCGATCAGGTAGACCCGCTCGGCCGCCTCACCACCCTGGCCTGCGACGCCGCCGCCTGGACCATCACGGCCGGCCACCCCGAGCAGGCCGTCGAGCTGCTGGAGCACGGCCGCGGCGTCCTGCTCGCCCGCTCCCTCGACCCCGCCTCCCGCGACGCCGCCTCCCGCGACTCCGGCGCCCGCGACTCCGGCTCCCGCGACCCCCCGCAGGCCGGCCCGCCGCTGCCCTTTGGCACCCTCCGCGAGGCCGCCGCCGGGGGCCCGGTCGTGATCATCAACGTCAGCGCCTACCGCTGCGACGCCCTGACCGTCACGCCGGCCGGCGTCCAGGTCACCGGGCTGCCCGCCCTCACCGCCGCCGAGGTCAGCGGCCGCGCCACCGACTTCGTCGTGGCCCTCCTCCGCCGCCACGACAAGGACCCGGCGAAACGGGCCGCTGCCCGCGCCACCCTGGCCCAGACGCTGGCCTGGCTCTGGGACACCGTCCTGACCCCCCTCAAGCCGGTCCTCGAAGCGACCGCGACTCCCGCCCCCGGCGGCACGCCGCCGCGCGGTCCCGCCCGTGTGTGGTGGTGCCCCACCGGCCCCATGACGTTCCTGCCGCTGCACGCGGCCGCCCGCCCTGGCGAGCCGGATCACGCGGTAGCAGCCAGTTTCGTATCGTCATATGCTCCCACCCTGAGCTTGCTCCGCGTGGCGCGCGCGGCCGCGGGCCCGGCGGCCGGGCACAGCGGGCGCCCGCTGGTGGTAGCGCTGCCCGCCAGCCTGGGCCGCGGCTTCCGGCCCGGCGCCCGGCAGGAGGGCCGGGCCGTGGCCCGCCGGCTGGGCGGCGCCGTGCTGCTGCGCGGGTCGCGGGCCACGGCGGCGGCCGTGACGCAGCGGCTGGCGGCCGGCGCGCCGTGGGCGCACTTCGCCTGCCGCGGCACCCAGAACGTCGGTGATCCCGCCGCCGGGCGGCTTGTCCTGTACGGCGGGTCGCTGCGGGCCGGGGAGATCAGCGGGCTGGGGCTGGCCGGGGCGGAGCTCGCGGTGCTGCCGGCCTGCGAGGCCGTCCTGGGCGGCACCCGCCTCGCCGACGAGGCCGTCACCCTGGCCGCCGCGTTCGGGCGGGCCGGGTACCGCCACGTCATCGGGACGCTGTGGCGGCCGGACGGCGATGTGCCCGTCGCCGAGCAGGTCTATGCCGAGCTGGGACCGCCCGGCGGGCCGGCCCCGGACGCCGCCGCGGCGCTGCACCGGGCCACGGAGGCGCTGCGGCGGGCCCACTCGGACGAGCCCTGGCGCTGGGCGCCCTACATCCATATCGGCCCGTGACGGCGGCTGCGGACTGACCCGGCCCCGGGCCTGGGCGGCCGGGCGGCCCGCTCGTAGGCTGCTTATCGGCTGGGCTGCTTAACGCCGCCGCCGGCGGGAAGAGGCTCAGTACCGCCCGACATGCCGCGCAACTGGAGGAGACTGCCATGACCCTGCTGCCCCTGGACGAGGCTGGAGCGCTGGCCCAGCAGCTGCGGGTGGACTCGATCCGGTGCAGTACCGAGGCCGGGTCCGGCCACCCGACGTCGAGCATGTCCGCGGCCGACCTGATGGCCGTGCTGCTGGCCCGGCACCTGCGCTACGACTGGCAGCACCCGGACCACCCGGCCAATGACCACCTGATCTTCTCCAAGGGCCACGCGTCCCCGCTGCTGTACTCGATCTTCAAGGCGGCCGGCGTCGTCTCCGACGACGAGCTGGTGCACCAGTACCGGCAGTTCGGCTCGCGGCTGGCGGGCCACCCCACCCCGGTCCTGCCGTGGGTGGACGTGGCGACCGGCTCGCTGGGCCAGGGCCTGCCCGACGGGGTCGGCGTCGCGCTGGCGGGCCGGTTCCTGGACGAGCTGCCCTACCGGATCTGGGTGCTGTGCGGGGACAGCGAGATGGCCGAGGGGTCCATGTGGGAGGCCCTGGACAAGGCTTCCTACTACCGGCTGGACAACCTGGTCGCGATCATCGACGTGAACCGCCTGGGCCAGCGCGGGCCGACCGAGCTGGGCTGGGACACCGACGCGTACGCCGCGCGGGTCGAGGCCTTCGGCGCCCGTGCCCTCGTCATCGACGGGCACGACCTGGGCGAGATCGACAAGGCGCTGGGCGAGGCTCCGGGCTCGGGCAAGCCGACCGTGATCGTCGCCCGGACGATCAAGGGCCGCGGGTTCTCCGAGGTGGAGGACCGCGAGGGCTGGCACGGCACGGCGCTGCCGCCGGCCATGGCCGAGCGGGCCATCGTCGAGCTCGGCGGGGAGCGCGACATGGTGGTCGTGGGACCGGTGCCGGAGGACGTGGCGCCCAAGGTCCGCGACATCGGGGAGGTCACCCTGCCCCGGTACGAGGCCGGCGCCAAGATCGCCACCCGGAAGGCGTTCGGCGAGGCGCTGGCCGCGATCGGCGCCCGCCCCGAGATCATCACCCTCGACGGCGAGGTGGGGAACTCGACCCACACCGAGGACTTCGCCAAGGCCCACCCCGAGCGCTACTTCGAGATGTTCATCGCCGAGCAGCAGCTCGTCGCGGCCGCCGTCGGGCTGTCCGTCCGCGGCTACGTGCCGTTCGCCGCCACGTTCGCCGCGTTCTTCACCCGGGCCTTTGACTTCGTGCGGATGGCCGCCATCTCCCAGGCCAACATCCGGCTGTCCGGCTCGCACGCCGGGGTGGAGATCGGCGCGGACGGCCCGTCCCAGATGGCGCTCGAGGACCTGGCCATGATGCGGGCCGTGCACGGCTCCACCGTGCTGTACCCGTCCGACGCGACGAGCACCGCCTACCTGGTGCAGGAGATGTCCGACACCGACGGCGTCGTCTACATGCGGACCACTCGCGGGGCGTACCCGGTGCTGTACCCGGCGACCGAGGAGTTTCCGGTGGGCGGGTCGAAGGTGGTCCGGTCCAGTCCGGATGACCAGGTCACGCTTATCGGCGCGGGCGTCACGCTGCACAACTGCCTGGCCGCCGCCGATGAGCTGCTTGGCGAGGGGATCAGCGCCCGCGTCCTGGACCTGTACTCGGTGAAGCCGATCGACACCCAGGCGCTGCTCGACGCGGCCGACGCCACCGGCGGCCGGCTGGTGGTGGCCGAGGACCATTACCCGGCGGGGGGCCTCGGCAGCGCGGTCCTCGATGCGCTCAACGAGGCGGGCCACCCGGTCCAGGTCAGCCACCTGGCCGTCCGTGACCTGCCCAGCTCGGGCACGCCGGCCGAGCTCATGGACGCGGCCGGGATCTCCGCCGCCCACATCGCCCAGGCCGCCCGCGACCGCCTCTGACGGCGGGACTGCGGCCGCCCGGGGCGCCCGCCGCCTCTGACCGCGCCCCTGACGGCAGCCGGGCCCCCTGACGGCGGCGGGACGCGTCGTCAGGGCCTCCAGGGGCGGCTCGCCACCGGCCTGCGCGGGGCCTGGGCGGCGGCCGCGCCGTGACGGCGGCCGGATCCGATGACGGCGCCCGCGCCCTCGCAGCGGCCGAACCTACCCGCGGCGCCCGCGCCCGGCCTTCCGCCTCCGCGCGGAGGCGGTTTCCCGTGATCGTGACCGATATACCGGAATCCTGCCCGGTATATCGGTCATGATCATGGGTACTGTCAACCGACCTGGGCAAATACGGCTCTGACCTGCAACGATGTGTCTGACCGATGCTCACAGCGTGCCGCCTGATGCACGTCATTCTGTGGCTTGTGGCTTCGTCTGGCGCTGGTGAGCACTGGCCAGCATCCTAGGTGTGGCTTCGCTCCTGACATGGTGTCCCGCCCCGGAGTCGAACCGGGAATCAGCGTGTTTTGGGCACGCTCGCTCTGGCCAGTTGGCGTAGCGGGACGTTGGAAGGACTCGCGGCCTTAGCCGCGCGCCCCACGCTCTAGGGTGCCACGGGATGATCGGGGCCGGTCTGCGCGTCCCCGGCATCCGGCGCGGTGTGCCAGGTCGCAGAGCCGTCCTCAACGCCGACGCTCTGACTCATCCCCGGCTGAAGGGGATCGGTGTAGGCGACGTTCGATTCCTGGACGTCGCCGCTGGCGTCCGCGAATACGACGCTCACGCCGATCGATCCCGTGGTCGAGCTGAGATCGTGAACGATGAATTGAGCAGTCGGCCCGCATGACGTCATCTTCACGCTGTACTGCGACGTAGCCGCAGGCGGCGACGGCAGGTTGTGAACGTGCGGATCCCGCCACCTGACGGCGTGCCGTGTGAGCCTGCCGAGGCGCCGCAGGCGCCGAGGGCGAGACCAGCGATTGCCGCGAGCGAGGCGACCCCGGCTGAGATTCCCATGCGGCGCGTCATGACGTGCCCCCACCCTCGCCGTAGAGCATGCGGCGGATGTAGTGGACGACGGCCCGCTTGACGTGCGGCGTCGGCTCGCCGTGAGTGCCGGACGGCTTGTCCAGCTCTCCGGGGTACAGCTCGATTTCTCGGGCTGCGATCCCGTGATAGTCCATCCTGGCCAGCTCGTTGCCAGCGTGTCGGAGAGGCTGAGCAACGGCGGTGTTCCGCTCTAGGCCATCGGTCAGGATGGCGTTGGCCTCGACCACGACACTCCGCTCAACCCGGAGATTCGGTGGAATCGGGAAATACTCGGTCATCTTTCCCCCTGGGATTGGTTGGACTCCAACTCCTGGTGATCTTGCTGTGAACTACCCTGACCTACCTGATGGGGAGCCTTCCGGGCCGGTTAGCTTGATGCCAGCGTCAAGGTAAGGCTGGGCCTGGAAGGCCGATCCCGGGGAGCCAAACGGCAGGCCCCAGGCGGTCTCGCCCTGCTAGGCGCCGCTGGTGTGGCTGGCGGTCAGGCTGCCCGAGGCTGCGACCACCGTCACGTGGCGGCTGGCGGCCGTCTGGAGTGCCGCATTCACGCTGTTGACCTGCGCGCGGCTCACGCAGTGCTCGCCGCCGACCTGCCCGGCGGCGCTGATCGACATGACGCCGCCTTCCGTGCTGCCGAGACGCAGCGCGGCGACGGCCGCGGAGACCGCGTTCTCGGTGTTGTCCAGCGACGGCGGGCGCCGGCTCAGTGGACGGCACAGCGTGGTGCCTGAACGGAACCCGACCATGCCTGCCCTCCGGAAGCTGCCGCTATAAATCGAGTGTATATACCGAGAGAATACACGACGTCAAGGCGGCATCAAGGTCCCGGCGCGCCGGCGCCAGGGCGCAACAGGCTACCCTCCCTCCATGAGCGCTCCCACGCCGCCCGCAACGGATATCCGTCTTGTCGTCGGCTACGACGGATCACCTCCCGCCAGCCGCGCCCTCGATGCCGCAGTCAACCTGCTCCAGGGCCGGACCGGCCGGCTTGAGCTGGTGTATGTGGCTCACATGCCGAGCATGGCCGCGCTGTCGCCCGGCGCCGTGGGCGAGATGGAATCAGACTTCGACGACATCGAGCAGGAACTCCGGACGATGGCCGCCGAGCAACTGCGCGGCCGCCAGGAGAGCTGGGGCTTTGAGCGGCGCCAGGGCCTGATCGCAGAAGAATTGATCGCGGCCGCCAAAGACCTCGGAGCTGCGCATCCGCAGGCCACCGTCGTCATCGTGGTCGGCAGCTCATCGCTCGTCACGCACCGTGTCGTCGGCTCGGCCGCCGTCAGCCTGGCCCGCCACTCGCCCGTGCCCCTCGTAGTCGTGCCCTAGACACGGGACTGCGTTAGCCGGGGCGGCGAGCTACGGCGGCGAGGATCCAGTCCTGGCCGCCGTCGGGCGGGTCGGCCGGGGCGGGGCGCCACTCCTGGGCGCGGACCAGGCCCGGCTCGACCAGGTCCAGGCCGTCGAAGAACCCGAGGATCTCCTTGCGGCTCCGCATGGTGATGGGGTTTGCCGTACTGGAGTAGGCCTGGGTGCCCGCTGAGTACTCCCGCGACTGCGGGTCGCCGTGGGCATGGGACAAGACCAGGTAACTGCCGGGCGACAGGCCGGCCCGGAAGCGGGCCACGGCGGCGCCGGCCTCGGAGCCGCCGATGAAGTGCATGGCCGCTAGGCACAGCACCGCGACTGGCTGGCTGAAGTCGATCAGCCGCCGGGTCTCG
>Ga0193728_1000712_pt1 | contig 16465 bp, 10 predicted proteins | sample U1c1metaG_FD_143037 | JGI IMG/M metagenome (GOLD analysis project Ga0193728, IMG submission 143037) | Soil microbial communities from a riparian zone of the East river system, Colorado, United States - U1c1 | ecosystem: Environmental > Terrestrial > Soil > Riparian zone | place: USA: East River...
GCCCGCCAGAGCCGTGCGCAGTTCCTGAATGCAGCGCGGCAGGCCGCGCACCGTGGCGGCGGCCAGGTACGCGATCGTGACGCCGAACAGCCACGGCGCGGTGGCGGCGAGCGTCAGCAGCGTCCCCTCCGCGCCAGCCAGGACCGCATCGCCGCCCGCAGTCATCAGCTTGGTGCTGAGCAGGGCGGCCAGGAAGATCGCTGGCGGCGTAGTGGCCACGACCAGGAGGGCCTCCCGGCGGGCGTAGGTCACGGCGAGCAGGCACCCCGCCGCATAGCCGAAGCCGTTCAGGAAGGTGCTGTGCACGCCCGCCGCGATCAGGTCAACGACCAGGAACACAGCCAGCATGACCAGCACCGCGCCCCGCCCGGTCAGCCGGGCCCGGGACCGCCCCCGGCCGGGGCGCGGGCCGCCTGCGGTCGCCCGCCGCGTCCCGGGCCGGGCGCCCGTGCCGCTCCCTCTGACACGGCCGGCGCCGCTGCCGCTGGCGCGCGGCCGACCAGCCGCCGGCGCCGGGCGCGCCGACGGCGCGGGGGGCCGTATGCGGGCCCGCCCAGCCATGCTCATGCTCCTGCCCCCTGCCCGGCCACCAGCTCAGGAACCGGCGGAGCGATCAGATCAGGGGCCGACAGCGCACGGACGGTCTCCTCGACCGGCCGGGGCGGCTCCAGCTCGGCGTCGACCACGCCCAGCTCGCTCAGCTTACGGGCGCTGACCAGGACCCGGCTCTCCAGCGACCCGACGGCCCGGTTATAGGCGGTGACGGCGCTGCCCAGGGTCCGGCCGAGCCCGTCCATGTTCTTGGCCAGCCCGGTCAGCCGCTCATACAGCTCCCGGCCCAGGTCGAATACCGCGCGGGCGTTCTCCGAGAGGGCGTCCTGCTGCCAGGCGTACTGGGCCGTGCGCAGCATCGTGACCAGCGTCGTCGGCGTCGCGATGTGGATCTTGCGGGCCATCGCGTGCTCCAGCAGGGCCGGGTCGTGCTCCAGCGCGGGGGCGAGGAACGCCTCGCCGGGGATGAACAGGACGACGAACTCGGGCGCCGGGCTGAGCGCGGCCCAGTAGGACTTCGCCGCCAGCCGGTCGACATGCTCGCGCACGTGCCGGGCGTGGGCGTCGAGCCGCGCCGAGCGGATGTCCTCGTCGCTGCTCTCGGCCGCCTCGAGGTACGCGGCCAGCGAGACCTTCGAGTCGACCACGATGTTCTTGCCGCCCGCCAGCCGGACCACCATGTCGGGCCGGAACGTCCCGTCCGCCACCTGGACGGTGACCTGCTCGTCGAAATCGCAGCGCGCGCTCATCCCGGCCAGCTCGACCACCCGGCGCAGCTGCATCTCGCCCCACCGGCCGCGCGCCTCGGGGCGCCGCAGCGCCGTCACCAGGGCCTGGGTCTGGACCCGGAGCTGCTCGGAGCTCTGCCGCGCGATCTGCACCTGCTCGGCCAGCGCCGCGTGCGACAGGTGCCGGGCCTCGTCGGAGGCCCGCAGCTGGGACTCCACCCGGCCCAGGGTCTCGCGCAGCGGCTGGACCAGGTGCTCCACGGCGGCCCGGCGGCTGTCGAGCTCGCCCGCGGCCCTGGCGTGGGCCGCGCTCAGCCGGCCCTCGGCGATCTCCAGGAAGGTCCGCGCGCTGCGATCCAGTGCCTCGGCCGACATGGCCTGGAACCGCTCCGCCAGCTGGCCGTCGACCAGCTCCGCCCGCTCCTGGGCGACGCGCTCCAGCAGCACCGCCCGGTCCGCGGCGGCACGCTCGCGCTCGGCCGCCGCCCGGGCCTCGCCGCTCAGGTCGGCGGTCATGACCGCGAGCCGCCGCATGGCGTACAGGTACCCGAGCGCGGCACCGAGAGCCAGGGCGGCCAGCAGCCCGGCAAACAGCGAGATCGCGTCCATATCGATCCATGCTGGCAGCCCGCGCCGACAGTTTCCCGCCTGACACGCCCTAGACTCGGCGGGTGAGCCTGTCCATCGGCATCGTCGGCCTGCCCAACGTCGGCAAGTCCACGCTGTTCAACGCACTGACCCGGGCCAGCGTCCTGGCGTCCAACTACCCGTTCGCCACCATCGAGCCGAACGTCGGCATCGTCGGCATCCCCGACCCGCGGCTGACCGCGCTGGCCGGGCTCTATAACTCGGCCAAGATCATTGAGGCGACGGTCCGGTTCGTGGACATCGCCGGGCTGGTCCGCGGTGCGTCCACAGGCGAGGGCCTAGGCAACCAATTCCTCTCCCACATCCGCGAGACGGACGCGATCTGCCAGGTCGTCCGGGTCTTCACCGACCCCGACGTCAGCCACGTCGACGGTGATGTGGCCCCCGAGCGCGACATCGAGACCATTGCCACCGAGCTGATCCTGGCTGACCTGCAGACGCTCGAGAAGGCGGCCCCCCGGCTGGCCAAGGAGGCCAAGTTCGGCCGGGACCCCGAGCGGAACCGGGCCGCCGCCGCGGCCGCCGCGGCGCAGGAGCTGCTCAACGGCGGCACCACCTTGTTCGCCGGCGCGGCCGGGGCCGGGATCGACCTGGCTGACCTGCGCGACCTGCAGCTGCTGACGGCCAAGCCGTTCCTGTACGTGTTCAACGTCGACGAGGCCGAGCTGGGCGATAAGGAGCTCCAGGACCGGCTCGCGGCCATCGTGGCGCCGGCCCAGGCCGTGTTCCTCGACGCGAAGACCGAGGCCGAGCTGGCCGAGCTGAGCCCGGAGGACGCGGCGGAGATGCTGACCGAGCTGGGCCTGGGCGAGCCGGGGCTGGACCAGCTGGCCCGGGCCGGGTTCGCCGCGCTCGGCCTGTCGACGTTCCTCACCGCCGGCCCCAAGGAAGCCCGGGCGTGGACCATCCCGGTCGGCGCGACCGCCCCCGAGGCCGCTGGCGTCATCCACACCGACTTCCAGCGCGGCTTCATCAAGGCCGAGATCGTGTCCTTCGACGACCTGATGGCCGCCGGGTCGGTGGCTGCGGCCCGGGCGGTCGGAAAGGCCCGGATCGAGGGCAAGGATTACGTTATGCGAGACGGCGACGTGGTCGAGTTCCGCTTCAGTCCAACCTGAGGGAACTGGACATAGAACGGCCCTGGCGGTGCTACCAACGCCGCACCGACGACGGTGACCAGTTCCCGCCGCTGCGGGTCGGCACGCCGGTCTCGGTCAGCCACGCCACGATGCCGCGAAGCGAGTCGCCGGCGTGGAACCGCTCGAAGCAGCCTCTGACGATCTCCGCCTCATGCCCGATTAGGGTGCCGTCGAGGGCGTATCCGGTGAGCCTGACGCCGATCGGCGGGATGCCTTTCTCTGCGCGCTTCATCGCGGCGAGCTGCTGTCGCTCGGCCTTGACCTCTGTTTCCATCGTGTCAAATTTAATTCGCCTAGCCGGAGTTTCCAATGATCATGGTTTGCTGATCGCGTTTCTGCTGGTCAGGTGGCATATCGAGGCCGGTTTGAGCGTATGACCTAACTGGCCGGATCCGGGCCTCCGTCTCCGCACAGGTCACGGTCTCCGATACCGCGGGACGCACTGCGATCAACAGGTGCGGCACAGCCTAGCTTCTGCAACTTAGGTCATATGCCCCAATCTGTGCACTGACCAGCGAGAACATCAGCTCCGATCATGGAATCTCGGAAACTCGGGCTAGCAGCCCGGCCATGCCGCGGCCGTAGGCGGTGGACATGTCCAGCGATGGCCCCTTGAGGGCGGCCACCGAGACGTCGGCCTACGGAGGATCTCGATAGCCTCGGCGTTCCCGCCGGTTGCGCCACAGGCGGGATGTCTGGAACACGATGATCATGTCGAACTCGCGCCGGCTGGCGGCGGCCATCATTTCCTGGTAGTCGGGCCGGTGCTTCCCGTTGCTGGCGGAGATGTCGTTGTCGCAGTACTTCGCGACCACTTCCCAGCCGCGCGAGTCGGCGAGCTGGTCGGCGACCTCGTCCTGGTTGGTCACGCCGTGCTCGTCGCCGGCCTTGTCCAGGCTGATGCGCCGGTAGATGGCCGCCCGGGCTCCACGCAGTGCTCGCTGGCCGCCGTCTGCGCGACCTTCAGCGGCGGCCAGACCCCGCCGGGCTGGTGCGGCGTGGGCAGCGCCAGCCTGTCCTCGCCCCTGTGGTCGGCGGTCCAGGATCGAGACCCCGATCATGGCGGCCCTGATCACCGGCGCCTCGTGATGCAATTCCGTTTCGGCGGATAAGAACGCAATATCTGAGAGTGTGAATGAGGCGCGGCCGCTAGTGCCGCGCCTCATTCGCATGTCGGTCCCCATTCTCTGGCACACTGTCCGGCGGAATGCCACGCAGCTAACCTGCGGGCGTTTTGCCAGGTAAGAGCACCGAGGCTGGTAATTCCCGCTTTGGCGCTCACTCAATGTCCGGACAATGCCAAGGGGGCTGGCGTGCGCCTGCTCAATCGCCCAGCAATAGGTGGCGTCGCGGCCGCGGCCGCGATTATCGCCGTCACCGGCGGCCTTTCCGCCACCGCCGCTACCACCGCCACCGCCGCTACCACCGCCACCGCCGCTACCGTGACCCGCGGGCCGGCCTACGTGACGGTCAGCGCCGTGCTGCCGGCCGCCGCTGGCCCGGCGGCCGGCGCCTACCACAGCTCGCGGATGTCGGTCGAGGTCGTCCTCGCCCCCCGGCACCAGGCCCAGCTCACCAGCCAGCTGTCTGCCGCGTACGCGCACCCCAAGGCGGGCGGCCACTGGCTGGCCAAGGGCCAGTTCGCCGCCCGGTACGCCCCCACGGCCGCGGCCCGGGCCGCGGCCGCGAAGTACCTGCGCGCCAGCCACCTGACCGTCTCTGCTGCCGCCTCGCCGTTCCTGGTCCGGGCCACCGGGACCAGCGCCCAGGTGTCGGCCGCGTTCCGGACCACGCTGAAGACCTATAAGAAGAACGGGAAGACCTACTACGCCAACGCCACCGCGGCGGTCCTGCCCGCGAAGCTGGCCGCCGGCGTCCTCGGCGTGGTGGGCCTGAGCAACACCGTCCGGGAGCACAAGGCGATCAAGCGCGTCGTCCGTGCCACCCGGGCCGCGGCCCCGGCGGCGAGCTGCGAGCTGCCCTACCCGACCCGCCAGCAGCTCATCACGATCGTGCAGACGGGCGCCGCACCGCCGACCGGCTACGGCGCCGCGCCGGGCTGCAACGGCCTGTCCCCGGCGCAGGAGAATTCCATCTACGGCGCACCCGCCGCGGGCGGCGCGCGGACCAAGGGCCAGGGCGTCACTCTTGGCCTGTTCGAGCTGTCCGCCTACCAGCCGAGCGACATCCGCGCTTACACGACCACGTTCTTCGGCCCGCGGTATAACCCGTCGCTGAGCGACGTCAATGTAGACGGCGGCCCGCTGCACCCCATCTGCCCGCTCGGCGACACCTGCCCGGAGAACATGAATGCCTACTCCGGCGACATCGAAGTAGATGCCGACATCGAGACCCAGCTGGCCGTAGCCCCGGACGTGGCGCACCTGATCGTGTATAACGCGCCCAACGACTTCACCGGGCAGACCGTGCTCGATGAGTACGCGCGGATCGCCAGCGACGACGCTGCGGACTCAGTGAGCTCGAGCTGGGGCTTGTGCGAGAACGACACCTCGCCGGGCTTCGCCCAGGCCGAGAACCTGATCTTCGAGCAGATGGCGCTGCAGGGCCAGAGCATGTTCGGCGCCACGTTCGACTCCGGCGCGTTCGACTGCCTCCCGAGCGACGGCACGACCCTGCTGAACGTGAGCGACCCGTCGGCCCAGCCGTGGGTGACCGGGGTCGGTGGCACGTCGCTGGAGAAGTTCAACCCCGGCCAGAACGCGCACCCGGCCTACCCGCGGGGCGTCGAGACCGTGTGGAACCCGGGAAACCTGTGCAACAGCGGCCCCGGCACGGGCGGCCTGACCGGATTCGACTTCTGCTTGATCTTCGGCGCCGGCGGCGGCGGGAACAGCCAGTACTGGGGCCGCCCGACCTATCAGTTCGGGCCCGGCGTGACCAGCAAGGACAGCACGCGCGGCAATGGCTCCACGCACTGCGCGCTGGCCCGCCGCGGCACCCTGTGCCGGGAGATCCCCGATATCTCGGCCGACGCCGACGAGTTCACGCCGTACGGCGAGTACTGCACCGGGGGGATCGCCACGCTGAACAGCAACTGCGCCACCTTCAGCGGCGATCAGACCCCGCCGGGCTGGTTCGGGATCGGCGGCACCAGCCTGTCCTCCCCGCTATGGTCGGCCATCATCGCCGACCGGGACAGTTTCCTCGGCCGCCGCAGCGGCAACATCAACCCGCTGATCTACCAGCTGTACCGGACGAACCCCAGGAAGTTCTTCCACGACATCACCGGAATCGGCCAGTCCGTGAACAATAACGGGCACTTCTTCACCCGGCCCGGCTACGATCTCGCAACCGGGATCGGGACTCCCATCATGGCGGCGCTGGTCACGGGCACCCGGTAGGACGGCCCTAGACTTCGCTGTCATGAGCCCACAGCCCGCGGACGCGCCGGCGACCGCCCCTCACGAGCCGGCGGCCGGTGCCGCCTTCGCTGACCCGCAGCCGCCCGCCGTCCGGCGGGAGGACAGTGAGCGCGTCTTCCACGGCGACACCGTCGTGGATGAGTTCGCGTGGCTCGCGGACAAGGAGAACCCGGAGACGATCGCCTACCTGGAGGCGCAGAACGCCTACACCGAGGCGCTGACCGTGGGCCAGGAGGACCTCCGCTCCGCGATCTTCGGCGAGATCAAGGCCCGCACGCAGGAGACCGACCTCTCGGTGCCGTACCGCAAGGGCGCCTGGTGGTATTACACCCGGACGGTCGAGGGCCAGCAGTACGCGGTGCAGTGTCGCCGGGCGGCCGCGCCCGGCGACACCACCCCGCCGATGCCGGCCGACGGCGGCCCGCTCGACGGGGAGGAGGTCCTCCTTGACGGCAACGAGCTCGCGGGCGAGAGCATGTTCTTCGCCCTGGGCACCTCCGACCTCAGCCCGGACGGCCGCCAGCTGGCCTACTCCACCGACTTCGAGGGCTCGGAGCGCTTCACCGTCCGGGTGAAGGACCTGGTCACCGGCGAGGTGGCGGCCGACGAGATTCCCGGCGCCTTCTACGGCAGCGCGTGGTCGGCCGACGGCCGCGCGCTGTTTTACGTCACCGTCGACGAGGCGTGGCGGCCGAACCGGGTCTGGCGGCACCTGATCGGCACCCCCGCGGCCAGCGACGTGGTGGTGTTCGATGAGGCCGACGAGCGCTTCTGGGTGGGCGTGCACCTGACCCGCAGCGAGCGCTACCTGGTGATCTCCAGCTCCAGCAAGCTGACCAGCGAGGTCTGGCTGCTCGACGCCGCCGACCCGACGGGCGAGTTCACCGTGGTCGCCGCGCGCCGGCACGGCATCGAGTACTCGGTCGAGCACCAGCTGGCCGCCGGCGGGCCCGGCCGGCTGCTCATCCTGCACAACGAGGACGCCGAGAACTTCGAGCTGGCCACCGCGCCCACCGGCGATCCCGGCACGTGGACGCCGCTGATCCGCCACCGCGCCGACACCCGGCTGCTCGACGTCGACGCCTTCGCCGGCCACCTCGTCGTCCACCTGCGCCGTGAGGGGCTCACCGGCCTGCGCATCCTGCGCGGGGACGGCAGCGAGTACGAGATCGACTTCCCCGAGCCCCTGTACCAGGTCAGGCCGCTGGCCAACCCCGAGTACGACTCGCCCAAGTTCCGGCTGAGCTACGTCTCGATGATCACGCCGGACTCGGTCTACGACTGCGACGTGGCCACCGGCGAGCTGACCCTGCTGCGCCGCCGCCCGGTGCTGCCGCTGCCCGGCGGCCGCGAGTACGACCCGGCCGACTACGAGCAGCGGCGCGAGTGGGCCACCGCGGCCGACGGCGCGCAGGTCCCGATCTCGCTGGTCTGGCGGGCCGGCACCGCGCTCGACGGCACCGCGCCGTGCCTGCTGTACGGCTACGGCAGCTACGAGATCTCGGCCGATCCCGGCTTCTCCGTGCCGCGCCTGTCCCTGCTGGACCGCGGCTTCGTCTACGCCATCGCGCACATCCGCGGCGGCGGCGAGATGGGCCGCCGCTGGTACGACGACGGCAAGATGCTGAACAAGGTCAATACCTTCACGGACTTCGTCGCCGCCGCGCGGCACCTGGCGGCGGCGAACTACACCCGGCCCCGTGCGATCGTCGCCCGCGGCGGCAGCGCCGGCGGCCTGCTCATGGGCGCGGCCGTCAACCTGGCTCCCGACGCGTTCGGCGGAATAGTCGCGCAGGTCCCGTTCGTCGACGCGCTGACCACGATCCTGGATCCGTCGCTGCCGCTGACCGTGACCGAGTGGGAGGAGTGGGGCGACCCCCTGCACGACCCCGAGGTCTACCGGTACATGAAGTCGTACTCGCCCTACGAGAACATCGACGCCGGCGCCGTCTACCCGCCGGTCCTCGCGGTCACGAGCCTGAACGACACCCGCGTCCTGTACAGCGAGCCCGCCAAGTGGATCGCCCGGCTGCAGGCATCGGCTCACGGCGGCCCGTTCCTGCTGAAAACCGAGATGATCGCGGGGCACGGCGGCCGCAGCGGGCGCTACGACGCCTGGCGCGAGGAAGCCATGGTCCTCGCCTGGATCACCCGCACCGCCATCGGCCCGGAGTAAACCGACTCTCCTACTCGCCGAAACGGGCTGCTGCCCGGCGACTCCCGCTCAGCCCGGCCCGTCGTGCCCGGATGTGCCCAGGCGTTTTTGGCCCCCACCCGGCCGCCTGTCACAGCGATACTCACACCGCCAGCGCTCTGATGTCGGCAGCAACGCGTGCCGGGCCAGGCCCGGACGGCACGCCGCGTGTCCGGGAGCTTCCGGTCGGTTACGCTGTTTTGGGCTGTCATTCCGGATGGCCCCGGCGCGCCGGCCATGTCAATGACTGGGATGCCTGGGCGTTTTGCCGCAGAATGGTGGCCGACGTGTAACAGCGCGCCGCTATTTCGTGCTGGCCGAGTACCGTGAGATACGGAGGTGTGATGGCTCGGAGGGCGACCCTCGACCGTGGCATGCCCCGTGACGCCGACGATGACGACGCCGGGGCGCGTGACGGCTCCGCGCGGTCTGGGCGGGCGGGCCGGCGGTCGGCGCCGCAGCGGCCCCGGCCGCAGCAGTTGGCAGCACAGCGATCGGCAGCACGACGGTCCGGATCCGTGCCCTGGCGCGGTTCTGGCGGTCGGTGGGTCGTCTGGACGCTGCGCGTTATCGCGTGGGTCGTGCTGCTGGTCATTGGCTACCGCGGCGTGCTGGCGATCGTCCAGGGCTCCACGTCGAGCGGCAGCGGCGCCGCGCCCGCGCCGACGGCCGCCCCCGCGAGCACGTTCCCCGCAACGCAGGCCGAGGCCTATGCGCTGCAGTTCGGCAGTGCATACCTGAATTTCAGCCCGGCAACGGCGAGCAGCCGGGCCGGCCTGCTCGGCGCCATGCTGCCCGCAGGCGCAGATCCTCAGCTGGGCTGGAATGGCGTCGGAACGCAGACGCTGCAGTCCGAGAACGTCGCCGGCATTCAGGTCCAGGGCCCGCACAAGGCCATCGTCACGCTGCTGGCGGAGATCAACGGCAGCCAGGCGATCGAGCTGGGCGTCCCGGTCTACACGTCGGGCGGCCGGTTCGTCGTCACCGGCGAGCCCGCGCTGCTGCCCGTGCCGAAGGCCGCGGCAGCGCCGACCGCTCCCGCCCAGAGCGTTGACGCGGCCGCCGTGACCGCCCTGCAGGCGCAGCTGCCCGCCTTCTTCCGGGCCTACGCCAATGGCAGCCAGGACACCCTCAGCCGCTTCCTGGTCCAGGGTGCCCAGGTGACCGGCCTGAACGGCGCGGTCGCCTACAACCGGCTGGTGAGCGTCGCGGCCCCGCCCGGCGGCACCACCCGCAAGATCACCGCCGTCGTGTCCTGGACCGTGCCCACCAGTACCGAGACCACCGCAGCGGGAACCAGCAAGCACCCCATCACCAACGTCTCCTCGGCCAGCCTGGAGACGACGTACGACATGACGGTCGTGGAGCAGGGCGGCACCTGGTACGTGCAGGCCATCGGCTCATCAGCCCAGTCGCCGGGGCCGCCCTGATGTCCGGCCCCCGATCGCCCGGACTCCCGATAGCCGCGCTCACTTACCCCCGGAGTACCCGATGTCCTCGGCGCACATTATATTTCTGGCCTCCCCGGCAGCGCTCAGCACGTCCGGGCTGGTCAGCTACTTGCAGAGCCTGTTCGGTCCGCTTTTCCTCGGAATCGTCGGCATTGTCGCCATCTTCTTCCTGTTCACGCGCGAGATTATCCGCTTTGTCCAGTTCCTGGTTCTGGCCATAGCGATCGCGGTGGTCTTCTACACGCCGAGCATCGTGCAGACGCTCGCCACCGGGATCGCGAACGCGCTGGGCGTGCACTGATCTTGCCGCGAGCACGGAACCTGGCCGCCCTGGCCCGAGGGGGAAGGAGGACAGCGCGTGGACCTGCCCACCTACACGAACATCTGGCGGATTGAGAAGCGGCTTTACAAGCTGTACGACTTCCGGCTGCCCATGCCGCTGCCGGTTGGCCAGATCGCCGTGTTCCTGGCCATCGCCGTCCCCTACATCGGGCTGCTGGCTATCCTCGGGCTGCCGTTCAGCCACACGCTGCTGTGGCTCTACGTGCTGCCGCCCGGCGTGCTCGCCTGGCTCACCACCCGGCCCGTGCTGGAGAGCAAGAAGCTTCCCGAGCTGGTCCTGTCCCAGGTGCGCTACCTGCTGGAGCCGCGGACCTGGTGCCGGATGTCGCCTCTCACCGAGAAGGAAGAAATCACGCTGACGGCCACGGTCTGGCGCCGGGCCGAGCCCGCCCCCGACCTGGACCTGGCGCCCGCTGCGGCCCGACCCGGCCGCCCGCGGGCCGTTCCCCAGCCCCTCGCCCTCCCGGCGCGCACCGCACTGCGCCAACTCGGCCCGGCCGCCCCGCACCCCGGCCCGGCCGCCGGCCAGCTCGCGGCCCGCCAGTTTGCGGCCGACCAGTCCGGTGTGGTCACGGCCGCGGCCGAGGTAGCCATCCGGCCCGCCGTCCCCGGCCAGTCCTGGCCCGTCCAGGTCGAGCCCGGCCTGGCCGTTCCCGGCCGCCCCGCGCCCGCCGAGTCCGGATCCTCGGTCCAGGGCCGCACCGCCAGCGGCGCCCCGGCCCGCAGGCGCCCCGCCCGGCCCGGCTCCGTCCGCACCGCCCTGGGCCGCGGCGGCCTCGGCCGCGTCGCCCCCGGCCGGACCCCAGCCCCGCGTCCGTCCGTCGGCGAGGAAGCCCGTCAGCCCGCCCGCTTCCCGCAGGCTCCGCAACGGCCCGCGACACCCGCCCCCGGGTCGGCACCCGCCGCCCGGGCCGCACTGTCCCAGCCGCAGTCTGTGCCTCCAGTGCCTGCTCAGCCCGGGCCCGGCCGTCCCGAGCCGGCCCACGCGCAGCCCCAGGCCCCGCAGCCGCAGGCCGCGCAGTCCCCGGTCGGCCAGCCTCAGGCCGGTCAGCCTCAGGTCGGCGAGCCTCAGGTCGGCGAGCCTCAGCCTGGCCGAGCCCAGCCGGTGCAGCCGCACGTCGTGCATCCCACCGTCGTCCAGTCCCCGGTTGCCCCCGCCTCGCCCGGCCGGATACCGCGGCGCCCGGCGCAGCAGCCGCAGGCTGCCCGGTGGGAGGTGTCGCAGCCAGGCCCCGGGCCGAGCTCCGGCCGGCCCGCCCCGGCCCAGCCCAGCCGCTCCCAGCCCAGCCGCTCCCAGCCTGACCCATCCCGGCCGGTCCCGGCCTGGTCCGGTCAGGCGCAGTCCGACACAGCCTGGCCAGGTCCGGCACGCCGGGGCCAGGAGCAGGCTGCTCAGACGCAGCCCGGCGAAGACGGCGAGCGCCAGGTCCCGCAGCGTCCGCAATGGCCGCAGCGTCCCGCCACGAGCCAGACCGGGGACCAGATCCAGATCGTGCCGGGACCGGTCGTACCTCCGCCGAGCGTCACGCCGCCGTCCTCCCGGACGCCAGCGGCCTCCCGGACGCCAGCGGCCTCCCGGACGCCAGCGGCCTCCGGCGCAACTCCGCCCCCCGCCCCGCCCCGGCCGGCGACCCCGCCCGCCGTAGCCCAGCCCGTCGCGCCGCAGCGTGGCACGGCGATCCCACCCGCCGCGATCCCGCCGCCCGCGCCCGTCCGGCCCGCGCGGAACCGGCCGCCCATCGGCATCATCCCGCCGCCGTCCGGCTGGGGATCAGAGGCCGCAGGGCCGTCGGACGCCGCCGATCCGGCGCCGGCGACAGCTACGGCAGCAGCGTCGAGCCTGGGACCGGTTACCGCCCGCCCGCCCGTCGACGAGGACCCGCGCGCTCGAGCGCCGGGTCCGGCGGTTGGGCAGACCGGCGTGCCGACGTCGGCCGTGTCCCCGGCGGCTGCTGTGGCTGATGTGGCGACACCCGTCACTGATGCGCCTGGCGCAGAGGGCCAGACCATGATCGTGGGAAGATCGCTCACCGTGGGTGGTGAGCAATCTTCCCACGATCATGAAACTCGTCCGCCGCGAAGCGATTCGCAGCCGGAGGACGAGCCCATTCGGAAGACGCCTGGGGCAGGCGAGGCAGCAGAGCCCGCTGAGGTAGTCCAGGTCCCGCTGCCGACAGCGGCGGGCGACGCACCGGCCAGGGCCGTGCAGCGACCGGCGACCGAATTGCCGCCTGGGACGGCCGAGCCGCCGGGGATTTCTGAGGCGCCCGGGGCCGCACCCGAAGCAGAGCCTGCTGAGCATCCCGAGGCGGAAGCGGAGCCCGTGGCCGCGCCCGAGGCGGAAATGCGGGCGGGGCGGCCGGTGGTGACCGTGACCGGGGAGGCCGGGAACGAGCGGCCGATGCGGGTGGTCGAACGGGCGCTGCGGAGTCAGTCGGCCCGGCCGGATGGCTGGCGGGACCGGGTGGTGGTGGTGCCGGGCGGGCACCGGCCGGGCAAGCCGGACCAGTTGCAGCGTGACCGGGCGCGGGCCCGGCTGCCGGTCAGCGGGCCGCGGCGCATTGTGGTGCTGGGCTGCACCCGGGGTGCGGGCCAGACCACGACGGTGCTGCTGGCCGGGGACATGCTGGCCAGCCTCCGCGATGAGCCCGTCGCCGTCCTGGACCTCAACCCCGGCCGGAACTCGCTCGCCGAGCAGGCCGCGGCGATCCCGGGCCTCGTGGCGGATCCGCTCGACGCGCCGCGGCTGGTGGCGGGCGTGGGCTCCGGCAGCACAGGCGGCCCGGGCTCTGGCGGCGCGGGCTCGGGCTCCGGCCTTCAGGTCATCAGCGCCCATTCGGTGCCGGGCAGCGGAGACGCTGGACGCGTCATCGACGCGGTGGCCCGGCGGTACCTGCTGACGCTCGCCGACCCGGCGGCGGGCTGCGTCCCGCGGACACTTGAGGTCGCCGACCAGCTCATGATCGTCGCGCCGGCCAGCGCCGAGGCGGCCAACGCGCTGGGCATGACGTTCGAGTGGCTGGACGCCCACGGCTACGGCCGGCTTGCCACCGGCGCGGTCACCGTCCTGAACGGCGTCAGCGGGCCGACCGCCGCGTACGCCGAGCGGGCGGCCAACGTGGCGAACGGACGCTGCCGGGCCATCGTCAAGATCCCGTGGGACAGCCACCTGAAGGACATTGCCCGCGACCGCATGCCCTACCGGGGCGCTGCGGGCAGCGACCGCCGGACTGATGGCGCGCCCACCGTCCTGGCCGCGCCGACCGGGCCACCGTCGCGCGGTACCCGGGGACCCGGTGCCCAGGGACCCGGTGCCCAGGGACCCGGTGCCCAGCGGACCGGTGCCCAGCCGGCCGGCCCGCGCGCCGCCAGCCTGCTGAGCCCGGCGCTGACCCACGCCTACACGGCACTGGCGGGCGTCCTGGTCGCGGGCCTGACCGACCACGGCGACGTGCGGAGTGCCCGATGAGCTCACGGACCACCGGGCGCAGCCGGGCCGCCGTGCGGTACTTCGATGACCGCGTCCTGCTGACCGAGACGCACGCGTGGGCCTACTACCGGCTGCCCACCGTGTCCTACGAGTTCACGACCCCGGCCGACCGGGAGGCCCTGGCCACCAACATCACCGTGGCGCTGGCCGCCATTCGGATGACTGATGCCGAGGTACATCTGCGGATAGCCCATCGTTCCTACCCGGCGGCTGAGTGGGCCACGAAGCTGGACGACACGTCGGACGGCGGTCCCGGCTGGCTGGACTACCTGGACGAAATGTACCGGCACGTCTGGGCCAAGGACTTCTGGGCCAAGGAGGTCTACATCGGCGTCCGGCTCGGCCAGCGCGGCGTCCGGGCGCAGCTGTCGGGCGGCGTCATCGCGTCGTTCATCAGTGCCTACCGGGCCGGCGAGCAGGCCCTCGGGCTGGAGGACGAGGCGGTCTCCAGCGGCGAGATCAGCCGGTGGACGGAGCAGGCCGAGCGGCTCGGCCGGGCGCTGACCTCCAGCGCGCTCGCGGCGCGGCACGCCTCCTCGACGGACATCGCCTGGCTGTTCCGGCACACGCTGACCGGTACCGTCACCGACCCGCCGCCGTCGGCGGTGGCGCGGCGGAAGTGGGGCTCGGGCGAGATCGAGGCCCTGCTCGAGGGCCAGGTGCACAACGGCCGGACGAACCTGCGGCTGGAGCACACCGGCGGGGAGTCGCACACCGCGTTCCTGTCCTTCGCGCGGTTCCCGGACGTCATGTACTTCCCCGAGGGCGAGCCGTGGCTGCACTACGCGGACGCGCTGCCGTTCCCGGTCGAGGCCAGCCTGCGGATGAAGCTGATCACGCCGGCCAAGGCCAGCAAGGACGTGAGCAGGCGGCTGGCCCACGCCCGGGACATGGACGCGCACATCCGCGAGGCGGGCGCCGACATGCCGATCGCGCTGGCCGAGCAGATCGAGGCGGCGCGGCTGCTGGAGCACGGGATCACCAAGGAGCGGCTGCCGTTCGTCTACGGCTGGCACCGGCTGATGATCGCCGCGCCCACCCGCGAGCTGTGCGTCAACCGCGCCGAGGCCGCGATCGAGCACTACCGCGACGTCGGCATCGATGTCGTCAACTCCACCGGCGACCAGTTCTCCCTGCTGTGCGAGTCGCTGCCGGGGGACCGGGTCCGGCTGAACTCCTACCTGCAGCGCCAGCCGCTGTACACCATCGCGGGCGGGATGCCGACCGCGACCGTCGACCTCGGCGACCGGGTGGCGACCGACGCCGGGTGGATCGGCCCCTACATCGGCGAGACCCTGGGCCGCGCCCGGTCCGTGGTGCACTTCGACCCGCTGGTGGCCGCGGCCCGCAACCGGCCCACGGCGGTCGCCATCACCGGCGAGCCGGGCGGCGGCAAGACGACGCTGGCCCTGCTGCTCATCCTGCAGCTCGCGCTGCGCGGCACCACGGTGGCCGTGATCGACCCCAAGGGCGACGCCGAGTCGCTCGTCGCGCTGCTCCAGGGGCACGGCCGGCAGGCCCGGGTGCTGCCGCTGGGCAGCGCCGCTGCTGGCCTCCTGGACCCGTTCTCCTTCGGCGATGACCTGGCCGAGCGCCGGACCATGGCGACCGAGACGCTCCGGCTGCTGCTCCCGCGGATGAGCGAGGAGCGCGAGAGCGCCATGATCCAGGCCGTCGCCGCCGTGGCCGCCGGGGAGAAGCCGAGCCTGGGCAAGGTCGTCACGCACCTGGAGGCGTCGGCGGACCCGGCCTCGGTCAACCTCGGCGCCGTGCTGCGCTCCATGTCCGAGATGCGCCTGGCCAAGCTGTGCTTCTCGCCGTCGGGCGGGCAGGGCATCGATGCGGCCGGGTGGACTACCGTGTTCACCCTGGGCGGGCTGACGCTGCCCGACGCCGCGGTCGATCGCGACGACTTCTCCTACGAGCAGCGGCTGTCGGTGGCGCTGCTGTACCTGGTGTCGCAGTTCGCCCGGCGGCTGCTCAACGGCATGGACCGGCGGCTGCCCAAGGCGATCTTCCTGGACGAGGCGTGGGCGATCACCTCCACGCCGCAGGGCGCCAAGCTCATCCCGGAGGTCTCGCGGATGGGCCGGTCCCGCAACACCGCACTGATCATGGTCTCGCAGAATGCCGGCGACCTGCTGAACGAGCAGGTGACGAACTGCATCTCGAGCGTCTTCGCGTTCCGGTCCTCGGAGCGCACTGAGGTGGCCAGCGTCCTGTCGCTCCTGGGGGTGGAGCGGTCCGATGAGCACGCCGCCGTGCTGCGCGGACTCGGGAATGGCGAGTGCATCTTCCGGGACCTGGACGGGCGGGCGGGCCGGATCGGGATCGACCTGATCACCGACGAGCTGCGCGCCAGCCTGGACACCAATCCGACGCGGGCACACCACGATGACGTGGTGGTGGGGGATCACCAGCCCGTCGGCACATCCGGGGGCCAGCCAGCGCAGCCGGGCGCTGGCTAGGCAGGCGCAGGCCGCGACGAAGACACCACCAGGAGCCCCCCCAGATGCCCAGACTCCGCGTCCCCCGCAA
>Ga0193728_1000713_pt1 | contig 16456 bp, 24 predicted proteins | sample U1c1metaG_FD_143037 | JGI IMG/M metagenome (GOLD analysis project Ga0193728, IMG submission 143037) | Soil microbial communities from a riparian zone of the East river system, Colorado, United States - U1c1 | ecosystem: Environmental > Terrestrial > Soil > Riparian zone | place: USA: East River...
AAGATGTCGGCCCTTACGCATAAGGCAAAGAGCAATTCCATCGTCGTGGTGGAAGACCTGAAGATGGAGGCGCCTAAGACAAAGCAACTGGCTGATATCCTGAAGGTATTGAATATCGGGGAGAAGAAAACCCTGTTTGTATTTCCTGAATATAACGACAATGTATACCTGAGTTTGCGCAACCTAGCCAAAACCGAAGGAACTGTTGTCGCCGACATCAATACTTATGATATTGTCAATGCAGATGTATTGTTGTTATCTGAAACAGCAGCAAAAGTATTTTCCGAAGAAATAGCGCCGGAAGTCAGCGCCGATTGATAAACAGATAAAAATTAAGCCATGAAGCTTTCTGAAGTTTTGATAAAACCGATATTGACAGAAAAAGCAAACGCCCAGCAGGAAAAGCTGAGAAGGTATGCTTTCCGTGTGAATCGGAAGGCCAATAAACTTGAGATCAAGAAGGCAGTGGAATCCTTTTACGGCATCAACGTGATCGGGGTGCATACGGCTGTTGTGCCTGCAAAGGCCAAGACGCGTTCAACCAAGGCAGGCGTTGTGTCGGGTCGCAAACCGGCTTATAAGAAAGCCATGGTTACCGTTGCCGAAGGTGAATCCATTGATCTTTACGCTAACATATAACCGAAATTTTGAATTTTATAACATGGCACTAAGAAAATATAAACCGGTTACCGCGGGAACAAGATGGAGAATCGGCAACGCATATGCTGAAATAACAGCAGATGTTCCTGAAAAAAGCCTGACCGAGAAATTGACTTCTACCGGTGGCAGAAATTCACAGGGAAGAAGGGCGATGCGCTATATGGGCGGCGGTCACAGGAAACATTACCGGGTGATCGATTTCAGAAGAAACAAGAACAATATCCCGGCAACGGTATTGTCCATAGAATATGATCCAAACCGTACTGCATTCATCGCGTTGCTCAGCTATGCGGATGGAGAGAAAAGGTATATCCTGGCACCCCAGGGCCTGCAGGTGGGCGGAACCGTTTTGTCGGGAAATGATGTGGCTCCCGAAGTAGGCAATGCGCTTCAAATGAAGAACATTCCATTGGGTACCAATATTCATAATGTAGAGATGCAGCCTGGCCAAGGCGGTAAATTGATCCGCAGTGCCGGCACTTCGGCGCAGTTGACCAATAAGGAAGATAAATATGCGGTGTTGAAAATGCCTTCCGGGGAATTGAGGAAAGTGCTGATCAATTGTTTTGCAACCGTTGGCGTTGTGTCGAACAGCGATCACAGTTTGCAGAGTATGGGTAAGGCGGGCCGTAACCGTTGGAGAGGCATCCGTCCTCGTAATCGCGGAGTGGCCATGAATCCAGTGGATCATCCGATGGGTGGTGGTGAAGGTAAGGCTTCGGGTGGTCAGCCCCGTTCAAGGAATGGTCAGTATTCAAGAGGATTGAAGACCAGGACCAAGAGAAAGGGCAGTGACAAGATGATCATCCAGAGAAAAGACGGGAAAAAGATCACCAAATAAAAAAGACATTTTAAAAATTTCATATGGGTCGTTCAATTAAAAAAGGTCCTTACGTAGACGCAAACCTGGAAGACAAGATCTTGTCGGTGAATGAAGGCAAGGCCAAGAAAGGTGTGATCAAAACCTGGAGCCGCCGTTCAACCATTACGCCGGATTTCGTGGGCCACACTTTCGCGGTGCATAATGGGAATAAATTTATTCCTGTTTATGTAACGGAATTCATGGTGGGACATAAGCTGGGCGAGTTTGCGCCGACCAGGAACTTTAAAGGACATTCGAGCAAAAAAGTAGTCGAGTAATTATCGTTTATAAATAGAATATAAGATGGAAGCAGTAGCTAAACTGAGAAATTATCCCACGTCGCCCCGTAAGATGCGCTTACTGGCTGACGAGATCCGCGGGTTGCAGGTAGAAAAGGCATTGGCGTTGTTAGAGCATCATCCGCAGCATTCTTCCACACCATTGCACAAACTGCTCTGGTCTGCCGTGAAGAACTGGGAACAGAAGAATGAAGGCAAGAGCGCTGCAGATGCGGCTTTGCTGGTGAAAACGATTTTTGTGGATGGCGCAAGGACCCTGAAGCGCATGCGTCCCGCCCCACAGGGAAGGGGATACCGGATACGCAAACGCAGTAACCACGTAACGATCATTGTTGAAGAAAAAGCAGAATAAATAAATAAAATTTTTGAACAGATCATTTGATCGCAATATCAAATGGTCACCTTTTCAAATCAGAAACATGGGTCAAAAAACAAATCCTATTGGTGCGAGATTAGGAATCATCCGGGGTTGGGAATCCAACTGGTTCGGTAGCAAGAAAGACTATGCGACCAAGCTGATCGAGGATCACAAGATCAGGACATACCTGAATGCCCGCATCAACAAAGGTGGTATTGCCAAAATCGTTATTGAGCGCACGCTGAATAAGCTGATCGTAACCATCCACACATCCAAGCCCGGTATCATCATTGGTAAGGGTGGTGGTGAAGTTGACCGCATCAAGGAAGAATTGAAAAAATTAACCGGCAAGGAAGACGTCCAGATCAACATCCTGGAAATCCGTCGTCCTGAACTGGATGCGAACATTGTTGCAGATACCATCGCCAGGCAGATTGAGAATCGTATCAATTACAAGCGTGCCATCAAGATGGCCATCGCTTCTGCACTGCGCATGGGTGCAGAGGGGATCAAAGTAAAAGTGGCCGGCCGTTTGGGCGGTGCGGAAATCGCCCGTACGGAAGAGATCAAACAGGGCCGTACACCTTTGCATACCCTTCGCATGGATATTGATTATGCCAATGTATTTGCGCTTACTGTTTACGGTAAGATCGGGATCAAGGTATGGATCTGTAAAGGAGAAGTACTCCAGAAGAGGGATTTGAATCCGAATTTTGTTGGTGGAAAGAATGATTTGAGCGATCGCAGGGAAAGAGGCCGCGATGAACATGGCGGACCGGGTCACCGCGACGACAGGAGGGGTGGTGGAGAACGCCGGGGTGGCGGAGGAGGCGGTGGTGACAGAAGAGGCGGTGGAGGAAGAAGAAACTAATAGAAGTTATTTTCAAATTATACCAAGATGTTACAACCTAAGAGATCGAAGCACAGGAAGGCACAGAAAGGACGCATACGTGAAGTAGCCAAAAGAGGAGACTCTATTTCCTTTGGTTCATATGGTTTGAAAGCGTTGGAAGGCATCTGGCTCACCAACCGCCAATTGGAGGCCGCCCGCCAGGCTTTGACGCGTCACATGAAAAGGGAAGGAAATGTCTGGATCCGTGTTTTCCCCGACAAACCTATTACGAAGAAACCACAGGAAGTGAGGATGGGTAAGGGTAAAGGAAATCCAGAGTATTGGGCTGCTGTGGTTGAGCCCGGACGTATTCTGTTTGAAGCCGATGGGGTTACTGAAAAAGTGGCCAAGGAAGCCCTGCTGCTTGCAGCGCAGAAGCTTCCGATCAAAACCAAATTTGTTGTACGCCATAATGTGGACAGCATCGTAGCAGCCATATAATTATTAGTAGATCAAAAGCAAGATATCATGTCAAAGAAAATTGATTTTGCAGCCAGCCTGAAAGATTTGAATGAAGTGGATCTGAAGGCACGCATCCAGGAAGATGAACTGCGCCTGAAAAAATTGTCGTTCGCGCACGCCATCTCCCCTTTGGAAAATCCCATGAGCATTCGTGCCCTGAGAAAGGACTTGGCTCGTTTGAAAACCGCTTTGGCAAAAACAAAGGCAAACGCATAATTGATAGTAAAAATAAAAGCAACAAAAATGTCCGAAAGAAATTTGCGTAAAACGAGAACAGGGGTGGTCAGCAGTAACAAGATGGACAAGACCATCACGGTGGCTGTGGAAAGAAAAGTGAAGCATCCCATCTATGGTAAGTTTGTAAAAAAGACGACCAGGTTCCATGCACACGACGAAAAAAACGAGTGCACCATAGGTGATGTGGTGAAGATCATGGAGAGCCGCCCGCTGAGCAAAACGAAGCGCTGGAGACTGGTGGAGATCGTAGAAAAAGCCAAGTAATAACGAAAGTAAAAGCTAATAACATGATTCAGCAGGAAAGCAGATTAAATGTAGCTGATAACAGCGGGGCCAAAGAAGTATTGTGCATTCGCGTGTTGGGGAATAGCGGTCAGGACTATGCGAGGATCGGTGACAAGATCGTGGTGACCGTCAAGGATGCCCTGCCTTCGGGTGGCATCAAGAAGGGTACGGTGGCCAAGGCTGTTATTGTTCGGACGAAGAATAAATTGCGCCGGAAAGATGGTTCCTATATCCGTTTTGACGACAACGCGGTTGTACTGCTGAACCAGTCTGACGAACCCCGTGGCACACGTATTTTCGGACCTGTTGCGAGGGAGTTGCGCGACAAAGGATACATGAAGATTATTTCCCTGGCGCCGGAAGTACTATAGAATGAGATTTTAAATTGCGTTCCGCCCCGTGCGTGGCGCGCTAAGCATACAACATGAGCAACAGATTCAGACCTAAGTTCAATATTAAAAAAGGCGACAATGTCGTGGTGATCGCTGGTGACGACAAGGATCCAAAAAAACCGCGCAAGGTGCTGGAGGTATTTCCGGATAAATCTAAAGTACTGGTAGAAGGTGCAAATATTGTTACCAAGCATACCAAACCTTCGGCGCAAAACACCAAGGGTGGTATTGTAAAAATTGAAGCACCCATCCATATTTCCAACGTCCTGTTATGGGATGCCAAAGAAGGCGCCGCCACCAAAGTGAAGCGCACCCGGGAAAACGGCAAATTAATTCGCGTATCAAAAAAATCAGGGGAGGTAATTAAATGATGAGTACCGTAAAATATACTCCACGTCTGGCCGACAAGTACAAAAAAGAAGTTGTACCGGCGCTGATGAAAAAATTTGGCTACAAGAGCGTAATGCAGGCGCCAAAACTGGAAAAGATATGCCTGAACCGCGGCGTCAACGGAGCGGTATCGGACAAGAAACTGGTGGAAACCTCTGTTGAAGAGCTGACGTTGATCACGGGTCAGCGCGCAGTATCCACCATGTCAAAGAAAGACATTTCAAACTTTAAACTGCGCAAGGGCATTCCCATCGGGGCACGTGTAACGCTGCGCGGCGGAAAAATGTATGAGTTCCTGGACCGCCTGGTTTCTTCTGCCCTTCCCCGCGTGCGCGATTTCAAGGGAGTAAATGAAAAATCTTTTGATGGCCGCGGTAACTATACCATGGGGGTGACAGAACAGATCATTTTTCCTGAAGTGGATATTGATAAGGTGAACAAGATAACAGGACTGGACATCACGTTTGTGACAACGGCTCAAACAAACGAAGAAGCATATGAGCTGTTGAAAGAACTGGGTATGCCTTTTAGAAACGCTAAAAAAGACTAATCACAATATGGCAAAAGAATCAGTCAAAGCCAGACAAAGAAAAAGAGAAAAGCTGTCAGCCAAGTACGCTGAAAGACGTGCTGCACTGAAAGCGGCCGGCGATTACAAGGCGCTGGACCTGCTTCCGAAGAATTCGTCTCCGGTGCGGTTGAAAAACCGCTGCCAGCTGACGGGTCGTCCAAGGGGATACATCAGGTATTTTGGTGTTTCCAGGGGCGTGTTCCGCGATATGGCACTGTCGGGGAAGATACCGGGTGTTCGCAAGGCGAGTTGGTAATTGATGTGCGGATGAAAATATTTTTTTGAAATCATTTTAACTAGACAATATGGTTACTGATCCGATAGCAGATTATTTAACAAGAATCCGGAATGCGCAGATGGCGAACCACAGGATCGTGGAAATACCTGCTTCCAATCTGAAGAAGCGCATGACAGAGATCTTGTATGACAAGGGCTATATCTTAAAATACAAGTTTGAAGATGATAACAAACAAGGTGTGATTAAGATAGCGCTTAAGTACGATCCTACCACCAAGGAGCCGGCGATCAAGAGCCTGGAAAGAGTTAGCCGTCCCGGACTGCGTCAGTACGCCAGTCCTGCTGAATTCGCCAGGGTGAAAAATGGCCTGGGCGTAGCGATCATATCCACTTCCAAGGGCGTGATGACCGATAAGGATGCGAAAGCCCAGAACGTTGGTGGAGAAGTGTTGTGTTATTTGTATTAATCGATTGAACTGATACATTAAGCCTTCCTATAGAGGCTGACCGGTCAGAAAAAAATAAAATCATAGATCATTATGTCTCGTATAGGTAAAAAACCAGTTCAGATCCCCGCTGGGATAACCGTTACAGTTAATTCGGAAAATGTGATTTCCGTTAAGGGCCCGAAGGGAGAACTTCACCAGAGTGTTGACAGGGATATCAGTGTGGAAGTAAAAGACGGACAGGTTGAATTTGTTCGTCCTACAGACCAGATCCGTCACCGTGCCCTGCATGGGCTGTATCGTTCACTGGTGTCTAATATGGTGAAGGGTGTCGGTGAAGGGTATAAAAGACAGCTTGAATTGATCGGTGTGGGATTTAAGGCTTCCAACCATGGCAACCTGCTGGACCTCGCACTCGGCTATTCTCATAATATTATTTTCGAAATTCCAAAGGAACTGAAATTGTCGACTTCGCAGGAAAAAGGAGAAAATCCCAAGATCATGCTGGAAGGCGCCGACAAACAACTGATCGGGCAGGTAGCCGCCAAGATCCGCGGTCTCCGCAAGCCTGAACCATATAAAGGAAAAGGTGTGCGTTATGCGGGTGAAGTCGTTCGCAAGAAGGCGGGTAAGGCAGCGGGTAAGTAATGTGCGGACTAGTCTCGCCTCAGGCGAGATGCGAATGAAATGTTTGATCTATTGGATCCTGGCAGTATCAGGATTAAAAAATAAGAAAAATGGACAAGTTAATTAAGAGACAGAAAATCAGACACCGGATCCGTAAGAAAGTTGTGGGTACGGGCCAAAGACCAAGGTTGTCTGTGTTCAGGAGTAACAGTGATATCTATGTGCAGCTGATCGATGACGATCATGGAAAAACCCTGGCTGCCGCTTCATCGAGAGACAAGGATATCCTTGCTCAAAAAGTGAACAAAACGGAAAAGAGCAAACTGGTTGGTTCGGTTATAGCCCGCAAGGCCATTGACCTGGGCATCAAGAGCGTAACTTTTGACCGCGGCGGCAATCTGTATCATGGACGCGTGAAAGCTGTGGCTGACGGGGCACGTGAAGGCGGCCTGGAATTCTAAAAATAGTAAATACAATAAATTACAATGTCAAAAGTAATCTTAAACAGGGTTAAAGCTGGTGACCTGGAGCTGAAAGAAAAAGTTGTTTCGATCAACCGTGTGGTGAAGACCACAAAGGGAGGCCGGGCATTCAGTTTTTCTGCGCTCGTCGTTGTTGGCAATGAAAATGGAGTTGTAGGTCATGGTTTGGGAAAAGCCAAGGAAGTACAAGAAGCCATTACGAAAGGAATTGAAGATGCCAAGAAAAACCTGATCAAGGTTCCTGTGATGCATGGAACCATTCCCCATGACCAACTGGCCAAGGAAGGTGCTGCAAAAGTATTGATCAAACCGGCTGCCCATGGTACTGGCGTAATCGCCGGAGGCAGCATGCGTGCCGTATTGGAAAGCGCCGGCGTAACCGACGTTTTGGCCAAATCGCTGGGATCAGCCAATCCGCACAACGTAGTAAAAGCTACTTTTAAAGCATTGGCCATGTTGAGAGAACCCATCCAGGTTGCCAAGACACGCAACCTCTCATTGAAGAAAGTATTCAACGGATAAGACAATTTGAAGTATGAAAAAGATTAAGATCACACAGGTTAAAAGTGCTATTGACAGACCCGAGCGTCAGAAATTGACTTTAAAGGCGCTCGGACTGAAAAAATTGCATACGACCAGGGAAGTGGAAGCCTCACCCCAGATTTTGGGCATGATTCGCGCGGTGAATCATTTGCTCAGGGTGGAAGAAGCTTAAGACACATTATCTCATGCGAGGGGCGATTCCCCGTTAAGTAAAAATCAAACACAATGAATTTACACAGTATCAGGCCTGCAAAGGGTGCAACGCACAAACAAAAAAGATTAGGAAGGGGAGAAGCCTCAGGAAAGGGCGGAACGTCTACCAAAGGTAATAAAGGTGGTCAGAGCCGTACCGGTTACCAACGGAAAATGGCCCATGAAGGCGGACAGATGCCCATCCAGCGCAGGTTACCCAAACGCGGGTTTAAGAATGCCCACCGGGTGGAGTATAAAGTCTTTAACCTTGGCCAGATCGATTTGCTGGCGGAAAAATATGGCATACAGGAATTCTCCGTTGAAAACCTGTATATCAATGGATTGATCAACCAAAATGACCGGGTTAAAATACTGGCATCAGGAGAATTGAAGACCAAACTGACCTTCAAAGTGAATGCAGCCAGCGAAAAGGCCAAAAAGGCAATCGAATCGTCAGGCGGAACTATCGAAATGCTCAAGTAATTTTCTGTAACTTGCCTATCGAAATGTAGAATGTAAAATCTAAAATGTAAAGGGCAAAAGTTATGATGCTTTTTACTTTTACATTTTAGATTTTACATTTTACATTCAAAATTTATAGAGTGAAGAAATTAATTCAAACACTAAAGAATATCTGGGGGATCGAGGAACTGAAGAGCAAGATCATTGTGACCTTGTCGTTCATCATGATTTACCGCTTGTGTACGCATGTGGTATTGCCTGGTATCGATCCCAATAAACTCAGTAGCCTGGCTGGCGCAAAGACGGGTGCACTTGGCCTGATCGACGCATTTGCTGGCGGGGCCTTTTCACAGGCTTCCATTCTCGCGCTGGGTATTATGCCCTATATCTCCGCTTCGATCTTTATGCAGTTGATGACCATCCTGGTTCCACAAATGCAGAAGGTTCAGAAAGAAGGGGAGAGCGGACGCAAAAAAATCAATCAGTGGACAAGATACCTGACCGTTGTGGTCACTTTCGCGCAGGCTTACGCTTATGTGGGTTATTTAAAGACCATGGGAAAGGACGCCATTATTGACTCCTTTTCTACTTATTTCTGGCTTACTACTCCGATCGTGCTGACTGCAGGCACCCTGTTCGTCATGTGGCTCGGCGAAAAAATCACGGATAAGGGATTGGGCAATGGTACTTCACTCATCATCATGATCGGCATTCTGAGCCGCCTTCCCAATTCACTCCGCAATGAATTTGTTGCGAAATCGGCAATGGGTAGTGGTGGTATTTTGATCTTTGTCATCGAAATCGCCATTCTGGTAGCCATTATTCTGGGACTGATCGTGCTGATCCAGGGGGTGAGAAAAGTGCCGGTGAATTATGCCAAACAAATCGTGGGCAACAGGCAATTTGGAGGAGCCCGCCAGTTTCTTCCATTGAAAGTAAACAGTGCCGGAGTAATGCCCATCATCTTTGCCCAGGCCATTATGTTTCTTCCTACTTTGATTTCCTATACCAGTTTTGAGAACAAAGAAGGCATTTCTAAAATATTTTCCGATCCGCGCGATTTCCTCCACATGATCATTTATGCGGTTATCGTGATCGGATTTACTTTTTTGTATACAGCTTTGATCTTTAATCCCAAGCAGATTGCAGACGACCTCAAGCGGAATAACGGTTTTATTCCCGGAGTGAAACCTGGTCAGCCAACCGCTGATTTTATCGGTGCTGTCATGGATAAGATCACTTTACCTGGTGCCGTGCTGCTGGCGCTGGTCGGTATTCTGCCGGGATTTGCGCAACGTTTGGGCGTAACGCAGGGATTTTCTTCCTTCTTCGGCGGAACTTCTTTACTGATCATGGTAGGGGTTATCCTCGATACCCTGCAACAGATCGAAACACAATTGCTCATGCGCCAGTACGATGGTCTGATGAAGAGCGGAAGGATACAGGGACGCCAGTCAGTTACGAATGCAGTCATTTAAAAAAAATTAATTACTCACAGTAGAGGTTGGGTTAGGTGTTGGGATAAAAAATTTTGTCTTGACACTCAACCCAACCTTAATCATTTTTGTTATAAAGCGAAGCATAAAAGAATGATTCATTACAAATCGAAAGCAGAGATTGAAGTCATGCGGCAGAGTTGCCTGCTGGTTAGCCAATCTCTTACTGAAGTCTCAGGATGGCTAAAACCCGGAGTGACCGGATTAAAACTCGACGAGGTCATCGGTGACTATATCCGGGATCACCAGGGAACACCTTCATTCCTGAACTATCGCGGATATCCTTTTAATTCCTGTATTTCCGTCAACGATGTGGTGGTACATGGGTTTCCCAATGGAAAGGAGTTGAAGGAAGGAGATATTGTTTCAATCGACATTGGTGTCTACAAGAATGGCTACCATGGCGATCATGCTTACACGTTTGCTATTGGCGATCCCGGGGCCGCGCTGCTGCAGTTGATCCGGGTTACGAAAGAATCACTATATAAAGGCATTGAAAAGGCCATTGCGGGTAACCGGGTAGGTGATATTTCTTTTGCCATACAGGAACATACGGAAAAGAAATACGGATATGGAGTGGTCAGGGAGCTGGTAGGGCATGGACTCGGAAAGAGCCTGCACGAAGAACCACAGGTCCCGAATTATGGCAAGCGGGGAAGCGGACCAAAAATGAGCGAGGGCCTGGTACTGGCCATCGAGCCCATGATCAATTTGGGCAAGCGTGACGTGTATACAGAACCCGATGGCTGGACGGTGCGGACTGCGGACCATCAGCCTTCTGTTCATTTTGAGCACGATGTATATATTCAAAGAAATGCGCCCGATATCCTGTCTGATTTCAGCATCATCGAAGCAGCAGAAAAAGCCAATCCGTATTTGTTTTCACAGATGACAGTTAGCAGTTGACAGTTGACGGATAAAGGAAGTTCACTGCTCTTGCTTTTTTTTGATAATTTTCTATCAACAACTTTTCGCTTTCTAGTATCAATTATACTGTCAACCGTCAACTGTATACTGTCAACTGTCATCTGTTAACCGTTATCCGTCAACTTTTCAAGAAATGCCCAAAAAATCTCTTCTGGTCATCGGCGGCGGTGCCGCCGGTTTTTTTTGTGCAGTGAATGCAGCAAGATTGAATTCAAACCTTGCGGTGACCGTCCTGGAAAAAAGTAATAAGCTGCTGGCTAAGGTAAGAGTGAGTGGAGGTGGTCGTTGCAATGTTACCCATGCTTGTTTTGACATCGCCGACATGATCCGCAAATACCCACGGGGATCAATGTTTCTTAAAAAAGCCTTTCATCAATTCTTTACAACTGACACAGTTGCCTGGTTTGGGGAACGCGGCGTGAAACTAAAGGCAGAACCCGATGGCAGAATGTTTCCTGTAACTGACTCGTCACAAACGATCATTGATTGTTTATTGAAAGAGGCTGAAACTTTTGGCGTCAAAATCTGCACAAATACATCCGTCAGATCCATTCAATATAAGGAGTCCGGTTTCGACATTGAATTGGCTGATTCGCGGAGGCTGAATCCTGACTACGTATGTATTGCTTCGGGCGGATTCCCGAAATTGTCTTTGTTCGAATGGATGGCGCAATTGGAACACCCAATCGAATCGCCTGTTCCTTCCTTGTTTACATTTAATATGCCTGGCGATCCCATCACGCAGCTCATGGGCGTATCGGTGCCCAATGCACAGGTCAAAATTTCCGGTAGTAAACTACAGGAGAGCGGCCCGTTACTGATCACGCATTGGGGCATGAGCGGTCCGGTGATTCTACGATTATCAGCCTGGGGAGCTCGTTTGCTGGCTGCGGGAATTCTTGCAGAAGAGCCTTATCATTTCACGATCCTGGTGAACTGGATCCCTTCACGGCCAGAACCGGATCTCAGGAAGGACTTCGAACAATTCCGCTTCGAGCTGGCGCCGAAGAAAATGCAAAACAAAAATCCACTTGGCCTGCCTCAAAGACTATGGGATTATCTGCTCCAACAGTCAGGCATAGACGAGAACACCCGATGGGCAGACCTCCGGGCGGTAGCACAAAACAAGCTGCTGCGTAATCTTTCCGCCCAGGAATTCAGGGTGAAGGGCAAAACGACTTTTAAGGAGGAATTCGTCACGGCAGGTGGTGTGGAGCCATCTGGCATCGACCCAAACACGATGCAAAGCAAAAAGATTCCCAATCTTTATTTTGCCGGAGAAATCATGGATGTAGACGGGATTACCGGAGGATTTAATTTTCAACATGCCTGGACCAGCGGATATATCGCCGCCAAAGCCATCGCATCCAGATGTCCTAAGGACATCTAAGCGCAATAGGCTAAAAATCAGTTAATTAAACTGGTCTTCAAAGAAGAAAATTCCCGCTTCGATCTTTTATCACTCCGATTTTTCTCAGTACCTTTGCCATCCCGAATTTTAAATCCATCGGGAATCATTTATGACTGAAAACAATATTGTTAATCAAAACGCTGATGTACAGGAGCCTGCTGCAGTTGCAGAAGCTACAGCGTCACCAAAATTACCTGTACAGACTGCTCACGACGATTTTGACTGGAGCATCGATAAGCGCAATGTCGCGGCTTATACGAAAGAAGAAAAAGAAAAGTATGACAAAGTGTATGACAACACTTTCGTTGCCATCACAGATGGAGAACTGGTGAAAGGTCTGGTTGTAGGACTGACCAAAACAGATGTGGTTGTAAACATCGGTTTTAAAAGTGATGGACTGGTTTCACTGAATGAATTCCGCGATATCGCAAACCTGAAGACAGGCGATGAAGTGGAAGTCATGGTGGTTGAAAAAGAAGACCGTGAAGGTCATCTTCACCTCAGCCGCAAACAGGCACGCATTACCCGCGCCTGGGAAAAAATTGTTGAGATGCATAAGACCGGTGAAGTGGTGACGGGTATCGTAACCAGCAAGACCAAGGGCGGTCTGATTGTAGACGTATTCGGAATGGAAACCTTCCTTCCTGGTTCGCAGATTGACGTTAAGCCTGTAACGGATTACGACCAGTTTGTCGGCAAGACCATGGAATTCAAAGTCGTTAAAATCAACGAAGCGATCAAGAACGCGGTAGTTTCGCACAAGGCGCTCATTGAAAGTGATATCGAGGCACAACGTGCAGAGATCATGAGTAAACTCGAGAAGGGCCAGGTGCTGGAAGGTACCATCAAAAATATCACTGATTTCGGAGCGTTCATGGATCTTGGAGGATTGGATGGCTTACTGTATATCACGGATATCAGCTGGGGCCGCATCAGTCATCCAAGCGAAGTGCTGAAGCTGGATCAGAAATTACAGGTGGTGGTATTGGATTTTGATGACGGTAAAAAACGCATCAGTCTCGGCTTGAAACAACTGACCCCTCATCCATGGGATGTACTTCCTGAAAATGTGAAAGAGGGCGAAATCGTCAAGGGCAAGGTCGTCAACATTGAGGACTATGGCGCATTCCTGGAGATCATGCCAGGCGTGGAAGGACTGGTTCACGTAAGCGAGATCACCTGGGCCAATACTCCGATCAACGCGAAGGAATTCTTCAAACTCGGAGATGAACACCGGGCCAAGATCGTTACTTTGGATAAGGATGCCCGTAAGATGAGCCTTTCCATCAAACAGCTGAGCGAAGATCCCTGGAGCACGATTGAAACCAAATTCCCGCAGGGTAGCAGGCATATCGGTTTGGTCAAGAACATTACACCCTATGGCGTGTTCGTTGAATTGTCTCCCGGCATCGGCGGAATGATCCACATCAGCGACCTGAGCTGGCTGAAACGTTTCAACCATCCGTCTGAATACACCAAGGTTGGACAAAATATTGAAGTCCTGATTCTGGGCATCGATAAAGATAACCGCAAGCTGCAGTTAGGACATAAACAACTGGAAGAAGATCCCTGGAATGCGCTCGAACAGACTTTCGCGGTGGGAACCATTCATGAAGGAACGGTTATACGAAAAGACGATAAGGGTGCGTTGGTGCAGTTGCCCTATGGCCTGGAAGGATTTGCTCCTAACCGCCACTTAAATAAAGAAGATGGCAAACAGGTGATGGCAGACGAAACCGCTTCTTTCATGGTCATTGAATTTGATCGTAATGAAAAAAGGATCGTATTGTCTCATACCCGCATCTGGGAACAGGCCAAAATAGAAGAGAAAGAAGCCGTGAAGAAAGAGGCCAAGGTCGATGCGGATAAGACACGCAAGGCGGTCAAGACCATCCAGAGCAAGGTTGAAAAACCCACGCTGGGCGATCTGGGTGCCCTCGCAGAGATCAAGGAGAAATTGAAACAGGAAGAAAAAGGCGACGATACGCCAACGAAGGAGTAAGCGATCACTAAAAAGAATATCCAACGCCCCGTTTTGCGGGGCGTTTTTATTTTAGTTCAGCAGGTCCGACAAATGATCATCACTGAAATGCCTAAGCGAAACAATCTTCAGATCCGCCGCCCCCCATTTGGGAAGATCATAATGGCCCGACTCGGGAACCACGACACATTTCATTCTCGCTGCCTTGGCTGAAATCACGCCATTGAAAGAGTCTTCGAAACAAAGACATTCCAAAGGGGAGGATTGGAGCAGGGATCCACAGTGAAGGTAAACTTCCGGATGGGGTTTGCTGAATGGCAGGTTCTCAGCAGACGAAAAGGCACTGAACACAGAACGGATATTGAGTTTGTCAACGACCACATCGATCAGGGCTTCCGGGGAGGAAGTCGCCAATCCGATTTTGAAATTTCTTTTCTTGAAAAATGAAAGCGCCCCTTCCACGCCATCCATGGGTTCTGCCCTGTCCCTGATTTTTTCTATCGCCCTCGCCACGATATCATCTCCTGCCGTCTTAGCGAATTTCATATCGATCTGGAAATAGTTGAACCAGTATTCAAGCCATTCTTTTGTTCTGAGCCCGGTAGTCTGATGGTACTGATCCATAGTGAGGGCCACGTCGAATTGATCGAGGGTTTCGACGGCTGCTTCCTGCCAATAGGGCTCCGAATTGATCAGGAGGCCGTCCATGTCGAAGATCACGGTGTTTAATTGCATCTGTGAAAATAAGAAATAAGGAATTAGACCCCCTTCCTAATTCCTTATTTCTTATTTAATCAGTATTTTCGTTCATGCCTTCGGTCAGTGAGCGATTAAAGAATATTCGCATTGTGCGGAAAATGGTTTACGCCGTCGTTGGATTTTTTTCCTACCCGGGCCTGATGATTGTGAACAAGCTGAAGATCTCGGGAACGGAACACCTGGAACGGCTTCCTAAGGGCAATGTTTTATTCGTAAGCAATCACCAGACCTATTTTGCAGACGTCATCACTTTCCTTCACATTTTTTGCGCCGTCAAATGGGGAAAACGGAACCGGCTTGGCGTTCCCTATTATTTATTGAATCCATTTACCAATGTCTTTTATGTGGCTGCCGAAGAAACCATGCGGGGGAGCTGGATCAGCCGGCTGTTCACACTCGCGGGCGCACTCACGGTAAGGCGCACCTGGAATCCAGCGGCCACGGGTGTCCGGAAGGGATTGGATCCCTCCGATACGCGTAAGATCACCAGGGCACTGTTAAACAATTGGGTGATCACCTTTCCCCAGGGCACCACCAAGCCCTTTGCGCCGGGAAGAAAAGGAACGGCGCTCATCATCAAACAAAACAAACCTGTGGTAATTCCTGTAGTGATCCAGGGATTTTGGAGGGCCTTTAATAAGCAGGGACTAAAATTCAAGAAGCGGGGCACGCCCTTGTCCGTTACCTTCAAAGCACCTCTCACCATTGACTACGAGGCCCCCGTTCAGGATATCCTGGAACAGGTCATGGACGCCATTGAACAGAGCAAGTCATTCATGATGAGGGGCGCCCATCACTGGCAGAAAGTATGATCCCGGATTCAAACAGCCTGTTATTTTTTAAATAACTTTCCCGTCTTAATCACCATAAATACAGATTTGATATTGTCAATATTGTCCAACGGATTTTTATCCAGCACGACGAGATCGGCGATCTTGTTGGTTTCAACCGTACCGCGGGTTTTGTCAATGGCCAAAGCTTCTGCTCCGTATAGCGTCGCCGCCACAAGTGCATCGGCTGGCGAAAATCCAGCGTCGCGTACAAGTAGTTGCATTTCATGTTGCACAAATCCTTCCTGATCATCATCTGTACCTGCGCAAATTTTAACGCCCGCCCGATGTGCCCTGGCCGTCATTCTTTTCGCTATTTCGTAGTAATATTGGAAAGCATGATTTTCCCTGGCCCATTTGTCATAAGCAGACAAGGTCGCATCCAAAATGGTATTGTGTACTTTCATCAGCCGGAAAGTTTCGGGGATCGCAGGTACTGAATCGTCCCAGAATTTGTCGGTATGAACGCCCTGTTTCCATGATGCTGGAATGCTGTCCATTTTATCATAAACCAGCAAAGGGGCATGGGAAATGGAACTAACACCTGCCGCCACCATCTCGGAGGGTTTGGCCGGGGATAACCAGGCATGTCCCCAAACAATTAATCCCTGTCTTTTTGCCTCGGCAGCAATTTTTGCAACCAGCGTGGCGGAAA